>Ga0208819_1001371_pt1 | contig 12928 bp, 15 predicted proteins | sample June2015DPH_11_1_3_FD_184707 | JGI IMG/M metagenome (GOLD analysis project Ga0208819, IMG submission 184707) | Peatland microbial communities from SPRUCE experiment site at the Marcell Experimental Forest, Minnesota, USA - June2015DPH_11_150... | ecosystem: Environmental > Terrestrial > Soil >...
TCCTACCAAGGACCGACGCCTCGGTCCGCGCCCGACGAAAGCGTAGATACTCCTCACTCTTGCGACGCAGGTCGGCGAGCCGCACGGGAGGGACGGAACGCAAGTGATACCGGCCCTACTCGCGAGCCCACGGTATCCCTCTCTTCTTTGACCAATACTGCGATAGGTGGTGGCACGAAGTGTCCTGCCTGGATATTGCCTGTCGCGAGGGTTGGTTCTCTTTCCGAATCGCCCGGCGAGGAGTCCAACTCGTCAAAGGGATTGACATCCGGCCCGAACGGATCGAACGCGCCGACTTTGTCAGAGGGGCCGGGACAGTTGCCGACGTCTTGTTCGAGGTCCGGATCTTCTTACGCTTGCCCTCGCCCACGATGGCGTCTGTGAGCTGGCTTCGTTCTTGGGTATCTTCGACCACCTCGACGATCCCGTCGGGGATTCTGGACAGGGCGGGCTTTGACGTGAAACGTGTTCGTCGTTGAAGGGCAAGTGGCTCGCTTCAAAGACAACATCACGATCGCGTGGGGAAAACAAGCAGGAAATCAGGTCGAGCCCGGCGTGTGCCTTCACCGACGGGGACCCGCGAGACTCGCGGGTCTCGACCGGCACATTGCTGGTTTCGTCGTTGGCAGCCCTGCAGGAAATCTTCCGGCCAGTCGGCTTTCAGAGTCTGGAGCTAGTCCAGCCTAACTCTCCCCTGCATGAACAATACATTAATCTCGACCGCGCCATCGCATTTGCCTTCGTCTAGCAAGCAGCAAGCGTTTCACAAAAGTCACGTCCCCAGCTGATCCAATGGTAGGAGGGGGCTGTCGCGGTTTGAGGAATTCGACGATGGAATTGCCGATTTGGGGAGAAATCAACGCTGCAAAGTGTTTAACGTGTATTTCCGCCTTTCGCTTTTTCATTACAGTTCGGTTCTGATTTTTGACCTCTTCTATGCCGGCGTGCTGCGCATGGGTCCGAAAGGGATCCCCCTGGGTTTCCTCACGGGCTCCCTAATCGCGTGTGGTTTGACAATCCAGAGAAACCTTGGAGACCTGGACACAACGTTGGACCGGGTGCTCGGTCGCTTTGCTGCGAAGGATGTCGCCGCCGCATTGCTGGCCGCGCTCAGCGTGTGGGGGCTGCGCGCCTGGGTTGTCCCGCCGGGCACGGCCTCTCAGGATTTTGTCTACCCGTGCGGCATTTGCGGAGCGGGGAGCGTGGTGTATTTCGCCGTGTTGGCGGCGCTGCGTGCTCTTCCGGTGACACAACTGGCCTTGCTTTGGCCGCGCGGCAATGGATCGTGAGGCAAACTCGCGATGCAAGGAAAAAGAACTGTCTTTGCCTGGCACAAAACAGGCTTTCCAAGCGTAAACAGCCTCCTACCGCATCCTGGTTGTCGAGAACTTCTGGCCGATAAAAGAGGACCCGAGCTAAGGCGGCCTCGTGAAAGAACAAACGGAGTCTCGGTGCCCGGTCGGTGTTGGGTTCGTGGTTCTTGCCGGTTTGGTGCACCACCCGCCAACCTCGCGCGGCTCCGCGCAGGGGCTGGGCTGGTGAGATCCTGCCAAGGGCGAAACCCCTGCAAGCGTGTGCGTACCGGCCTTCTTCCTAGCTCGCACCGCGCCCAAGCAGAACGACCGGAATTGTCTTCAGCAGGATTTTCCAATCGAGCGTCACCGACCAGTGGTCGATGTATTCCACATCCAGCTCCATCCAGCGCCGGAAGCTGAGCTGGCTGCGCCCTTCCAGCGCCCATAGACATGTCAGCCCAGGCTGCATGCGGAGGCGGCGCCGCTGCCAACGCTCGTATTTCTCCACTTCCTCGGGAAGCGGGGGCCGGGGCCCCACAAATGACATATCTCCCCTTACAATATTGAACAATTGAGGGAGTTCATCGAAGCTAAACTTGCGCATGACGCGCCCGATGGGCGTACACCGGGGATCATTCTTGATCTTGAACACAGGGCCGTCCAGCTCGTTCACCGCGTCCAGTTCATCGCGATGGAGGTCGGCGTCTGGCTGCATCGACCGGAATTTATAGAGCGTAAACTTTCGTCCACCCAGGCCGCAGCGCGTCTGGCAGAAAAACATAGGGCCGCGCGAAGTGAGTTTGACCAATACAGCCAGAATCAGAAGAACCGGCGAGAGCACCAGCAGGGCGATGAGCGCCATGACGATATCGAGAACCCGCTTGAGCAGCAGCAATTCGTCCTCGGGAGTGGCGGAGAAAGTCAGCAGGGGCTTGTCGCCCAGGCGCTCGAGATAGACCCTGGAAATGACGTGCGGAAAGAAGTTGAGGAGGACACATGTCTTGACGCCTTCTTCGTCGCAGATGAGAAAGGTCTCTCCGAGCTTCTCCAACTCTTCCTTGGCTACGGCAAAAATCACTTCATCGATGACGTGGCGGCGCAGCAGCGCCGGGAGTTCATGAAGGGTGAACGTCGTGTAGGACTTGGTGAGCCCCCTCGGGAGCGACTCCGCGCCCGCGAGTCCAGCCCCCACGTGAACAAAACCGAACAGGCGCATGCCGCGGGTCGCATTAGCTTCCAGCGTGCGAGCAATCTCTGCCGCGTCGGGGCCTTCACCGACGAGAAGAAAGTTGCGGAAACCCGCCACGCTTCGCCGCAAGGGAGCCGCGAAATGGCGAGCGACCAAGCGGAAGCAGATCATCAGGAAGAGATCGATTAGTGCATAGAACCCCAAGAGCAGCCGGCTGATAAATTCCAGCTTGAGGGCGAAAGTAACCGCGAAAAGGAGGGTGGTGGAAACGAGGCTGACCTTGAGGGGGTCGCCGAAGGTGCGGCGCAGGTCCTCCTCGTGCACCTCGCGGTAAATTCCTGCCGCCAAGCCAACCCCGATCCACAGGGCGACGGCCAAGGGGACAATCCCGGGATAATGCGAAAGCGGGATAAAAGGCGGCGTAATCGGGAGGTGGGCGCGAATCTCACGCGCCAACCCGAAACTCGCCAGCGCCAGAAGCAGATCTGCGCAGAGGTAAAGGACACCCATCAAGCGGCTATGGCGCGCAAACATAGTGCGGCACCTCGCCCCCGGGGAAAAGAGCTATCTTAACCACAATTACCATTTTGAGCTTCCCCGTCGCCCAACAAGTTAAGCCTCCTGCCCTGTCGTGTCAAACGAAAATCGCCCGGGCCCCTTTGAGGTGGTAGTGCGGCTCGTTTTGGCCGTTCTGCTGAGTCGCTGTGCGGGTTTTGCCCGCCCCAGCCGGCCTCGCCGCTGACACTCATCCGGCCCGACCACTTCTGAGCACCTAAAATTGCCCTCTCTCCTGTTTCGCTAACCGTCCGGCAGGGGCAGCGCCGCGATCCGGCTCAGCATGGCTCCGAACAGTCGCCTGGTCAGATGGCTCTCGGCCAAGAGCAGCCAATAGTACCGAGCATGCTTCACCAGCCGGTCGCCCGCCTTCACCAGCCGCTGCTGCAAGCTGGTGAGCGACCAGTGGTCGATCCTCTTCGGCAGCACCAGCCGCCGCCAGAGATTCCCCAGGTTATAGGCGATCAAGCGCCCACACCGTTAGAGCCAAGGACTACAAGGTCTACGATATGCGGTACGCACGACCCGGAATCTAACGCAAGCCTCAAAAGGAGTAACTGCAAGCCAGATTTGTTATTTCCTGGCGAGGGAAAAACTAGCGTAGGATCCCCCGCAGCCGCGTTTGGCGGCGTTTCTAGCGTCGCAGAGAAGGTCAAACCTACGAAGATATTGCCCGTAACCTCGTTTACGGGCAGTTAATGAATGCGGTCTGCACTGGAGTGCAGGGCATTGCACCCTGCTTCCTTTGTTACGACCAGAACCGTGCACAGCACAACGATGAGATTTCCCATTGGCAAGAGTCCGCTTCTTTTTGGTGGAACGGACTGGCCCTGGATCAGTTGGAGGTTCCAAAGCCTGGCGGGGGCATCGATTCACGCCACGGATCGGGAGCCGTGATTTCCTAAAATCCGAGGCCCTGAGTGTTGAGATTTGCGGGGGCACGACACTCTTGTATCTGCGTCTCTGGGTACGATCGCCAGTCCTCAGGAGTTCTCTTTTTGGCGAGAGAGTCTTGCCATCTTCCTTGCTATGAGAAGCAGAAGTGTGCGGTCAGCGGGCGACAAGGAGAAATAGACTCTTACCAGGTCTTTCTCGCCTAAATAATAAAGTTGTTCACTTCCCACTGGGGCGGGTGATGGCTTTCCATCGCCCTCGGAGAACAGTTGGTACAATTCAATACCAAGTGCCTTTGCCAACTTCTCCAGGGTTTCGAGGTTCGGCAATGTATGGCCATTTTCGACCCGGGAGAGGTAGCACCTCAAGTGACGCGCACGCCCTTTACGCGACTCACCAGATGTACGTGGGAGAGTTTCTTCCTATAGCGCACGAGATACAACTGCCCAGGACGGTACTCATAAAGGTATAGGGGATAAGAAAGAAGCTGGGGTGTGTGCAACCCGAGAGACATCGTTCACGACTGGGCGACGCCTTCTTCCCTCTGTTTTCCGCCCGCAACCTGATCCTCTCCTTGAGTGTCAACGATCGCCCCCTGCGTTTCCAAGACCTGTTGCCTTGCGTAAGCCTCCCCCCTAACTTGCAGTGCCAAATCCAATCCTTTGATACGGCTGAACCCTGCCAACGCCGAGATTGGTGTCTCAACAGTTTGGCAGCCCTGGTTTCCACACCTTTTGATACAGTGTGATGATTCGAACAAACGGGCTCGCGCAAGGAAGCAAAAGGAGATTCAACACAGCTTCCGATCTCGACGTTTTCATGGAAACGTTCGGGCAGCCGCCGAGAAGCCTTCGCGCAAAACCTGGCTGGAGCGTTGAATACTGAGGCGGTCGGGCATATGTTACTGGTCAGCGGGAAGACGAAAACGGAAATTCCGGCTAAGGAGAAGTCCTATCATGCGCCTCACCTTCACAGCTCTTCTGCTCGCGTCGCTTCTTACGACTACTCCCGCGCCAGCCAAGGACGCGGGCAACCTCCACCAAACCTGGCTGGATGGGATCTGGAGTTACCAGCCTCTAGCGCGCACGACGCTCAAGGCGGATGGCTCGATTGTGGAAGACAAGGCAGACCTGCCGCCCTCCGGGAAGATGACGATCCCCTCCAACTGGCACCTGAGTGGTCTCGCGAATTTCAACGGCCGTGTGCGCTTTGAGCGCAACTTCGATCTCGACGAACCGCCCTCCACCGGCGCCCGTGTCTTTCTGATTTTTCACGGAGTTGATTATTTCGCTGACGTCGAACTTAATGGATCGCCCGTGGGCCGCCACGAGGGTTATTTCCAGAGCTTCGAATTCGACGTTACGATGCAACTCAAACGCGGCCACAATCATCTGGCCGTCACCGTGGATGCGCCGCTCGAAGAGCCCGGGACCGTTTGGCCGGACCACAAGCGGCTGATCAAGGGGGTGCTCTCGCATTGGGACTGCAAGCCGGGAAGCGTCCTGATGAAAACCGGCCAGGATGGAACCTCCGCTGGCATCTGGAACAGCGTGGAGCTCGAGGTGCGGCGGGTGGCTTGGTTGGGCGACGTTAAGATCCAGCCCTTTCTATACGAGCGCAAACTCACTCCCGGCCATGATAAGGACGAAGGGTTGGATGCCAAGGTCTTCATCACGGCCGAGGTCCACGCGAACAAACCGGGTCACTACAGCCTGAGCGCCGAAGCGGGCGGGGCGACAGTGACTTCTCCTGTTGATCTCGCCACCACCGCTGGAACCGTAGTCCTGGTTCTTCCCATGGAGCAGCCTCACTTGTGGTGGACCTGGGACCTGGGAGACCCGTACCTCTACACCTGCAAGCTGGCGGTCGCAGCGCAGGGCGAAACCGTATACCGCCGCGACGTCAACTTTGGTGTGCGCAGCGTCGCCCTGGATGAGAAAACCGGCGAGTGGCGGCTGAATGGTGTGCGGTTCTTCATTCGAGGCACCAACATCGTGCCCGACATGTGGCTGGCGCATTACACGCCGCAACGAATCTCGCAGGATGTCAAGCTGCTTCGCGACGCCCACGTCAACGGTGTGCGGGTGTGCGTCCACATGAATCGCCACGAGCTTTACGAAGCGTTTGACCGCGCTGGCATCGTTGCCTGGCAGGATTTTCCCCTGCAATGGGATTACACCCACGCGGACGTGCTCATGCAGGAAGCCGCGCGCCAGCTCCGTGACATGATCCGGCAGTTCTACAACCATCCCTCCATCATCACCTGGGTCTGCCAGAATGAATCGACGGCTTACAACGTGAATGTGCTCGATCCTTTCCTGGCGCGAGTCGGCGCGCAGGAAGATTCCTCGCGGCCGGTGCGTCCCGTCTCGGCGTTCAAGGAGCACATCTACGACGGCTGGTACGGAGGTGACTTTCACAACTACCGAACCGCCCCGCGTGGGCCCATCATCTCGGAGCTCGGCGCACAAGCGCTGCCCGCGCTCGACGAAGTTCGCGAGATGTTCGGGGACGCGTGGCCGCCCGATTGGGAAAAGCTCGCCTACCACGATTTCCAGTATGCGCAAACCTTTAAGGACGCGAAGCTTCCCATGCCCACGAGCTGGCCGGAGTTTGTTAAGAACTCGCAACGCTACCAGGCGGATCTCCTGAAGTTCGCCATCGAGCATTACCGCCGCGCGAAGTACACGCGAATTGGGTCGTTCTTCCAATTTCAATTCATAGATTGCTGGCCGTCCATCACCTGGTCAGTGGTCAGCTACGCGCGCAAACCCAAGCAGGGTTATTTCGCCGTGCAGCAGGCCTTCCAGCCTGTGCTCATCGAAGCCGAACTCGACCGCACCGTGTGGAGCAAGGGCAAAGACCCGCAGGACCTCGGCGAAGTGGGCCTCGACATCCCTCTGGATTTGTGGGTGATCAATGATGAGCACCGCGCGCTGGAAAACGTGACGTATGAAGTCCATCTGCGCGGCCAGGGAAAGGACTTCGCGCTGGCCAGTGAGAAGGCGAAGGAAGCCATTCCCTCTGACGGAGTGCTGCAACTTCCGAAGCTCTACTCCACGCTACCCACTGAAACTGCGCCGGGCGGTTACCAATTGGTGTTGACGCTCAAGCAGGATGCGAAAGTTCTGGGCGAGAATGTTTACTCCGTGGTCGTGGTCGAGTAAACGCTGCAAACCGTGGGATTGTTTAGTGCTTCAGGTGAACCCGGATTGAATTCCAAGCGCCGCAGGGACCCGTCGGCCGCCCTGTTTCTGAAGTAAGGAATTTTGTAATAAAGTGGAGGTTGACTGGGTGCGTGAACTGCGCGGAAGACAATTACGGGCATCAATACCATCGTCATCATGGCAGACTCGGATCGGGAGGAAAATCCATGGCAGAAATTCAGACGGACTGGGTCACTTTGCAGGTTGGAGACGGAACCACCATGCGCGCGTACGTGGCTCGGCCGCAGATCGGCCGCCCGCGCGTGCGGGACGTTACGGGCAAATCGGCGTCATTTGGTGGTTGAGATAGTCAACCGTTACGAGTTGCGTCCGTCGCAGCGCCTTCGGCTTGCCCCGAATCCTGCAAACGAGCACCTGCTGGATGGCGATGACAGTTCCGCTACCTAAATTCGGCTCCGTCATCATCAACGTTGCCGTGGGGTCGGGCTGCGGCGCCCAATAGATTTGCTTTCCAGTGCGGGGCGCGATCCTCCAATCGTCGGTTGGCGTCGGCTTGCTGGCTCTCGATAGCTCCACGTCGTCGCGTGTCAGGTTGACGAACTCAACCGCAACCTCCTCATCGGAATCATTCTTCACAACCATTATGTAGTTTCCCGCTACTGCCTGCTGGAGTGACATGGTGAGCGCGAAGTTCTCGGAATCGGCGCGCTCCTGTTCCATCGTCTCGATGCGTTGCTGGAAAGCGGCGACCTGCTGACGCAGGGCTGCGATCTCAGCGGAAGGGTCTGGTGTCCACCGTTCTTGCAGATACGCTCCGAGAATCGCTCCGACGATTGCAGAGCCAAACGCAAGAAGAACTGTACCCATCCCTTCAAGTATATATGCGAATGTCACGTGAGACACGCTGGCGGACGGAAGGGGGCGATCTCGTTTTCGTAAAGATGACCGTCAAGGGGGAGAGGCGGCAGTTTGAGGTGGCCGCACAATGCGGTGAGAGCCATCATTTCCAGAACAAGCACCGGCCAGTCTATCGCCGCAGTCCGTGTGAATCCCCCCCGAACCCGCGGAGCCCTTAAGAGCAAGGCAGGATTCTCCTGGGCTCGCGGGAGCGAAGCTCAGCGCACGAAGAAGTTTAGAGGCTTACGGTAAAGGCGGGCAAATTCCTGGAGTTCGCCTAAATCCACCCTGCGTTCCCCGCTTTGGTATATGGAGACGAATGACTGCGGGCGCTTGGGTTATCGTCGGAAGTTCTTTCCTTTAAGGTGCTTCAGTCGCCCGAGGCTTGCTTGTCCAACCCTCGGACAAGTCGTGCCATCGGGACGTGGAGTGTGTCGCAAATCCGCAGTAGCGTGGTCACCGTGATTGGCCGCCCCGCCTCGATCTGCTGCCAATGTCGGGCAGAGAAGCCGAATGAAATCATGTCCTCCTGGCTGTACCCCCGCTTCTTCCGCTAGTCGCGGATGCGTTGGCCCAATGCGCGGAAGAATTTCTGTTGATTGACCACCCATAGGTTTGTAGAATCTCACGAGCAGAATTACCACGAGCAGATTAGCGGGGGACAAAGAAGGCAAGCGTCGGAGTGGCTCCCGATGATAGACATACGCTGCACTTGTGGGGAACCCTACCACGCCGATGAATCTCACGCCGGTCGAAGCCTCCGGTGCCGGAAATGCGGAGCAATCCTCTCACTCGAGTGTAAAGCTCCCCCATACCCCAGCCATCCTTCGAGAGTTGAGCAGGTCACGTCCCCGCCTGCTAATATGCGCCTCACCCGGCACGTTACCCAACCGACCTCCGGTAGCCGTCGTCTGACGAGGGCAACAGTAGTCGGCGGCGTGCTGCTTGCGGTAGGTGCAACCGTTCTGGTCCTAGTCGGGCCATGGTCCAAAACGCCAACAGAAGTGAAGCTGGGCCCTTCGCCCAGCACAGACCAAGCCGCCACGCCGCCTCCCGCGGCAGTACCTCGTGCAATTGAGCAGTCCCACATCAAGCCCATTCCACCGATTCCGCGACTCTCGCGTTCTCCCCGCAATTGGCCATCAGCTCCTGGAAACCCCAATGTCGTCGCGCCTCTCCCCTCAACGCTGGAGGCCGCCCAGCCAATCCTTATTCCTCCTTGCGCCGAGGGCCAGCGGGTAGAACGGTTACCGACCGGTGCGAGAGTCGAACCGGACGAGGAGCTGATTGGATCGTGCATACTCACAATTACTAACGGAAGGAGCCGCGACGCTGCGGTTCGTCTTGTTGAAAGCGCGACTGGCAGGACGGCGAGGTTCGTGTACATCGAAGCCGGAGACGTATACACCGTAACGGGCCTAGAGCCGGGAACCTACCTGCTTCGCTTCATTTCTGGGTACGACTGGGTGCCCAAATGCAGCGATTTCCTGCGAGAAACGGACTACTCTGAGTTTGAAAGCACGCTTCTTTTCGAAATTGTAGAACCTACTGACGATCAGCCTGGGTATACGACCAGATACGAGGTAACGCTACATCCCGTGCCGCTGGGCAGTGCAAGAACGAGGAAGATCGACAGGAAACGCTTCTTCGAGGGGGATCAGAACGTGACGCTCAAGCCGTAGTCCCTCAGTGTCCGCGATCAGGCAACTGGTCCCTATCGGAGTGGCGGGCCGGAGCAGGTCTCACCGGAGCCTTACTAATGAACCGAGCACAGAAGCGCGTGCTAATCGGCGCCACCGTCGCCGCTCTGCTCATGGGCGCTTTCCCGCCTTGGCAATACAATGTTCATGCCTATGGGGTGCAACTTTCCAGGCAGATCGGTTTCCACTTTTTATTTTCCAGCCCGCATTTGGTGACCAAAGGCGTGTACTTGGAAGCTCACCTGAACTTGGGAAGACTTGTAGTGGAATGGGTCACCCTGTTACTCGCTTCCGTAGGCTTGCTTCTCGTGTTTAATTCTCCGCCCAAAGGTTCTTGACAACCCCGGAGTCGGCTTGCCCGCCTCATTGCTCCTCAATCACCTCCTGGTACACGTCCCCAAGGGGTTGGGGCAGGCCGAGGTGCGGCACGCGCGAACCAACGCTCTCCTGGCTGAGCGGCGGATGGGCGATTTGGGGATTGGGTCTGGCGATTTCCGGTACACCGGAAAACCAGTTTGCGCTGTCCTCGTCGAGCCTTAGGAAGTCGAATTCTATCGTGCCTCAGGCTAAACTCTGCCGTAATCTCGCATGTTCGCAAAGGCCAGCTTTCTGGCGGGGTACTGGATTCCGCTACTTCCCAGCTTCCTCCAGTATCTGAGTGCATACGTCGCCAAAAAATGATGGTGCGGCGCTCGATACCGCGATGATTTGTGACGCGACGGGTTCTGCGGCTCCGTAGGCTTCGGCGAATTCGTCCAAGTGCGCGGCCTCGTCGAAGATGGCTACCGTTGGGTGGTATTGCCTGATTTGGTCGCCTCCGCTTGGGACCCCGTGCAGGGTTGAGCCGTTCGCCCAGGCCAGCATATCGCCGGGCATCTCGGTAGAGGGCTTCACTAGTGGATGCCGGTCCTTCAGGAACTGGTCTTGCTGCTCGTAGAGGGTCCTCGCGTACCCCGGATTTCCGCGACCAGAGATGAGATCAATGACCTTTTCTAGCTTCTGAGCTTGGACAATTACCCGCGTGCGCTCGAAGAACTGGCACAGCCAGACCGCATACCCAATGACGGCCCAGGACAGAAGCATCTCGCGGGACTTCGGTAGGAATAGCCGTCTTTCGCTTTGCAGTAGTTGAAACAGCCTTGGAAAATAGGGCATCGAGGGAAAGCGGGCATAAGGTTGCGTGCCTTTCTCCTGCCAGTGCTCGTCGAAGGTCTTGGTGTGAATCTGAAGCCAGTAAAGCGGCCCCCAGGTGGGTCTGCGCTCCTATCTAGGCAGCGACGAATCTCCCGTCGCTGCTCCAACTCGATTCTGGCTCGCCCGAACTGTTCCAATTCCGCCCTGGTAAGCCTTGTCTTTGGGCTAAGTCTTGATGATCTCGGGCCGTTCGCCCGTCTTGATGTATTGTTCGATTTGTTCATCGGTCCACCCGTCAAAATCGTGCGCGACGTTGTGAGTGACGTTCTGGTCCTGCTCGGTCACAAAGACTTGCGTGCCCTTCAAAACTTCGACGGCGATTTTCCCGTCCTTGCGGTCCAGGCGATAGCTGCAGACCTTGATCGCCTTAGGCACCAGCTCGATGGCGCACTGACGGTATTCGTTCAACATCATCTGGACTTCTGCCTGAGAGAGGATCTTTCCAACCGTTCCGTGGTGGAGACCGAGTTGGCGCGCTATTTGCCGGTTGCTCTGACCAGCCATTTTCCGAGCAATGACGCGGTCCTGGACACTCTTAGGAGTGAGCATTTTCCCCTTTCGCTGTGGTCTCGTTTGGTCTACTGCGCTCATGATTCAACCTCTTCTCGAAAACCCTTTCCGGCGGATTCCCAATTCCGACTGGTTGGGTTTTTCTTCATACAGCCCAACTATACGGCGGGTCGTAAACGTTTTGTCAAAGGGCTTCTCGCTGGGTGGTGGCACAGTTTGGATTTTCTTGTAGTGGGTTAGTTTCTGACAAGTCAGCTTTACAGCCTGAACCATTTACCGAGCCAGAAATATTTGAGCGGCTGCTTGTTGCCGTGAGGCGAGCGTATAAATTCCTCCGCGAACAGCCGGAGAGTACTTTCCGAGTGGCCGACGACACATCCGCGATTGTCGGATTCTCCAGAAACGATTGAATTGGGCCTTTGAGCTAGGGTTTCACGGCGGATTCCTGTCGTGGTTCCACTGAGGGATTGCCCATTAACAGAATTAGGCCGTCGGCGAGCGTGCCACGCCAACTCAGGTAATCGTGGCCGCCGGCGAACTCCTGGAAACGGACGTCATAACCCTTCGCGAGCAGCACATCGCGCAAGTTCCGGGTGGTAACGAGGATGGAACTGCTGCCGTCACCAAAGTCAATTTCATCGCTGCCGGCGTCCAGGTAGAAGCGAAGCGGCAGCTTGGCGCTCAGGATGAATTGTTTGGCTATCCAGTTCTCGGGATCTGTTTCGGAATAGGAATTGTTACTGCCCGGCGGAGTCCAAAAGTAGGAACCGGACTGCGAGAGGATGTTTCCAAACGTTTCCGAGTGGCGCAGCCCGGCACAGGTGGCCGCTAGTCCGCCAAAACTGGAACCGCCGACCACTGTCTGGCGAGGATCGGTCGTGAAGTTGTACAGACCGTGCGCCCAGGGAAGGAGTTCGGAGACGAGGAAGTCGGTAAAGACAGGATTGCAGGTAAGCTCGCGGCTTCGTGCACCGGCCGCATTGCCGACAAGAAGCGCGACCATCGGTGAAATACGCTTTTCCGAAATGAGGTTGTCGAGGATCGTGGGCGTGGGTACGAGAGCTTTCTGATTTTTGTCGCCTAGATAGGCGCTTTCGTCGAAAAGGAGGAGAAGCGGATACGGCTTTTCGGTTTTCGAATATCCCGGCGGAATATAAACCGCAATCTCGCGTTCGTTCTTCAACAACGTGCTCTTGAAGCGATGCTTTTCAACCTGGCCAGCTGGAACACCCGCCCTTTCTGCGAGCCACGGCTGCGCTGGCGCGTTCGGCATTTCGACGATTGAATTGCCCAGGTACTCAGGAGAATCCAAACTCCCCACATCAATACGCCAGCGTTTCGGGTTTAGCGGGTCCGGCCTTGAGGCCGCCGCAATCATCGCGATTGCGTCTTGATCAAAGTCTGGTGGGGTTCCGAAGGAGGTGGGAACATTGGGGGCAAGTCTGTAATCGAATCTCATTCGCTTCCCAACTTCGATGGTCTTGTACCAAACGTCGGTCTCCCCAAACGGATCATGTGATAGTTGTC
>Ga0208819_1001403_pt1 | contig 12726 bp, 6 predicted proteins | sample June2015DPH_11_1_3_FD_184707 | JGI IMG/M metagenome (GOLD analysis project Ga0208819, IMG submission 184707) | Peatland microbial communities from SPRUCE experiment site at the Marcell Experimental Forest, Minnesota, USA - June2015DPH_11_150... | ecosystem: Environmental > Terrestrial > Soil >...
GAGAACATGAAAGGATACGTAATCCAAATTGAGAAAGAGACGAGGAAGAATGCAGATTTTCGGCGTGTGTTGTATACTGGGAAGCACAGTCAGCTCGTAGTCATGAGCCTTAAACCATTAGAAGAGATTGGTTCAGAGACACACGAGGATAGGGACCAATTCTTTCGAGTTGAACGAGGAGAAGGAAAAGTAGTCATTGACGGCGTAGAACACCGTGTTAAGGACGGGAACGGAATCATCGTTCCCGCGGGCGCCAGACATAATGTCATCAACACCTCTAAGCGAGCGACCCTTAGACTATACACGATTTACTCCCCACCTGAACACAAGGATGGTGTGGTCCGCCATACGAAAGGGGAAGCGATGGCAAGTGAGGAACACTTCGACGGGCGAACCACAGAGTAGCAGAACTTAGCTAAACCATAGCCGAATGTCGCTGTAGTGTGGGCACGCAAAGAATATCCTTGCGAGAGCGTCAATTCGCAATAATCAGAATGCCCTCTCGACAGCATGTTATGAAAATGCCGCATGTTCATTCGGCGAAGGAATAGAACTCCGGTGCGCACCAGATCAGGCCATATTAGTGAGTTGTTTGGGCGTAAGGAGCCACAGTAGCGTCCCACACTTCCCGACTTGCAGCTTCTCTACTTGAAGCTTACATAGCCCTCCTTTTTTCATCAGCGGCCTTGCGCCTGCGCTACCCGAGGTCAATGTGGAGACAAACGCACTTAGTTGAGGCTCATGTCCTACAAGTAATAGATTTCGACATGATGCATACTTGTCCTGCAATACCCTGACCAGTTCTTCTGGGAGAACCTCCGGTTTCAATGCAGGTGTAGTTTGAATCAATTCACCCAGTCTATACGCTTGACCGACTACGAACGCAGTTTCCAACGCTCGCCTATATGGGCTCGTTAGAATAACGTCAAACTCAACGTCAAGACGGCGCATTCCCATAGCGATTCGACGCACTCTCTTCATCCCTTTGGACGTTAACGGGCGGTCGGAATCTAATGGATAGCCCGGGTCTCCGCGGGCGATTGCGATCCCATGCCTTAGAACGTAGAGGGATTTCGAATCAACAGCCCTGTAGGCTGTTTGTTCATGGATTATGGGCTTCCAGATGTTCCCCAACTTAGGAATAGCTCTTAGAAAGCGTTGAGCAGCATCAATTTTTCTTCGTTCAAGATCGAACCAGATTTCATCGACAGCTTGCTGCGCGTTCTTCCTTTTCCACTTAAATTCAACCAAGTCCTTCATTAAAACATCAAGGTCTTGGATTTGACCCATCAATCGTGCGACCGAACGAGCGCTTCCTAGCTGCTTGCGTTCCACTGGAATCAACGGTTGCAACATCTCTAACAGATACCTGAATGGTTTGAATGCTAGTCGTACGCTGTGAATAGTTGAGTAATCAGCAATAGTGGCGTATTCGAGTTTCTTAGTTACATTGTCGAATGATCGATCGAGGACATCGTTGATGATTTTGCTGGCGCCGGACATGTTCATTGTGGCTCGACGAGCACCAAGCCGAACTTTCGCTCTATTGACAGCATTTTCAATGAAACTCACGTTTGAGGCCGAGGGCATTCTTTTGACGGCCTTGAGGTAGCCGCTTTCTCTTTCGCGCAACCCATTGTGGAATTGTTTGATTTCAGGTAGCTGTTTCAGATATCCGCGAATTGTAACCATTTCGACGTGAACGTCCCTGAGATCGCTGAGTTCTGACAATTGATCTTTGAGTGTAATGCGGGCTCTTCGGACTGTATTATCTGGATTGAATTGCTCGATCAACTCCATGCTCGTCATGAGCCGTTTTATGCTGACACGGAGATCGTGAACGTTCTTGACTGACGCCTTCTGTTGAAATTCCTGTAGACGCTTCAAGTAACCATTCCATTCACGCTCCAAGGTATCGGAAATGAAATTCAGCACGTCAGGGACGCGAGCATTCCGTCTCCGTGTTGGTGGTCTAATTGCAATTGGTGCATGCCGTTTAGACAAGGCTCGGCGTGATGGGCGGGGCTTCCTAGGATAGCTTTGCACACGGCGACCTGTCAGGATGGGTTTCTTTGAAGATCGTTTCGGCATGAGCCCTCCCTTGCCTTTCTTCTTCTTTCTCGCACTTTTCCTTGGAAGTCTCCCTGTAACTCGTCTTAGTGATGAACGTCGTACGTTGGGAGAATATCGCTTACTACTCACCGACTTCACGATTCTTTTGCGCTTTAGGCTGGAAGAAGTTGTTTTTCTTTTTCTCGCTTTCTTGAGTGAAGTTCTTGCTGAGCGGGGTCGCCACGACGACTGGCGCGGCCTAGTCAGCGTCCTCTTTCTCCTTGGAGTCTTACTCAACTGTAAACGGCCTCCTGATTGCCTTGTAGTCTTCCGGTTCAGGCGAGCTTTGACGAAAATGGATTTGCGTGGACCTTCCGGACCCGTCAATTCTTCTTACCGCAATTAGTTTACCAGCCAACGAGTTCTGCCCTTCTGACCTCATCATTACGCTATCACTACCTTTTTCTTGTATACTTTTTCGAATAATCGAGAATTGTAACTCAGTGCCCATTTCTCAAGCAGTAAGTCTCCTTGACCCTTCAGACGCAGAATGACCTTCTTTTTGTCTTTGATAAGCTTGATATGTTGTATTTTGTTGGAATGCTCATGATCCAGGGCTTCTGCGAGCCGCAGGATTGCGGCCAATTTAACAACTATTTGACGCCGTTTGGGTGAAAGGTCCGCGTATTCCTTATGGTTAGGTTTAGGGAATGATCGGCTGTGATAGCGAGCCACATTCGCGACGATCGCCTTCTCCATATCGTCCAGACCAAGTATGGGTGAAGCATTGATCAAATAGTATGTGTGCTTGTGGTGGTCCATTTGACCGATGTAGTAGCCGATGTCATGAAGCAGTGCGGCACCTTCGAGAAGCGTCCTTTCTTTATCACCCAACTTATGGAGCTTTCTTGTGGCGCCAAACAATTCAACCGCGAAACGGGCAACGGTCAGGGCATGCTGCACTTCGTAATCATACTTCCTTCCCAGCAGTTTTGCGGAGGTGATTACTTGGGTTCGGTGCAGTGATCTTGCAGTGCTCTTCAGCCCTTCTGCCATATCAATTAGAAGTCCTTCCCTGACTCCGACGCGGGGGATTAGGATTTGCTGGACTTTTGCCTCTTTCGCGACGATTTGGAGAACGATCGTCGCTGGGATGATTACGTCTGCTCTGTCCGGTCGTAATCCGAAGTCTTTGATCCTGTCTTCATAAGACCGCGACTGTAGCTCTTTAAGAATTGAATCGAGCTCATCCATGCTTACCGAAGTGTCATCTTTTCCATCGCATAATTGTACTCGTAAGTCGCCTAGAGTTTCGACGTTCCCACCAGTAGCGATGCATAAGTCTACTTTGCGTTCACCGATTTCCTTTCGAAGACGCGTACCTGAAACGTTGATGTATTCACGAGCCAGCTGCCGAAAGACTCTCTCACCCCGCTTCTTCTGTTCCAGCATCTGCAATAGTCTGACAGTGCCAATGCCGAAGCTTTCGGTGGCAATTATCTCGCGTCCGGTTGCGAGGGTTATCTCGACGCTACCGCCGCCAATATCCACGAGGAGCGCTACCTTGCCCTCCAAGTTCACGGCTTTAGAAGTAGCTAAGTAAAGCAAGCGCGCCTCTTCTTCTCCGCTAATTGGCTCGATGATTATTTCGGTCGCTTTGGCAATCTGATTTATGCAATAATCTCGATTCCGTGCTTCCCGGAGAGCGCTAGTGGCCACTGCTCTCACTGACTTCACTTTGTGCTGGTTGATCAGTCTTCGAAATTTGAGGAACGCATCCATTGCTTCAACGAGTCGACTATCGGAAATCTCGCCTTTTGCGAACACATCGGCACCTAGCCGCACTGCCTCTCGGTCAGTTTGAACTATGTGCAACCTCCCCTCATCATCGGCTGAGGCTATCGCTAGCCGCATCGCGTTCGAACCGACATCAATTGCGGCGAGTTTCGACATGCCTTGCACTTCTGGTTAAATGGGCTCGCTGTGGCAGGGTGTAGTGGTTTGTAACTTCTGCTTATCAAAGGTGTGCAGGCGGAATCCTCTTCCATATCTACATGTGAATTGGCAACATTCGTTTATCTTAGGAACATTAACGATCAAGCTACAGCCGAGCTGTTTGCGTAGCTCGGCTGTCAGGTTCTCGTGCCAGATCGGGCGGCTCTATCTGTATGAGCATGCAAAGTTGGATGGCGCTCTCGGCGCGCTTGCCGTGTCTTCCATACGACGATTAAATCGCGTCTGAAGGTTTTCTCGAGAAGATCCTTCATCTTCTTGAGCGCTTGGTCTACCGCGTAGATGTCTCCTGTGGCCTCACACTCCAAAACCATTTGATTAGGCAGTACCCTCACGGCAATTTTCCTCACGATGCACTCACTAGAACAGTCGAGCGCCTCCGCGACCCGCAGTATCGACGAGAGGACGACGACTTTCTGTCTCTCGACTCCACTAAGTGGTGCCAAATTGAAATGGTTCGCATCTGGCATTGCCTTCCGATGGTATCTTGCGATGCTTCCGATCATGTACCTATCTCTGAAAGTGAAAGGGAGTTCGAGATCGTTCAATATCAGATTAAGCGATGATTTGTGGTAACCCCTCTTGCTTCTTGATAGTCCGATATCATGAAGAACAGCCGCGCATTCTAACCAGTAACGTTCCTTCCTACCCATAGAGTGCAGTCGCCTCGTCTTGTCGAAAATCATAAGCGCTAGCTTTCTGCTCTGTTCTGCATGCGAATTGTCGGAAATGAACCCCCTTGCTATTCTCCTCACTTTGCTTATGGTCGAGCGTCTCTTCCACAGTTGCTTTTTCTCGAGCGCATCATCCAGTTCTTTGACAGTATCGAGGGAAACACCTCGCAGTAGAACTTGAGCGAGGCTTTCGGGTAGCCTTCTCCTTCTTATCGCGTCGGCCGTAGCTTCAACGTCATAGTTGACCCTTCTGAACTCCAAGGAAAATGGATTGAATCTGAGTATGGCGTACTCCGCTCTGTAGTCACCGTCAGCGGGTCGACCAACGCTTCCTGGATTCACGAACGTGACTCCGCCCACATTCCTGTTCATTTGTATGTGGGTGTGCCCAGTGATAATTACCTCAGCATTGGCCTTTGATGCGATCTCTTTGAGTCGTTTGCTCGGTGTGTTTGGATATATGTGTTCGTTGATTGAGTCAGGAGTCCCATGAGTGAGCAGTATCTTCTTGCCAGATACTTCGAGTCTCAGTTCCTTCGGGAGGGAGTGGAGGTAGGCTAGGTCGGACGGTGCCAGTTCCCTGAATGTAAACTGCATCATGCTGTTCTTCTCCGCTCTGGGGTTCTGTAAGCCCTTCTCGAGGACTTCCAGATCGACGTTGCCAATCACGTTCAGAAACATCGCAGAGCGAAGAGCTCGAATCACCTGCTTTGGGTAAATGCCGAAACCTACAGCGTCTCCCGCGTTGAGAAAAACATCGATTCCCGATCCCCTAGCATCCACTACAACTGCTTTGAACGCGTCGAGATTGCCATGAACATCTGAGATGACAGCCACTGGTGGGTTATCATGGTTCAAGATTTCGCGAACAACATCACTACTCGGTCCTGTTTCAGTTACCTGCCGTATGTTGTCGAAGAGGGCTTTCCCGACGGCGTTATCCCATAGTGACACGAAATCCTTGTAGCGGGATTTCTTCATTTCAGCTGCATGGCTTAGTACCTTACTCACGCCGTATCTCGCATCGTCTGGGACACCTTGCATATAGACGCTGAACTCTTGAACCCATACAACATAGTCATGGATCTCGCCTAGTACGTCTTGGAGCTGCTTCGTTAGCGAGATTTGCTCTTTCAGCTCTCCCTTGTAAAGGGGAGAGAAGATTTCCATGGTGTATCTTAGCCGTTTTGTGGCTATTCTCAGTTCGTGATGTTTTACGGCGGCACTCTCATCATGGACGAACTGTTCCAGAGCCAGAACATCGTCGAGTCTGCTCAATATGTGATCGCGAGCTTTCTCGTAATTGGACGGTGTCTTGATGGCGGATTCGTTACGGTTTTGTTCACGCATGATCCTCAGGAGGCTCATGCTACTGTCAGAAACGTCCGCGAGAACGTTGGAACCTTCCAGCGCGTCAAGGACGCTAACTATATTGGACTGCATTCCAATCCTGCGCGCCCTCTGCAGCGTCTTGAGATATTCCAGACCCGGCAACGCGCTTCTGTCTTCGACGGTTCTTGAATAATTCTCCAAAAAGACCAGTTGGACATCCGCGTCTCTAGCCGCCCCTGAGGATCTCGTTACGTTCCTGATCGCTTTCATCCATTTCTTCGAAGATCTTGTTGGGAAGCATTCTCCGAAGAGGCTAAGAGCCGCTCTCATCCTTCGCGAGGTGACTCTTAATTTATGCATGAATTCGATGTCATCATTCTTTCTTACGCCATCTATCTGGTTCTCCAGCGTCGCAATTTGATTTAGTAGCGTATCGGCACCGAGAAGACAGTAAGCGGATTTGTCCTCGAAGAAGTCAGGGTGGGCGGGGGTTTGTGTTCTCATGCCAGATTCCTCTGTTTTCGATTAACCAGCGTTGGGAATCGATGATTTCCGCTCCCGGTTCGGGTTCAACTTTCTCGTAGGTACCATCTGAGAGGAGGCGTCTCGCCTTTACATTGTCCTTCAAGTGAATCATTAAAATTCTCAGAATGGAGGACGTTATCATGGGATCCGGCACGGAGAGAAGTACCTCCACTCGCTTCTCAAGATTTCTAGGCATCATGTCACTGCTGCCGAGCAGGACTTCGTCGTCACCACCGTTCCGGAAGTAGTAGATTCTGGCGTGTTCGAGGAAACGCCCCACGATGGAGATAACGCTGATATTCTCGCTTACGCCAGGAATGCCCGGCCTCAGGCAGCACAGCCCTCTAACATTGAGGTCGATCTTCACTCCCGCTTGCGATGCCCTGTAGAGGGCTTGAATAATCCCTTTATCCACTAATCCGTTAACCTTGAAAGCCAAGTAACCGTTCCCCTTTTCCTGATGCCGATTTATCTCCCTCTCGATGCGACTCAGTATCTCACTCTTCAGTGAGGTAGGCGCAACTAGCAGATACTTGGACGGTTCTACCGTTCTGAGGTCGCTTGTCAGGTTGTGAAAAAGATCGAGGACTTCGGCTCCTATCTGAGGGTTGGCGGTTAGATAGCCTATGTCTCCGTAGATGCGTGTGGTGACTGAATTGTAGTTCCCAGATCCAATGTGTGAATATTGAACCAGCTTGCCGTTCTGTTTTCTCACTATTAGAGCTAGCTTGGCATGGACCTTGATCTTGGGGAAGTTGTAGACGACTTTCACTCCTGCTTGACTCAGCACTTTTGACCAGTTGATATTGTTAGTCTCATCGAATTTCGCTTTCAGTTCGATCAGGACTGTCACTCGTTTCCCGTTAGAGGCCGCTTTCTTTAAGGCAGCAACAATGGGAGAATCAGGATCAACACGGTAGAGAGTGATGTAGATGTCGCTGACATCAGGATCTGTCGCCGCATTCTCAAGCACGTTCACTATCATGTCAAAACTATCGTATGGGTGGTATAGCGCAAAATCCTTCGCGGCTATATCTGCAAAGACCGATTTGCCCGGTCTCAGCTCAGGAATGATGTACCCTTTGAAAGGTGTGTCCTTGAGGTTCGGCCTGTTCAGCTTAAGAAGCTGCCAGAAGTCCACCAGCCCAAAGAAGCCATCAATCTCGTATTGCACGTCTTCGGAGATTTGCTGTGGAGCACGGCCCGAACCTATACTACCTGCTAGGTACGCACGTAAATGCTGAGGCATAGAACTCTCATACTCGAGTCGAGCGGGCTTGCCATAGCGCCTCTGTCTGACGCTCAACTCCATGGTTGTAAGGAAGTCGGTGTTTTCGTCTGCTATGACATCTATCTCCGCGTTTCGCGTTACTCTAAACTTGTAATGACCAAGGATTCGGGTTGACGGAAATAGCAGATCCAAGTTGGCACCGACCAAATCCTCCAACAGTATGAAATTGTCCACGCCCTTACGACGGCCACTGGACGTTGGTATCTCAATGAACCTGTCAAAATTGTCCGTAGGCGCTTCGACAATGACGTTAGTTGGAGTTTCTCTCAATCTTGGGTCGTTGGCCATTACCAGTAGGTTGGTGTGGAGATTGGAGATGTAGCCCGAGAAATATTCTTCATCCGGTTTCTTCATGACAGGAAGTATTTCTCTCCGAAAATAGTCACGAAGGGCCAGATTCTGTCGCTCAGTCAGATCATTAGGCTTCTGTATGCGTATGCTCTCTCTAGCCAATGCCGGAAAAAGTTCCTCTTCCAAACATTTCCTTTGACTTCTGAGTAGTGGAAGGATTTCGCGTCTAGTTACCTTGATTTGCTCCAGCGGAGTCATGCGCGAGCCCGGAGTTGGCTCAAAGTCGCCTCTTTCAATCTGCTGCTCGAGGATGGATGCGCGGGTCATGAAAAATTCGTCCAGATTGCTTCCGCTGATGGCGAGGAATTTCACGCGTTCCAACAGGGGATGACTACGATCGTGAGCTTCCTCGAGGACTCTATTGTTGAACTTTATCCAACTAACTTCGCGATTTATGAAAAGAGCTGGATCGTCCAAAGTCCTCGGAAGTGATTCAATCTTCTGAAGTGGGGGCGATTCCATGTGTGTCATCCCTAGCTTTCTTTCCTGAATAATGATCAATTAAATCGAAGGTATCCCAAGATTTGCAGTCATCGGGGCCGAATCCGAGCAACTTCGCATGTTCGCGTATCGTGGAAATGTCTCCACCCTCGATCTCCATTAGCTCGGGTATATGCGAAAAGTCCCCAGAATACTTGTCAATGTCAACATGGACGCCCCCACTCAGCACATAACTTGTTCGGTGTTTTTCCATTCGCCAAGTTGAGATGAGGCCAATAGATTCGAGTATTAGGCACATCGTCTCAAAATCCGAGATTGAGACTTCATACTCATTTCTAACCTTTGCCGACTGACTCTCCACGCACTCCTTGAACGCCAAATCGGTTCTGTTGCCAATTCTCCTAAGACGCAAGAGGTTTCTTGCCCGCGTAATTGTATCATCCTGAAAGTCAAAAAACCAAGTCTCTACATCACCATCGAAGGTCTTGGCAGCGCCTAGAGTTGCCAAGTTATCTTCAACCCTTTTTCTGTCAATTTCGATGATCTTGATTTCTATCTCTTTCATGGCATTGGAATTGATTTCGCGTGCGTTAATCGGTTTCGGTGCTGACGCATAGCGCAAGAGGAGGGACGCTGGGAACTGTGAGCGTCACAGCATTAATCGAGGCCATAAACAACCCAAGAGAAGGAGTTTGAGGTAGGAATTGGTTGAGATAGTCGATCTGGGATAGTGGAAATGTCGTTCTCACAGCGGATCGTTAGGGGGGCATGTTTGTTTGGATTGTCGAGGGAAACAGTTAATCTTCTTGCACGGCCTCTCTTCGATCGTTTAGTTACTTGAGAACATACCGAGAGACGTTGAAAGAAGGTTTCGGAAATTTCATGTTCAAATCCTCTAGGGTTTTGACTATGATATGTGAAACTGCTAGGTTTCTGAGCCAATTCTTGTTTGCGGGAATAATATACCATGGCGCCCATGGAGTGCTGCAGTATCGGAGCACGTCTTCGTAAGCGTTCATGTAGTCGTTCCAGTACCTTCTCTCCTGGAAATCGTTCGGGGAGAGTTTCCACCATTTGGTGCGATCTTCCAATCTCTGTTGGAAGCGTTTCTTCTGTTCTTCCTTACTGATATGCAAGTAGAACTTCAGTATCTTCACATTGTTTTCGGCAAGGATCCTTTCGAAATGGTTGATCTGTTTGTAGCGTCGTGACCATATGGATTCCGGCACGAGCTTGTGAACTCTTACTACTATGACGTCTTCGTAGTGAGAACGGTTGAATATGCCTATCTCGCCTCGGGCGGGAATAGCGTTATGGATGCGCCATAGGAAGTCATGAGCTGCTTCTTCGGCAGAAGGGCTCCTAAACGATGTAACGCGGCACCCTTGGGGATTTACTCCTGACATCACGTGGCGGATGGTTCCATCCTTTCCGGCTCCGTCTATTCCTTGAAGAACAATGAGAAGTGAGTACTTCTTTGAAGCATAGAGAAGATATTGTAAATCATCTAGCCGAGCAATAAGCTTCTGAAGCATCTTCTGCGACTTCTCATCGTTCTTCAATCCTAGAGTATCGTCTGGATCGAATTTGTTAAGCTTGGTTCTCTTCCCGGGGACCACGAGGAGTCTGTTGTGTATTTTCATCGCGGTCAGAGTCCTTCTCGCTTGTAGAAGAGCCGCTTGGTTAGCTCCGCGCCCAGAACGTATAGTCCAACAATAATCGCAGTGAGGAGAAGGAAAGTAAGCGAGATAGGGACAAAACCAAACAACATTCCTAGGGCCGTAAAGGGCAATAGAACAGTTGCAATTACTACGGATAATGTCGCAAACATAAGGTATTTGCTAGGCTTACTCCTGAAGAACGATTGTTGAGTGCGAATGACTAACACAATCAAAGTGGCAGAGGCCACTGATTCAATGAACCAACCCGTTCTGAACTGATCCGGTGTTGCATGCAAGATGAAGAGAAGTACACCGAATGTTGCGTAGTCGAAGACCGAACTAAGGAGACCAAAAGTCATCATGAAGTCCCGGATGAATTTTACGTTCCAGCGTCTCGGTTTCTGCACCATGTCACTGTCAACGCTATCCGTGGGTATGGTCATTTCAGGGAAGTCGGTCATGAGATTTGTAAGCAGAACTTGCGTGGGGAGCAAGGGTAGGAAGGATAAGAACAGTGAAGCTCCCGCCATGCTGAACATATTTCCGAAATTGGCACTTGCAGCCATGAACACGTACTTGAGAGTGTTAGCGAAAGTCTTTCGACCATCTTGCACACCCTGTACTAGAACACCCAAGTCTTTCTCAAGTAATACGATATCAGCAGCTTCCTTAGCGACATCTACTGCAGTGTTCACCGAGATTCCGACGTCTGCATCATGGAGTGCTGAAGCATCATTGATTCCATCGCCGATGTAGCCTACAACATATCCTGCTTTCTTGAACGCTAAGATAATTCGCTCTTTATGGCTGGGATCGACTTCAGCGAACACGTCGGTAACTTTGACTCGCTCAAGGAGCGCTTCGTCACTCATAAGGTGTAGTTCAGGGCCCGTTAGAACACGTGAACTGGTTAGTCCTACCTGTGTGCTCAGAGATGCCGCGACGAATCTGTTGTCTCCCGTTATGATCTTTAACGCAATTCCAAGGTTCTGTAGGTTTTGTAGAACTGTCTTAATCATCGGCTTAGGCGGATCAAACAATAGCAAGAAACCCAAGAAAGTCATCTGAGTTTCCTGACCCTTGTCAATGCGGTCAGCAAGAACGTTTTTGTATGCCACACCAAGCAGCCGGAAACCTTGACCGCTCAAGTCTTCATAGCGTTGCTGGATTTTCTCACGAACATCCGCAATTTGAACAACCCCATTCGCGGTCTCTGCTTGAGCGCAGACATCGAGTACGTTTGGTACCGCGCCCTTGGTCGTCATAATATACACGTTATCCTTTGACACCAGGATACTGAGTCTCTTCCGCACAAAGTCGTATGGGACTTCGTCCACTTTCTTGTAAGGAGTGAGGTCGAAGGTATTCTTTGCTCGGATTGCTTCGTCTATGGGGTTTGCAAAACCGCTCTCAAAATTGGCGTTCAGACATGCGTATAGGAGAACCTTTTCGCTGGCGTTACCTACGATATCAATGGTGGAATGCACCTGTACTTGTCCTTCGGTTAGGGTTCCCGTCTTGTCCGAACAGAGAAGGTTCATGCTGCCAAAGTTTTCAATTGAAACAAGCCGTTTCACGATAACTTTTTGCTTTGCCATTTCCTTCGCGCCGTGGGCGAGATTTACGGTCACTATGGCGGGTAGTAGTTGTGGTGTTAGACCAACTGCGAGTGCTACTGAGAAGAGAAAGGATACAAGGATTGGCCGTCCCAAGTAGGCGTTGACAGCGAAGATGACGATTGCCATGATTAGAGTGATTTCCATGAGGAGGTAGCCGAATTGCCTGACACCACGCTCGAACCCAGTCTCTGGCGGTTTAAGCGCAAGACTTTCAGAGATCTTTCCGAATTCAGTTTTCTTCCCGGTTGTTACGACAAGAGCTTTGCCAGTGCCGCTGACGACATGAGTTCCCATGAACAGAGTGTTCGTGCGAGCGCTCAGAGGTGCTTCAGGCGCAAGGGTACCGACGGATTTTTCTGCGGGGTAAGTTTCACCCGTAAGCGTCGCTTCATCAACGAAAAGATCGTTAACTTCGATAAGTGTGCAGTCACCGGGAACCATGTTCCCTGCGTTCAGTATCACAACATCTCCGGGTACAATCTGCTCTAGAGGAATTTGGCTTGGTTCTCCGTTGCGTAGCGCAGTCGTATTGATCTGTACGATTGAAAGTAACTTCTTCACAGCATCGTTTGCACCGCGCTCCTGCCAGAACCCGAGTATACCGCTGACGAGTACGATGGCCAAGATAATTGCTGCACTTGCTCGATCTTGCAGAAAGATGGAAAGTGTAGCTGCAACGAGCAAGATGAGTACGAGAGGGCTTCTGAATTGATTAAGAAGAAGCGTGATGGCGTCAGCTTTCTTCTTCTCCTTTAACAGATTGTATC
>Ga0208819_1001420_pt1 | contig 12630 bp, 10 predicted proteins | sample June2015DPH_11_1_3_FD_184707 | JGI IMG/M metagenome (GOLD analysis project Ga0208819, IMG submission 184707) | Peatland microbial communities from SPRUCE experiment site at the Marcell Experimental Forest, Minnesota, USA - June2015DPH_11_150... | ecosystem: Environmental > Terrestrial > Soil >...
CGGGCCTCATCTTTTCGGTCCTTGGATCCGTTCTCGTCTTGTTTCTCTGCTACAAGCTGAATATTCGCTTTCCACACTGATAGGACACGACAAGCTCCCGACGGCTGGCAACTCAGCTGTTTTCTAAACGAGCCATCCATCACCGAACTGTCTTACTATCATAAGTCCCCCTTTCGCCGTCTTGACCTATACGGTTTGGATTTTTTAGGTTTCACCTCCTTTCTTTTTATTAGTTTAAAGTCATACCCAAGATAATTTAGAATCTTTTCGATAGTATTCCATTCTGGATTCCCACCATTGCTTAATGAACGATATAGGCCTGCGTGGTTAATGCCCAAATCTTCTGCTACCCTTCGATAAGTCAGTCCTCTTTTTTTTAGAATTTCTCTAAGCACTTTTCCAATCATTTGTTGATATATATATTACCATAATTTCTCCTTGTCAAGGATTTTCTTTCCAAAGACTACTTCCTGAATTCTGCAAGGTACATCTTAGCAAAGGATACTTAATTTGAATCAGTAATTATTAGGTGGTCGTGTTCAATTTTTCTTGACATACTACTTTCGTTTTTGTATATTCAACCCGTCCCGAAGCAAATTCTTATCACTAAGCAGAGAGGGGAAACCATGAAAATCCGTGTCGACAAGGAAACCTGTGTCGGGGACGAAACATGTGTGGAGGTTTGCCCTGAACTCTTTGAAATGGAAGGGGATGTGGCGGCAGCCAAGATGGAGAATGTTCCCAAAGACCTTGAGGAGAAGGTTAAAGAAGCGGCAACTTCCTGTCCTGTGGATGCAATCATTATCGAATAATAGAGCCTTTAGTCTTTCCAGGGAATGAGACCGAGCCTCAACTCGCTCCGATGGTTACGGTTCCTGCTATCTATCATCTGTTTCCGATACTTCAAAAAAGCCACGATCTGATTTTCATATATTCACCTGGGATACGTGATTTTTATCAGTAATCCTTAGCCCAAGATGTTATCGTTGAGCGATGATTTGTAGGTGAAGTCCTCATCCCCCTTTTCTGAAGACTATTTCCTGTAACTGTGATTTTTAAATCTTTTCCCCTGATACAATATTTTAAACGGAAATCAATAATAACCCTTTCCCATTTATTTGCAAACGACTTTGTTTAAGAAATCAAAATTTGAATCTCGGTCTGAAGATATCAATATCCGAGGGCACAACCATCCTTTCTTCTGTCTGAGGCGCCTAAGAGAATATTTTGTTTTCTATCCAAATAGATAGCCTGTCCCCCTCCAACCTGGTTGACTGGTGAGTCTTCCTTAAAAAGCTGATGTCCTTTTGCATGAAGGGAGGAAGCAACCTCATCAGAAATTCCGTTTTCTAGGCAAACCTCCATCCCTTCGAGATGCCTCGCCCGTGGCGCATCAATCGCTTCCTGTAAATTCATTTTGAAGTCGATAAGGTTTACGAGAAACTGTACATGTCCCTGAGGTTGCATATCCGCACCCATCACACCGAAGCTTATCAAGAAATTTCCGTCCTGAAAGACCATTGCTGGGATGATAGTATGCATGGGGCGTTTCCTTGGTTCCAGTCTGTTTAAATGTTTGGGATCTAAGGAGAAAGAGTTTCCCCGATTCTGTAAGATAATGCCTGTTCCATCCACCACCATGCCTGACCCAAAATGCATAAAAATACTGCTAATGAAAGAAACAGCATTTCTATCTTTGTCGACGGCAGTGACATAAACAGTCTCGGAACTTCTTTGGTAAGAGGGAGGAATAGGAGGAGCTTTCGCCCGATTTCTGTCGATCCTATCTCTAATCTTTTTTGCATATTCTTTAGAAAGAAGTCCCGCGACCGGAATCTTCTCGAAATCAGGATCGGTAATATAATAATCCCTATCGCTATAAGCAGCCTTCTTCGCCTCGATCAGAAGGTGAAGATATTCTGGACTATTATGTTTTAGGCTTTCTATGTCATATCCTTCTAGAATATTTAACATTTCTAGGGCAGTCAACCCCTGCCCATTCGGAGGAAGTTCGTAAATGGTATAGCCACGATAATCCACCGATATGGGTTCCACCCAAGTCGTGTTATGATCCCTAAAATCTCTGGGAGAGAGAAGCCCGTTGTTTCGATCAGAAAATTTGATGATGGCATCACAGATTTCACCTTCATAAAATGTCTCGGTTCCATCGCGTACAATCTTTTTATAGGTTTGAGCTAAATCTTTATTAAAAAACATCTGTCCGGGTCTGGGTGACTTCTGATCGATGAGGTAGGTCTTGGATGAACCTTCAGAAGAGAGAAGAAGTTTCTCCATGTTTTTCCATTCTCCCGCAATGACTTCAGACACAGGGTATCCATTCTCCGCATAGTAAATCGCGTCATCAAAGACATCTCCAAGACTTAATGTTCCATAGCGCTCTAATGCTTGAGCCCACCCGTGTAAAGCGCCAGGCACTGTGACCGATAGGATGCCCCTTTCTGGAACCTCGTCTATCCCTTTTTCTCTGAACCATTTAATGTTTGCGCGGTACGGTGCCCTACCACTTGCATTCATCCCGATTAACTTGTTCTCGCAGGCCAAGTAGATGAGCGCAAAGGCATCGCCACCTATTCCCACAGAATGAGGTTCTACGACATTCAACGTACTGACCATTGCTATTGCTGCATCCACAGCGTTACCACCCTTTAGCAGAATTTTATAACCGGCCAAAGTTGCCAAGGTCTGGCTTGATGAGACCATCCCTTGGGTCCCCATTACAACGGACCTCTGGGCAGCGCTCTCCCACCGTCTTTTTGAATAATATGTGAATTCCATTAATAAACCTCCTCTTGATATTTGGTCTGGTTTCTCGTAAGCGATCAAAAAAATTGGGGTAAATGCTTTTCGATCTATTCCAGTCTATTCTATCTGTCTCAATCTTTCTCGATCACTTTTAACAAAACTTTAGCACAATGGTTTCGGGGTTAGCAAACCAAAGGTCATTCCACTGTCATACTTTATTCATAACTATTGACTCCCAGGTGTGCATATTATTGAGTACTTCATAAAATCCTTATCGAGGCGTTTTCTCCAAAGACTGCGGATGTCAAGTGCTAAGTGCACCACGACCTCCTCCCAAATTGAAGGCGTCCCCAAAGCTTTTTGTCAACCTGCCCCTCGGACGGCATAAGAAAGCACCCCATATCTTGTGGTTTTTTCTTCTTGATATTCAACTCCGTTTTTCGTATATTCAACTCACCCTAAAGCAAATTCTTATCAGATCTGTGCAGACGCTTGGAAATACTGGAAGGACTTCTGTAAATAGCAGTTAAAATTTCCAAAATAAAAGACCCTTTCAAAATTATTGAAACAAGATTGTTTTTTTATTAGAATGTTCAAACAAATAATTTTCAAAGGAAAGGAGTTCGTCCTATGTCAAAAAAGATTTCGCCTGCTCCTTCGCAAACAGACGGGTTTCTTAAAAGATACGGCCTTATCATCGGTTTTGCAGTACTTTTTGTAATCTGCTTGCTCCCCCCTCAACCGGGGCTCCCGGTTGCAGGGCAGAGAATGATTGGTCTATTGGTTTTCTCAGTTATCGTGTGGATGACCGAATCGGTGTCATACCCCGTCAGTGCATCCATTATCATTTCACTTATGGCATTTATGCTGGGATTCTCGCCAGACCCAGCGAAACTCAACACGGTGTTTGGAACCAGCGCAGCTTTGACAATAGCCCTTGACGGATTCAGGAACCCGGCCCTTGCCCTTGTTGCCGCGGCGCTCTTCATCTCCGCAGCAATGATGCAGACGGGGCTTGATAAAAGAATCGCCCTTGTTGTCCTTTCAAAAATAGGGGCAAAAACCAACAGAGTGCTCTTAGGTGTTATCATAGTTGGATTTATTCTTAGTTTCTTTGTACCGAGCACCACTGCAAGGGTTGCCTGTCTCGTACCAATAGTCATGGGCATAATCGCTGCGTTCGGTGTTGACAAGAAAAGCCGTTTCGCAGCGGTCCTCGTGATAGCCACAGCACAGGCAGACAGCATATGGAACGTCGGAATCAAGACTGCAGCAGCGCAGAATATGGTCGCGGTGGGATTTATTCAGAAAATGCTCGGCACCACGATCACATGGCCAGAGTGGTTCATTGCTGCAGGGCCTTTTGCCGTCGTTATGTCTGTAATACTTTATTTTGTCCTGTTAAAACTCATCCCGCCGGAGGTAAAGGAGATAGAGGGTGGGCGGGAAACAATCAGGAGAGAACTTGCCAAATTAGGCCCTGTGACCATGAACGAGAAAAAACTCATCGTCATATCACTTCTCCTTCTTTTCTTCTGGTCAACAGAGAAGATAATCCATCCCTTTGATACCTCATCCACGACAATAGTCGCAATAACCATAATGCTGATGCCTTATATAGGGGTAATGACATGGAAGGATGCACAGCCCAAGATTCCCTGGGGCACTATCTTACTGTTCGGGGTAGGTATCAGTTTGGGAACGGCGCTCCTGACAACAAAAGGTGCTGCCTGGCTGGCAACGATCATCACCGGAGTATTCGGACTTAATACGATGTCGGCACTCGGTATCATTGCAGTCCTCGCAGCATTCCTCATAGTCATCCACCTCGGCTTTGCAAGCGCGACCGCACTTGCTTCCGCAATAATCCCGATAGTAATAGCGACACTACAGAGCGTGAGCACACCGGTAAATATCGTAGGTATGACAATGATCCTACAGTATGTCGTAAGTTTCGGCTTTATCCTACCGGTTAACGCACCGCAGAACATGGTCGCTTACAGTACCGATACCTTTGAAGTGAAGGACTTTATAAAAACGGGAATACCGCTTACATTCATTGCATACGGTCTGATAATCTTGTTCAGCGCAACCTACTGGAAGTTTCTGGGGCTCGTTCCCTAAGAATTAATATATGAGACCCGCCTCTTTACGGGGCGGGCTTTTTTATGCGTCCCCGCGACTGAAGCCAACGCTGGGCGTCATTCTGCGGGGGGAGCTGCTGGAGTTTGCCCTGGAGAGCTTCGATTACAGCCCTTGGATCAAGGGCCTTCACTTCCGTTTGTCCCGTCCTCTCTTTCGGCCAGATCTGCTCGATGGTGGAGGCGCCGCCGCTTAAGGCAGCGTTACCCTCTCTTTCAACTCGTAATCTTCGATTCCGGAATATGGTTGCCAGTAATGACTTGTAGGTGAAGTCCTCAGTGCAGACTCCTTTCTATAATCTTAATTAGGAAGGTGTTTTCTACGGAAAGGAAATTTCTTCTTTTAAATATTCGATAGAAGGTAGGACAAATTATCCAGGATCGTTGTGAAGAAGACATCCTTCACCACATATCCTTCAGGGACTGTAATCTGCGTGGGTGCAAAGTTAAGAATTCCCCTCACCTTTGCCTCCACCAGCATATTGGCTGCATTCTGAGCTTCTGAAGCAGGGGTCGTGATGATTCCGATCTTGATCTTCCTCTCCTTGGCTACTTCTTTGATTCGGCTGATGTGGAGGACTTCCACAGGCTTGCCCAGCTGTTCTGAAACCCTTCCAATCACCTTCGGAGGATCGATATCGAATACTGCAACAATTTTATAATTCTGCTTCAGAAAGTCTTTATAACCCAAAAGAGAGGAACCCAAATTGCCGATTCCGATTATTGCCATTCTCCACTCTTTGTTTAATCCCAATATTCGTTTAATCTCATAGAACAGGTCTTTCACATCATAACCTTCACTACGAGTCCCAAACTCACCGAAATAGTTCAGATCTTTTCTCACCGTAGCGGCATTCACAATGCATTTATTGGCCAGTTGGGCAGAGGAAACTACCTTTTCCCCTTCCTCCTCCATCCATTCTAAGCATCTAAAATATCGCGATAATCTTCTAATTGTTGCTTCAGATATTTTAGAACATTTCAATTTTGTAGCTCCTTTCACAAGGTAATTTATTATTAAATCCTTATCGATCTGTCAAGCTTGTTTCAATTGGCTTTTGCCAAGATTTTGAAAAGCTAACTCCTCCTTCCTGAAACTTTCTATTCCCTAATTTTAGAAAAAGGTGTATATTACAACCGCAAATGAACAATGCGGATATGCCTCGACCCTTATGAATAATTCATTCTGATTTGCGTCTTGACCAGATAGTTTATTTCAGCACTTTATCAAACTAATCTTTGGAGGAAAAATGTTTACACAAAAGGATAACCAAACTGTTATTCGTATTCCGTCGGCTTTGAAGCTGGTCGGGATCATCGGAGGTGTATGGGCGATACTCGTCGTCCTAACTGCGACCCTGGCCTATCTCCCGGGACATCCTGACTTTTCGCTATTCACCACCTATCTGAGTGACATCGGGGACACTGCTGGTTGGCCGCAGATACTCTTCAATTCCGGCACACTCATCGCCGCACCTATACGCTATCTTGTGCTCGTGCTACTGGTCTTGCGACTTACCCAGTTAGGCGCAGGCCGTGCTTTTGCTGTCGCGACCCTGATCATCGGCTTGATTTCCGGCATTGGCACTGTATTGATGACAGCCGTGCCTTTCAGTGTATCGCCTGGGGTCCACAAATTGGGCATCCCGCTATACTTCCTGGGGATCGTCATTCTACAAACGTTGATTGGCGTCAGAGAATGGTCACTAAGCCACGTTCCTAAAATCCTGCCGGGGTTGAGCTTCCTGATGGTAGTTGTGTATTTCATTTTTGCCACACTGGTCATTCTCTATGAGCAAGGAACAGTTGGCCGGAATACGCCCGTGATCTGGGAATGGCTGGCTTTCTTCTCGTCGGTGGTTTGGGTGTTTGCCCAGAGCATTCTGTTGGGTAAGATGGATGCTGCTCAGTAATTGTCAGCGCCCAACAACGGTTTGCACCTGACCAGGCTATCGCCGCGCAAATTCAAGGCTCTGCTGACACTCGCTCGGCGGGTGAACCCTAGCCGTAATCCACTCTTTCAAACGGTAATCTTCCACTACATTCCCAATACTAAGCTCAACATAAGAAGGGGGTAAAGCTGGAGGGCACATGCAACGAACTGCTCAATAGTCTTTGTAGCCCCCCGAGTCTTTCTCGACTAAAGTGACTGATGATTTCAATCCATAATCATTCATCTCTCACCCTTGTCAAGGGTGAAGACTTGTAGGTGAAGCCCGCAACCCCCTTCCTAGAGGACTCCTTCCTGTACTCGTGATTTTTGAAAATCCCCCTTCCATACAACCTTTCAAACAATAATCAATAATTCTTGTTGAAGTTTTCATTCAAAATTAGTAAACTCTTATCAAACGATAGACTCTTATTAAACTATAGGGTTTTAATCCAACCTCCCAACTAACCTTTGGGGGATCCCATGACCACACAAGAAGTAAAACGCAAGCTCACTGCCATCCTAAGTGCAGATGTCAAGGGTTACAGCCGCCTCATGGGAGAGGATGAGAAGGGGACCGTCCGCACCCTTAATGCCTACAAGGAGGTAATGACTGGACTGATTCAAGATCATCATGGTCGGGTGGTGGATGCTCCTGGAGATAATGTGCTGGCTGAGTTTAGCAGTGTAGTGGATGCAGTTGAGTGTGCGGTCGAGCTCCAAAAAGAACTGAAAACTCGAAATGCTGAGCTTCCCGAAAATCGCAGGATGGAGTTTCGAATTGGTGTCAACCTTGGAGATGTCATTGAGGATGGAGAGCAGATCTTGGGGGATGGAGTCAATATCGCAGCCCGTTTAGAGAGCCTTTCTGAAGCAGGAGGCATCTGTATTTCTGGAACTGCCTTTGATCATGTTAAGAACAAGCTGTCCTTAGGATATGAGTATCTGGGAGAACAAACGGTCAAGAATATCGCAGAGCCTGTGCGGATTTACCGGGTTCTACTGGGGTCTAAAGTTTCTACTTCAAGATTGACCAGATGGAAAAGCACAGGCCTGAAATACTGGAAAAAGACACCTGTCTACATTAAAACCCTTCTGGCTTTAATAGCAGGTATTAATGCGATCTGGCAGATCTACATTCGACTTTCTCCTCCTCATGTCGAAGTTGCCTCCCAAAAGAAGATGGCTTTGCCGTTGCCTGACAAACCCTCCATCGCCGTACTGCCCTTTGCATACACCAGCGGCGATCCTAAACATGAATATCTAAGCGATGGGATCACTGACGAAGTCATCACTGCGCTCTCCAAGTGCTCACAGCTTTTCGTCATCGGGCGGAACTCAACCTTCACCTATAAAGGGAAACCAGTAAAGTTTCAACAGGTGAGTGAGGAGATGGGGGTGCGGTATGTGCTGGAAGGGAGCGTTCAGTTTTCAGGCGAACGGGTTCGAGTTACCGCGCAATTGATCGATGCCCTCACGGGTTATCACTTGTTCTCGGAACGGTATGACCGGGAATTGAAGGACATCTTTGCCACCCAAGATGAGATTACCATGAAGATCCTCACCGCCACTCGGGTGACCTTAACGCAGGGAGAGGAAGCCCGGATGTTCGCCAAAGGGACGAAAAGCCTTGAGGCCTATTTGAAAGTGTTACAGGCACGGGAGCACCATGAGGTCTTCACGAAAGAAAGCCAAGCTCTGGCCCGGCAGTTGGCCGAAGAAGCCATTGCGCTGGACCCTGGATATGCATTGGCCTATAGTTACGCGGCGATGTCCCTTTCGCATGAGGTTCTTTTGGGCGCATACACGAATCCTCGAGAGGCATTAGAGCGAGGGATGAAGCTGGTCCAAAAGGCCGTCGCACTCGACGAGTCCTTGGCTCACCCTCATGAGATATTGAGCAAATATTACATATATTTGAACAAGGATTACGAGAAGGGCGTCGCTGAGGCAGAGCGTGCCGTGACCCTCGAGCCCAATTCGGTTGATGCCTATACCCAGTTGGGTTCAAATCTCAGGTGGGCGGGCCGACCCGCCGAAGCCATTCCTATCCTCCAGAAGGCCATGCGTCTCAGTCCTATTCCTCCATATGTCTGCTTGCTAACCCTCGCTACTTGCTATTACTTAACAGGGCAGTATGAGGAAGCAATTGCACTCCAGAGGAGAATCCTCCAAAAAGAGCCCAATCAGTTGCTTAGCCAACTCGGACTGACTGCTGCTTTGATACAAGCGGGCAAGTAGGATGAAGCCCGTGCAGAAGTCGCAAAGGTTCTCAGGATCGATCCCAAGTTCTCCGTGGAGTCTTTTGCCAGGAGGCTTCCGTATAAAGATCAGAAGGTAATCGATGATTATGTGTCCACCTTGCGCAAGGCTGGCCTGAAGTAAAAGGGTAATAAAATTGCAACAAAGTCCTTATTCATTTGATTATGCGCATTTCTACCAGTAATCGTTGACCCTCAGCATCATCTCAGACTGTAGACTTGTAGGTGAAAGCGTTAAGCCATAAGAACCAAAATTCCTATAATTAGTTTTCTTTTCTGGGCAGGGCGTAATAATATTCTTTAGGCGGAAAAATTTTTTGGAGGAGGTTGATAAATACAAGGGAGAGTATCTTTTTGCGATCTATCCCATTATGGTAAGGGGGGTCATGGCGACGGTGGGGGGTAGGGGGATAGGTTGACACTATCCCTGGATTCCCGATGTAATTGGCTCCGTTAACTTTCTTTCCTATATCATTGAAAAAAGTGGTAATCTGGCAAAGAGAAACCTTATGAACCGATGGTGGATAGACGAATTTATACTATTAGGTAGCAGCAATCCAACGGATGAACAACTTGAGGATTTCTACCATAAAGGTTTCAGAACCATCATTTCGCTACTTGATGAAGATGAGGAGAGCCCCTACTATGACATGGATAGAATAGAAGCAAAGGGGTTTAAGAGGTACTCAATTCCTGTTAGGGACTTCACCGCTCCAACGCTACCTGACTTCCAAAAATTCTTAGATATTGTGAGCAAGTCTTTAGAACAAGGCGAAGTCCTGGTCCATTGTCAAGGAGGCATAGGGCGGACAGGAACCATGGCGGCAGCCTATTGGATTAAGAAAGGTTTATCCGCAGACAAGGCCATCAAAAAGGTTCGTAAGGCTAGGCCTGGGGCTATCGAGATGCCTGAGCAGGAGGATAGCTTGTATGAACTTGAGGCATCCATCATAAAAAAAGTATTCAAGTTATGAAAAATATTTTCCGTTTAGAATCCTTTAAAAAATTGATAGCAACAATAAGTTTTATAAGTAGAGGCATCATCCATTAAAAAGTTGGCCCTGTCGAGTTAAATTGCCTTTTCTTTTCCCTCTTTTGTTCTGCTTTGCCGTTTACCTTTCCCCTTCCCCTTCCTGAAATATTTTGGCAGATAAAATAAATTAGTTCTCCCTGTACTCTTGATTTTTAGGTTTCGCTATATAAGACAATATTATAAATAGTAATCGTTAATTCCTGGCCCAGCAGGTTTTTGACTCCAACAGCTATTTTTGTTAAAGTTTAGAACCGAGTATAATGAGTGGCCCCCACAAGGCCTAAGAATGAATTGATGGTTGAAGAAATTTTAGCAAATCTATACAAAATTGAGATTCCTCTTCCCGAGAGTCCCCTGAAAGCCCTCAACTCCTATGTGATAAAGAACACGGAGCGAAATTTGATTATTGATACGGGGTGGAATCAAGAGGAGTGCATGTACGCAATGCAGACCGGGTTGAGGGAACTTGGAGTCGATATAAGAAAAACAGACTTTTTTATTACTCATTTACATGCAGATCATTTTGGCCTCATCTCGGATCTCATTACAGACACCTCGAAGATATATTTTAACCAGCCAGATGCCGATCGGTTTAAATCTGGTTTTCGGTGGGATGATTTTGTTAACTTCGCTCGTTTGAATGGTGTCCCTGAAAATGAGCTTCAGGAAATCCGTCAGAGCCATCCTGGTTTAAAGTTCAGAGCAAAAGAGGGCTTGGCTTTTCATATCTTGAGAGAGGGTGATGCGATAAGCATCGGAAACTACGTATTCAAGTGTGTTGAAACACCTGGCCATACTTGGGGACATATGTGTCTTTACGAACCCAACAAGAAGATCTTCATAGCCGGAGATCACATTCTTAATGACATAACTCCTAACATCCAATTATGGTCTGATGAGTGGGATCCCCTAAAGGAGTATTTGGCAAGCCTGGAGAAGGTCTATAAACTTGATATTGAGCTTGTATTGCCTGGTCATAGGGGCATTTTCAAGAACTGCAGGGAGAGGATTCAGGAATTGAAACATCACCATCAGAAGAGACTTGAGGAAATTATTTCTATTCTGGAAAAAGGCAAGAAGAATGCTTTTCAAGTGGCATCGCAGATGAGTTGGGATATTATTTGTGACTCTTGGGATTTATTTCCTGTTTCGCAAAAATGGTTTGCCACTGGGGAGGCAATTGCTCACTTGAAATACCTTAAGGAAAAGGGAATGATACGAAAGGAAATCCGGAGGCAGAAGATACTATTTTCATTGGACTTAAATCATACTGAGATCTATCCTAGTAGAAGGAGGTAAACTGAAGGGGATTTTAGGATTCATTTTACTCACATAAATACTTTCGGATCACATAGGTAAAAGATCAAAGAATGGGCGTTTAAGAATCTGGAGGAAAGGGGATGTTTCAATGAAATCGGTGGAGTCTTTCTGCAAGAAAGCAATAGAGATGGGGATCGAGGGAGCAAAAATCATTGATCCTGGTTCCATCGTAACCGCCGAGTGGGTAAGAATGAAGTGCCAATATGGATGCCCCGGTTTCGGGATGAGCCTTTGCTGTCCTCCCCGCACGCCTACCCCAGACATGACTCGTAAGGTGATCGACTCCTACCAGAAGGCCATCCTACTCCATCGAAGATTACCAAAGGGGGAAAAGAGGTGGGTGAAGGCAAAGACCTTCAGCAAAGCTATCGTTCGCATCGAAATCGAGATATTTCTTGATGGGTATTATAAGGCCTGGAGCATGGGATCTGGCCCTTGTGATCTTTGCAAGGAATGCAACCTTTCAGGCTCCTGTAAACATGGACTTGAGGCGAGACCTTCGATGGAGGCATGCGGCATTGATGTCTTCAAGACCGCAAGGGACAATGGATTTCCTATTGAAGTTGTGCGGACACGTGATGAGGAAGAAAATATCTACGGGTTGGTTTTAGTGGAATGAGGCCTATCCCGACGTACGAAATAATGGATAAGGCAACCTTTAGCCGGGAGGTACACGATGGGAATCTATAAAAAGGTTTATGACTTTGCCGCTAAAGCAGGATCACTGGAGGGGTATGTTTACCCAAGAGAAAAGGTGGACGTTAGCTATCTGCCACGATGGTCTGATAATCTGGTTGAACAATACTGGGGTCTTCCCCCTGAAGTCAGGGAGGAGTTTCAAGGTTTGTGCGATCAAACTCTTGGTCGAACCATCCAATCCCTTCTTCCAATCTTGGGAGAAGATCACGAGGTGATCAAAAAATTGAAAGCTCTCGTGAGAGGAAAGTTGCCCTCATCCCCAGATGATTTTCCTCATAGAAGATGACTCCCTAAACTATCACAAGTTAGTCATAGTGGTTTTGAGGTTTTCAGACGAATGTCATCCCCTGTATAGCCTCGTGGCACACTTTCTGCTATCTATCTTCTGTTTTTAGGCAGGTAAAAATGTTTCGATATGATTTTCATCTTTTGTATTGAAGTACTTGATTTCTACCTGATCTTTACCCGAAAAAGTGGACACCT
>Ga0208819_1001437_pt1 | contig 12564 bp, 8 predicted proteins | sample June2015DPH_11_1_3_FD_184707 | JGI IMG/M metagenome (GOLD analysis project Ga0208819, IMG submission 184707) | Peatland microbial communities from SPRUCE experiment site at the Marcell Experimental Forest, Minnesota, USA - June2015DPH_11_150... | ecosystem: Environmental > Terrestrial > Soil >...
TAGAGGCATGCAAGAAAAGAAAACTAGCAGCAAAGAAAACTGTGCCTACAGCAACAGCAATTATGAAATCGTATTTTGCTGTTAACGCGATTTCTTTCTGAAGTGGGCTTTCCTCTTCACGGATTGTTTGAGTTAAATTAGCAATTTTCCCAAACTGAGTATTCATGCCAGTTGAATAAACAATAGCTTTTCCCTGCCCTTTGGCGACGCTGGTGCTCATGAAAACGAGGTTAGTTGCATACATGTAGGCTTTCTCAACCGTTTTCACTGCTTCGGCAACGCGTGGTTGCGGTTCAGATTCACCTGTTAAGGGAACGTTATTAGTCCATAAATCAAAAGCTTCAATCAATCGCGCGTCCGCTGGTACACGGTCACCTTCGTCCAAAGATATGATGTCGCCCGGAACAATTTCTCTAACTGAGATTTTTTTGAGTTCTCCGTCACGAATTACCTTTGCAAACTCAGGCATCCAGCTTTTCAAGGTTGCCATCGCTTTTTCTGCACGTGATTCTTGGATCATGCTTACAAAAATGTTTACAAAAACAACTGCAAGTATGATTAAGGCAAGTCCTGGACTGCCACTTATATAAGATAAAATACTTGCAACGAGCAACAAAATGCCAAACAAGTCTCGAAGATGGCTAATAAATTTGTGAATAAAGGGAATTTGCCTTTTTTCAGAAAGTTTGTTGTATCCATATTTTTTTAGGCGAAGTTTAGCCTCTTCGCTCGTCAAACCATTGATTGATGTCTTTAATTCATCGAAGACCTCATCAATAGGCATAGAAGCAGCTTTTTCCAAATAAACTCCGCCAAAACCTCAATGAAACAAGTAAGTTATGAACAACCCCAACAGTAAGAGAACATGATTAACGCTAAGGAACCGTTAAACAACGAATCATATCCTCGTGCCGAAATGGATTGAAAGCACATTCATATCCTCAGCGTTTTAACCTAATTACGTAGTCATTTTAAATGACTATTTTTGGCTTATTGTTGCTTTTGTTGAATTTAAACTAATCGGAGACATAGTTGATTTAAATCGTGAATTAGCAATAGTTTTTCTACTCATTTATTCTTTTTTCTCCTTTGAAATTTATTTTTTGTTCTTTTATTCTTTTTTGCGAATTGGGCTTAACCAATTTGCGAAGTTAATCAACCGCTTACTTGTTAGCCAGAGGAATGTACTCGGTAAACTTTGAGTTTAGATTAATCGAAACTTAGAATTTCTGATTAAGGAATTGCCATGAACATTTGGTTACCACGTACATAGCCTAAGGGATATAATGTACGTAGTAGAAATAATTTTGACCTTACTTTTATCAAGAATTGCTCAAAATACTTTTATTAGAGGATTACAGTTTAAGGTACTGCCAAAGTCATTATGACTAGAGCTATAAATCTCAATAAAGAGGTTATTAGAACTATAAAATGTCACATCTAATTAAAAAACAAACATTTCAAGTAATAAACACAATCAAAAAGGAGACTGCATAATTATGGCACGTTACAGGCAAACAGAAGAAATCGTTAAACTGATGAACAACCCAGAAATCATTCGCAACACCAGCATTATCGCCCATGTTGATCATGGAAAAACCACTCTTTCAGACAGTCTTTTAGCTGCAGCAGGCATTATCAGCACGCAAACCGCTGGACAAAAACTGTTCCTTGACTCATGGGATCTTGAGCAGAAACGTCAAATGACCGTTTTCGCCTCAAACGTCAGTTTAACTCACACTTACAAAGAAAAAGATTACCTAATCAATCTCATCGATACTCCAGGACACATTGACTTTAGCGGTGCAGTCACAAGAAGCCTCCGTGCAGTTGATGGTGCACTGGTGGTTGTTGATGCTGTTGAGGGACCGATGACTCAAACGGAAACCGTGCTTATGCAGGCTTTGCGCGAACGCGTTAAACCTGTTCTTTTCATAAACAAGGTTGATCGTTTAATTAAAGAAATAAAGCTTACACCGGAAGAAATTCAACGCAAATTCGCAAAGATTCTTCTCAGAGTAAACAGCCTTATTGAAAAGTATGCGCCAGCTGAACATAAGAAAGACTGGCAAGTTTCGGTTGAAGATGGACGTGTAGCTTTCGGTTCCGCATTGCACAAATGGGGCTTAAACGCTCCACACATGAAAATGAAAAAAATCACTTTCAAAGACATTATTGAAGCTTACACTGGTGCGCCGGAAGATGTTGGGAGAAAAGTTGATGAATTAAGCAAGAGAGCACCGTTGCACGAACCAGTCCTAGATATGTTCTGCGAGCACTTACCTAATCCTTTTCAAGCGCAACCGTACAGACAACCTCAGATTTGGCCAGGAGATGTCAACAGTCCAACAGGTCAAGGCATGGCGAAAGTGGACCCTAATGCTCCTTTGCTCATGTGTATATCCACCATTGAAGTTGATCAACACAGCGGAACAGTTGCAATTGGCAGAATTTTCAGTGGTTCGGTTACTAGAGGCAAAGTGGTCCAGCTTGTAAGCAGTAGCCAGAAGGGCACTGTACAGCAGGTTTTCATGAGTATGGCGACAGACCGTGTTATCATTGACCGTGTTCCAGCAGGCAACATTGGAGCGATCTCAGGTTTACCATCCATACATGTCGGTGAAACTATTGCTGAAGATGGTGTAGAAGTGCACTCGTTTGAAGGGTTGAGATATGTTACAGACCCGGTTGTAACCGTGGCTGTTGAGCCAGAAGACGTCAAAGACCTGCCATTGTTTGATAAAGTCATGCACAAACTCACTACAGAAGATCCTAACCTGCACTTTATTATGAACCAGGAAAGCGGCGAATTCCTTCTGTCGGGTATGGGTGAACTTCACCTTGAAATCACGGCTTACCGCATGCAGGAAGCAGGCTTGAAAGTTAAACTAAGCAAACCAATTGTTATCTACCGAGAAACCATAAGTCACGATTATCGTGGTCCAGCAATAATGGGTAAAAGCCCAAACAAACACAATAAGCTCTGGATAACCATCGAAAAATTATCTGACGATGTGATTGAAGCGATAAAGTCTGAAAAAATTAGTGATATGCAAAGCAGAGACGAGAGAACCAAAGTTCTTAGAAGCTTAGGTTGGGCACCAGATGATGCTAAGGGCGTAGTAGCTGTTGAAGAAGACAACGTCCTTTGTAATCGTATTAGAGGAAGACAATACGTTGATGAAATCATTGATCATATTAAAATTGGATTCCGCGAAGCAGTGCATACTTCACCTTTAGCTAAGGAACCAGCATATGGCTTGAAAATCAACCTTGAAGACATTACGGTCCACGAAGACCCAGTTCACAGAGGCCCAGCACAAGCTATCCCGATGACTTGGAGACCAATATATTGCGCTATATTATTGAGTGATCCAAAACTGCTTGAGCCGCTCTTAAGTTTTGAATGCAAAGTTCCAAGTGAATTCGTCAGTTCCGTTATCACTTTACTTAACAAGCGACGCGGCAAAATCTTAGACATGCCTTCTGAAGAAGATATGATTACTGTTAAAGCTGAGATGCCAGTTTCTGAAAGCTTCGGAATAGCTGATGAATTACGCAGTTCCACACAGGGCAGGGCTTTCTGGGCGACTCAGTTTAGCCGTTGGGCGCCAGTTCCAGAGCAGTTGCAAGCTGACATAATAAAGAAGATTCGTGAACGTAGAGGTTTGCCGCCGGTTCCGCCGAAACCGGAAGAGTACTTTGAGTCGGAGTAATTGACCGATTAATCTTCTTTTCTTTTCATTTTGTTAGCAAAAAGGTTACTACGTACATACAGCATCTTACATACGAATTCTATTGAGCCATTGGAAAGCAGTTTAGCCTAGATTTTTTAGTTGCAACTAATCGCGGCGCAATAGTCGCAACTATTGAGCCTGTTTTGGAGATGATTTTTTTGTCCAGACAATTGAGCTGTCAGAGTGCAGCCTATTAGTATAGTGATAGTGAATCCAAGCGCAATAGTGATGACTATTGAGCCTGCTTCTGGCGCATTTATGATAAAGACAGCTTCCCTTGGAGAACGGTTGATGCTATAAGGAGTAGAGATTCAAAGGATAGGGACATTTGTTCGAGCTCATAAAAGTTTTGTTCAAACAATCCAGTCTGCAAAAGAAGCTTTGAGCCTGAAAAATTCAAAGTCAAGCCCAGCGCCAAAGTTATAACTATTGAGCCAGCTATAGGCAGGCAAACCTGTTGTAGTATAGTGATAGTGAAGCCCGACGCCAAAGTGATGACTATTAAGCGCTCTGTAAGACGCTTTGAGCATGGAGGAGGATGTTAGGAATTATGTATTCATCCTGTCGCTTTAACCAGCTTCATGTCTGACGCTTGGGCGACACAAAAGAAGAAATAAGCATTGAATTATAAGTGCTGTGTGAAATATTGTGTTCGGGCGAGGTCTAAGCGATTCAAGAGCCTAGTAGAGATAGGAAAGAGTCTGCATGAAAAAAAGAAGTGAAAAACCAAAGTATGGTTTGTATGCAATTAAGATAATTGCAATTCTTTTTTCTGTTACAGAAATCATTGGGTTGCTCTTGCTTTCAGCAGGTTACTTTGTTTTCAGCAACACATATCTAACAATTGGTGGCGGGATAATTGTTGCCTTTGGAATTTACATGATTGTTGCCCATTTTCTTTCTTTATACGTCTTCACCGGGTTTGGCATGAGCCTTGATTGGGTCGCAAAACTCCTGGAATTAAAAGGAAACGAGTATGTGCTGGATGTGGGAAGTGGCACTGGAAGAACGTCGGTGCAGATAGCGAAAAGGCTTACTACTGGAAGGCTTGTTGGGATCGACATTTGGGACACAATGGAACTCAGCGGTAACTCGCCAGAAAGAGCGTACAAGAATGCGGAAATCGAAGGCGTGAAGGCTAAAGTTGATTTCAAATTTGGAAACGTCTTGGAGATACCTTTCAATGATGATATTTTTGACATCGTCACATGCAGTAGCGTCTTAAATAACCTTCCTGGAGAAAAGAACAGAGTCAAAGCCCTGAAGGAAATCTTTCGAGTCTTGAAACCCGGAGGAAAATGTATGCTACTTGAACCTCTCAGGAACCTAAGAATGTTTTTCGCTTTCACACCGTTCGCGTTTTATCAGTTAGGAAAAAGCGAACACTGGGAAAAGTACGCCAAGACTGCGGGCTTTTCAAAAGTGAGATTCCACGATAAAAAAGGCAGTGGCATTTTTATCCTAGAGAAATAAAGAAACGCTGCTAATTTTTCCGCTAACTGCCTAGTCTTTAATTGTCAAAGTGTTATAACTTGTCGTTTTCAGGTGCACACGTTTGGAGCAAGGCTTTAATGTAAATTAACAGTTAACGTTTAGTGAAGCTTATGATAGTTGGAATTTGCGGAAGCCCAAGAGAGCAAGCCACTGATTATGTTTTGAAAGAAGCCCTGCGAATGCTCAGCGAGAAAGGGTTTGAAACATGTTTTTGGACCATTAGAGGGAAGCGTGTTGGATTCTGTACGCACTGTGATTTCTGCCTGAAAAACAAGGAATGCGCATTCAAAGATGACATGCAAGAAGTCTACGCGCTCCTGAAAGATGCAAAGGGCATAATTTTTGCTACACCAGTTTACAATGGCGGAGTCAGCGCACAAACCAAAACAATAATGGACCGCTGCAGGGCTGCTGTGGCAGGTGACCCTGACTTTTTCAGGGGCAAAATCGGCATGGGAATTGCTCTGGGCGGAGACAGGGCGGGAGGGCAGGAAAGCGCGTTAATGCAGATTTTAACGTTTTACGTTCTTAATGGCGCGGTTCCTGTTAGCGGCGGGTTTTTTGGCGCTAATTTAGGTGCAACTTTCTGGACCAAGGACACGCTGGAAGGCGTCAAGCTTGACGAGGAAGGTTTTAGGAGCTTGAGGAAGACTGTGAAGCGGTTTGCAGCTTTCGTTGAGAAGTATGGAGAAAAATAACAAGGTGAGCGTTATGGGTGAAAGCGTTAAAGCGAAAAAGCGTAAGGTTGCTTGGGGAATCACTGGCGGCGGTGACAAAATCGCTGAGATATTGGATGTAATGAAGGATTTGAAGAGGCAGTCGGAAGAAGTTGTCGAGATTCAGGTTTTTCTTTCCAAAGCTGCTGATATTGTGTTAAAATATTATAAGCTTGAGGATGATTTAAAGCAGAATTTTCAAAAAGTGCAGCTTGAAATTAATTCTAACTCGCCTTTTCTTGCCGCTTGGCTGCAAATGCGCAAATACGAGTTTTTGCTGATTGCTCCCGCGTCATCGAACACGGTTGCTAAAATCGCCAACGGCATAGGTGACACGTTGCTTACGAATGCGGCGATTATGAGTTTGAAAGCTTTTGTGCCCGTTTACGTACTGCCAACAGATTACAGGGAAAGCATTGTTTACACGAAACTTCCAAACGGCAAGGAAATGAAGCTTAGGGTACGCAAAGAAGAAGCTGACCAAGTCCGAAAACTCGAAAGCATGGAAGACATGCATGTACTGGAAAGCCCTCAGAAGATGCGAGAAGCCTTTCTGGAATGGCTAAAAACAATCAAAGCCTAAATATTATTTCGAATTATTAGGATTTAGGTTCAATAGACAAGGCTAACTTAGGAGTTCCTGAAAGCTCGCGTTGCCGTTTTTCATTATAAGCAAGGATAATACTCCGAAAGTCCTTAAGCCAACCGCTATTTATGTTGGAATTCATTACATACTCCTGTTTAAATTACTTCTGCGATATTTCGATTGCTTGCGCGTACTTAGGCAAAACTACTTTGCCTGGAAACATGCTCTCGAATAAGTCAGGATTTGTCGTATGAATGGGAATAATTTTTGCTGGATTTATTCTCTCTATCAGTTCCTTGAGTTCGATTTTTGAAGCATGTCCTGAAACGTGTCTTCTGACAAATATTTTTTGCTCATTCTTAATTTCATAGTCATAGTCGATGTTAAAAAAATCCAACCAATTCACCATTTTGGTTTCATCAATCTCCATCTCTTCATTGAAGGGTTCAGTTGAAGCAGAAATATAACGGGTCTTATGATTAGTGCCAAGGGGAATTAGGTCAAATAGTTCGTTTGCATCCCAATACGAGAACATTAAAACGTATTGCTTAGGTCTTTGTCTAATCTGGTAAGCTCTAACCCCATTGTCTAAATGATGCGTTGCTAACGCATAGAGCTCTTTGTAATCATATGGTTCATGCTTACTTGTTAATGGCAATGGATTTTTGGGGTTATTTGGGTTGCCGCCTATGCCTAGCCTCTCTGCAACACGCACAATGTTGCGATCGTCTTGGGCAATGTTTCTTCCATGAAAGTGCAGATAGCCCATCTTATACTTGTCATAATCAGCTTTTGAATATAGCAAATCGCCTTCTCGTTTCAAGTAAACCTTAAGGTGCGCTATCGCCCTCGGGTCCACATACTCCGTTGGAAAACTATAATACATCTCATAAAGAAGGTACGCCAGCTTAGGTGAAATTACCAATGTACGACCATTTTCTTTCGTTGCTTGATAAACCGTATTGAAACGTGTTAGATCTTTCCAACCAAAGTTAATGAGAACTAATCCTCCTGCATGCCCAATGTCAGCACTGATTTCTCTCCCCACTTCCTCCTCAGTCAAAACCTCATCTGAACTAACCCTGGTTCCTTCCGTAATCAAAAAATCAACAGGACCATCAATCGACCGAACATAATTATCGATCGAAACCTCATTAGCACCATGAAACCTCACGTCTCCAGTGTACAGAACACGCTTGCCGTTTGGAAGAGTGAGAAGTACTGAGCAGGAACCTGGCACCGAGTGCCCAACTGGAATCAGCTTGTACTTGATACCCTTTATCTGCCCCTCAGAAGCTGTGTTAAACGTCCTATACTGAGGCGCAATGTCATACGTAAACTTGAATTTAGTTTTCGGATCTTCAACAACTGGCAACTCTTCCTCTTTTTCTTCACTGCATGCACATTCGCCAGGACAGAGCGTCTTAAACAAAACAGGTTTCTGCTTAATCGTAACTTTTTTCGCAATTTTGTAGTACTGGTCATCGACGCCAGAAACCGAAACATCAGTCATTGCCTTCGCCAAGACCTTTGTCTTTTCCGTGCAGTAAACCGGAATGCTCGCGTCAAGGAAGCTAACGTCTTGGATGTGATCAAAATGAGCATGCGAAACAAAGACGCCATCAACCGCGGGGCACTCAGAATTGCAAGGGCAAACATTCGTCGTTTTCCAGTAATCCAAGGCTTCATCCAAAGGAACTTTTTCCCTAACCTGAGCGTTTTCAAACAAAAGCGTCACATCTACCATGTGAGGAGTATAAATACCATCGATTTTAGGCAATATTCCAAGCCTCAGCATGTCCCTTAGGGCATTCTTGGACCGCATTTGAAGGAACTCTGAAAAATACTCCCCATATTCCCCCATTCTTCTACCGAAATCTAAAAGGACCGAACCGTTTTCAGTCTGAAGTAGAATCTTATTGCCGCCAATTTCATCGACCCCGCCGTAAAACGTAAGCTTAGCTGTCATAGCTTATCCCGAATGCCAGTTACAAGCTAACTTGCTTTAATAATTTGTCAGTAAGCCAGCTATAGGATACTTACTATATCCTTGATATCAGTTAGTTCATAATCAGGAGCCCCAGGCTCGGCTATTTTTTGCCCATACTTGGAAAGCTTTTGAGTGTTCTAAAGGTTAATATTTCTTTGCTGCTTAAGGTGGAGGCATGTCTTTTCATGTTAGGCGCAAAGACCGAGAAATCACAGACCCCGAAGAGTTGCGGCAGGTGCTGAAGGCTACTAAGTATGTTACTGTTGCCCTCTGCATGGAAGATGAGCCTTACCTTGTTTCGCTCAGCCACGGTTACGATGAAGCCAAGAACTGCCTCTACTTTCACTGTGCGCCTGAAGGCAAAAAACTCGTTTACCTAAAAGCGAACAGTAAGGTGTGGGGGCAGGCAGTGCTGGATTTCGGCGTTACGGATGAATGCGATTACGCTTACACTTCTGTCCATTTCTGTGGCAAAATGCACCTAATCAGCGATTTAAAGGAGAAGCAGCATGCGATTGAAGTGCTGGTGCGGCAGGTTTCCCTTAACCCTGAGGCGAAACTGGCGAAGATTAAGCCTGAAAAACTCAGTAAAACAACGATGGGCAGAATTGATATCGATTACATGTCAGGTAAAAAGCATCAAATCCCAAAAAGCAAAAACTAATTTCGGCTACTTTATGAGTTTAATTGACGCCCTATTGTCTATTGCCAATTTTCCTTTCAAGTCTAATTTCGTCATGTTTTCGCTCCGTTTTCAACTCTTCAAGCGTTTCTTTAGCTCCAGTTATTGGTTTACACGCTTCTTCAAGCAACTGAACGTTTTTTTCTCGCTGATCAATTAAGAAGCTTAAAGCTTCGTTAAGGTCCACTCGACGGCCTAGTTTAAGTTGAAGTTCAGAAGCTATCTTCAGCAACTTTTGTTTCACGTCTTCGGTAACTGATATAGTTGTTGTCATAAACACTGACAAATATAATTACTATAACATATTATAGTTTTTCAATGCAGTTGCTAGAAGTGAAAACAAGGGACATTTGTTGGTTAAGCTCTTAAGTGCCACTTTGAGCCATGTCAACTTGGTATATTCTTAGGTTTTGGTCGGTGTAAACTGGCTTCAGCCAGCCGATGCTATCAAAATGCGCTGTGCAATTTGGATAATTGCTTAGTTCGTCATAGCCCACGTACACGTATGAGACATTGTACGTAGTAACAACCTGCTTTAAGTCAGTTGCATTGCCAGTATATGCTCTGTCAATGTCGCTTTGCCTCTGGTTAATCTCGTTGAGCGGTATTCCCCATCCGTAGGGCCAATTCACGTAAGATGAAACGGTCAGCCTTCCGCCGATAAACGCTGGCGGGCACTGAATAGAATAATAGGTTAAAAAGACAGAACGCTCAGGCGTATTATTCCGCACCCAAAGCCCAAGCTGATACTCATTCCAGTTTGCCGCTGGATAGTTTGTTCCAACATTGTAGACGATGACGCTTGCTGAAGTCAGAATCGAAAGCAAAACCAGCGTTAGAATGATGATTTTTCTTGTTCTAGCCAACACTACGCCGCTTAGCACGGCTATCGGAACCCAAGCAAACATGAAGAATTTGTACATGTCCCACGGATTAGGTGTCAACAGCAAAATATTGGGAATCAAAAATAACAATAGGAAGGTTCCTTTCAGAAGCTCATTTCCAGCCCTCGCAAAAGAAACAATAGCTATCACAAACGGGATTCCAAGATTCAAAAAGTAATAAACAAACGGGTTCTGCGCAAAATTAGCAATCCAAACAGTGCTCAACGCAAAAGTCAGCGGAGGCCCGTTATGAAAAATAAACGGCAACGCCAAAACGCTTGGCACCAAAAAGTACAGGTAACTAATATTGAAGCGTTTAACGTTAAACAGAACGGCGACAACGAAAGCGACATAGCAACTGAAGAATGCCACATTATGAAATTGGAACACTAAACCAGTGACGATGCCAGCTAATAGAATTCTTTTTTTGTCATCCATGTTCCTGAGCAAAGCCAAAACCAACGCGAAAGCGGGCAAACCAATCAGAAGCGGTCTCTGCTGCAGCAAATTATCAAAAATCGAGGGCAAACCAAACGTGCCGCCATACTGGTAAATATAATTTTGCGACGCACTAAACGACCCGTTGAGCAACGCTGAAAAAAGCCCAAAGTAACTCAAACCCCAGCCGAACGTAGCTATAACGGTTGCAATGACTGCTGCCCGCCTTCCATTCGGCCTTGCCAAAGCATAAATTGCAAGTGCGAAGACAAGAATGAAAACAGCGTTTAAAACAGGCAAAAGCGTCGGCAAATAACCATAAACTTTCTCTATAATAGCCGTGTGAAAATCAACAAAGTAATGATAAGTCAATGGCACCCCTGCGTAATTGGGCATTTGAGGCGGAAAATTGCCGTTGTTTAAGCTTTCAATTATCTCATAATGCAGCGGCGTATCTTGCCAATTGGAACCCGTCAAAACTATTCCAAACTGGTTCCCAAACCAAACACTCCTGCACAAAACAACAAGTGAAACCAGAAAAATTACCGCAAAAACCAAAACGCTTGTTTTCTTAACCTGCCCAAGCCTGAGAAACTTCGGAGGCTTTAACGGTTCGCCTTTCTTAAAAACCACCAGCGTATAGACTGCCACTAAAGCGAGAAAGCTGAAGAGTATTGTTTCTCGCGAGTAGCCAAACGCCAACGATAGGTAATAGATTAATTGTACAGAGAATAAAACGCTGAAAACAGGCACAAAAGCCCATATTTCATGAGATTTTAACGAGAAAAACCGATAGAAAATCAAGCCTGGAACCAAAAACGTGAAGACCAAAGCTGTAAAGAGAGCAATGTAACCTGAGGCAAACGACGCTAAAGCCAACAGCAATAGCAAGATGGAGAGCCAGTATTTTTGCAGAACCGCTGAGTACGCAGTGTTCATAACGATTTTTCGCCCGCCTAAAGGATTAATTGTCTGTAAATATTTCGATAAAGTATTAAAATTGTCGCTTAATCACGTTTTTAACACAGCAAGCAGTAAGAGACCGGTTTTCTAACAAACTGTTCAATGCCGATTGCAAGAAAAGTTAATTAGCTAAAGCAATTAGTATTCTTGCGGCGCTTAAGCCCAGGTAGTATAGTCCGGTCTCAGCACGAATTCTTTCATGTTGCCGGAATAGTATATGCGGCTGTCGCCCGTAGGACCCGGGTCCGAATCCCGGCCTGGGCGCCACTATTCCACCTCAAGAACTCTTAACAAATAAAGAAGAAACTGAATAGTTATATCCCATAAACGCGAGAAAAATAAACTTGAAGCCTCATCAAAAAATCGTTAAGATTGAAAAAGACGGCGTTATTCACTTGATTCCTCAAAAACCGATAAGAGAAATGAGAGGATTCATAAAAGGAATGGGCACAAGTCAACTTAGAGACGAACAGGACCGTTGGTAAAACTCATAGAATGCAACTCAGAGATTATAACAAGCGATAAACATTTGAAAGACCTAAAAAAACGTCAAATTCATTAATAAATAACAGTTTGCAGGCGTAGAGTTTCAATTTGTCGTGAATGCTATAGAGCTGTGTTGCTCAGGATTTCGAATACAAAGGGCTACTCAAGATTTTCTTTTCATAACCGATAAATCAAGATTAGCCTAAACGCATAAACGAGTGCATGATTGTCATGGAACACGAAGAGCAAATTCCCTGCGCTGACTGCCGTTTATGGAATGCAAAAGAGAAAAAATTCTCCTGCAAGCCCAAAGACTGCAAGGAACTCTCCGCGTGGCTTCTTCAATACGCACCTCAACTTAGCGCAGAAAAAGCACAAATGCAGGTGCAGCTTCCAGAAATCGCAATCCAATACGTAGTCTAGAAATTAAAACTGGCACTCCAAGCTGAAAAGAAAGGATCAGGAAGAAAGAAGTTCTGATTTCAAATGAGTTCTTTATGTAAGCCAACTTAGAGATGAAGAGGACCGTTTTTGATACTTGTAGATTCATACGGTTGGATAGAATCGAACAAAGAAATAAAAAGTTAC
>Ga0208819_1001445_pt1 | contig 12477 bp, 13 predicted proteins | sample June2015DPH_11_1_3_FD_184707 | JGI IMG/M metagenome (GOLD analysis project Ga0208819, IMG submission 184707) | Peatland microbial communities from SPRUCE experiment site at the Marcell Experimental Forest, Minnesota, USA - June2015DPH_11_150... | ecosystem: Environmental > Terrestrial > Soil >...
ATTGGCTTCCAAAAACCGCTGATCCATGGCAGCAAACCCTAAACACACTCAACATGCCCCGCAACATAAGTTGGGATACGCTGAGCCGAGTCTACGAGTTCCAACCGCAAAACTATGAGGAACTCTTAAGCGTGAGAGGTGTTGGACCAGCCACTGTCCGCGGTTTAGCTCTTGTGGCAGAGTTGGTTTATGGTGAGAAGCCAAGTTGGGAAGACCCAGTGAAATTCAGTTTTGCATATGGCGGCAAAGACGGCGTTCCTTTTCCAGTTGACCGTAAAGCAATGGATGAGTCAATCCAAATCCTCAAGCAGTCGGTGGAGGCAGCCAAAATCGGCGATAAAGAGAAACTGCGTTCGCTGCAGAGTCTAAGGCGGTTTGTTCCTGAGGGCGCAAATTCTTAAAACAAGCTACAGCCATTAAGATTGTTGAGGAATCAAGGGTTGCCTGAATCTAAAAACATTGGAAAACAAAGAATCGGAGCAGCCACTGGAATATTAGCACCCATACTTGCGTTCACATGTATTCTGACAGCCATCGCATCTTACCCCCAGTTCAGCTGGACAAACAATGCCTTAAGCGATTTAGGCATAATCCCAGATATAACTGGGCAACTCTTCAATTTCGGACTCTACGCCAGCGGGCTTTTAGCATTCAACTTTGCATTATTCGGCTTGTTTACCTACCTTGGAAAAAGCTGGGTTGGCAAAATTGGCGCAGCAGTTTTTGCAGCAGCAACGCTGGCGCTTATCGCTATTGGCGTTTTTAACGAGAGCTATTCTGGAACGCACGATGCCGTTTCCGTAGCGTTCTTCGTGTTGATACCCATATCAATGTTCGTCATTACCTGCGCGTTTTGGCTTGCTCATCAGGGGCGAATGGCTGTTTTCACGGTTTTGGCGGGGATTGCTGCAGCGCTGCCGTGGTTACTGTTGTTTTCGTTTAACTATGTTCCAAATGTGGCTATTCCAGAATTCGTATCAGGGCTTGCGGTTTCAGCATGGACCATTGTGCTTGGCTACAAAATGATAAAACCAAGCTAAAATTGATTACATCTTAAATTCCTTAGCCGCATCCATGTACATTTGCGCGCAACAATAAGAAGAAAACGAAGCCTTGTAACCCTTCCCTTGTGCATATTTGACGGCTTCTTCGCTGGGGAAAGCAACTGCGTCCACTCCAGCCTTTAACGCTAAAACATCTATTAGACCGCGGGATGCGCCTTTTGGACGCATGCACCCTAAAATCAATGGGATTTCAGGAAACATCAGCCTTGCAACTGAGGCGACTTTGGCTATGTCGACTGGTTTGGGCGGCGGTGTTTTTGCCATGGCTGTTCCATGTATAGGCATGAACGATATTATTACTAAGGCAGAAGGCTTAACTTTCCTTATCATTCGGAGCGCTTCTAGTTCGCCGTCTAATTTGCCTTCGTTTAATCCAACGATAACATGAGGTACAAAATTTAATTCTGCGTTATGCAGAGCCTTGAGCGAATCCATGTAATTCTGAACGGTTACTTTAAGGTTGTAAATTTTCCCGATTGTTTCTTCTGAGCCAATTACATCAATTAACGCTGCATCAACCATAGCATCCTTAAGCGAAACGGCGGTTTCAAGATTTATTATGCCTGTGTGCACAAAAACGGTTAAGCCAAGTTCGCGCTTGATTCTCCTAAGCGCAGGCACGAACTTGTTAAGAGGCACAGAACCATCAGGCAGACACCCGCCGCTGACAAGGCAACCTTGAGCACCATCCTGTTTCAGCTTCAAGCATAACTCAAACAGTTCCTTGGGCGATAGCGCTGGATGCATGGTTTCAAGCACTTTGCCTCCGCAATGTTTGCAGTTTAACGCGCAAGATGTGCCAGTAACGGAAATAGTTGGGAAATTGGTTGGGGAGGAGCAGTAATATTTTGTTTTGTAGTAGGTGAAGCTTGGGGCGTAAAAGCGGATTTCTTTTGGCTTCGGCGTAAATAAGCCTGATTCCAGTAAGCTTAAGAGTTCTTTTTCGTTTAAGTTCCAAATTGTTTTGGGAGAGAGCTGAGGCATAGTTTTCTATCTGAAGAATTCTTTGCCGTGCTTAATAGGTTGCCGCTTAAACCTTGAACTCTAAAGATTTGTGATTAATTGGTGGGCCGAGCCGGATTTGAACCGGCGACCTTTCGATTATCAGTCGAACGCTCCAGCCGTGCTGAGCTACCGGCCCACTTTAGGGGCGACACAAGTTTAATATTATGTTGGTTTATAAGAATTTTCATAAATCTTTTAATGCCGCTCCATTATTGTGTTGTCAAGGGTTGGGCTCGTAGCCTAGCACGGATTAAGGTGTCGGCCTTCGGAGCCGGAGATCTTTAATCTTATTAAAGACCGGAGATCGTGGGTTCAAATCCCACCGGGCCCGCCATTTTCTTCATACTGGTTAAGAAGCGCTATCGAGGTTTTTTGAATCCTGCTTTTTGTCTGATGCTACGATGCCATATCTAAACGGGTACAGAGTTGGATTTTGGTCGCCTTAAAATTTAAATCAAGCAAGCAAGCACTAACTTAGTAGGTGAGAGATGCCTGCTCAGCGATTGGAACATTTTCCCCTCTCTTCCTGAATCAGGGGTTTTATTTTCCAGTCGCCGAGTAGGCAACTCACCTAATTTTTTCTTTTAAAAGTTCAAATATATTTAGAGTTTTCTTATGTGAACGACGTTTTTCAAGTGTCGTTCCGACACTATTTGGTTCAAATCCCACTGGACTCGCTTTCTGACTTTTGCCTTCTTGTAAATTGAGTCTTTTTGGTTTAAGCAAATCTTAAATCTGTCCGTATAACCCTAAGAAGAATACAATGAAGGGAGAGATAGTATGGTGGACGCAATCCAAATCATAGCAATAGTGATACCCTTAGTTGTAATCATATACGTAATCATTTCGTCACTCCGCATCGTTAGACCAACAGAAAAAGGCCTAGTGGAACGCCTTGGCAAATACCACAGGTTCGTTCAAGGAGGCATAACATTTCTTGTGCCCTTCGCGGACCGCATAATCAAAGTCAACACAACCGAACGCATGACGCCCGTGCAGCGCCAAGATGTCATCACCAAAGACAAAGTCTTCATGGGCGTAGACGCCGTCGTATTCTACAAAATTAAACCCGACGAAACATCCGTGAAGGCTTCACAGTACAACGTAGCAAGCTTCGCCGCACAAATAGACACACTCGCCCGAACAGTACTCAGGGACATCATAGGCGGCATGGACATGACAATAGCCAACACTTCCAGACCCGTAATCAACACCAGCCTCAAAACAGCCCTAGATGAGCAGACGGAGAAGTGGGGCATCGAAATCATACGAGCAGAAATCAAAGATTTGGAGCCACCGAAGGAACTCATTATATCCATGGAGTCCGTCCTCAAAGCAGATAACGACAGACAGGCAGCCGAGAAAACCGCCATAGCTCAAGCTACCTTGGCGAGCGGAGAAAAAAACGCTGCGATTCAAGTTGCAGAAGGACAGAAGCAAGCAACCATCCTCCAAGCTGAAGGTCAGAAAACCGCCACCATCGCCATAGCTGAAGGGGACGCCCAAGCAACCAAGCTGAGGAACGAGGCTTTGACCACGTACTTCAAGGACAGCGCCGTTGTCTTCAAGCAGCTGGAAACGATTGCAACAGCTTTGCAGAACAACACCAAGATAATTGTCCCCGAAGGCAAAGCCATATCACTAATCCTCAATGAGCAAGAAAACCTTTCAAAAGCAACTATCATCCCAGTAACACAGCCGCAGCAACAGAAAAACAGCAAACAGATGTAGGGAATGCGTTAAGTAGGCCCTGACGTAGGGACTCACACCAGTTTTGAGGCTAAGAGCTGATTAAAAAATAAAAAAATAGCTAATTTCTAAAAAAAAGATTTCTATCGCTTGGTTTTATAGTCCATCTACTAGATGGGCCGTTCCGTCTGGGCAGTAGACACAATTGCCTTTTTCAACGACGAAGTAGCGTCTACTGCACGGTTTCATTTGGGAGCATCCGTCACAATCTCTTGATAACATTCCTTTTCCTCCTGTTGTTATTGTGATTTTTTGAGGGGCAAGCGAACGCATGTTTGTCGAACTGGCACCCTACCGGTTCGCACATGAGTCTTTTGCCTCTGATAAAGCCACACAGAGATGGAAAAGTCTCTTTTAAACGTTATCCCTATTTTAGCATTAATCATAAAATTTAATGTGAAAATAAGAGTGCGATTTGTAAAAGGTTTGGGTTAGGCAATTTATAGAATCAGAAGGTTTCTTTATGCACTATTTCGCTTAGAGGTCTTCTGCTTCTAGCTGGCGGTGCCTCGTTCGGATATCCTATTGGAATCAAAGCTACTGGTCGCATTTCTTTAGGAGCCTTAATGACTTTTCTAACCTCATCCTCATTGAATGCTCCAACCCAGCATGAACCTAAACCAAGCGAGTAAGCGGTTAACAAGATGTTTTGAACTGCCGCTGCAGTATCCTGAAGGCAATACAATGTTTTACCACGTACATCATAGCTTTCTGCGGCACGTTTTTCGTCAGCGCAAACCACAATGACGACTGATGCTTCTTCCAGGTCTTTTTGGCTGAACGCTGCCTTGGAAAGTTCCTGCTTAATTTTTTGTGAGCTTGCAACTACAAATTCCCATGGTTGAACGTTTCCAGCCGACGGCGCCCACCTTGCGGCCTCAATGAGTTTTTCAATGGCGCCTTGTGGTAGATCTTGTTTTTTGTAGGCTCTTATGCTTCTTCTCTTCTTAATGACTTCTAAGAGGTCCATACTCCAATGACTCCGCTAGACATCATTTGCTTGAGGCATAATAACCGTTTCTTTCAGGTAGCATGCGGTTTTTAGCGTAAGAGTCTTAAGTTTTGTTGTCGATTAATGTTTTGGATGATGAGCACTAGAGTCACAGAGCTAAGCGCAGTGATAATGACTCGACGGGCGAACTGACACGTTCAAGCGGAAAACTTATCAATAGAGCAGTTATGAAAAACTAAGCTAAATGTAAGTTAATTGGCGCGACAGGAATCGAGGTGAACATAAAAATGGTTGAAATGAAAGTCGATGCTTCAGAGCTTAAAGGTGATGAAACTAAATTAATTGAGAAGCTAGCGGATTTCCTTAAGGAAAAAACAGGCGGAGAAGTAGCCACAGAAGCAAAAACTGTAACGGTGAAAGGTGAAGGCGAAGCGCTAAGCAAAAAATACGTGCGTGTGACACTGAAAAAGTTCCTGCATAAGCATGAGCTCTCAGAGTCTTTCAGAGTTATAAGCAACGAAGAGAACACGCTTAAAATTAAAGAGAGAAAGCTCAACGAAGAAGATTAACAGCTTTTTCATCCTTAAACAGTCAATTTTTACTCTTTTCTAATTTAAAACAGCGATAGCTTAAGCTGTCCATTCCCTGAACAGCCTGTTCCAAAGCTTAGCATTAAATCAAAAAACCGCTAACTTTAACATAAACACGCATAAACAGGTTGAGGCTTAAATTGAACAACAAAAACGTCGCCATAGGCACAGTGATAATCTTAGTTTCAGTCATAACTTGCTTAGCCTTATTTACCGAAACTTACACGACACTTCTAAGCATCAACCCAGCAGCCGCCATGGTAGCCATAACCGTAGCCATAATTGGCATAATCTGGTTTAAAAAAACAGCCAAATCTTAGGGATTAGGGAACATAGCAGCAACCATGCCTGCACCAAGCCTGAACGCTTCAAAACGACTGCCGGTTTCTTTACCTAATTTGTCCTGCACCCTCTGCATGGCTCCACATCCATCTTGAGCAGAGCTGATTTTTTTCAGTTTTCCACTCAGTTAACATGAAGAAATAAAAGAAACTTTCCAAGTAAGTTAAGACTGAGTGGGAACAATATGACCAGCAACAGCCTTAATGACAGCAACGAATTTGTTGTTCTTCGCAACGTGACGAAAAGCTTCGGTAGTTTCCGCGCATTAAACGGCATATCCTTCGGGATAAAAGAAGGAGAAATCTTTGGTTACATTGGTCCCAACGGTGCTGGAAAAACCACCACTATGAAAATCCTTGTTGGCTTAATCAGCGATTTCCAAGGCGAAGTGTCTATAGGCGGTTACCAAGTGCCCAAGAGGAAGGACGAAATTCATAAACTGCTGGGTTATCTTCCCCAGACCGTTGCCTTCCAAGAGTGGCGCACTGTGAACCACGCGCTTAAGACGCTTGGGAAGCTTTCAGGTCTAAGCGATGCAGAAGTCGAAGGGCGTATTCCTGAGATTTTGGATTTGCTCGGTTTAGCCGATGTGCGGCACAAGAAGATTTCTCAGTTGTCGGGCGGCATGACCCAGAAGGTTGGGTTGGCGCAGGCGCTTCTTCATGAGCCGAAGCTTCTGGTTTTGGATGAGCCGCTGGGTGGGTTGGACCCGCTGAGCCGCCACCAGTTTAAGGGTATTGTTTTGAAACTTGGACAGAAAGGCACTACCATCCTGTTTTCCTCGCATATTCTCAGTGACGTCCAAGATGTTGCTGACCGAATCGGCATTATAAATCGCGGAAGAATCAAGCAGGTTGGCACGTTGAACGAGTTGAAGTCCCGTTTGTCCTCTCAGAAGACTGTTGAAGTCCTGCTGTCGTATGTCAGCGACAAATGGCAGGAATTTGGCGCCATCAAGAACGTGACGACTGTGGAGCAGCCTTCGCCTGGCAGAGTCTTGGTGAAACTTGAAATGAGCGCGGATGAAGACCAAGTTGTTAACGACATCGTTCAAAGCATAGTCAAGTTGGGCATTCGCGTACGAGGCATCACTTTGTTGGAACCTTCGCTGGATGAAATTTACCTCAACTATGTTCAGGAGGCAGAGAACTGATGAAACTGGGGCTACTTTTTGTGGATGAGTTGCTGGGATTCTACAAGTCTAAAGTCATGATTTTCCTGTGGATAGGCTTGCCTATAATTGCGTTGCTGTTTCGCTTCGTGTCGGAAAGCAGTTCGAATATTCCGTTTACTCTTGTTTCTTCAATTGTAGTTTCTAGCCTAGCGGGAACTTTGGCTTCAGTTATGCTTGCGGTCTTCATAATTAACGAGAAAAACAGGCACGTCTACGAGCTGTTCCTGATTAGACCTTTAAAACGGAGAGACATCATACTGGCAAAGTTCTTCTCTGTGTACACTTGCGTCGCCATTGCGAGTCTCATAGCAGTTTTGGCAGGAATGATAACGGATTACGCCACCACGGGCACGTTGTCCATGACGATTCTGAACAATGCGGGGCAGTCTTTGGCAACAGGCTTATCGATGATTGCGGTTTCATGTGCTGCTGGAGTGCTTATCGGAGTCGCTTCGCCCTCTGTTCTGGTCGGAGCCATACTGGTCATTTATGGTGGAAACCAGATTTCAGTTATTCCGCTGGTGCCAACTCTGCTGAACTTACAAGACGCAACAGTGTTCACAATTGTCCTTGCAGGGGCTACGGCTGCGGGGTTGCTTGCTGCAGCAGTAGCATTGTTTGAAAGAAAACAGTTCTGAGAGCAAGGCAAGGCGGCCTGTCGTGCTCTCTGGCAGCTATTTCCCTCTTGATATAGAGGGTAGAATTTTGGAAAGCAATTTTGTGAAAAATAGTAAGATTTGGAAAAGAAGATATAGGTAGATGTGGCTGTTACGGTTTCTTCCAGCGTTTAAGCATGTTCTCCAGCGTTGGCTTCAGTTTGGCGTTTTCTGCCATTATCTTTTCTTTGCCAAGTGCCTTCATGTTTGCGTCGATTTCTTTGATGACTTCAGCGTAGTGTATGCCTTCCGCTGCAGAGACGTACTCGACCCTGAATCGTTCGGGGCTCAGGCCCAGCTTGGTCAACATGCCTTTTAGCGTGTCGGTTCGGGCTTTCATCTTGTAGTTTCCGCTTATATAGTGGCAGTCGTAGGGCAAGTGGCAAGCGCCAACCATCACCATGCCTGCACCAAGTCGGAAAGCTTCAAGGATGAATTCTTTGTCAACTCTGCCGCTGCACATGACACGTATGGCTCGTACGCTGGGTGGGTACTCGAATCGGCTTGTGCCTGCTAGGTCTGCTCCAGCGTAACTGCACCAGTTGCAGAGGATGGCTAGGATTTTTTCTTCCGGTTTATCCTCAAGTGCAGCTCGTATCTGAGCCATAATTTGCGCGTCAGTAAAGTGCATCTGGGTAATCGCATGTTGCGGGCATTCGGCAACGCATGTTCCGCAGCCGTGGCAGTTGGCGGTGTTAATGTTTGCTGCTTTGCCCGGTTCGGCTTTGATAGCGCCGTATGGGCATTTGTCAACGCAGACACCGCATTTGGCTATTTTGTTTCTGCATTTGGTTTCGTCAACTATTGAGATGATTGGTTCAATCTTCCACTTTTGCTTAGAAATAACAGTGGCTGCTCGTGAGGCTGCACCGCTTCCTTGCGAAACGCAGAAAGGAATGTCTTTTAAGCCTTGGCAAGCGCCTGCGTAGAAGACACCGTCAGTTGGAGCATCCATCGGTTTGAGTTTGGGGTGCGACTCCATGAAGAAACCGTCTGCACCACGCGACAGGTTCAGTATGCGTGCAATGTCCGCTGAACCCTTCTTAGGTATCGCTGCGGTGGCTAAAACCACCATGTCTGCTTCAACTTCGATTGGTTGACCAAGGAGTGAGTCTTCTGAGTGAATGGTTAAATTATGGGTTGTCGGGTCTTCGTCGATGCGGCTTACGCGTCCGCGGATGAAGTTTACGCCTCTTTCTCTTGCGCGGTCGTAGAATTCCTCGTAGCCTTTGCCTGGACTGCGGATGTCCATGTAGAAAACGTAGACTTCCACGTCTTCCTTGTACTTCTCTTTAATCTGAACCACATGTTTGAGCGTGTACATGCAGCAGAAGTTGCTGCAGTACGGGTACTTGTTCTTGTCTCGGCTTCCGACGCATTGGATGAATGCGATTCTGTGTGGTTTTTGACCGTCTGATTGCCTGATGACTTTGCCGCCTGTTGGACCAGCAGCCAAAATGAGCCTTTCGAATTCCATGCTTGTGATGACGTTGGGGTATTTCCCGTAACCCAAAAGCGGCATGTCGTATGGTAAGTAAACATCAAAGCCTGTCGAGACGATTATTGCGCCAACGTCTATTTCGACTTCCTCAGGCTTCTGGTCGAAATCGATGGCTTGTCTGTCACCGCAAGCATCTACACATTTGAAGCATTCAATGCAATAATCCTTGTTAACAGCATAAATCAGAGGCACCGTCTGGTCGAACGGGACTGAAATTGCTTTGCGTGTGCCCAAGTTCATGTCCCACTCGTTGGGGTACTCTATTGGGCAAGCATCCTTGCATTCACCGCAACCTGTGCAGCGTTCAGGTATGACATAGCGTGGGTTCTTGCGGATTTTTACTTTGAAGTTGCCAATGTAACCATCAGCTTTAACAATTTCGGAGTTAGCGAAGATTGTGATGTTGGGATGGCGACCACAATCCACCATTTTTGGTCCTTCAATGCAGATGCTGCAGTCAAGTGTTGGGAAGGTTTTGTCCAGTGCTGCCATGTGTCCGCCGATGCTTTGCGTGTTTTCAAGCATGTAGACTTTGAAGTCCATTTCAGCCAGGTCTAAGGCAGCGTTCATGCCTGCTATTCCTCCACCGATAATGAGGGCTTTGTTGGTGACTGGCACCTCGATGGTTTGCAGAGGCATCATTAACCGAACTTTTGCTACTGCCATGCGAACGGCATCTTTTGCTCGTTCAGTGGCTTCTTGCGGAGTGTTCTGGTGGCACCATGAAGCGAATTCTCGGATGTTAGCCATCTCGAAAAGGAACGGGTTTAAGCCTGCTTCTGAAACTGTGCGCCTGAAGGTGGGTTCGTGCATTCTTGGTGAGCAAGCGGCAACGATAACACGGTTGAGTTTCTGCTCGCGGATGGCTTTTCGGATTTCTTCTTGTCCTGGGTCAGCGCACGTGTAACGGTTTTCTTTAACGAATACGACGTCTGGAATGGTTTTAGCGTATTCGGCAACTTGTTTAACGTCTACTGTGCCTGCGATGTTTAAGCCGCAGTGGCAGATGAAAACGCCGACTCGTAGTTCTTCTGGTTTTGGGGTTTCTGGTTGTTTGGGTGCTTGTGGTGTGCTCATTTCACTGTCTCCTCTAAAACGAATCTTTTGGAAACTACTTTGCGCCTGTTCTCGTCAGCTTGGGTTTTTAATTCTTTAACCGCGTCGTATGGTGAGGTTAGTCTTTCTAATGCTTTGTTCCATGTGCCTGAGTGGATGGGTGTGTGGTGTATTTTTGTGCGTTTAACTGTTAATGCTTCATCTACTGGGCAAACGTTTTTGCATGCGCCACAGTAAGTGCAGAATAACTCGTTAACGTGAACTTTCTTGTCTTCGCCAAGCGTTAATGCTCCTGTGATGGGGCAAACGTCAAGGCAGTCTGTGCAGCCTTCAGGGCATTTCTCCTGATTAATGGCGATTATTCCTTCAAAGGCTTTTTTGACTTTTAATGCGCCTGGACCGCATTTAAATTCGCATACTCTGCAGGTTGGGCAGTAATCTTTTTGGATGTCAAGGTTGACTTGGACGCGTTTTTTCTGGCTCGGTGACAAGGCGTCTATGTTTTCGACTGGTTTGCCATCATAACCAATTTTAGAAATTTTTATAAGTGATAGTGGGCATGCGGTTTCGCATTCTACACATTCCTTCTGGCACTGGCGAGTATCGACTTTTATGTCTCGAACTAGTTGCGGGTAACTTTCTTTCGCCAAGATAGAAAGGTCATGTGTACCATTCAAGGTAACTTTGATTGCGCCATAAGGACAGGTGACATCGCAGATTCCGCAGAAGTTGCATTTTGTCAAGTCAATGTCCACTTTGGCTTTTTTGGCCTTTTCCCCTTGAATTTTAGGTTGCTTTTGTGTTTTTATGGCTTCTTTAGGGCAGGCTAAACTGCATATTTGGCAGCCAACACAGCGGTTTTTGTCAAGGGTTAACTTGTAATTTTTAACTTGCAAGACCCATTCTAACGTTAAGGCATCTGCCGCATCTTTCTTCACGGTTTTTAACGGCATTTATTTTACCACCAAGAGGTTTTCATAAGCGCAGTACAAATTGGTCCAACGCCTGACAGGTTAGTTAAAATGATTTCATTGCAGTGCTTTCGATATAAATATTGCTTGAAAAAACCCATACTTTCAACATAACAAAACCACTATCCAGAGCCTGAAAGAAAACCAAAAAATGAGAGAAAACCAGTGCTCTGTGCAGTCTATAGCTCATCCTATATGTAGTTACTTTTATGGAATAGGCTCTTGATGCGCTTTTATGTTCAGCCTTTAGAGTTTATTGAAGGTTTGAACCTATGTTTGTATATGGAAAGGAGTGCTTTTAGAACTGCTATGCTGAAGAGCACAAGGTAAAACAGGTGCGCTAGTGCTAGAAACGGCTCTGTCGTAAGTAATGGTGCGCTAAATGGGTAGCCGATTGTTGTTGGTAGCAAAACTGTGAAGATAGGGATAATCAATATGAGGTTGGACTTGTTGTTTGTGAAGAAAACTTTCCAGTCATTAGTTTTGTATAAGACGACGGTTGCTATGGTGAATAAAGTTAATTCGAGAACTATGTTTATTGGGTTAAAAATGCTGATGTAGTAAGACCCTAACTCTTGAAGCCCAAACTGGGTTGTTGATAAAGGCCAAAGCAGTTGCACATGTCCGCCTATGAAGAAGTCCCCTATAAGCGAATGTGAAATTAACGCTAGAAAGTAGGGTATCGCTTTTTTGCGATAAACAATAAAGAACGGAATAAATGCAACAATCGCGACTACCACTGAATGGGATGGGCCTCTGTGAAGTTGGGCTCCGGTTAACAAATCGAAAATTATGTCTATGTCAGGGATTATGGAAAGAACCAGCAGTAGCGGAATGTTAGGTTTAATTCGCAGCGGCTTTGAGGAACCTTTACCTAACAGGTACGCCAATGCCATGTGCCCGACAGCGAACGAAGCAGTTTTCCTCCTTTAGACTCAGAAATTTAATTGGCTATTAAGCGTATGGGTTATAATCAAGTTCAGGTGAACGTCAGCCGCAACTAAAATAGTTGGCAGAATAACTGACGAACACGATTTACGCTAAAAATAGAGACAGTTTAGTTTAGTCTTGACGCTTCTTCCATAATATTTTGCCTTTTATTGAAGGAAACAGCAATCAAAGAATACCCATAATGCGCATGATAACCGCAACGAAAAAGCATAAACCGCACCCAATAGCAGCCATCCGTAAAAGATTCCTATCAATGGCAACTCTTGCAGAATACCCAGGCGACGCATATAACAATTCAGAGGTAATAAGAAGTATTACAGCCGTCACTGCAAGCCACAAACTAATGTCAGATGATGATAGTGGGAAAATCATTGCTTCTCAAACCTCAAATAAAATTAAACACTGCATAAACACCATGATTACTAGGCGATAAAACCTGTTCTTTGATGATTACTGTTTTACCCGA
>Ga0208819_1001465_pt1 | contig 12297 bp, 10 predicted proteins | sample June2015DPH_11_1_3_FD_184707 | JGI IMG/M metagenome (GOLD analysis project Ga0208819, IMG submission 184707) | Peatland microbial communities from SPRUCE experiment site at the Marcell Experimental Forest, Minnesota, USA - June2015DPH_11_150... | ecosystem: Environmental > Terrestrial > Soil >...
AGTTACTGAACCCCTGTAGCTCCACGGTAGCGCTCTCTGCACCAGCTTTAACGGATGTTACGTTCTGTGCTCTAAGTATGCCTCCCTGGTCGTACGCTGAGACGGTCAGTGTGGAGTCGACCGCAATCTGATAGGGAGGCCCTATCCCTATAGTCCCTTTCTGATCTCTAAAGTGTACTGTAACGTCAATTATACCTGACCGAATAAGAGGTATAACAGCAGACGTATCATCCGTCTGGTTATTCAGATGCACCCTGACCTCTGCGAGCTGGATATACGAAGTCACGAACGCGTAAAGCAAGTAGTCACCTGATGTCAGGCCAGATGTGTAGCCAGCTAGGTTCTGAGGGATTCGCCCGTCGAACCCCAGTTGGCCGTGAATGGCAAAGGCAAAAGATGTCGAAGATGGATTCGTAAAATTCGATACGCCATAAGGTGGAGCCGTGGAGGCCACAACGCCTCCATTCAGGTTTACAAGATCGACTGTGATTGCTCGATGAGTGGGATTGCCGTTAAATCCGAAGAGGGTTCCCCAGGGTATTAGCGAACCCACGCAGTTTTCTGACAATACTGTTCCGGCAATTGTGGGGCTTCTGGTTAGATAGATGTCTACCGCTTCAAGTGATTGCGTGGGACCGACGTTCACTCTGGTTGGCCTGGTTGCTGGGATGTACCCGGCAGCGTAAGCGGTGAGGTTGTACGTGCCCGGAGCGACCCCAAATAATGTGTAACTGCCAAAGGCGGTGGAGTTGATGAACGCTTGGGCTGAAACAGACCTCCCCAGATAGTCTATCCCGGTTGCAAGTACTTGGGCACCAGTCCCGGTTGGCAGTTGTATTGGTTGCCCAGCCAATGACGGGTCGCGTTCTCCAGAGTCCCGAAGAACTCCAGAAACATACGCGGGGTCCCTACTCCCCTTGACCACTATCGTTGGAAAATTCTGGGGACCAATAGATATGCCGTTGATGAAAGCCTTGAAAAAGTAGCGTCCCGCGATGGAAGGAGATGTGACCATGAAGAGCCTGATGTATTGGGTTTCGTTTACAGCGAAGGTTTGGTCTTCAACTAGCGTGGTCGGACGAGTCACCTTGAGATTCTTAACGCTGACTTTCCACCAATTCGGGCCAATCTGGTCCGAACCTGACAGTCTTGATAGCGAGAAAATGTGTGAGTCGTAATTATTGGTAAAGCTAGTCCAAGCTTTGCTTAACGTCAGTCCCGCGAAGTCTGTAGGGATGTAGACGTCGAGTGAAACTGTCGCCGAGGTGGGTGGTAAGGGAGGGGAAGGCAAGAGCTGGAAGTTCGCCGTTGCCGAATCGGCTCCTGGGATTCCCCCCAGGAGTGCTCTCGCAGTAACGGTGTAGACACCCGGTGCCACATTGCCCACAGTGAACGAGCCAGTTAGCAGTCCGCTCGCAGCAATCGAGCAGGTTGAGCCCGCAGCAATAATGTTTCCAATCAGAGTGCAGGGACCCGCGTCAGTGGGTAAGAAATGTGAACCTGATACTCCGACGGGGGCGCCGACGAGGCCGGATGAAGCACTGAGAGTGATGAATTGCGGACTAGTTGTAACCGTAAATGAAGCCACAGCTTCACCTGAATCATCCCCATTAGTCGTCGCGGCAATTGTGTAGGTGCCGGGAGCTACTGCTGGAACAACAAATGTGAAAGGGGTCAAGATGCCACCTACAATAAGGCAGGTGGGTGGAGGAGTCGGTACGGGGACACCCGTCAAGGTGCAACTAGTATCAGTCGAATAAAACCCAAACCCAGAGACACTGACAGTCGTGCCGGCCGGACCTGAAGACGGATTGAGAACAAGCGATGGTGGAAGGACAGTGAATGTGGCTAATGAGTAATCGTTTTTCTGGCTATTGGTTCCATTAACCATGTACGCTCCTGCGAGAACATTAGGGACGTTAAACGAGCCGGTCAGAATGCCGCCTGAAATTGTGCAGGTGGGTGAGTCGACTGGTCCGCCTGATAGTGTGAGTGTGCAGGGTCCCGTGTCACTCGTCGAAAACCCTGAACCCCACACTTGAACCTCGGGGTTTGGAAAGGCGGGCGACCATACTTGAGCGGAGAGTGGGTTAAGCATGAGAGGATTCAGGGTGACAGTGAACAACAGGTCTCCGACACTGTTAGTCAATATGCTACTATTCGGATAACTCAATTTCACTGGGCCAAAGCCGGGGAATCCTGCACCCAGAGTAAGGTCGTACTTTCCAGGCGAGACATTCACCCTACTCACATTGTCGGATAGGACAGAACTGGTGGTTTGAGAGATCAGAAGCAATCCTAACAGTAGTAGGAGTGCAAGTCTCGTGGCCGCTCGCCCTGAACGATGCCGCATCATTGAGGGCGCCAGGAAACACAGCAATGACGAACTCATCGGGAGAAACAGGCAAATGATGAAAGCTAGCCCGATTTAAGTTTCGATAATTCTTCGGTATCTGCTTCTGATTCGGGTTCGGGTTCTTCACCTAGTTCTGAATCGCCCTTGCGAACTCGACCGTACGCTGCCGCGATGGCGAACACAGCCGCCACAATCAGGAATCCCGCTAGGAATGATGCAGTGGTAAACCCAATTGCTGAAGTCGTTGCCGTTCGCACAAAGGCGCCAGCGGCGGTTCCACGAAAGGTTGGTTGAGGTGTTAGAATGTAGACGGCGTAGGCGTTTGCAGCGTTGAGGGCGCCAGCAACTAAGGCCCACAACGCAAGTCTTCTCCACGAAACCTTCGGGTTTTTCGATTTTTGTAACCGACCAATTAGGATCCCGATGACTATGATTGGAATGATTATCGGCAGCTGTGGCATCTCGGTTGAACTCCAATAGCGCGGGCGCAAAGGTAACCGTGTTTATATAAGGCTAACTACAAGGCATAGTTGGGAATCAGCGCGTTGAAGCTTCACGCAGTACGCCCCAATCATCCCAATCTCAGATTTGCTTTGGGCGATCTCGAAGCCATTGTACTTCGGCAGCTTTGGGAATCTAAAAGACCGCTTTCCGTAAGAGAATCTCAATCTAGAACTGCGAGAAGTCGACCAGTTGCAGTAACAACCGTAGCAACAATATTGGACCGCCTCTATAGAAAAGGGTTAGTTTCGAGGCATCTTGCACGGGAGGGTAGCCCACACTACTTATACAGTCCAAAGGTTACGGAGGAAGAATTCAAGCAAGCTGTCGTTAAGAACGTAATGGAAGGATTACTTCAAGGCTTTAACGACGTGACTGTAGCATACTTGGCTGAAAGAATGACTGCCTCTGATGGAAACGATCTCCATATTGTTTCAAAATACCTGAATCGGCTGCGCAAGAAGGAAAAGAAATGATTCCTGTTTTTCCGCGATACCTCTTCCTCATAAGCTGGTTGATTGTTGGTCCATCCAGGCTTGCCCTTCCCACCATAGGCCTACTCGCAGCCGGGATCGTTCTCGTATTCGTTCTTCGGCGGTCCTATCGCGAGCGAACTGTTGCTTTGCTTGGAATTTTCGGCTTAATGCTAATCGAGAGTGTATTTGTAGTTGGATTAACCCTTCACTTCATGCTCAGAGGCGAACCGGCCCAGGTAATCGAGAGTTCCAGAGGTTTCATCGACCTATTTCACGACTTCAATTTTTGGGAAGTTCTACTAGGGGCTGTGGCTGCTGGAGGCGCCGCAATTTTCATCGAATTCGGAAAATCACGAATGAGCCTTTCGAAAGCATTTCCGCAAATCACATTTATTGACCCCCCAAATCGCCTTGAGGAAATGGTTAAGCGGCTCGCGACGCAGGCTGGAATTTCGGCCCCAGATATTCGTTTGATAGATTCCGGTGTGCCCTCGGCGTTTACTGTGCGAGCAAATCGAAGGTACACGGTTACGCTCTCCATAGGCCTCCTAGAGTCTTTGGAAGAAGGCGAAGTGGAAGCTTGTCTCGCCCACGAGATTGCACACTTGAAAAATAGTGATTTCACCGTGAGGTTTGTGGCAACTCTCGCAAAGGTCGCTCTCTTCGCTCGACCGTTGAGCTACCTTCTTGAGCCTGCGGTTTACAGGGCTCGCGAATTCTTGGCGGATTTGACTGCGGTTAGGTTAGTCGGGGGTCCAGACGCATTGATTTCCGCGTTAGCAAAACTGAAGGAGTCTAGCGATTTCGACTTGGCATTACAAGGGTCCTCATGCGTGTGCAGTCTAACCGCACGAAAGGGAGTAATGCGAATATTCGACAAGCATCCAGCTATAGAAGATCGATTAAGCGCACTTTCGGAAATGAAACAAAAGTGAACGCCACTCACAAGATTCAGCCCTTGGTTCTTGTCATCCTAGCAGTATGTCTACTGTCTGCGCCGATGGGGTCTGTTCAGGCTCAGACTATTCCGCACTTGACGGTCACACTGACCGGACAAACGCTCACAGCTGGATTCAACAATAATGTGACGGTCACAGTGGTCGATAACTACTACAATTACCCGGCAATATACGATGTTGATATTGCCGTAACCATCCCCTCTGGTTTGACGATGTATGGAGACAGTCATTGGCACCAAAATACAATGCAGTTAGGCCAGTCGGCTACAATCGACTTTCAAGTATACGCTCCAACAGCGGCCATAGGGATTACCTATCAGGGTTCAATAACTGTAACCTACAAAGCGCTAGGAGACGTATCTTACACCCAAGAAGTTCACTCGGTCAGCTTCTCGGTCTATGCTTACATTAACCTCATACTATATGGCGTGCAGGTCACACCTTCAACCTCAACGCCCGGCGGTAACGCTACAATCTCAGGGAACCTGCTCAACACCGGCAACCTGGCGGTTTACGATGCGAACGTCACCACCGACTCTGATATCATAGTGCCGAGCGCTCTGTCCAGCGGTTTCTTGGGCGAAATCGATCCGAACATACCCAGACCATTCAGCGTATTGGTGGTGTTCAAAAGCACTGTTGCTCCTGGAAACTACTCAATTCAAGTGAGGGCATCTGCCATAGACAATGCTCGACCCGGTTCACCATATGTAGTCCAAGCAACCGCCAATATCCGACTGATAAGACAAACTTCGGTTCCGAACCAAGGACGCGGAGGGCCTACCGGAGTAGTCGGAATTCTCCTTGAAATTCTGAGATATCTTGAAGGTATATTCTTCGGGTCCGCAAGTCCATTCAGCATGGCGCGTTCGATCATGCTTTCAGGAACGGTTCCTAGTCAATCGAACAGGCACGTTGCAATGTAGTCTCTAGAAAAACCCTAGATGGGGTCAGGCCGTTAGTGTAGCTATGAGCTGACGGAGAGCGTTTTGACTCCACTCAAACTCAACCGAGAGGCAAGACAAGTCTGCTTATTCGTACTTTAGGGCTACAACTGCGTTCATTCTAGAAGCTCTCCACGCTGGATAGAGTCCTGCTATTGTCGCAAGTAGGACTGGAAATGTTAGCGAGAAGACGATGAGTTCAGTTGAGAAGACAGGAACGATGGTCATTCCACCCCCTCCACCCCCTCCGCCTCCTCCGAATGCGACGCGTCCGCCGCCTAATCCTCCGAGCATGCCTCCCATCAGGAAGGATAGCGCATAACCTAGTGCGAGTCCGCAGAAGGCTCCAATTACTCCCGTGAGTGCAGCCTCTGCTAGGAACATGCCCATTATTTGCTTCGGCCTGTAACCAATGGCTTTCAGTATCCCAATTTCTCTTGTGCGCTCCATTACTGACACGTACATCGTGTTGACTATTCCAACAGTTGCTACAAACAACGATACCGCGCCTATGCTGCCCAAGAAGACTGTCAATTGTCCCGTGATCCCTTGGATGCTTGACAGGATTTGTCCCGGGCTTATCACTCGAACATTATTGGAATAGTAAGTCTCAATTGTATTCTGAACGGTCGCAACATTGTCCGTGTTATCAACTATGACGTAGATGCCTGTGAAGTATGGGGATTTCGCGAGAAGTCCGGCTGCTTGGAACGATATGTAGATGGTATCATCAATATTCGCGAATAGTGCCGTACCATACTGAGCCAGAATTCCGCTGGCGAGAACAGCGTATGACACGGCTCCTTTGCTTCCTTTGATCCCTGTAATAGACATGGAAACCATTTGGTGAAGTCCGATTGGTGTTCCAGACACGGGATTGGCTATTCCCCACCCTATGGCGGCAGATGTCGTGTCGCCCAAGAGCGGTATGGAGCCTTCAGCAACGGTCAAGCCTTTGTATAAGACGGGCAGAGCCACCATGTCTATGCCGACTACGCTGGCTTGAATCGATTCGCCGCCACTATTGATGTTTGCACCATAGCTGTAGTACGGATAAGCCGCAATCACGCCAGGTATCGATTTGAGGTAGGTTATGTCCTGTTGGCTCAGCTGGTAAGTGTTTGTTGAACCGCTAGAGAAGAATCCACCCGCATTTCGTATTGTGAGAATGTTCGCTCCTGTTTTCTCAATGTTGCCGGCAATACCGGCGTTAAGGCCGCTTGAGCTTGCTATTAGGGCAAGGATAATGGCTGAACCTACCGTTATCCCGAGTATAGTCAATACGCTACGGATCTTTCTATCAATCAGTGCCTTGTAAGCTAACTTGAACATATCTGCAAATTGCACTGCTTACATCTCCAGGCAAAAGTTGATCGATGTCAATGACGAATGCACTAACCAGGGAGATATTTGCATGTCGCTCACGCCGCTGAATACGAGTCCAAACGTTGGATGTATTCCTCCTTGTCTACCAACCCGTCCTTCAGGGAGATTATGCGTTGAGTCATTGCAGCGATTTCCGAGTTATGGGTGACGATTAGAATCGTGGTTCCGAATCCTTTGTTCACTTGGACGAACTGATCGACCACTTCACGAGTGGTCTTCGAGTCCAAGTTACCTGTGGGTTCATCGGCGATAATTAGTGCTGGTTCTGCTACTAGCGCTCTAGCAATTGCGACGCGTTGCTGTTCTCCCCCACTCAGTTCGGCCGGCCGCTTGCTCGCCTTACCATGCAACCCAACTGCATTGAGCACCTTCAGTGATCTAGCCTTTCGAATCTTTTCGGGTACCCCTCTGGAGATTAGTGGCATCTCCACGTTCTCAATCGAGGTGAGCCGCTGAATCAAGTTGAAGGACTGGTACACAAAACCTAGCTTTCGATTTCGGAGGAGTGAAAGCCTGTCTTCATCCAGTTTCTTCAGGTCGACTCCGTCTATGATTACTCTGCCTGATGTGGGTCGGTCGAGGGCTCCGATCAAGTTGAGGAGTGTGGATTTGCCGCTGCCGGACGGTCCCATTATCGCCACAAATTCGCCCCTTTCGACCTTAATGTTGATGCCCCTTAGGGCGGGGTATCCAACGTGGCCTATGCGGTAGACCTTCGTTACATCTACCGTTTGCACTGCAGGAGCGGATCGTATTGCCACAGGCATCAACTACAAGGCATAGTTCACCTTGCACATTTACACCTTACGCTGTGTTAACAGCGAGGAACTCTCAGCTCCACGGAATGTCTTAGGGATCGGTACCTAGCTCTTCCCCTTGATCTTTCTTGTATACGCGTCGGCTAGTTTGCCAAGCTTGTAAATTAACCAAATGAACGCTACCGCTATCGCGACTCCAACTATCCCTCGAACAAGGGCGAAGATTCCAAAACCCATTGGGATATGTGCCATTTTCCTCCACTCACCTCCGTGCGCCTTCCCGCACGCGCGGCCTCGCAGGTTAAAGCGATTGAGGATGATTCATCCACCCTAGTTATAAGCTAACTATAACGCGTAGTTCAAGTTCGCTGTCGACAAACGATGGGTCAAACATACCTAGACTATCAGGGCAATGAGGCGAAAAATCATCGACCGCTCATCGGACTCTACGCCTGCATTATCTGTGAACGCCATTTCAGCACCAAGCCTAAACTCAAACGGCATTACGTCAAAGCGCACCGAGAAAGCATTCCAAACTACGGGGGAGGCACTCGTGCAACTTCCTAACCCACTTGCAGTGGCGGAACGGGCGGCAAGCTTCTTCTCAGGAATTCCAAGCTCCTCAGCACAACTAGCTGTTGCACTCATCTTAGTTCTACTTGCGTACAATGTGATTGCAGGTAGCGTGGTGGGCACCTTCTCGCTACGCTCCCCTTGCTACGCTAATGGCGGTGTGGGAAACGGTAGGAGACGACGACGGACGACGGTTCAATTTCTGGTGTTCGCACCACTAGACCCACTCATGAAAGATTTCCTTGTCTTAGTTGGTGGATCCCAAGTTTACCTGATGCCAGTCATCCTCTCATCAGTCGACAATCGAGTTAAGTCTTTGCAGCTCCGCTTACCTGCATCTATCCTTACGAAGCTCATCTATCCCTTTACGTTCGGGCTGGCATCAGGCTGCAATCACTCATCCGGGCGCCGAAGCCCAGTTCTTTAGCAGCTCGGGATTCAGCCCAGTCACACACTCGGTCGCCTGGACCAGGGTCTAGACGGACTAACCAGCCAAGACACATTAAAAAAATCTTTCATAAAGTCACACACACCAGAACGGTTCTTCCCTCCGTTTGACGTGAGTAATGGTATCCCAGAAAGTCTTAACTCATTTCGAGTAAGCTTGGACCTGTGATCGTCGATGGAATGCACCATACTTGCCACGCCCTGTCTGGACATTCCCACTCTGGTTCTGATATTGACGCTAGCGGTTCTTCTCTTTCAGGTCGTGCTTCTGAAACGTCAGACTTCAATCATGAGAAAACAAAACGAAATCGCGGACAGACAACTGAAATGGAACGAAGCTGTTGCTTTGTCTTTGGAAGTTAACCTCATCAGTCCCAGACAGCCACGAGAGCTCATAGTGAATGCTAAGAACGAAGGGAAAGGCATTGCTCATGATCCAATCATAGACTACTACGCGACTAACGATAAAAAGGAACGAATATACAGCGGTACTAAACGCCTACAAACGCTAGGACCGGGAAGTAAGCAAACCGTTATTATGACTTTTCCTACTGAGCGGATTCCGCGGGAATCCATCTTGCATTTGAAGTGGAGTGCAAAAGCCAGTGATGGGACGCGATACCGAGGCAAATATAAGATGCCTGTGGACCATCTAACATTTGTAAGAATGCCACCGAAGCATATTTGGTCCCCGAAACCTGGATAGCAACTTTCTTTCGAAGCCGCTTCCACCACAGCTCTAAGAACTTGAATACGTTTCAGCAAGGTAGAAAATTCGAGCCCTGGTGGTGTGTGGGTTTACTGCTGCGACACACACAATCCAATAGTTCTCGACCGAACTCGTGGAGGTCACTCAGAATCCTCGCCTTCTGCGTCGCCAGTTTCCACGCCTTTTGTGACGGGCACGCGCTCTCCTAAACCGGAATATGTTAATGCATCGAGTTCCAAGAACAGGAATACAGCTCTGACAGGTTGTGAATACAACGAAGATTGTAAAGACACTCCAATTTCTTCGCTCTAATCAAAACGCCCTCGTAGATTACGTTCAAGCCCAGCAGAGGGCGATTCCAGCAGACGATGGTAGTATCTACTACAAGCTAGTCCAGGAACTTCGAACAGAGATCCTAACTGAAAAGAATGGCATTCAAGGTGGGGTCGATAAGATGCATGTTGAACTGGCCTTCGCAATCTTGGAAGCTATGTGGTGCGGTTGGTTGTCACAGGCGAAGACAAACAATGGTCGTTATTCAATCGATGCGCCTGAAAAATTCAAGGAAGTAATTCTAAACGCATATGAAATTGGTAAAGCGCTCGCTGCGACCAAGCTCTAGACCTCACTCGTGACTTTCTCTAAGTTGCTCACGACTATCTGCTACGTGTTGCTGCCGGGGAGCTTTGCCCATTCTATGAACATGATTCTTAAGCAAGCACGCAATTGCTGATTTGAGGAATGTTGAGGATTAACGCATTTCTGCTACTCCTCCTTGCAATAACCTCGATGGTCTCCGCAAAGGCCACGGCCGTTAACGGGATCGTTCACTCTTCCTACCCTACGAATACTGACTACGAGAGAGTCTCCGGAACGAACAGCTCGAAGGTTGTTCTGTCCGCCTTGGTGCTTGGACCGGAGGAAAGCGTCACCCTCGCGTCGATAGACTCATCTGGTGGTTTCATCTATTTAGTCACGACCATCTCTTCCAACAGTCCCGGGTTTAAGATCGTGAAAATCCGGATTTCCAATTTTTCGCGCGTTAGTGAGCTAGACCTGGATAGTGTGGTGTGGCCTCAACTACCTCCGCAATTTCAGCCACAGCAATACGACTCTTCTATCCCCGTCAATGCTTTCTGGATTGATGCTGGGCGAGATTATGGATATCTTACAGGTAACATTCAACTTCCACTAATCATCAGAGTCAGGCTTTCAAATCTCACTTATGCAGGAATGCTTGATCTAAACTCGGACGACGGGGTGTTTGGTAGTCAGGCCATAATTGACTCAGCTCACAAATTCGCATATTTTTTGATGGATAGAGGGCCTCCCTACTTCGATGGGAATCCGCCAACGAGAATTGTAAAAGTCAATTTGTCCAATTTCACACGTGCTGGGGCTTTAGACATGTACCAAGATTACGGCTTCAACATCAGCAACGCCTTGTTCGATCCCACGACTGGTTTAGCCTATTTTGGGGCGGCGCAAAATGGGTTCGACAATATCATCAGAGTTAGACTATCAGACCTCACAATACAGGGAAATCTCAGTCTCCCCAACCAGTTTGCCAACGAACTTGGTCAAGAAGCAATTGACTCAGAGCGTGGTTTCGCCTACTTCAAAGGCAGCGCTGGCTTAGTCAAGATTCGCCTATCAGACTTTAGAGAAGTAGCTACATACGCTGATAACTACGGTACGGTTTGCTCTACCTCAGTAACCTTCGACTTGATGGGAACTGATTCTGATTATCTGTACGGAGCTTGTAGCAACGAAATTGATAGAATTTCACTACAAGACTTCGCCTTCGCTGGTGCGCTCAAGCTAGGCGGAGAACAAGCCAACGCGACCATCATCTCGACTGATGGCCAAACTATCAGTGGCGTTGGGTTTGAGGGCTGGCGTGGGGTTGAGGGCCCTGCAGTGATTGATACTCAAAGGGGATACATGTACATATCAGGCAATTATCCATGTTTTACATGTGATAACCGGGTGATTATGCTCATACGTATACCCCTGAGTACCATTACCGGTTACCGTGAAAACGTGGTAATACAGAATCAAGTCTTCAGACTCAACATGGTAACGGATTATAGACATCAAATCCAACCGGGAGAATGGTTTTCGATAAACCTAACCTTCCCCGTAAGGCGTACCGACCAGGTTGACGCCGAACTGAGTGGCAATTCCGTGATAATGATTTTCAATGCTCCATTCGCCGATCCGAATCGATGCGCTTTTTCCGAACCTTCTCTTAGTGAACAAAAGGCCGCCACTACTAGCACTTGCCAGATTCCCCCATCCTCTAATGTTCCCGCAAATTACACTGAACGCATCACATTCTCAATGCAGGGACCGGCAACCCCGACGACTTTGATATTCAACGCATCGGTGGTCATTCGGTCAAACGATGAAGGTCTGTCACGGATTTATGCAGCTTATGAAATAGTCAAAATCAATGTAGGAACCGGTTCACTGTACCTAAGCGATATTTTGACTCTCGCAACGGGAGTTGCTATTGGATTGGCGGTCGCCTACATAATTGTTCAATTCAGACGGCGCAGAGCTGGACAGATAACTAACCGAAGAAACTCTGCCAACACTTATCGTCGCTTGACGACCTTCGTTCTCAGGGAATAACGAATTGGAAGGAGTTGTCGGAAGCTGATGAGAGATCCCTCTCTGCCAAAACAAGCATGCCAGGAGATGTTTTGAGTCGGCTGAAAGCCATTGCTTCTCATGAAGTCAGACGAGAAGAGGAGCGTAAGAAATTCTTCGGAGAAGCTTAACCAAACGGTAGGTGTGGGAAACGGTAGGTGCCGGCTAACGGTGTGAGGGAGATAGCTTCGTCATTACGGGTTTGTAGATGGTGAATTGGTCTCTAAGCGCGTTCTTGCGCAAGTAGTGAAGAGTGCTCTTCCCAATCCCGCGGCTTCTAGCTTCGGATTGTGTTAGGCTGAGAATCCTCTCTCTAACCGCTCGATTGTCAGTTCTCTCAAGCGTAGGGGCGAGCTCAGAGAAATTAAGCGCACGAGATCGACCGGTCAAATACTTCCCTAGCTCACTTGTTTTCTCTTGAATCACCGTGTCCCATTTCATTACCCTACCCTTGTAGACCACGCCCGAGTTGAACCGCTCGCGGAGAAGCTGAATGAATCGCCGCTTAGCTTCGAGTTCAAAACGGTAGCGGT
>Ga0208819_1001481_pt1 | contig 12200 bp, 13 predicted proteins | sample June2015DPH_11_1_3_FD_184707 | JGI IMG/M metagenome (GOLD analysis project Ga0208819, IMG submission 184707) | Peatland microbial communities from SPRUCE experiment site at the Marcell Experimental Forest, Minnesota, USA - June2015DPH_11_150... | ecosystem: Environmental > Terrestrial > Soil >...
TGCACAATCGATACTTCGCGCACCTGGATGACGTTATACATGCGGTTGAAAGCGAATTCGCCGCCTGGATTAAACCCAACAACACCTTGCGTCGACTATGCGCAATTACTTAAGACGCTCTGTATAGCTTGTACTTGTTGGAGTTGTACCCTCTTCCCATGCTAGAGTAAAAGCGCTCTCTGCAATCACAGGAGGGTCGCTAGGTCTTGAAATATGATGACGGAGAGGTAAATGAGCACACCCGGTATGAGGCGTTGCGACGGGCCTCTGACGTTATTGCCTCGCAGGCAGACCTGAATGGCGTGCTGGAAAACCTCGCCCGGTTTCTTGCCTCTGTGGTGAAGTTTGAATTCCTCGGTGTCGTTCTCCACGATACCCAGCGTCATGTGTTTCGTCTGCACGCACTCGAAGGTAGCGTGTCGCCCAAGTCACAAGTTGGAACCGAAATTCCTGAATCAGAGTCCTCGGTGAGGGTTATCCTCGAAGAGCAAAAGCCGATCATCATTAACGATACCGAAAAAGAGGCCAAGTTTGCCGATCTCGTCGAACCCGCGCGCCCTTACGGGGTCCGGTCGATGTGCCTCCTCCCGCTAACGTCTCCCCGACGGCAGCTCGGGGTACTGGTCTTTGGAACTACTTACCAGAAAGATTATGACGCGGAGGATTTGAAGCTCATGACGACGGTTGCCGCCCATGTTGCGGTGGCCGTGGAGAATGCCCTGAATTTTGAGGATGCCTGTTCCTATCAGCAACTCTTGCTCCGTGAGCGCGACCGGCTGCGGCTGTTGCTGGAAGTTAACAACCATGTCATCTCTCATTTGGAGCTCGGGGATCTTTTTCAGGCCGTATCGTCCGCCTTGCGGGATTGCTTCCACCACGAGTACACAGGCCTATGGCTGCTTGAGGAGGGCACTACAAAACTGCGGTGCGTGGGCATGGACTTCCCCAGTAATCGGGGGTTCATTCAAAAACTACAATCGGCGGACATGACGCCGTCCGAACTTGCCGAGGTCCGAGCTCGCGTCCCGAAGATCATTAAACGAGAGGAAATCGCCCAACTCCCGGCAGCGATCGCTTCACCGGTCCTGGCGGAGAACATGCGCTCGGGAGTGTCCATTCCTCTCGTCGTCGGCTCAAAACCGCTGGGCGTCCTGACCCTTGGAAGCACGGGCGAATCCGCGTTCGCGCAGGAAGAGCTGGGTTTGCTTTTACAAGTTGGCAACCAGGTGGCCCTGGTCATGGAAAATGCCCTGGCCTTTGGCAAGGTGTCGGAGGCGCGGGACCAGCTCGACACGCAGAAAACGTACCTCGAAGATGAGATCCGGTACGATCGCAACCTGGAAGACATTGTCGGCAAGAGTCGCGCCCTGCGCGAAACGCTTAACCAGGCAGAGGTCGTCGCCGGGACAGACGCCACCGTCCTGCTCATGGGTGAAACAGGAACCGGGAAAGAGCTCATCGCGAGATTGATTCACAACCATAGTTCACGCCGGGACCGCACATTTGTGAAGTTGAATTGTGCGGCGGTCCCCTCCGGCCTCATGGAGAGTGAGCTCTTCGGCCACGAGCGGGGAGCATTTACGGGCGCGGTGGCAACCAAATCCGGTCGTTTCGAGTTGGCCAACCATGGAAGCCTCTTTCTTGACGAAGTTGGGGATATCGCCCTCGACCTTCAGCCCAAGCTCCTCCGCGTCTTGCAGGAAAAGGAATTCGAACGGCTGGGAAGCACACGCACTCTGAAGGTTGATGTGCGTCTGATTGCTGCCACCAACCGGGACCTTTCCCAAATGGTCGCGAACCGAGAGTTTCGTGAAGACCTGTACTACCGGCTCGCGGTGTTCCCCATCCATTTGCCCGCTCTACGTGAAAGACGGGAAGACATCCCCCTACTGGTTGAATACCTCGTGGGCCGATACGCGCACCGCATGAAGAAAAGGATCAGAGAAATCCCGACGCGGGCGATGGAAGCGATGACCACGTGGTCCTGGCCCGGCAATATCCGGGAGTTGCAGAACTTCATCGAGCGGGCGGTGATTCTGACGCGGGGAGATAGCCTCGAGGTGCCGCTCGAGGAACTGCCGTCTCTGCGGACGGACCGAGATTCGACGCATACAAGCAAAACTCTCAACCTGCGAGAAGTTGAAAGTGAGGCCATCCTGGAGGCCCTGAGGAAAACGCACGGGCGTGTTAGTGGCCCGGGAGGGGCAGCAGCATTGCTGGGCCTCAAGCGCACAACCCTGCAGTCGCGCATGCGCGTCCTGAACATCAAACCGCCTGATCCCTCGAAACCATCCTAGCCACTGCCCTCCATTGGGCAGCCTGCCATTGTGCGGGCACCTGCGGCTTTCCGCACGACCCAACGAACACATCTAAGTACCAAAAATACAATAAGTTACGGTCCGGCAGGCTACGGTACGGAGCATGCATGTGTTCTGGTTGTGCTACGAACCACCATCCTCTATTTGCGAGATCGGGTCAAAGTTGTCCTGAACGGGCAACTGGTCGGGGAATGGGCAGATTGTCTGCCGAAGGCCATCGCCCAGTGCTGTCCTGAAGGGGAAGTCGAGATTGATCTCGACGGTATCACTTGTGCGGACCACGCCGGTGAGCAGGCCCTTCTTGCCCTCTGGCAGGCGCATCGGCGTCTCGTATGCACCTCCCCGTTTGCTCGCGCAGTCTGTGACCACCTTGGGATTCCAGCCGAGGGGGTCAGCCGATGACCGTTCTTTCACAAAGTCAACAGGACAGACAGTCGGCGATAACCAGTCGAGAAGCAAGCCTTGTTGAGGGTCCGTGGCTCATCAGCGCGGCCGTAATGCTCGCGACCTTTATGGAGATTCTAGACGGCACCGTCGTCAACGTTTCCTTGACGCACATTGCTGGGAGCCTCTCGGCGACACCCAACGAAGCTACTTGGGCGCTCACTTCGTATCTGGTGGCCAACGGTATTGTCATTCCGATTTCGGGATGGCTGGCCAATCGCATCGGACGTAAGAACCTGCTCCTGGTTTCGACCCGAGGTTTCACTGCCGCCTCATTACTCTGTGGCATCGCTCCCAGCATGGGTCTGTTGGTGACCTTCCGCGTTATTCAGGGTGCTTGTGGTGGTTCACTGCAACCGCTATCTCAGGCGGTGATGCTGGAGGCGTTCCCTCCCAAGCAACACGGCAAAGCCATGGCGATCTGGGCGATGGCGGCCATTGTAGCGCCTGTGCTCGGACCGGTTCTGGGTGGCTGGTTGACGGACAATTTCTCTTGGCGTTGGGTCTTTTACATCAACCTGCCGGTGGGTTTGATTTCTGTGATCATGATCAAATCGTTCCTGAAAGACCCACCGTATATCCGGCGTTCCTCAGCACGCATTGATTCCTGGGGGCTGGCGACACTGGTTATTTGGGTGGCCGCGCTCCAGATCATGTTGGACAAGGGGCAGGAAGAGGATTGGTTTGATTCCAGGTTCATCGTGGTCTTGGCTGTGGCCTTTGTGGTGGGGCTCCTGGCCTGGGTGGCATGCGAATTAAATACGCGAGATCCGGTTGCCGACCTGCGCGTGTTCAGACAGGCGCCCTTTGCCGCGGGCACCATAGTGATGGCACTCCAGGGCTTCGTGATGTATGGCAGTCAAGTCACCATCTCGATATGGCTCCAGACGCTGATGGGTTATCCGTCGATGCAAGCGGGCGTAGCCATGGTGGCCATGGGGATAGGAGCGGCTCTCGCCATGCCCATAGCCGCCTTCCTGGTAACCAGGTTTGATCCGCGCAAGGTGTTCGTGTGCGGAGTACTGGGATTCGTGTTCTCGTTCTATCGGTTGATGGGGTTCAACTTAGAAATCGGTTTCTGGGATGTATTCTGGCCGCAGTTCATTCAAGGTCTTTCGCTTGGGCTAGTGTTTGTGCCGCTCACGGTTTTGACCATGGCTTTCATCCCCAAAGAAAGGATGGGGAACGCTACCAGTTTGTTCAATATGATGCGGAACATCGGCGGCGGGGTGGGTATTTCGATCGTGGCAACTATGCTGACCCGCATGGGGCAGGAGCACACCAACTTGCTGGTCGCCAATATCACGCCGACCTCCCCTTCGGTGCTGAGACTGTTCGGCGGACTGCGGGGTCTGTTTGCTGGTTCCGGCCCGGTGTTGGCCGACCAGCAAGCTTACGCCGCCCTCTTTGGTTTGGTGCAGCGCGAAGCCACCATGGTGGCGCTGGTTCGGGTTTTTCAATATCTGGGAGTGCTCAGTCTCATTTTGATTCCCTTGATCGCCCTGACGAAGCGGCCGCCCAAGGGTCAGGCTGCCCCGCCGCCGGCGCACTGAACGCGGGTCTTGGGGCGGAGCAATGAGCGCCGGTCGGGGCGTTTGGATGGAGAACCTATAGACGAGCAAAGGAGAGTTTCCCAACTGGGAGAAGACACGTCAGTGTTTCGACCAGATCCTGCCCTGCCAGCGCCAAGATGCGGACAAAAGACTCCGACTCCCGCCGGCTTGAGTCCCAGTGCTTCCGCCAAACCGGACGTCGCGAGTCGTGGACGAAAGCTGCGATATTTGCTGTTCGTGAAGAGACTGAGGTATGAGAGTTTGAAAGTTACTATCCTCCTGATTCTTCCCCTTCACTTGGCGTGCGGCGTTGTGCACGTGCAGGCCAATGCTCCTCGAAGGCTCACTCTAAGCGAATCTGTGCAACTCGCTTTGAAGCAGAATCCGCAAGCCCAGATCGCGAACCTGGACCTCGCGCAGTCCAAGCAGGACCGCGTCATTTCCCGGTCGGCGTTGTTACCGCAAGCGCAACTCGAGGTTTTCGACCGGGCGCAACGCCTCAACCTAGAAGCCTTCATTGGCAGGAAGCTCCCGGCCTTTTCCCAGCATGCCGGGCCCTTCCAACTCTTCCAGGCTGGGCCGACGTTCGCTATGCCGGTTCTGGACCTCACGTTGTGGCGGCGTTACCAGGGCGCAGGGCAGGGAACCCTTGGCGACTAGGCAGGACCTATTCCTCCCGCAACGCGCTTGGGAGGCTGGCCAGATCAGTAGTGATAAGGGGATTTCTCGCCACGAATTGGCGGCGGATGCCGTCCGAAACCGCTTCGCCGTTACAGGCGATTTGTAGCGGGGCGGCCCATTAGCGCCTATGCTAACCATCAAAGCAAAGGTTCGCTGTCACAAAGGTGATCGGCAGTTGCGAGCAATTAATATACACAGCCAAGCTTGCAAGTGTACCTGTTTATTGGTATCGTGGAATTGCTATGCTACGAAAAACCCTCGACACCGCCGTAAACGACTTTATTCATGCGATTGGGCTATTGGTGCGCCGCGTGCGCGCCGCGGCCGCCTCGCATGAGCTTTCATTGACCGAGTCCGCCGTCATGGCGCGCCTGGCTAGGGACGGACCTGCAACGACCGCAGATCTGGCGCGTGCGGAAGGCATGAAACCACAGTCGATGGGGGCGACCATCGCCGCGCTCGAGGAGAGGGGCCTTGTCGAGCGCGAGCCGCATCCGACCGACGGCCGCCAAGTCAATATTCAGCTAACCGCCAACGGCACCGCGGTGCGGAAGAGCGCCAAGGATGCGAAGCGCACATGGCTGGCGCAGGCCATCTCCCAGCTCGACGAACAGGAACGGGACACCCTGTTCAAGGCTGCCGACATCATCAAGCGCTTGGTGGAAAAGTGACCAGCAATGAGGGACGCACGCAGATTGTGAACAAGCGCGCAAACAATTCGGATACACAGGAGACCTCTCTCCTCGGTTCGATCTCGCACGCCTGGCGAGCTCTGCGACACCGGAACTTCAAGCTCTTCTTCGCCGGCCAGAGCATCTCGGTGATCGGCACCTGGATGACGCGGCTGGCGACAAGCTGGCTGGTCTATCGGCTCACCCATTCGCCGCTGCTGCTGGGCATCGTCAGCTTCGCGGGGCAGATTGTTTCGTTTGCGCTGGGGCCCTTTGCCGGCGTCTGGGTCGAGCGCCTCAATCGCCGCAAGCTGCTGGTGTGCACGCAAGCTGCTGCCGCCGTCCAGTCACTCGCCATGGCCGCGCTCACGCTGGCACATGTCATCACCCTTTGGGAAATCATCGCCCTCACCGCTTTGCAGGGCGTGATCAATGCGTTCGACATGCCGGCGCGCCAATCCTTCCTCGTACAGATGGTCGAAGATCGCCACGACCTCAGTAATGCCATCGCCATCAACTCCTCGATGGCAACCGGAGCGCGGCTGATCGGCCCCGCGGTCGCCGGCCTCGTGATTGCAGCCTTCGGCGAAGGCTGGTGCTTCCTGATCGACGGCTTTAGCTACTTTGCCGTGGTCGCATCCTTGGCGCTGATGCGTATCACGCCGTTGGATATCCACCGTAAAAAGGCCGGCATGTTCGAACAGATGCGCGAGGGTTGGGACTACGTCCGTACATTTCGGCCCATCCGCAGTATCCTTCTGCTCTTTTCGCTTCTCAGCCTGATGGGCTACTCCTACGGTGTGCTGCTGCCGGTCTTCGCCGGCCAAGTGCTGCATGGCGGCGCGGCTACTCTCGGCTGGCTGACGGGAGCTTCAGGAATTGGTGCGCTGGTATCGGCGCTTTCCCTTGCGATCCGCAAGTCGGTGGTCGGACTTACACGCATGATCCAGATCGCAGCCGCGATGCTCGGAGGAGGACTGATTTTCTTTGGCCTGTCGCATACGTTATGGTTATCGCTTGTACTGATGGTCTTTGTCGGCTTCGGCCTGATTCAGGCTGCGGCCGTCAGCAATACGATCATCCAGTCGCTGGTGCCGGAGGATAAACGCGCTCGCGTGATGAGCTTTTACACCATGGCTTTTTTCGGCTCGGCGCCGTTCGGCAGCCTGCTGGCGGGCGCGGTGGCTAACCAAATCGGAGCGCCCCACACGCTGATCATTACTGGTTCGTTCTGCGTCGCCGGCTCGCTATGGTTCACGCTCGAGCAGCCAAAAATCAGAGCGATCATGCGGCCAATCTACCAGCAGATGGGACTGCTGCCTGCGCACGACATAGATCTGATTTCCGACGAGCCCCAGTCGGCAATATGACTTTCTAATGAATTCAGCCGAAAGGAAAAAGCCATGCCTCTTACAAAACTCGATGCCACTGCCGCCTTGATCGTGATTGACTTGGAAGAGGGCATTGTCGGTCTGCCGACCGTGCACCCTGCCGGCGAAATCGTCCATCGCTCTGCCCAGCTTGCGCGCGCTTTCCGCGACCGCGGGCTGCCGGTCGTCCTCGTCAACGTATCAGGCAGGGCTCCGGGCCGCACCGATGCCGGAGCTTCCAAGTTTTCGTTTCCACCGGATTGGACCGCGCTTGTTCCCGAACTGGAGCAGCAACCCAGCGACTACATCGTGACAAAGCAACGAGTGGGAGCGTTCATCGGCACGTCGTTGGATAGCACCTTGCGCCAGCGCGGCGTGACTCAAGTGTTTTTGACGGGTGTTGCAACGAGTCTCGGTGTGGAATCGACAGCGCGCAGCGCTTACGATCATGGCTACAATGTCGTGCTGGTCGTGGATGCGATGACGGACCGTGACGCCAGCGCGCACCGGAATAGCGTCGAGAAGATTTTTCCCCGGCTGGGCGAGACGGCCACGACCGACGGCGTACTGAAGCTATTGAAGGAGAGCAGCAGCTAGTTCCAACTCTGCGATATCAACTCACTGCAGATCGTTGGCCTGACGATCAACCTCGGCGTCAGTAACAACTGGTCGCTAGCCTTAGCGTTTACCTATTCCTTGCGAGAACAGCCCTTCCCACCAGCAATCAAGCAAACTCCCCGGATACGGGGTTCGGGTCCCCGAAGCGGACTTCGGGGGAGTCAGGAGTTGCACTTCTACCAGTAGGCCGTTAGAACGGCCAAGTGGCGCCCAATAGACGTGAAGCCGACTTTTCAGGCCCAATCCGCTCCCTGCGATACCGATCACCTGAAAATCACTGGTGGGAAGGGGATTTCACAACAGCTATCCCCGACTCCGCGCCGTAAAAGGGAAGACTCTACGTGCGCTCTGGCGTAAATGAACGCCGGGGCGAGACCTCCCAGGTTGTCTTGGGATCAAGGGAGGTTCGCACAGGTCTTACGGTGTGGTTCGTCGGGCAGGTACTGTTTCCACTCCTCCGGGGTGAGGTTGAAGGGGAGATGCGCGCAGACGTAGTCAGCGATTTCCTGGGATCGCCACGGTGAGATGAGAGCGCCTTTGAGGGAAGCGACGGCCAGCAGCCGCCCATCCGGGCTGAAGGCCACGGACATGACGGTTTCCTGATGAGCGAGGCGGGCCACCTCCTCCCCCGTGGCACTCTCGAATACCCGCGCCGTATTGTCCCCCGCTGCCGGGAGGCCATAATGGAAATCCCCAGTGAAGCGACCAAAACGAGGCCGCGACATCGGTGTTCAATTGTGGACAGACAGGTCAAGTTTTGAATTGTTATCTTCTTTGATGAGAAGGAGTGGTATGAACCATAATGTACTTCTCATTGAGGACGATCCTGCTGTTGTCAGGATGATCCAAGAGGCGCTTGCTGACGCAAGCGACGGCCCATTCATCGTCGAATGCGTCAGGCGACTTTCCGAAGGCCTCGATCGACTGAACGAGGGAGGAATAGCGGCGGTCCTACTCGATCTGTTCCTGCCTGACAGCCAGGGTGTCAACACGTTTGGTAGGCTAGGTGCTCAGCTCTGCGATATCAAGGCCGGCAACTGTTCGGATGCCTGGGCTGACCCGGTCACCCCGTCGCAGATTTACTCCGTGGTCACCGGGCCAGGTGGTATTTATGCGGCAGGCTATGAAGGCGACGGCGTAAATCGAGAGGCAATGCTCTTGAAGATCACTGTTAACGGGGGTGCAGTTCAAGTGAACAAGTTCATCCCTGACTTCCAGATCGCCACCGGCGTACGTGCCGAGGGCTATATGGTCAAAGTTGGCCAGGACAACAACATCTACCTCGGGGTCAATTCTGACTGTCCACGAACTTCCTCCAGCTCCAGTTGCGTAAACATTCTGGGAGGTGGAAACATCGGAGGGATAATGAGAACAGCGGTAAAGTATGTAAGTGTTACAATCGTTGGCGCCTGCCTGGTTCTGTTATTGAATGGACTCTCTCTTTCAGCGCAAGATACCGGATGCTTGAAGGTGAAAGCCCACCCCGGTAGCGCCGGAGTGTTCGTAGATGATCAATATGAAGGGCCGGCATCCAACCTTGGTTCGACGGTAAGGTACTGCCTTTCACCTGGCGAACACAAAATTACTTTAAGGGATTCCCACTACCAAGACTTTTCGACAACAGTTATGATCGAGGCACACAAGACAACGACTCTTCCCCAATCGTTGCAGGTTGAGAACGTTCCTCCCCCTCCTTACGGCCTCCTTCGGGTTCAAGGTGGAGCCTGCAGGTTTGACGGCGTATTCGTCAACGGCAGGTTCGTGGGCCACGTGGGTGAGTTCGACGGAGCCGGTAAAGGAATGTTGCTCACGCCCGGCGAATACACGGTGAAGGTTGTCTTTCTGGGCGGGGACCAAGAGTTTGAAGAGAAGGTAAAGATCGAAGCAAAGAAGACGACGCGCATCCGAATAGGCTCGGCTGGATAATTGATGCCTTTCGCGCAGAATGGTGTGCGGTGCCTCTGAAAGTCCTAGTGTGGAGTGTAGAAGTCTCTACTTACTGAAGCTGGCTGGGGAGTTCACAGTATTGAGATTCTGGGAGGTGGAAACAGGCGCAAACATGGAAGTTATGCTTTGCCCGAAACGGAGCTGCATCTCCATCTCTCACCACTTCAGTAGCAAGCTCGTCAGAGTCCATTCCCGATGCCTGCCGCCCACCTCTAGGTTCCCCCCAGAGCCTCCTGGATTTTTGCCTGCAACTTGTTCTCAACAGCATGGCGCTCCTGCAAATCCCTATTAAAAGGTGATTCGGCCTGGGAAACGCCCTTCCCGGAAAGTGGGACGCCTGTACTTTGACAACGGGCCAGACTCCCATCGGTCTTGGTATCACTAACGAGTAGTTGCCCAGCGTTTAGCGATGTGTCCGTTCCGGACGGAGTACTCGCAAGTGATCCCCTTGGCTGCAAAGCCCATTCAGGGAATTTACCCACTACCGAAGATTGAGTTGGTCGTGACGGATACTCGAAGGGTTGCTGGCAGGACAGTACGTCAAAAGAAGGGCAGCTGCCGTCCTGGGGGTCTCGCGAGAGGCACCGATGACCCCTTCCGTTGGCCGCGGAAGCACCTTGCAGTGCGAGGTAGACTTACAATTGCGCTCAGCGGCGGTCAGGTGTATGGTATCTGTCAGTCGAGATCCAAAAACGGAAATGTTGGATTACTGGCAGCAACTGCGCTGTTCATCCCATTGGGAAAGGTGAACTTCAGGGTGAGGGGGATGATTGCCGAGTTAATAGAGGAGGTGCGCAGAAGATGGAAATCAAAGGGCAAGTTGGTGAAACTGCTGGAAAGATTTGGGAAATGTTGAATGAGAGTGGCCCCCAAACACTGGCGCAAATCAAGGCTCAGTGACTCAGGCGAGCTTGTGACTTTCGCCTTGGGCTGGCTAGCTCGGGAAGGTAAGGTCGACATCTCGCAGGATAAGAAAACCTTTAGGGTGACCTTGCGGTAGCCTCCCGGGAGAAGGTGGCAGAAGGCACAGGAAGTGATGGCTTCTTGTCGTTCCGGCTCCAAAGTTCGACACTATCCCCGCCTTGGCTGGATCAGTTATACATGGGCTTCTGTGGGATTCTTGGAATCGGGGAATGTCTCCCGGTGACTTCGCCATGGCCTGACGGCCCGGCTCGTATGTGAAGGGAGTCTGATGTGGACCATTCATATTCAACTCCTTTCCAGTGGGCCAGGCAATGGATGAAAGGCAATGAACAAACCTGGAGAAGGCTTGATTGCTCTTTCGACATGGCATAGTGTATAGAAGTCGTAATACTCTATTTCCTATACACCACATTATATCACAAGACTGATCCAGCTAAGAACCCTCGCCATGGCCTCTCGGCCAGGCTCGGATGCCCATGCAGGTGGTGTTTGTTAAGCTCACCCCTCGAACTAACTCGGGAGCCTCGAATAAAGGCGTACGAGGCAGTTGAGAGATAGGTCGGAGCCGGAGAGAGCCGAGCGAAGACACGTACCCCTACCTATGGGGTCTGTGTGGCCGTCACCATCGCTTCGCTTTCGCTATCGGGTGGCTTTCATTTACGTAGCTACCGACGACTCATGGATTCCTGTCGGCTCTGGTGTCATACCCACCTGACGTATCCGATATCCCCAGTGTATCCGCTTTGCTTCGGACTGCGCATTGGTGCGGTTTCCGGTCTTACGGGTATGGGTCCAGTATTTAACGTCATCCTGACAGACGCTCTCACCAGATGATTCACCAAGTCTCTTGAGTTATTGACCCGGCTAGGATGTAAGCTCCAGTAAGAGTTCATCCCTCATTCTCTGGTTATCCTGACTCCCCCGCACAGAGGAAGCCATGACATGACTGCGTCCCTACAATGACGGAGACCTTTCGATCTCATCGAGCTTGTGAGCCTGTTACGGCAATGAGCCCGGTTTGGAACTATATGGGAGCTTGTGAGCCGTGAGGCAATGAGCTCCCAGATCTATGCTTGCAATACGATTCCGGGAATGATCCAAATGCGGTTGTTGATGAGGTCGACTTGCGGTACGCATTCAGCCTTCCCGTATCCCCTGTTTCTCTGCCTCCGGTGAGGCAGGCCGGTAGCTACCGGCTACCGGCCCTGAAACAAGGGAAAGCTAAACTACGGTCCTACGCTCCTGGTTAGTATAGAGATTCCCGTACTTTTCCCACGCAAAAGCAGAGAATATTTTGCTGGTTGATGGGTTTGCGATTCGCTGAGGGACCCAGTGCCAGGACCCTTCTTACGACGGGGTCATTGGCGTTCTCTCGATAGCCACCAATGGCCCCTTCCGTGGCCCGCGAGAGCACCTTGCACTGCAAACTCGACTCACAGTTGCATTGGGCGGCGGTCAGGAGTATCTTCTGGGTCGGCGGAAAGTGGATAATGGAAATTCCAGATTGCATGTATACTGGCATGGTGCCGGGTGCCAAAATGGAAATCCGTGCGCCGGGATAAACCGGCATGAAGCAGAGAATGCAAGAGTCTCACGAGAAAGGGCTAGCGACCCGCTCGGCCCCGAGTTTTGCGCTGGATACCGCGAGGTGCCTAGCGAAGCGTAAACAGGGGT
>Ga0208819_1001482_pt1 | contig 12200 bp, 17 predicted proteins | sample June2015DPH_11_1_3_FD_184707 | JGI IMG/M metagenome (GOLD analysis project Ga0208819, IMG submission 184707) | Peatland microbial communities from SPRUCE experiment site at the Marcell Experimental Forest, Minnesota, USA - June2015DPH_11_150... | ecosystem: Environmental > Terrestrial > Soil >...
GGCGGCGGTGGCGGTGATGGTGGTGGGGATGGTGACGTAGGTGACGACCATCTCGGCGCTCACGGAGGGCTCGTAGGCCGCATTGCCCGGAAATGCGGCCTTATAGCGAGACGTGCCTGGCGACGCCTGTTGAAGTTGGAATGCGAAGCCGCCGCTTTCACTAGTGGTCATCGTGCCGACGCTGGTCCAGAGTCCATCGACGTCGCGGTACAGCTTAATCAGGGCGCCTGCTATTCCGGCGCCGTTGGCAGTGAGCTTTCCGGTGATGGTGACGTCGCGCGCGATGAGCTGCTGCCGGGGAGCAGCGCTCGCCGTGATCGTCGTGCATACTAAGGTAGTGCTAGGACGCCCCTTTAGCGCGTCGGTGCCGCGGGCGCCATCGGTAACGCGAGTTCCATCAGTATCAGTACGCCCGTCCCGATCAGTTGAAACATCAGTAGATCGGCCCAAGGTCAAAATGCCATCTGGTCGTCCGTCTTCGTCACCCGGCAGCTCGGCGGCCCTCCTCATATTTTATTACCGTTATGCCGGTCGCTCCTTTCAGGAGCGTATCAAAGGTTCTACGTCGGCGCCAGAATATAATACTACCGTTTTGCTGCGATCACAGCACATACTGTTGAGCTATGAGAGAATGGCCCGCTGCTTCTTGCGGGTACGCGGCGAGACCACGAGCGAACGGATAGACGAACTGAGCCAAAGACGTGATCCCGTCCACAGAGGATCTTTGCGACCTGCTGACGTGACAATTGGACAAACCGACCCGTTGCCGCCGACTGGAGGCAGCGTGCTTGATCGGTGCTAGGCATTAGAACATCGCGATTTTCTCTCTCAGCGTTTGCTTTTAAGCGCCCGTTATGAGATGAACGGCTGCCCGGCTGCAGAACATATATATCCGAACGACTGACACTTCGGGTGCATGCGGCGAGCGATCATAGCGGTGGCGCTCATCTGTGCGTTCATTGTCCTCGCGGCGTACTACCAGGCAAATGTCACGCAACACCTCGATTACCCGAGCGAAGCCCAGGTAAGTGCGAACTACGCAAAGTACATCGGACAGAATGTCGAGATATCGGGCGTGGTCGCCGCGACGGGCGTTGGGTCGTTTCAGCTCAACGGGGTCCACGGCACCTACACGATCCTCTCAACAACGGCGGTGCAACGAGGAGATGGGGTCGATGTCATCGGTACGCTCCAGCCCGGGCAGCAGGTACGCGGTGTGGCGATGAATGTGTCACCACAGCTGCTGGGCGAGCTCGTCTACGTCCGCTCGTTTGTTGCGTTCGTCGTTCTAGCGGTGCTCTTTTTCATGAGCTGGCGGTTTGATTGGCGGGCGTTCGTTATTAGGCCGCGGGAACCGAGTCGGGATACACACAGAGAGGAGAGGGGCGAGTAACCGTGGACTGGATGGCACACATCGCGTTTGCCTTGGCGTACGTCTGTGGAGTGCTCGGCACTCTCATCGGAGCTGATTTAACGAATTTAGAAGCTGTTCAAGAAATCGAAGCGCCTATTGCTTCTATTGGAGGCGCCGGGACCTTTGATGGGGTTTTTCTGTCTGGCATAATGGCCGTGCCCCTCGCTTAGAAGCGAAAGTTCGAGCGAACCTCGACGCGCAGCAAGAACTCACCGCAGCGCCGACAAACAAGCTTTATGTAGTTTCTACCCATATCCTATCGTCAGCTATTTCACGCGGACGCCGCGACAAAAGGAAGCTATGGCCTACAACCGCCTTTTAAAAACGAATCTGGTGCTGCTTATCCTCGTACTGATCGCCATTGGTGCTAGCTCGTTCGCACTCTACGCCGGCAACAAAAAATTCATCGGGATACTCGGCATAGCACTATTGGCCCTTGTCCTCGTTTTTTGGCGCATCTTTAGTCTCACAAGAAACCCGCCGACAGTCTCAGAACAAAAACAGGTGGATATTGACCTCGACTTGGACCGCATCCAGCGAATTCGGCCACCACAGAAGTGAAACCGCAGCAACGTTCAGCACCTTGCCAGTTTCCATCAGACGTTGATGACGATTCTTCTCGCTACCTGGTTCCCTAGCCGCTGCCGTTTTGCGTTGCTCCGAGCGATGATTGTGCCGAGCACATATGGCACGACGAATGGTAGCGCATCAACGACGCGTATGCCATTTCTGATTACTGAACCGCGCAATCCAGGGGCGGTGAAATCCTCACCCACCACAGCTATCTGTAAGAGCCACTTGCTTAGCGTTACGCCTTTTATGCCTTCTAAAAGGGTATAATAGATGATCAATACGATGGCAAAACTGAAGATAAACGTGACAGTAAGAAGTGAGACGTTACCGTTTAGCGTGTCCGTGCTAACGAGCAAGAATAGACGGACGAAGATAGAGCAAATGAGCAAACTGTCAATGAGCGCCGCAAAAAAACCGCGCTGAGCTCGGCTCAAGCAGGTCTTCGATCGGCGTCAAACTCCTGAACTGGTCGACCGGCGTCGGGGTAACGGCCACTTCGGCCATGGGGCCTTTTAATTCACTCATCGTCGGCTTCACGATGCGTGTCTCTCCTCATTGATTAGTTCTCCATAACGTTAGATACAAGCTCGTTCTCGGCTCATTGCCGAGATAATATCAAGCGTTGGATTAGCAATCAAGAACGGACTTCTCCATCGCTCGCCACGGCATTGATCATTCAGTTTCTGCTGGCTAGTTACCTCTTACCGAGTCCAGCGCACGACGTGCACTGCGGGTTGCGCGAAATCCTGACTTTATCGAAGTTCATCATTTCGCCGTCATAGATGAGCATTTCGTTTTCCAAAACGACTCCTGCGCCGGTCAGTGACTTTATGGCCTCCGTCGCTTGGAGCAAGGCTATTACGCCCGGAGTCGTGCCCAGCACAGGAAACACGGCGCGCGGCGGAGCGTGAGGGTAGATGCACTCCAAGCATGCCGTCTTGCCAGGCACCACGCTGGCAAGTCGCCCTTCGTAACCGTATACTGCTCCGTGAATCAACGGAACACAGTGTGCAATAGCCGCCGCATTGAGCAAGTACCGAACCGCAAAGTTGTCCATAGCGTCTAAAATAACGTCGCAATTCTTTGCTAGCTCGAAGACGTTTTTGTCGTCGATGGCTAGATTAAATCCTTCAACGCGCGTTGTCGGATTGATCCTTTGCACTTTCTGCAATGCTGAGTTGACTTTCGATTCGCCCACGTCCTCATCCCAGTGCAGAACCTGTCGGTTCAGATTACTGAGTTCTACGTTGTCCATGTCAACCAGCTTAAGGTGCCCAACTCCCGCTGCCGCGAGGTAGAGCGCAAGAGGAGAGCCAAGCCCCCCCAGGCCGGCTATGAGAGCCGTCGCCCTTTTCAAACGTAGCTGCGCCTTTTCGCCGAATCCAGGAATCATTATTTGCCTGCGATATCGCACGCGATCGTATTCGGATAAAGGCATTAATGAAACCTCCAAGTTGAAAACTGATACAAAGCGAAACCCGACGCTCCGTTTGACTTGACGAACATGACCTTGTTACATTTTTATTCTTTTTCGTTCAGTATACAGAGTCATTTGGATGTCCCTTCTGAATTCGTTGTTGTAGAGCAGCTCAAAATTGCCGTCGGGATCCTTGGACCGCAGGTTATAGACCTTGACCGTCTCTGTGTCGATCGAACCTTCAAGCACCCTCCCCTCAGGGACGCCTTTCGTCGGTTCATCTAGAATCTCACATACCTTCTCATCGCGTTTGATAAGCACGTCGAAAATGGTGAGATCCCTACGTCTCAATATGTCAAACAGCGCGTCAGTGACCTCCCGGTGAAAGGACTTTTTCTCTTGCCACAGGTCTGTAGCCTTGATGATCCCGTGCAACGCATCTGATACCGCTTCATCGATTTCGTCCTCGCTCATATCTGACACGTTCATCGAATACGTCTTGCCCTGCATAGTAGTAGGATATGAATCTGTTCCTCTTAAACCTGAAGCCTGATGGCGCGCCTGCCCCGACCTGTTTTTTTTTTGAACTTGGGCCTAACCCACCCTCTCCCATCTTCCGCTGCCTAACCCCCGGATGCAGATCCCATATGTGAATGTGACGCGCCGACTCGCTTAACGACTGTGGAGCTGCGTTTATCTATGAAGTCGCTCAAGCTTTCAGCGGCAAACGCGGAGGAGTTGGCACAATGGTCAATTTACAATTGACGAGTGTCTACAAACCTATGGCGACGGGGATCAATTTGACTCTTTTCGCAGTTTCCTGCAGCTTATATGTAAGTAACGGTAACGGTTGCACAAACGAGAGGCAACCGATTGTGTGGAGAGAACCAGTACGCAACAATTTAAGAACGGTGCACCACAATCTATCTTGTTGCAGGGACTCGACCCAAATAAACACCGGAAAAGCAGATGTGGCCTCGAAGAATACCCAATCGTCAGCGCAGCCGCGATAGACTCGCCATAACTAGTCAGAAGCGCGCAACGGCGAAACTGAATGAGGGGTTGCGCCACTATCAAAAAAGACAGTACACGCTGGCGATAGCACGTTTTTCAGAAGCGCGAACCATCTGCGAGGCGTCGGGAAACAGCTCGTCACTCGCAGACATCGCCCAATATATAGGAGCCGCCTCTCTTGAAACGCAGCGCTACGAGCAGGCCAGCGCCGAGCTGGCGAAGGCTTACGGGTATTACAAGACGCGGTGGGACCGACGAGTGGATGCAGCGCTGTGTGCGAGAGGACTAGGCGATGCGCTTGCCGAGCTTGAGAAATATGACGACGCTTTATGTTATTACGAAGCAGCTAAGTGCTTGTTTGAAAAAGCGCGGCTGAAGGCCGAAGTCGCAAAATGTGATATGGCTTTAGGACGCACCCTGCAGTCGAGAAACCGCAAAGACGAAGCACTTGCTATTTTAGAGTGCGCTGTACGCGGATTTACCGACTGTGCCCTCGACGACGAGGCAGCTCAGACTTACCTACTGATGGCTGATATTAACGCGGCAGTTGGCCGTTACGGCGCAAGCGCGGAGCTTGAAAGACAAGCAAAAAGGATGCGTGCTCGCTCGCGATCGTCGTAGCTCGTTGCCGTTGGGCTCTCACATCGGTTGCGCTTCATGGCCTTGCTCGGCCGAACATTTTTTCATCGCGCGCATAAACCCGATGCCCCAGTGGAACACGCAGAGCTCTTCGCCAGTTGCCGACTTTGATTTCTTGAAATCGGTCAAATTCTGATCCTCAAAGTAGCTCGCACACTCTGCGTGATGCAGGCAGCTTTTTTCGATGCATTTACGCGTCATGCTAGCCTATCATTTGATTCCATTTGTCTAAACATTTGCCCCCCGTGCGCCCCCCATTGCAGCATGGGTAATCTGCGCTTGTCTCAGGTGCGACTTACAAAACGAAGATGCAGCTGCAGATGCCATGAGACATTCAGCGCAACGCGAAAGTCAGGAGCAACTAGATGGACCCCGGGTGACACCGCAGAGATTAAGCATAGTATCGGGCGACTTTCATGCAACGAGAAACTGAACATAAAAGCGCGCTGTTCAACAAAGATGACATCATATCAAGTTGTGAAGGTGGCATAGTGCTTGATATTGAATTGGAGCCGGACGCCATCAGGCTAATCCTGAACTACAGAAAACTCTTTGAAATTTTAAAGGTGTCTCTTGACCTCGATATCTACACGCGCATCACGAGTCCTTTGACAGCGCGCCGCCTGTCACTGTCGCTCGGAGTCGATGAGCGTTTTCTTACATACCTGTTCGAAACATTGCAGCGAATCGGACTTGTAGTACGCGTAGAGGGTGATTCGGGTTCGTCGGCGTACCAAAGCGCTGCGGTAGCGCGTCAATATTTGAGTCGAGAGAGCCTCTTGTACCTCGGCCAAGAACAATTTCAAGACGGAGAGACCGGTAAGCTGCTTGAGCGCTACGTAAAAGAGGGGCCTTCCGATGAAGTTATCTCCGCGGACTATTGGACACGAGAGATAATTAAGAAACTCGAATTAGCGGCCTTGCTCGGCGGAGTACAAAGTGCTGTGAAACACGTCAATCTCGCTGGCCGTAAACGCTTACTTGACATCGGCGGCGGGCACGGGCTGTACAGCATCTTCTTTACGAGGAAGTACCCGGAATTACGAGCGTGCATCCTCGATTTACCTCAGGTCATCGACGTGACTAATGAAAACATCAAGCGGCACAATGCGGGTGGGAGGGTGGACGTTGTTGCCGGAGACTTTCACGCCTTCAGACCAACTAGCAAGTTTGACGCGGTTTTCTTGAGCAATGTCACGCCGTCAGCAGATGAACTGCGTTTGTTGCTCAACAGATCCCGTAGTTTCCTAAGCGACCGCGGCATTGTCATCCTCCGAAGCTTCGTATCTGACAGCACGCCGGACGTTTGGTCAGCTGTGAGCACGCTCGAGCGGTACGCACGACGCGGCAGGGCTGGCTTTACGCGCGCTGACCTGATTACAGCGCTGCGTGACGCGGGATTTTCCGACGTGACCGACGTTCACTCAGCTGAAGGGGTCATTATCGTGTGCGGGACAAAGTGATACTGCCCGCGCATACGACACTTCGGCGCCATCGATCACGCCTGCTTGCGTACTAAGGGAGCACGATATACACTCTCGAGACGTTTGACGCCTTCTCGAGCGCCTTCCAGTTATTTAGAGATTATTTCTATGACATTGCGGACGAACTTCTGGGCGCCTTAACCGCCGTCTTTGTAGACTACGCCAGGATCGAACACTTTTTTTCCGATTGTAGTCCCGTCGATAGTCCTAAAGAAGCACGACCGGAAGCCCATGTGGCACGCTGCTTGAACTTGATCCACCTTTATTACGAGAGCATCGCTGTCACAGTCAACTAAGATCTCCTTCACCCACTGAAAGTGGCCCGATACCTCGCCCTTTTTCCAAACGCGCCGGTTTGTTCGGCTCCAATAGTGAACACAACCGGTTTTACGGGTCATCTCGAACGCATCCTCGTTCATGAAGGCGATCATCAACACCTCTCCGGTCTCATTGTCCTGTGCAGCGACCGGAATGAGGCCATTTTTAAAATTAAGCTCCACCATGCTTGATTCCTCGGCAACGTGCTTAGCTTGATGCACGCTTCGTGTACATTGACCGTGCCTCCTGAAGGGTTTCGCCATTAGACGTTACGCCGGCTTCGGCAATGCTGCCGATAACGACGACATGATCACCGGCCTCTTTGCTCCACGCGACGTTGCAATCGAGAAACGCTAAGCAGTCCTTGAGGAGAGGCGAACCGGTGCGCCCGAGCTCGTAAGGGATCGTCGCGAACTTCTCGACTTTCCTGCCCGAACTCTTGCCGAAAAGATCGACAAGCTCCGCCTGATCGGTTCTAAGAACGTTGATGGCAAACGCATTACTGTTTGTGATGAGCTCGTACGTGTAATGCAGTGGATTCACGGCAACCATGACCAACTGCGGGACAAAGGATGCCTGCGTTATCCAGCTTGCGATGAAACCACTCATATTCTCGTTATAGTGGGCCGTAACGATTGCTATCGGGTTTATTAGTTTCCATAGCGCTGTCTGTATGACATTCATGAAGTTCTCCCCTACCTAGATGGTTGTGACACCTCTACGCTACTCAGGACGCGGTCTATAATCTGCTGAACGCTGAGCGATTCTTGCTCGCCAGTTTTCAGATTCCGCAGCGTTAGTTTGGATGTCTCCATCTCCTTCTTTCCGATGATAATCGCGTAATCAAAGCCTGCGCTGTTCGCGTACGTCAACTGCGCGCGCACCGAGCGGCCCATAACGTCGATATCCGTTACAAAACGGGATCGCAGCTCATTGGCGACTTGAAGCGCGTAAATGCGTGCGTCGCCGGTAGGCACTACTAAGAGCCGTGGCGGTTCAGGCACCGAAGGGTTAACGGCGTCCATAATCCTATCAAATCCGATGCCAAAGCCGGTCGACGGCACCTCCTGCCCGCCAAAGAGGTGGGAGAGCCGATACGAGCCCCCACCCAACACTTGATTCTGAGCGCCGAGAGTGCCAGCGTAAGCCTCGAAAACGGTTCCCGTGTAGTACTCCAAGCCCCGCGCTATGCCGAAATCAACGGTGTACGAAACCGCGAGGGTATCGAGCAGCTCAAGAACTCGTAGCAGGTGGTCAAGCGCGACGAAGTTTTGTGCTTCGCTTAAAGGATCCTCGGCCGTGATGAGGTCGATTGCGCGGTCTCCGCCCGGGAGTTCCCCGAGGCGATCGAAGTCCCCTTTATCGATGAGGCGCATGGCAAGCGCGCACGTTTCGTCGTCGAGGTCACAAAACATCACTCTGAGCACGTCGAGCGAACCGACGTGCATGTCGACATCGAGCGCGACGCTCCGAAGCATGCGTTGTGCGAGCGCAATGACCTCTGCGTCCGCTTCTGGCAGGGCGCTCCCAATAAGCTCGATTCCAAACTGCCAGAACTGCCGATATCGCCCTGATTGCGGCCGCTCATACCGAAAGCAATCACCAAAGTAGTAGAGCTTGAGCGGCTTGGGGGCAGACTGGAGCTCGTTAACATATAGGCGGGCAACCGGGGCGGTAAGTTCAGGTCGCAACGCTAGAGGTCTGCCCCCTTTGTCGGTGAAGCTATAAAGCTCGTCGACGATCGCCTCACCTGATTTGAGGGTAAAAAGCTCTAGCGGTTCGAAAGCCGGCGTGGCGACCTCTTGATACCCCCACCGTTCTGCAACGTCTCTCAAGCGCGATTCAACGAAGCGACGCCGTTTCATTTCCGCGGGCAAGAGGTCTCGCGTGCCACGAGGCCGCGCGAGCGGCGTGTTTTTCCCTGCAGTCACTTTCGGATCGGTCACCTTCACATGCTCTCCCTTCTGGCACGCAATCAAACGATATGAACCTAAGAACACTTAGACTGCTTAATGATTATGGCTTTTGTGTTGCTTAGCGGAGATTTTAGCTGCCGACGTCGCGGTGGGCTACCGGCGCCTTTGTTTAGGCTCGCTGGCAGCAGCCACACTAACGAACCCCTATCACCTGGAACAAGTGTTCAAACAGGGGGAGCGGCATCAAGTTCGTCGGCAAGACGGCGAGACAGTACAAATACCCCGCAACGCATAACAGTGCGAGGGGTATGAGGAAGTAGCGGCGCTTCTTCGGCATAAGCGCATCGAAGCCGATGATCAGAGCGAAGGGCGCAATAGGCAGCAAGTATCGGCTAATATCATTATGGACCACGAACAGCACCGGCACGAACATGAAGAGTGCGTATAAAAAGAGCTCCCGGTATCCCTTCAAGTAGAGTTGGACGATGCCAACGGCATAGATGAAAAACAGGATGACGTAGAGCTCAGAGCCGGCCGCGCCGCTCGTCAGAGCCATCATAGGGATGGTGAGCAATGGTATATTCGTCAGAAAGGCCTGATTCACAGCGAAATAAGCGAAGAAGTCGCCAAGCGAGTACGCATAAAACGAGAACAGCAGCAACAGCGATGCCGGAATGGCGAGAGCCAACACAAACCTCCTCACGGTCAATTTCTTGTTCCACAGCCACACGCCAATCAACACAGGGAAGGTGATGATGCCCCATATTCTCGTGAGCGTCGCGAAAGCGCCCAAAAGGGTGGATTTTGTCGATTCGTCCTTTTTTAAGAAGTAAAGCATCAACAGCGTGAGCAGGATGAAGAGCGGTTCTGATGCACCGACACTCCGGTAGAGGAACCACCGTGGTGGAAAGAAGAGAAACAAGAGCGCCGAGGAAAAAGGATCGTGCACGAGTTTGAACCTCGCTGTGAGGAGGTAGAAAGCGACGACTGCTGCCGCAGAGATAACAAGGTTCGCGACGAGCATCGCTACGAATGGCGGCGTCGCGAGCGAAAAGGCCCAGATCGCAGTCGGGTAGCCAGGCAGGTGGGCGGCATAGTATTGCGCCGGCAAGAGCGACGCGCCATAAAGTGGGGAAGCTCCGGCGTAAAACGTCTTTGACACAACGACGTATAACGGTCCGTCGTAGTACCGTTCCAACACCTGTATTCCTGTGGCCGGGAGCTGCACCCCCAACACAGCGGTCACATTGAGGGCGAAGGGAAGGTACAAGAGCAGCGACGACACGATCGAGACAGCGACGAGTATGAGGATCTCGCTTCTTTCGTTCACAACTATCTCCTCTTTACCGCGTGGCGCGTATAAAGCTCTCGCGCAATGCCCTCACGCGTTACGTGAAGGAAACGTCCCATAAGCTTTGTGATTCAAGTGCAAAGACCGCGCGGCATTACGCACGAGAGAGAAGACAACTTGCGTCTCTTACCAATCAGCATTGCACCTCATTCAATTGCACTTGTTGTCGCTAAAGACAGCGGACATCTTCGTCCTGTCGGCTTCGCCTATCCTCGGTCAGCCGGCGTCGGACACGCACATTTTTACTTCTGCTGCCCCGGTCGACTGCTATGCGCTTCGCTGTCTCGCCTGCCGCGCGGTGCAGTTGCCACTTTAATTGGACGCTGGGACCGCATCGAAGGTACAAGTTTATTATCGTTGCCAAAACAAACTATAGCTGATGCCTTCCGTTGAGACAATTCTCAGAAAACTCACCACCGGAGAGATTTCTCACGAGGATGCCGAGCGGCTCATCCGGCGCGAACTCAAAATTGACGAGTACATCAGGGTTGCCGACATTGCAAAGCTCGATACGGCACGAACACACCGGGTCGGAATTCCGGAAGTCATCTTAGCTGAGGGCAAGACGACGCACGATCTCGTTGCTATCGTTGAAGCACAGCTCAAGGCGGAAGGGCGGACGGTTCTTACGCGTGTCTCCGCCCAGCAGTTGGAGGCACTTAAGCACTTTAAATCTGAGTGGCACGAGCGAGCTCGCATAGCAGTTATCGGAAAAAGGCCTGAGTTTGACGATTCCCGCGGCTTGGTCGGCGTAATTTGTGCGGGCACAGCCGACGTTTCAGTCGCCGAAGAAGCACGCGTCGTTGCGGAGGAATTTGGATGTCAGACGCTCAAATCGTATGACGTCGGGGTTGCGGGTATTCACAGGTTATTCCCGGAGCTTCAAAAACTGCTTGACGCTGACGTGCTCATCGTCTTAGCTGGAAGGGAAGGAGCGCTTCCGACCGTCATTGCCGGTTTGACCGACATTCCTGTCATCGGCGTTCCGGTCTCCACCGGCTACGGCTTTGGAGGTCGTGGAGAAGCTGCGCTACTCGCGATGCTACAGTCGTGCTCCGTACTGGCCGTTGTTAACGTGGATGCGGGCTTCGTGGCCGGCGCTTTCGCGGCAAAAATCGCCAACCGGGCCGCCTATTCTCGAAAGCTCGATCACTGACAAGCGCGCCCATATCTCGCCTAGTCCTCCGAGCGCCTCAAGAAACGACTTGTACTAATGTAAAAGCAGCCCAATTCTCTGCTTAATCTCCTCGAGGCTATCCGTTTCGAAACCAAAATAGTCAGCGAACGCTTTCGTGGTTCGTAGTAGCCTTGTCCTTCCGTAGGGCTCCGATTCGACGAGCTTGCGCGCCTCAAGTTCATGCACGTGCCCGTACGCCTTGTTTCCCCGAATCTCCGCTACTTTCGACTGCGTGACCGGTTGGTGAAACGCAATAACCGCAAGCGTGCGCAACACTGGCGTTTCGAGATCGCGCTGAGCGATCGTCCGCACCGCGTCGGCGTACTCACCCTTCACCTGCATGACCACGTCTTCATCGGTCTGAACGATCTCGAGAGCACCTTTCTCCCGATATTCCGCAACGAGTGACTCGACAAGATCTTCTACGTCGGCGTCGATGCTCGCGATAGATTCCAGCTCAAGGAGAGTCAGAGGCCTGCCTGCGACAAACAGCGCTGCCTCGATGAGGTCTCGATCGTTCATTACCGCTCTGAATGCTACGCGAGCGTTAAAGGTTTTTGCATTTGATGGAGAGGTCGCCAAACAGCTCCTTTTGCTCCAGCTGGATCTGCCGCCGGGTTGCCATAAAGAGTAACGGTATGTAGGTTTGGACGATCGCCTCAACCGTGTTGTCGACAATGAGCTCGCTGAACAGAACCTGATCACGCACCGCGAAGCGTCGCTTGAGCTCTCTCTTCACACGTTTAACCTGTCTTTCGATGTCCTCACTATGTGCCACTGCGAGGGCGTCAAACTCTTGCGCTTGAAGCTGCACGAACCGCCGAACATCAGACCTTTCCTTGCGCTTTGTCGCTTTTTTAAGCTCTTGGATGAGCTCTGAGAGACTAACGCGCCGTT
>Ga0208819_1001495_pt1 | contig 12150 bp, 17 predicted proteins | sample June2015DPH_11_1_3_FD_184707 | JGI IMG/M metagenome (GOLD analysis project Ga0208819, IMG submission 184707) | Peatland microbial communities from SPRUCE experiment site at the Marcell Experimental Forest, Minnesota, USA - June2015DPH_11_150... | ecosystem: Environmental > Terrestrial > Soil >...
CCCGCCCTGTCGCCGCCGGGAGGGGCGAGAAGCATGGACCTGGCCTGCCAGGCTGCCTTGCAGGAGCCGCACCGGAAGGAACGGGCGAGGACGGAGGCGAGGGAGCCCTTCGGGCGGAGGAGGGAGTCGAAGGCCGCCCCCGCCAGGGCGCAGGCTACGCCATCCTCGGCCGCCCAGCAGGGCCTGCCGTCCGCCACGGCCCTGCCCCCGCCCAGGCCGGCATCGCCGGGTCCTATCTCGGCGTAGGCGAAGGGAACGCCGAACAGTATGCTGGCGACGGCGTGCGCAGCCTCATGGCAGGCGGTCGCAAGCACCGGGTCTCGGGCTACCTGCTTGGCTTCCTTCTCCTCCCCGCCAGCCATTCCCTGTTCCTCCGGCCAGGAATTTCCGGCCGCACCCGGCCTCTTCTTTGCAATATACCGAGGGCCTTGGAGTTCCCGGCGGGATTCTACAGTGCCGACATAGGGAGAAACCGGGGACCACTTTGTGGTTTATCGAGAGTGATATAATCGGCGACGCCATGAGAGTACATACAACATCGTTGAGCGCTGGAATTTCCAGGACCGAGGAATTCGAGAAGAAGGGTCTGGCGCAGTTCGCCATTAACGTCGGCACGAAGTGCGGCCACGGGTGCCTGTATTGCAGCACCGGTGCCATACTGAGGATGCACCGTTCCTTCAAGGCCGTCGGCGAGAATCCGTTCAAATCCGGGTACGCCATCGTGGACCCGGAAACTCCTGAAAGGGTGGCCCGAGATGCCGTCGCCATGAGGAGCCGTGGCCTCGTCCAGCTTTGCACGACTGTCGATGCCTGGTCGCCCGAGGCGCAGGAGCACGACCTGGGCCGCCGGTGCCTCGAAGCGGTCCTCTCCCAGCCTAAGTGGACTGTGCGGATACTGACCAAGAACGCCGCCGTGAAGAAGGACTTCGACCTCATAGAGCGGCACAGGGACCGGGTGCTGGTAGGGCTGAGCCTCACGGCAACGGAGGACAAGTCCCACATCATGTCGGTGGTCGAACCAAACGCATCCTCGAACTCAGAACGGAGGCACGTGCTGGAAGAGGCGCACCGCAGGGGCCTCCGCACCTATGGCATGCTGTGCCCGCTGCTGCCGGGGGTTTCCGACAGCCCCGGCGACGTGGACCAACTGGTGAATTTCGTTCTCGATTGCGGGGCCGAGGAGGTCTTCGTCGAACCCGTCAACGGCAGGGGACCTAGTCTGCGTGATACGGAAGAAGGACTCCGTGCCGCAGGCTTCCGTGCCGAAGCCGATGCGCTGGCGGCAGTCCGACACCAGCCTGCATGGTCGGCATACGCGTCGAGGCTGCTGCGGTCCGTGCAGGACGCCCTCAAGAAACGCCGTAGTCTGCACAAGCTGAGATTCCTTTTGTACCCTTCAAATCTGACGCAAGGGGATGCAACTTGGATTCGCTCGCATTTGGAGGGTGTGAAGTGGCTGGGCAAGGATTAAGCCGAAGAGGCTTACTATCGGGACCACCGGCAATAAGGTTGTCGGTCAAGCCACTGCCCGGAGGAAGCGGGTCTGAAACGACCACGGACCGGAATCCGGGGGTGGTCAATAAGGTTGGCTTCGCAGTGGGGATTAACTGCCGTATTTTGAGTGGCGGTTTCGGCATGATGCGGTGGTCAATTGGCTACAGTCAATGAACCACGGCCTAAGCTACTTGGGACACTCAGCGGTGGAAAGCCGCAGAGGTGGAGAGCGGCCTGCCCCAGCATATCCAACCTCTTCTTCCCAGGACGTACCATCCAGTCTTCTAATCTCGGGAACGACAACCAGGCAGTAGCGTCTTGTTGACTTCCCCTAGGTCCCCATCTTAATATCCGCCACCACGTTGTCCCCAACACGCATGCGTTGGTGACGCTCTACCGGGGGGCGCGCAGCCGTTGCCGGGATAATATTCATGACCCTGCGGGATTCAGGGTGGAAAAGGCAGCAGCGGGAACCTAGTCACCAAACTGACGCAAGACACGCGGGCCGAGGGAAGGAGACCGAGATGGGCTGGAACAGAATACTCATGGAGTTTGCCAAAAAGGTGGGCATTTATGTGGCACCCATAGTGGCCAAGCATCTAATAACCCGAATCCCGAACGGGACGGCCAAGACGGAGCAGCGACTGAGGGACATCGAATCATGCATTGCGAATTTGGAGGAGAGTTTCGCTAAAACACAAGCACAGACTGAGAAAGCCATCAATGGGCTCGTAATGTGGCTCACAGTCTCTCTAATCTGGTGCACAGGGCTTACGGTCTTTGTCGCGGTGCTCGCGTTTAAGTGCTGGCATCATTAGCCTGGCAGAGTCATTCGCCCTACGTACCCTCGTCGAGTACCAAGGACTGACAGCAACGGTGACCGTGACCTCGCAGGCCGGGCAGGCTCCTGATAGGGGGCTATTGCCCACTCGGGACGCGCTGGGCGGCGTCCATGCATGGCGAACCGGGCAAGCACACGTGCGTTGAATTCTGCGGGAGCAGCACTCCCCGCGCCGCAGTGGCCTGCGTTTGGCACCTCCCACAGGGTGATGTCGGCGGGGTTGGAATGCCAGCTCCCCGAGGAAAATGGCAAGGGCGGCGCAGCATGTTGCGTAGGTAATGATGCACCTTAACAAAACACGGCGTGCTCGCATTGACCGGCCCCCTCCAAGTCTTGCGAAAGGCCCCCGCCTGAAGTTCGCGTCAATGTGCATCCCTGCTTGGAAGTTCCAAGACGGAATGGCGAGGCGACCGTGGCAGACGCTCAATGGCTGGTCAGGTTTTCGTGTAAGGAGGGTGTTGAGGGGACGAATTGCTTTGTGAAGCCACAGCCGAGTACAGGGCAGCCAGCGCAGCCGAATAGAACGCCATCCAGTGGCCGGAGAATCCGCGCCACACGACTGCCGGAGGATTTGCACCGGAGCCGCCTTGGGGGGCTTGGAAAAGGAAAATCGCGAAGTTCAGCATCGCATAGCCGAGAAAGCCGTAGACCATGTACCGCATCCATTCCGGCGAGCCCCTGAGCACCAGCTTCCAATAGTCCTTTCGCCTCGTGGCGCCTACGCGCTTAGCGGCGACCAGCACGGCGGGAACCCACACCACGAAGATGCCGACGTGCAGCATCCAGAAGAATGCCTCGGGCGCGACCTTCTGGCCAGTCACGGCTCCCAAGTGAACCCAGAGGCTGAGCCCCAGCCCAACTCCTGACAGCACGATGAAGGGCCACAGCAGAGGCTTCGCCCACCCCGGCACTTCCCAAACCCTGACCTGGAACTTGCCTTCGGGGGCGGGAGGCCGTGAATTGAGCAGGGCCGTGACCGCATCTTCGGACAGCATGGATTTTGCGGGGTTTCGGGGATTGTGGGAGACGATGGCCGACTTCCCCTGGAGGTCCCGGACAAACTCCCAGGCTTCTTCTTCGCTGCCAAATTCACGCTTGTAATTGCCCGAGTAACAGTGCCCCTCCACGGCGTATGAGTAAGCCAGCTCGGCCGTGTAAACAGGCGCACGCCCTCGCGGGGCACTGGGAATGAGGAATTGCTTCTTCTTTTTGACTTCCACCTGTTCGATTCGCCCTTGCACCGTGGGCCAGCTTTGGGCTCGCTGCCGCTGGAACCACCGCCAAAGCGGCTTGGCACACCCCGCAAGGAGCATGGCGAGCCATACCCACACGACCCACGGCCATGTGCTCGGGTCAGCCCATCGGATTGGAGCGGCGGCGGGCATCAACTCGAATCTCATCCGACTCAAAACCTGCCCTCCCGAGCCCATCTCGCTACTTCATTGGCCACGGGGAATTGCTGCCGAGGGTTTCCCTCGAACCGGCGGCCAAGGGCGTAGGCGTTCGCCTCCAGCGGGATGCCGTGGTAGCCGCCGCCCGACAGGAACCCCCGGACATACAGCTTCGAGAATTTTTAGAAGCCAAGCTCGCATGTGACCTGACGGAAACCCGCCATTGATGCGTTAAGCTGAACCCTATCCGAAAGCGATGGAACCCGAGTTTCGAGAAACCGGATGCACTCCTTGGCAACCCCAATCGCAGCGGACGCCTCATCGTAGGAGAACTTGGTTGCCCCGCTGTGTACCGCATCGTTCCGCTTCGTGTAGAGATTGGTCTCCCAACGGTCGTAAAGCGCCGAGCGGTAGAAAGCAATAAAGCCAAGGGAATTCTTCGAACTGTAGGTTCTCGTCCAGTCGTCGAGACGACGAATCTTATTCTTAATATTCCAGTAGTCCCTGTCTTTTTCGAGTTTCAAGGACGCCTCTGGGAGCGCCATTCCAGAGTAAACCATCAGCTTGACAAGGCTGTCGGCCACGTAGACCTCAAACGCCGTCTCGGCGTGCACCACGGCGAGTCGATACTCATGCTGCTTTTGCAGACAGCTCAGAGCCTCCATGACGAACTCGTAGCTCAAAGGCATGTCATATGGTTCCTGAACGAATTGAGCGAAAACTTTGAGGGCTGAATCAGCCAAAGGTGTTCTCGGCCCAAGAAATTCGAAAATGTTTGCGCGTAGAACATACGAAGCCCCACGACCTACGGTGTGATGAAAAGTTCTGGGTTTCTGCCCCAGCGCGTCGAAGAGCTGCCGAGGCTGGAGGCCGACTTCCTCAGGTGCAAGAGGGCTTGTGTGGCAAGTAGCCAGATAGATGTTCCGTTCGACGGAGACTCGCGCAATCCTCCAATCCTCATTCAAGAGCTTGTACTTATCGAGAAACGGATTCAGAATCTCACAAGCACGACCCATGACATCACTTTTGGAGATATCGTCCGCTAGGAACGTTAGGCAGACCTCTGAATAGTACTTGCACTCGCTGTAACCCCCGTCCACGCCCGAATGGGTATTCATTGTGGCCTTTTGCTCACCACTCTTAAGGCTGCTAACCACGAGATGGCTATGCTCCTGCCGAGGCCGCTGGAACTCCAAAGCTGCCGCCTTTAGGCTTTCGAATGAGGTTGGCCCTATGATAGGGCGGTTCCGAAAGAATGCCTTTCAACCCTCCCGCAAAGTTACGGAGACGCACGCAGTTTCCCTTTGCGGGTCATACGTCAAATAATGTCCATTCGGAATAGAAATGGGAAACGGAATGTCAAAGAATACTGCAATGAAACCGGGACCGCTGAACTGACTATCAGTATGCGCCATCTAAGAAGTCTCCTTCCAGGCTTTTGGTCGGAATTTAACGATTGTACATCAAACGCCGGAGCCACGAGCGTGGCGCTCGTCAGGAATCGTCGCGTCGTTATATATGCGTGGCGGAAACTCGGAGGAGACATGGTTGCCGTGCCGAGGACGAGAATCCGCATCGCGATTGCCGCGTAAGCGTCTGGTGAACATATTTCGACGCAATTGAAGCCGAGTCCGAGCGATGGGCAAAGGTGAGACGGAGGCTGGAGCTTGAGGCGACAGCCTGAAGTGACCCCCGCGTGGATTCGACCCACATCACCGGTTCATCGAGGACATCAAGTGGAAGGACTTCGCGGCATCGGTCGGGCAAACGGCCGGTCAAATAGTTGCCGCCGATGCGCTCTGGAGGCTCGGCGCGACAGCGGCACTCTTGTGGATTTGGTCCACCAGCCGCAAGATTTCACTCTCACAATTCTCGACGAAGATGGGGTTCCTCGGTCCGTTCACGCAGCAGAGAGCTCGGACCGCTTGGGGAAGCCGTGGGTGCATAAAGGCCCGGAACCAGACCCCCCGAGCGAGCAGGCACAGCGGATGCCAGTCATAGTGCGACATCCAAGGCGCGATTACGATGTTCCTCGAAACAACGTCCATGCACACGGTTAGGGCAACGGCGACATCTTTCGGGAAATCCGAGTCGCCCGCCAAGTACGCCCGTATGGGCTCCTCATAAATCCCAAGCGAGATGCCAGTCGTTTGGTCCTTCAGCGTGTTCCATCTGCGGACGGCCGCCCTCCACATCACGCTCAGGGCATAGTAAGCCAACTTGCCCGTCTCGATACCAGCGAGCTTCCCGGAGTAGACTTGTGTGGTTCTGTTTTCCACCTCGGGCCACGAAAGGCGGAGCCTGTCTAGTAGCGAAAAAGAACTCTCCCTTTGGACCAGCCGCATCGCAGCATCCTCGCCCATGCTGCTAAACTGCTGCTCGCAATCCCGGCACAGGAGATGTGCCCACAACTGGCGGTCAGTCGGGAGGATGAGTTTAGGCGTCAGCATGAGAGCCTGACCGGTTTGGCGGTTCAGCCGGTACAGACCCTTCCCCAGGCAATGGCTCTGCATAAGTACCTGATTTTCTCGAAGGCAGAGCCTGCATTGTCCCTTGCGCACCACGCCAACCCCCTTCATATAATTGTCTCACGCCCCGGTTTTCGGAGAAAGCGGTTAGGCAGGGTCAGCCTCGGCGACCATGCGCACGAAGCTGGGCGTGTTGCCGCTCTCGCATGCCCAGCGGAGCCACTGGCTGAGTTCGGGGTCGGTGAGGGGGGAGCCCATACTGGACAGTATACCTGCCATGTGAGTTACAAAGGGAAGCCCGAGGCGGGCGAGCTTCTGGAAGGCAGCGGGGTAGACGCGGTACAGTGATGTCAGTTCTGTGTTTGCGGTCAGAAAGGGAGAGATTGTATGAAAGCGCAGTTACCAAAAATCCAGATGGCCAGCGAGCAACTCACGGGTGTTTGTGCCGAACTGGACCGGCTGGCGAGGCGAATTGAGGGCATTCGCAACGCCGTGCTGACTGCCACGGCTGCTGCGGCCGCAGCTACGACCGCCGCCGCTGCCCCCCGGCCACAGCCCCCTGCCCGTGTCACTTCGAGTCCGCCGACTGTTCGAAAAGAACTGCCTGTGCGAAAAGAACTGCCACCTCTTCCAGGCCTAACAACCAACCCAGAGCTAATCGCCAAAGTGAAAGCTGCCCTGAGGCTGGGCACCAAGAAGGAAGCTGAGATTGTGGCGGGTGCCGTCGTCGGTGCCCTGGAAGAAACGCTAATCGAAAACCTCGACCAAAACGGCTACTTCATCAAGTTGGGCAAGTTCGGGAAATTCTCGATACGTCACCGGCCCGGCACCTATCGCAAAATCCCCCTCACTGGCGAGACAAAGATGACAAGCACGAAAAGGAAGGTGAAATTTGTGACGATTGGTCGATTGCGCCAGCGTGAAAAAGTAAGCGGTGCCCACTGAACCGGAGGCGCAGTTCACAACAGTCGGGCAGGCAAAGAATCAGTGTGAGTAGCTTCCGCAAACGTAGGAACGAACGTCGGCAGGTTGGCGCTCTCGGATAACCATCGGGGCAACTGGCTGAGTTCAGGGTCGGTGTGGGCGGAGTCCATCACGGAGGATTTGCCTCGACCGGTAAACAGAGGTGTCGTGCTACTATTGGAGACTGGCTGCTCCCCTTCGGCGGATTGAGTGGGAAAGCGTCTGGGTTCCAACCCGATGACCAACCCGATGCTGAACGAACTTACAAGCACTTACCGAAGTTAGCAGCCCCTGTGAGCACCTGTAAGTTGTTGATAAATCAATGAACTGCGGATTGACACGGTAGAGGTCTGGGGTTCGAGTCCCCACGGGCCTACCATTCTTTTTCTTAGGGTTAGCACGTTCGCCCTCCCCCTCCGTATCAATCTCAGCCCGATGGCCAGCCCGATCCCGCTATTGCAACAAATCTGAAGCTGGCTTTTCATTCATCAATGACTCTGTATCTGCCTGCGCTGAAAGCTCCCCCTTCGTCACGGCAGCCATGTATTGCTCTTGTGCTTTGAGATTTTCCCCTGGCACGCTGTGGAAGTAGGTGCCTGCCGTGATGTCAGGTTTGCCGTGTCGCAACAGTGTTTGGGCAACCTTCACGTCCTTGAAAACCAAGTTCACCCATGTGCTGAGGCTATGCCGCAGTGAATGGAACCCAAACCTCTCGCCGGGCCTGATTATCCCTGCGTCAATCGCTGCTGGTTTCAGATAGCAGCGATTGACCATCTGCCCAGTCCGAGGCTTCTTGCCGTTAAGCTTGTCGCTTGCAAATACAAAATCATTTTCCCGGTGGTAGGGGCTCTGGCTCCGCCATGTTCGGAGGAATTCCGCCACCTGGCACCCCACTCAGCAGATTGAGACCGACAGCGACGGCAGTATTATCATCACGCTCCGAGTGGCTGATTTGGATGAGGTCAAGCGCTGGCTCATCGGTTTTGGGGCAGAGGCGGAGGTGGTGGAACCCCAGGCGCTGAGAACAGATAGTGGGGGTCAATGCAGAGTAGGATTGAAAAGCGGTTATCGAACGTCAGTATGTACGCGCCTGGCGGAAGGCTTTGCAAGGAGATGGTCCCGTTGGTTACCCGGTCGGAATCGTAGAGCAGCCGCGTCTCGTGTCTGTTCCTCCAATTCTCGAATTCAAAAGCATCGGCTATGATCACCGGTACATCGTTCCAGGCGCCGCCAAAAACCCGAAATTCGCCAGCAACTTGATCATTAATAAGGGGACGGAGGGATGTCAATGTAACCCAGTGGAAAGATGGGGGTGGCCGGTCTTGGTGTTTCGCGGCAAGGCGGAAGTGGCGCTTGGCGGGGCTCAAAGCGGCCCCGGCGGAACAAATGTAACTCGCAGGATCAAAAAATAGCGGCTGGGTGTATACTGAACAGGACTCAGAAGTCCAAAATGGAAATTCCAGTTGAAGCAGCGCCGGTTAGACCACATGAATGCGTCTTCCAAAAGCAACTACTTTATTAGGCTTCTATTAGAAATCAAAAAACAACGTAGTGGGATTCTTGTGTTCCTGTTCGCGGAGATTTTATTAGTTGTCGCCTTCTCCATAGTCAATGAAGACGGCTTTCTGATTCATCGGTTACTTGTGCGGCTGTCAGTTCCGCAAGGGGAGACCGTCAGGGAATTCTGGGAGGCCGAAGAATTACGGATGGCTGCGATGAGATCATACGGATCAACATTTGAAAAGTTCAGCGAAAAGGCTGATGGAGTTACCACGACGAAATCATACGGTAGAAAGCTCAACGGCGTCATGGAAGGTCGATGGATGTTTTGGTATCCAGGCAAGATAGAGCAGCGGTGGAAACAGCACTTCGGACTAGCCTTTTATTACGATACGTTCGAGGGCTACCAAGGAGTGAGAGGACAGCTAGCAGCCGTAGGCTATTTTGGAGGCGGGCATCGGAAAGGGTGGTGGAAGTTTTACAATGTTGGTGGTTCTCTTGATATCCTGAGGACCGGTTTTTACGAGAACGATAAAATGGTCAAACCTGGAGGAAACCCTCTTTTGATTCCAGGTATAGTTCTGGCACTTCTGATTCTTCCGGTTTTCAATCTTCAACTGGCCGAGGTGTCAGATTGGATCGACAAGAAAATCAAATGAACTCTCTCGTGGGTTCATGCGATCGGGATAGGGGGAGCGGTTGCCCGCCCTCCCCTCCCACACCACCGTGCGTACGGGTCCGTACACGGCGGTTCGGCGGGTGAAGCTAAGAACCGGCGGCCAGTCGGGGCAGGCCGAGCGTGTCAAAGAAGACATTGGGCAGGGCTTGGCAGATCGTCGGGTCGTGACTGAGCCGCCATGGGCCGAGGCCGCTGCTGGCGGTTCGCACCGCCCAAGCGCGACTCACGCCCAGCTTTTGCAACTCCTTCACGCGCCTGCCGAACCGCTTCCACTGCTGACACACCACCGACCGAAGCCGGCGGCGTATCCACGAGTCCAGGTGCATCAGCACCCGGGGCGTCTGGCAGAATCCGAAATAGCCCCGCCAGCCCCGGAGGTAGGCGCTCAGGTCTGCCACCATTTCCTCCAGGCTCACACCCCGCGTCCGTCGCGTCAGCTCCCGCACTCGCTCCTTGAACCGGGCCATCGCCTTCGGCGCAATACGCCGTTTCGGCTCCCGATTCCGAGTGAAGCTGAAGGCCAGAAACTTCCGCGCCTCCGGTCTCGCCACCGCGCTTTTCTCACTGTTCACCTTGAGCTTGAGCTTCTGACTGATGAAGCGCGTGACGCTCTCCATCACCCGTTGCCCCGCCCGTTCGCTGCGCACGTAAATGTTGCAGTCGTCCGCATAGCGCACAAAGCGATGGCCGCACCGCTCCAACTCCCGGTCCAGTTCGTCCAGCACCTGGTTTGACAGCAGAGGGGACAGAGGCCCGCCTTGCGGCGTCCCTTCGTCCACCGGACTCACCAATCCGTTCTCCATCACCCCAGCCGTCAGGAATGCCCGCAGGAGTTTCAGCACCCGCTTGTCGGTTACCCGCTTCGCCACCTGACCCATCAGTTTGTCGTGGTTGACCCGGTCGAAGAATTTCTCCAGGTCCAAGTCCACCACCCAGCGATAGCCTTCGGCGATATATTGCTGCGCCTGAGCCACCGCCTGATGTGCCGAGCGGCGAGGTCGGAACCCATAGCTGTGCTCGGAAAACGTCCGGTCCCAGCGCCGTTGCAGAACCTGCATCACCGCCTGTTGGATCAGTCGATCCAACACCGTCGGAATGCCCAGCTTTCTCACCCCGCCATCCGGTTTGGGGATTTCCACCCGCCTCACCGGTTGCGGCTTGTAGGTCCCGCTCAGCAACTGTTCCCGAATAGCTGGCCAATGCTCCTTCAGGTGATCTGCTAGAGCGTGGACCGTCATGCCATCCACTCCCGGACTCCCCTTATTGGCCTTGACCCGTCTCAATGCTTCCTTGAGGTTTTCGCGCTCGACCGCCTCCTCCATCAACCGTTCGGTTCCCGCCGGGCTTTCGGTCCCGCGCTCCGCCGCGAGCGATTCGGTCCCTCCCTCGACAATCCCTGGAGCTTCACCCCGCTGCGCTGTCGGGAAGGCCAACTGCCTCTGGTTTTTCGGCCGCTCTTCGCTCATGAGTCGCGCTGCTTACTCGCCTCTCCCTTCGAGTCTTTCGACACCGTTCGGGCCTTCCTCACCCTCGTGAGTACTATGCCCTCTGCTGACTTCTACTGCGCGATCAAAGTGCCTTGCGACACCTTCAGTCACGATTCCGTGACACGCAGCAGATCTCCCGAGGTAAGTTCAACCGCCTTCCGTGCACCGCCGCCGAATCTACGCTCTGCGTCCTTGATGGAAATGGGCTTCGCGACCACCGGCCCGCTCGCCCCACGCTCACGCCTCATATCCGGTTTTTGTCCATCGGCTCGCACGTTTGCTCCGCGCTTCCTTCGGACCCCGCCTTGCGACGACGCCCTTGCGCTTCGCTAACCCTTCACCTCCATCAGGTTGGGTGGAGGACTTTCACCTCCAAGCTGTCGAACACGCTCGGCACACCGGGTGGCGCAGACCCCGGTGCACCGGGGTCTGCGATTTTGCCACGAGCGCCACCGCCACTGCGCATGCGTGCGCCCTCCGTTGGCAGAGTACCGGTCCAGCCCCATGTCATGCTCAGGACGCCGCTTTTTGGCGGACCAAGCATCTCTGCGGTTCGTCGCTGGTGGCTGGGCACAAAAGGCAACTGCGGAGGTCCTTCCCCGTCCGTCGGCTGACGGACGGCTCCGCGCTACTTGTTGGCAGGCGGCGGAAGTAACCCCTCACCCGGCGGCGAACCCGCGACTTGCCAGGATCTGAGTTGCTTCCCCCTTGGTGGATGAGACCAAGCGCCCAAGCCGAGCCGCGCTTAGTGTCAGGGAGCGCGATTCTCTATCGGATGGCGCGGAGGGCGGCTTCGGGTTCACGGCTGATGATGGTTAGCAAGATGCGAGCTGCGCCGGTGGGTTCGCGCTCACCGTTTTCCCATTTACGCAGCGTTGCCGGACTCAGGCCAAAGGTGCGGGCAAAGGCCTGGCGGCTCAGTCCGACCCTCTTGCGGGCGGTTTTGATATCCGCCGGTTTCACGGCAATGCGGACGACCTGCGCGGCGGCAGACTCATCGCCCCAGCTGTAGGCGAGGGCTTCCTCCAGGCCCTGCATGATTCCCTCAAAAGCTCGCTTGCTCATATTCTTGTCCCTCGAAGCTGCTGTTTGAGTGGCGTGTCTCAACGACCGTCTGCATCTTTGAATTGTGCCCCATTGGGGCCAATACGTCGAGGACAGATTGGGGCGAGATCAGGGTCGCGTCAAAGTCCGCGAAGTTCCCCGAAGGGGAACAAGATCATTAGCCGTAGGTGAAACCTACGGACAAGGAGCCAAGAGATATTCGACCCCGTAGGGGTCGAACATCCACGGACGACGCTTTCCGTGGGTTTCACCTACGGCTAAT
>Ga0208819_1001497_pt1 | contig 12131 bp, 14 predicted proteins | sample June2015DPH_11_1_3_FD_184707 | JGI IMG/M metagenome (GOLD analysis project Ga0208819, IMG submission 184707) | Peatland microbial communities from SPRUCE experiment site at the Marcell Experimental Forest, Minnesota, USA - June2015DPH_11_150... | ecosystem: Environmental > Terrestrial > Soil >...
GAAAGATCAGCAGCGCCGGAGATCTCCAATCCGTCGTCCGCACGATGAAAGCCTTGGCGGCCTCGAGTATCGGACAATACGAGAAATCGGTGCGCGCCTTGGAGGATTACTACCGGACAGTGGAGCTGGGATTGGGTGCGTGCTTTCGGGAAAGCGAGCCAGCGGCGCTGTGGGTGGAACGGAAAAAACCAGCCGATACGGGTGCGATCGGCGCCGTCGTCTTCGGATCCGACCAGGGACTAGTGGGCCAGTTTAACGACGTGGTGGCCGATTATGCGATCAAGACACTCGCCGCTCTGACCGGCAAAGCCCAAGTCTGGGCGGTCGGCGAGCGTGTTCATGCGCGCCTGGCTGACGCGGGCCTGCCGCTGATGGGACTCTTCACCGTGCCGAATTCCGTTCAGGCCATCACCCCGCTCGTCGGGCAGATTCAAATTGAAAGCGAAGCGCATCGTGCCAAAGGCGAGTATGCGCGCCTTTATGTCTTCCATAACCGCCCGCAGTCCGGGCCGCTCTACGAACCGGTCAGCCAACGGTTGCTGCCGCTCGACGCGCAATGGCAACAAGGTCTGGCCAAAGTCCGCTGGCCGACCAAGAATTTGCCCGAAATCATGTGCGGCGGCACCGCGACTCTGCGCGCACTCATCCGCGAATATTTTTTCATCTCCCTCTTCCGGGCGTGCGCCGAATCCCTTGCCTGCGAGAACGCCAGCCGCCTGGCGGCGATGGAACGCGCCGACAAAAACATCGATGAATTGCTGGAGAATCTCCACGGCACCTTCCACCAATTGCGTCAGAGTGGCATTGACGAGGAACTCTTCGACGTGATCTCCGGCTTCGAGGCGCTGACGGGGCCTGGGCGCCACGCTGAAAGCTGTTGATATGCAGCACATCGAACAGCATTTCTCCGGGAGCGATACCGTCCGCGACGTGGTGATCGGCATGGCGGATGGGTTGACGGTGCCGTTTGCGCTGGCAGCGGGCATTTCCGGCGCGTTGACCTCCTCGCACATCGTCGTGACGGCGGGGGTGGCGGAGATTGCGGCTGGTTCCATCGCGATGGGACTCGGCGGCTACCTGGCGGCCCGGAGCGACGCCGAGCACTTCTTCAACGAGCGACGGCGTGAGGAGCAGGAAATCCTGGAGAAAGCGGCGATCGAAAAGCAGGAGATCGTGGACATTTTCCAGCAGTATGGCGTGACGGCGGCGGAATCGGCGTCCGTTGTCGCCGCGCTCGAACGAAAGCCGGAGGCATGGCGCGATTTCATGATGCGCTTCGAGCTGGGATTGGAAGAGCCGGACCCCAAACGCGCCGCGCGCAGCGCTTTCACCATCGGGGCATCTTACATCGTTGGTGGTCTGGTGCCGCTACTGCCTTACATGCTGATGCACGATTCCAGCCGGGCGCTGGGCGTGTCGGCCGCCATCACGCTGCTGGCCCTGGCGGTCTTTGGCTTTGTAAAGGGCCACTTCACCGGCGTCCCGAAAATGAAAGGCGCCCTGCAGACGGCCCTGGTCGGCAGCCTGGCGGCTGGCGCGGCCTACCTCATCGCCAAATTCATCGCCTGAACCGCCGTGGCGCCGATAAACGACTTCTCGGACGGCGCGGACCTTGGGTTGGGTTGATCCGCTTCTCCCCAGCCCGCTGGCGGTCTTCGACTAACTACGGATGAGAAACATCAGCCCGGCAGCTAAACCTCCAGGCATTGGCCCTGGCCGCCGGGTAGGGTTTCACCCCATAGAAGCCGAAGCGTTTCAAGGTCATCATGTCGGTGATGAACATTAAACCGAAAAAGGAGATGACGTTCGGTGACTTGATCACGGCGGCATACGTGCTCTGGGGAGCAGGTCAGGCCGAAAGGATGGTGCGATGGGCGATGATCGCGCGCCTGGTGGTCTTTCGAGAGCCGCCGCATGTTTTGATTTCCACCGCGAAGGGAAAGTCCGTATGAACAAGGTGAACAGTCCGGTTGACCAGATCAAAATTGCGCTCGGGATTGCAGTGCTGGCGTCCTTGATGGGCTGTGTAGGTTACCTGGACGGAGGTTACGGCGGTGCCGTGGTGGTGCCGGGGCCTGATGTGTATCTTTTCGGCGGCAGCTATGAGCGCGGGCGTGACGTGCGTGATTATAGCCATCGCGGAGTTGAAAGTCGCGCGGTGGCGCACCCTGGCGCGGCGGCGCACGCTGGTGCCGCCGGGCATGGGGGGAAACGATGAAGCGCACAACTCAATGGACAGAAAGAGACCTGATGAACCTATGAAACCTTCAAATCAATTGACGCGTTTTGCCGGCCTTTTGACCATCGCCCTGGTGGCGGGGGCCTGGGGTATTTTGCCGGCGGAACTTCAGGCGGCGGAGCCGAAAGAAGCGCAACAGAAACCCGTGGTTGCGCAACGGTTGTTCGCCTCGCCGGAGGAGGCCGTCAAAGCCTTGCAGGCGGCCACCGAAGCCAAAGATAAGGTGGCCTTGCACGAAATGTTCGGCCCGCAGTTCGACGAACTTGTAACCGGTGACGAAGTGCAGGACGCGAACAATGCGCAGAGGTTCGCCACCGTCATGGCGCAAAGCTGCCAACTGGTGAAAGAGGGGGAGGACAAAATCACGCTTGAGGTGGGCACGAACAACTGGCCGATGCCGATTCCACTGGTGAAAGCGAACGGGCAATGGCATTTCGACACGGCGGCGGGCAAGGAGGAGATCATTAACCGGCACATCGGGAAGGACGAACTCCACGCCATCGGCGTTTGCCGGGCTTACGTGGCCGCGCAACGACAGTACGCCAGCGCGAACCCGGCCGCGGGCGGAGGAGCGAAGTACGCGCAGAAATTCAAGAGCACACCCGGAAAGAAGGACGGCCTCTACTGGCCGTCGGCGGAGAGCGAACCGGCCAGCCCATTCGGGCCTTTGGTGGCGGAAGCTCACGCCCAGGGCTATGGCAGGCATCAAAGCGCAGGTCCACACCCGTTTCACGGTTATTATTTCAGAATTCTGACCCGGCAAGGCAAGGCTGCGCCCGGCGGGAAAATGAATTACCTGAGCCAGGGCAACATGACGGGCGGATTCGCGCTGGTGGCTTATCCGGAGCATTGGGGCCAGTCGGGCATCATGACGTTCATCGTCAATCAGGACGGCAAACTGTTTCAGCGCAACCTTGGTGAAAAGACTTTGCAGATTGCGGCGGCGATGAAGGAATACAATCCGGACAACGAATGGACGCTGGTGCAGGATGAGGGAGTATTGAGCGCGGTGTCCGAGAAATGATGTTCGCTATGCTGCTGCTCAATGGCTTGGAAGCCACCCGGCAAATTCGCCTTTCGGAAGCCCAGACGATTGTCAGCAATGCTATGGCGGCGTCCTTCCAGCAGCCAGAGATTCCGTCCCAGCCAACATAAAGGATCAGCTTAAGACCGCCGGCGAGGTGAGGAGTGCCGCGAAATGGCTACATCAGAGATCACGGTTGCTGAATACTTGCTCATCCGGCTGAAGGAGATCGGCGTGGATCACCTCTTTGGCGTGCCGGGTGATTTTGTCCTGGGTTTCTTCAACCAGCTACTGAAGAGCGACCTCAAGTATGTCGGTACATGCAATGAACTTAACGCGGCCTATGCCGCCGACGGCTACGCACGTATTCGGGGCATCGGTGCATTTTCATCAACCTATGGCGTCGGAGAACTGAGCGCCATCAACGGCGTGGCGGGAGCATTCGCCGAAAGAGTGCCGGTGGTGGTGATCACCGGTTCGCCTGCGACAGTTAATTTCCGCACGCGGCCGTTGTTGCATCACACCTTGGGCGATTATCAGATTCCCTTGAGAATGTATGAATCAATTACCGTCGCCTCAACCCAGCTCGTTTCCTCTGAAACGGCCCCGGTCGAGATCGACCGGGTGTTGTCGGCGTGTCTTTCTCACCAGCAACCGGTTTACATCAGTCTCCCCGCGGACGTGGTGAGAATGAAATGTGCTCGGCCGAACGCTTTCCACTTCCCAACGCACCCACGGAGTGATCAGGATGCGCTCGGGGAGTCCATCAAGGAAGCGGTTGGAATGCTGACTAGCGCCCAGAAACCGATTGTGATCGGGGACGTGGAGTTGATACGCTTCAAACTGCAAAAGGAATTCGCCGGCTTTCTCGAGAAAACGGGTTTACCGTACGTCACCATGATGTTGGGCAAGACCCTCCTCTCAGAGCAACACCCGCAGTTCGTTGGCCTCTTTGAAGGAGATCGTAGTCGCGACTACGTACGGAATCGGGTCGAGTCCGCTGACTGCGTTCTAACACTTGGGGTGTTGATGACCGATTTCAACACCGGCGGCTTCACAACGAACCTCGACAATTCAAAGACGATCAATGGCAACATCGGTTACGTGAAGATCAAGCACCATTATTATGAAAACGTGCATCTCCACGACTTTATCCTTGGGCTGACGGAAACGCTTTCACGACGAGATCCCGCAACTCTCGATATTCAATGTGCCAGCGATAACTGTGTTCACCGGCATTCGGTGCCGTACCGGCCTGATGCACTGAAACCGCTTACCATCAAGCGCTTCTTCGACCGTATGAGCTATTTTATAGAAAGCAAGTCAATCGTCATCGCTGAAACAGGCGTATCCCTCTTCAGTGCCGCGGAGATGCTCATGCCGGAAGGGGCGACCTTCATAGGGCAAACCTTTTATGGATCGATCGGCTATACGGTCGGGGCAAGCCTGGGCGCCGGCATGGCAGCGCAGGACCGACGGGTTGTCTTGTTTGTGGGGGACGGTTCTTTTCAAGTAACTTGCCAGGATCTCTCGACGATGATCCGGAACCGTCTCAAGCCCGTCATCTTTCTCATCAATAATGACGGTTATACGATCGAGCGGGTGATCAGTGATCGCCCCTACAACGATATCCAACCCTGGCACTATCACAAGCTCGTGGACGTATTCGGGGGAGGATTGGGTCTTGATGTCAGCACGGAAGGGGAGCTTGACGATGCGCTGGGTAAGGCTGCCGCAACGGACGGCCTCGTATTTATCGAAATCCACACCGCGCGGTGCGATTGTCCCGAGTCCCTGCGTAGCGCAGGCCGCTCGATGGCAAAGACAAATGAACTCGATTAATCAGCGCCACCCGTGGTGAAGGATAAAAGATGGCAAAACCTGCTGACGACACAAACAACATCACTATGAAAGCTCTAGTCTTTCACGGGCCTAATCGCCTGGCGTTTGAGAATCGGCCAAAGCCAACGATCGTGCAGGCAACGGATGCAATTGTGCGGATTACTACGACCACCATTTGTGGGACCGACCTACACATTCTAAAGGGCGACGTGCCGACAATCACCGACGGACGCATTTTGGGTCATGAAGGAGTCGGGATTATCAAGGAGGTGGGAACAAACGTATTGCGTTTTCACAAGGGGGACAAAGTGCTCATCTCCCTTATTACCTCCTGTGGCAGGTGCAGCTTCTGCAGGAAAACGATGTATTCTCATTGTCTCACTGGCGGCTGGCAGCTTGGCAACAGTATCGATGGTACTCAGGCCGAATACGTTAGAATTCCTTTTGCCGATACCGGCTTGTACCTGCTGCCGTCTGAGATCGATGATGAAGCGGCTGTCATGCTAAGTTGCATTCTCCCCACCGGACTGGAATGCGGGGTCTTGAACGGACAGGTGAAGCCGGGGGACACCGTAGCAATCGTCGGCGCCGGTCCTGTGGGCTTAGCCGCCCTGCTCACCGCGCAACTCTATTCTCCCGCTGAGATAATAATGATCGATCTCGACGACAACCGGCTGGAGGTCGCCCTCAGGTTCGGCGCGACAAAGGTCCTGAATAACTCGGACGGGAAGGCGGCGCAGCGGGTCATGGCCTTGACGCAAGGCGCCGGAGTGGACGTGGTTATCGAGGCTGTCGGCCTCTCTTCGACCTTTGACATCTGCCAGGCGATCATCGCCCCTGGAGGACGCATTGCCAACGTAGGCGTGCACGGCAAAGCAGTTGAGTTCCATCTAGAAAGACTCTGGGCCTCCAATATCACCCTCACCACGCACCTAGTAGATGCGGGTACAACGCCAATGCTGCTCAAGATGGTTCAGTCGGGACGCCTCGACGCAAAACAACTCGTTAGCCACCGATTTGAACTATTCGAAATCATAAAGGCGTACGATACCTTCAGGCATGCCGCAAAGGAACGCGCGTTAAAGGTGGCGCTCAGGAGCGCGTGTGCAAGCGTATGAGCCTTGAAAGACAATCTATGAGCAAACAAGCATCTGTCAGCCAGCCATCTACAGCCTTCTACCTATGGAAGTCGAAGGATTCGATTTCCTCGCCGCCCTGGCCCTAGATATGAGGCCTCGCACGGGCCGCAAGCAGGACGCGAAACCTGAATGTCTGGAAATGCGCGACTTAAATCGCTTTGTGCACGCAGTATTTCCGGTTTTGATCAACGCAACACCTTAGGACTCTAATATCCGTTGGGCATTTTCATTGCGATTTCCTTGATAGTACGCCGGCCAGCGAGTATTTTGAAATCGAAACAGCACGGATGGTTAAGGAGATGGTGCGAGAAGTGTTGAAATCCGCCACATCGAGTTTGTTTCGTTCCGCTTACTAAGTCGTAACTCGCATCTCTCACCAGTGGTTGGGCCTGGGTTTAAGTGAACGTCTCCGGGGCGCGAACACCAGGGTCAAACAGACGATTTCTCATTTCTGCGCCGAGCTCCCGGCACAACACCGGACGTTGGCGGTGCAGCATCAAGGCTGAATTCCGCACCAACTCCCGGTAGTGGCAGCGTGCCCACTCGACAACCGTAAGCCGGATAGACGGAGGCACGTCCCCTTGGATCACGTGCAGAGCTTTCACATCCATCTCCAGCTCGCTGCGCTTGTAGAACGCATGCAGACGTGTTCCCAACGGCCGCACACACAGCGAACGGATCACCATGCCGTAGAATCTGGCAAGCACTGGCACAATCTTCTGTCGCGTTCTGTTAACCGGAAGGATCCGTGTTGTCGCACGACGATCCTCTCGTCATCCATGTCCTATAACGCATAGGTGAAGTGCTTTTGTTTCATCTTCTTCGACTATTTGTGCCTGGGCAAATAATGCGCGTTGCGCACATTTTGCACATCACACTCGATCTGCCATTGCTGACGGGTCAAGAACCGTGCAAGTGACTGGCGTGAGAATTCCCAAAGAAGATGAAAACGTGAAGCAGAAACGGACACATGCGGGCATGGAGATTGGCCGCTTAACGTTCCCTTAAGGTTTCGTCGCATACATTGGCGGTAATGAATGACAGGCACAAGTTTCTCAGGCCCGCATCACGAACGGACCTTGTAGCCTGCTGTAGAGCGATGTTTGTGGCTCTTCTGCTGGGCTTGAGCGAACTTTTGGCCTCTGAGACAGGAAATCACGGAGCCGCGGCGTCCCACGTCACACATTCGTCCGCCGTCGCACCCATTACTGGCGCCGAAATACAGATCGCACAAGCTGCCATCACCAAGGAGATCACCGCGCAAGTCAGCCAACTGGGCCTTGCGCCGGCCTATCAGAACTGGATCGTGACCAATTTGTGCGCAACCTTGCCGCGGCTTCCAAATCTCAAGGCAACCCTTGGTCGCGCGACCAACGACGTCCAGAACGTGCAGAACGTCGCGCTGGCCCTATATCGTGACATCAATTCGGCCTTCGAAATCAACAAAGGGAGCAATCCTTATGAGCTGGGAGAGGTCCTCGACAGGAGAAAGGCCAATTGCATCGGCTCAGCGCAGGTCTATTACATCACGGCCACGGCTGTCGGATTGACTGTGGTTCCCATCGAGATTAGAAATGATCCTCAAGGAAACCTGGCTTTTCATGTTGCCAATCTCGTCCTCTTGCCCGATGGACGCTATTTAAGGATCGACCTTCTGGCGGAACAACCAAAACCAATCGGCTCGATACACCCGTCAAGGGTGTTTGCCCTTGAAAAGGAATTCACACCGCAGGGGTTGTATCAGGTCCGCGTCAACGACAATGACGCCGATATGTACCAGCGCATCCGCATCCTGAAAGGGCTCATAGGGTTGTTGTCGTTCGCGGCGGTAGACAAGCGAGATTACAGGCGGGCCATCGCGTTAGACAAGGAAAATGCCGCGGCCTCAGAATGCCTCGGGGCGTACGGCCAGTTGACGCCCCAGGATTTGGCTTTAAGAGTTTACGTCGCACCCGCGCAGGCGTATCTGGAAGAAGCCCAGGCGCTGTTGGCGGCGATCACATTGGACCCGCAAACAGCCTATTGCTCCCAAAAGCTGCGTATTCTATTTTGGGAAGCATCCGGGCTGCTAGACCACAACTTTATTCGTGAAGGCACGGGGATCGTGGTGGAAGCACAGCAGGAAGCGCTCAAAGTTCTCAAACTCTATTCGCGGGCTGAACAGGTTATGGACTTAGAACGTGAATTGCAGGAATGGCAGATCATTAAGCAGGACCTGGACCCGCCCTTGCCACAATCCAGGTGAAATGAACTGGCGAATCTTAAAGCCCTTCCTGCGTGCCAGGATTGCGTGAGACGCGCTTTGATGAGTTCAATGGAGTTCGGGAAAAGAGGGTGCAGCGGAATGACTTGTGGGAAATACCGAGGGGAAATCACTTCTTAAAGGAGGGCGCGATTAAAGCCAAGCAGCAGGAATTTGAATTGCAGGCGCTAATGATGCACACATTTCCGGGGACATTCCCGATATTAAGGCGCCGCGCGAGCCGCAGGCACCATGCGAAACCTGAATCGGGAACCCTGCTTCCCCGGTCAGACTCACCTTCTTGGCCATTTCCTGGCTGTGCTGATTGCGCAGGTGGCCGCAGACGTTCATGGCCATGAGGGCAACCATGCGCCGATGAAAGACCACTGCAGTTGCCCAGAGTGGCCCTGCAAATCAGATTTGTGCTATCCGTTTTGAACGGTACCAACTGGCAACGGCAGCTCATTGGCGGGGGATTGCATTGTGCCGAATGTCACTTTTGCAGCCTGCGCCTGTGAATGTTCCCGCCTCAAGTGGCCGTAGGTTCTCGAAATGAGCATCCTTCCATCGGCATGTCCAAGCCAACGGCCCACGGTCGCGAAGTCAATCCCGGCCTCTACACAGCGTGGCGTGAACAAATGCCGCAATGAATGATGCGTTAGCCGTTGGCACCCCACCAGACGGCAGGCCCGCGTCAACGAACCTTGAGCCTCGAATACCGCGCAGATATGGTCGCCAGGCTGCGGCTTCCGTTCCGACCTCAACCGTTCAAGGAGTTGCTTCAAGGCCGGAATCAGCGGAAGGATCCGCGTCAAGGCTGCGCTGGAAGTCAGCCGCCGCTTGGCACAACGAATAGTCAACTCGTTTAACTCCCAAGAAACATCAGTCCAGGTCGCCTGTTTTGCTTCACTGACACGGCAGCCGGTGAAAGCAAGAAAACGAACCAGGTCCGCGCAGTCTCTGGCCTGTGCCGCGCCGCTTGTCTCAATGAGAACTAACAGCCGCTCGAATTCGTCAGACGTTGGAAGTTCGAATTCCTTGTGCCTCATCCCTAGCCGCTCCAACTTCATGGCTGGGTTTGCATCATGTCCAAGACCGGCCAGGGCGAGGATGCGCCTCAAGGTGTTCACGGTGTTATTGAACACGGTAGGCGAGTAGTGCGCAGCGTAGCGTGCCGCCCACTGTTGGCAGTCGGCTTCCTCGATACTGCCCACCTTCAGCCTGTCGACTCCCGGCCATGTCTTGAGCAGACATTCAATGCAGCGCAGTCGGTATGTCTTGGACAGGGGCGCAAGGGTGTAATCGTTTTTCGTCTTGGCTTCGTACTTCAGCCGGCCATCCATGAACGTGCCGACCTCCGCCTTGGGTCTGCACAGTTCCTTGAGCTTGTCCGGCAATCGTAACTTGGCTGTGGTGAACACGTCCGTTTCAGACTCTGGCGAAACAGCTTGCCTTTGTGCGGGACCCGCGCAAAAAATACCCCGCTTGGCACGTACTGCATCAAGCACGGCACTTTGGAAAATGACCGCCAAAGGCCGTCTGGCGATAGGTGCTGCTCTTTGGTTTTCGGGCTGCTTTTTGCAGTCGCCGTTTGATCTATTGATGTCTCTTTCAACCTGAAACACTCTACAGGATCACATGGTGGTATGCTACAGGAGATAGTGAAATGATTTTTCGTTGTAACCCGCTAGTTTACAATTGGTTGGCTGGGTAGCTCAGTTGGTAGAGCAGAGGACTGAAAATCCTTGTGTCGGCGGTTCAATTCCGCCCCCAGCCACCACTTCTTCAAATATATTATCACCAGTCATTTAAGACGACATAATTAACCCATCGGGCGCTCTGTTTTTACACTCAAAAGAACTCTCTGGGCCATTTCTGGGCCACTTCTCCGCTTCTGGGCTTCCTTTTCGGGCGGGTGGAAGCCTTCTTTGCCCCCTTCCTTGGTGAACGGGGGCGGGTGGTCTTGCCATTGGCAGCAGCGGATCGGCCCGGAGTTGGTCGTGATCGGTGAGATCTTCGTAACCCAGGGCCAGGCCATACCGCCACCGACATGATTCAAGCGCCACAGGAATTACTGCACAAGGGGAGATGGGACGAGTTGTTTTTCGTGGACCTGCCCAACGAAACTGAACGCCAGGCCATCTGGCAGATGGTGATCAGGCGGTGTGACTGCGATCCCAACGAATTCGACACCGCTCAATTCGCCAAGGCCCTCGCGGGCCCGACCGGCAGCGAAATCGAACAAGCCTCCGTGAAATTGCTGGATCAGGCGTTTGACGAGGAAACTGAACGAACCGACCTGACCATTGCCACGATGGTCAATGACCTCGACAAGCTGGGCGAAGAGGAACTCATTTGTGTACGTGTCCAAGTCCTGGCACATTCCGTGCTTCGTCCAGCGAATCAGACAAGAAACAGTCCCCGCCGCGTGCCGTCCTTGACCGCATTCTCGCCCTTTGTTTGCAAGCCTTTGATGCACTTTTGATTGCCTCAATGACCGGACACTGGTGCTGCCTCGAAGTTGAACCCGCAGCCACACTGACATCGGTGTCGGCGCAGGATTCATGAGATTTCCTATGGGGGAAACTCCCCATAGCAGCCCAGAAGGTCCTCTGGCATTCTCTCCGTAGTGCTGCGTGCAAGACTCTTCCAGAGTGAAAAGTCAGCCGGCACCCGACGGAAGGTGCCGGCTACGGACCCCAGCCAAACCCGACAGCACCCGCAGACCATGAATTCTTCAATCCAGAATTCCAAGCCCGCCGGCATCGTTCCGCCATCAATGGATGCTTCCAAAACTGTGGGCACACCCAGCGCTGTGCGCACCCGGCCCGGTCGTTTGCCCTTGGCGGGGTTGCTGGCGGCACTGGTGCTGCTGCTGGTCGGAGCGCCCGCGGCCCGCGCCGACCGAAGTCCGCCGGGATGCCTCGGCAGCGGTTTGGGGATCAGCCTTTATACAAGCCTTCCTGACGTTCACATTGGCGACACGATCTATTACAGCGCGAATGTGTTCAACACGCCCTTCCCCGCCTGCAACGCCGGCGAAACCAATGCGGCGACCGCCGGCGCGATTTATGCGTTCGTGGTCACGCCGGATGGGGTCACCAACAACATCGTGTTGCGGCGAACCTTTCTGGCTCCCGGCGACTCGGATTTCTACACCAACGTCGTCAGTTATGTGGTCCGCGCCCAGGATATTCGCCCCGATGGCACGATCCGCGCCACGGCGGTTGACCAGGGTGATATTCACCAAAACGACGTCAACAGCAGCGGCGGCGGCAACCAGGGCGTGAACACGCAGGTCAATCTGCCCTGCGTCCTGATCAGCGCCCAATGCGTCGGCAGTGTGGGAGAAAACGGCGCGATTATCTTCACCGGCACGGTCACCAATTGCGGCAACAACACGCTGGTCGGAGTGACCGTCACCAATTTTTACGACAGCGGATATTTCACGGTGCTATTCCCCACCAACCTGGCCTTCGGGCAGGCCGCCTCGTTTAGCGGAAGCTGGGTCCCGGCGAATCCTTGTCTGCCGAGCGTGGCCATCCTGACCGTCCTGGCCACCGACCAGTTCACCGCCATTCCCCGGACGCTGACGAATTTCACCACCATTACCTGCCAGAACACCCTGACGCCGGGGATCAAAGT
>Ga0208819_1001499_pt1 | contig 12121 bp, 14 predicted proteins | sample June2015DPH_11_1_3_FD_184707 | JGI IMG/M metagenome (GOLD analysis project Ga0208819, IMG submission 184707) | Peatland microbial communities from SPRUCE experiment site at the Marcell Experimental Forest, Minnesota, USA - June2015DPH_11_150... | ecosystem: Environmental > Terrestrial > Soil >...
ACGTCGGCGGCCTTGCCCAGGCCCTCGACGATCGTCGTGTTGTCCTTGTCGATGACGACCTTCTTGGCCTCGCCGAGCCAGTCGATGCCGACGTTCTCGAGCTTGACGCCGATGTCCTCGGTGATGACCTTGCCGCCCGTCAGGACGCCGATGTCCTCGAGCATGGCCTTGCGGCGGTCGCCGAAGCCGGGGGCCTTGACGGCGGCGCACATGAAGGTGCCCTTGAGCTTGTTGACGACCAGGGTCGCTAGAGCCTCGCCCTCGACCTCTTCGGCCACGACAACCAGTGGCCGGCCCATTTTGGCCACGTTCTCGAGCAGGGGCAGGAGCTCCCGAAGGTTGCTGATTTTCTTCTCATGGAGCAGGATGAGGACGTTTTCGAGGACGCACTCCATCCGCTCCGGGTCGGTGACGAAATAGGGGGACAGGTAGCCGCGGTCGAACTGCATGCCCTCGACAATGTCCATGGTCGTTTCCAGGCCCTTGGCTTCCTCGACCGTGATGACGCCGTCCTTGCCGACCTTGTCCATGGCCTCGGCGATGATCTTGCCGATGGACGGGTCGTTGTTGGCCGAGATGGCGCCGACCTGGGCGATCATCTCGCCGCTGACCTCGCGGCTCATCTTCTTGAGCTCCTTCACGACCTCTTCGACAGCCTTATCGATGCCCTTCTTGATCAGGGTCGGGTTAGAGCCCGCCGTCACGTGCCGCAGGCCCTCGCCGTAGACCGCCTGGGCCAGGACGGTCGCGGTCGTCGTGCCGTCGCCGGCGACGTCGGACGTCTTGGACGCGACCTCTTTGACGAGCTGGGCGCCCATGTTCTCCCACGGGTCCTTGAGCTCGACTTCCTTGGCCACCGTGACGCCGTCCTTGGTGCTCGTGGGCGCGCCGTACTTTTTGTCGAGGACGATGTTCTTGCCGCGGGGGCCGAGAGTGGCCTTGACGACGTTGCTCAGGATGTTGACGCCCTTGAACAGCGCCTGCCGTGCTTCATCTCCGGATACGATCTGTTTTGCCATGATATCTCCTTACTTCTCGATGACCGCCAGGACCTCTTCCTCGCGGATGATCACGAGCTCGACGCCGTCGACCGTGACCTCGGTGCCGCTGTACTTGCCGATGAGGACCCTGTCGCCTTTCTTGACAACGAGAGGGATCGTCTTCCCGTCATCGTTGACCCGCCCCTTACCGACCTCGATGACCTCGGCCTCCTGGGGCTTTTCCTTGGCCGTGTCTGGGATGATGATCCCGCCTCTCTTGACTTCCCCCTCCTCAAGCCTCTTGAGGAGCACTCTGTCATGCAATGGATGAACTTTCATCTTAAGCTCCTTGTTAATTTAATGTTAGCAATCAGAAAACCAGAGTGCTAATAATATAATAAAACCACAAGAATTGTCAAGGGGTGTAGGTTATAATATTAGCAGTTTCGTAAATAGACTGCTAAATCTTCTTTTTGATCTTCAGGGCCTTGGCCCGGTTCTGGGGGACAACCTCGAGCGGAACATGAACTCGTTCGCGGAGTGGTCGGGATTTTCCGCCCGTTCCTTGAGCCCGCTTCCCGGATGGTGTCCCCGTTGAGCTGTCTTTTGCCGGCCTCGAGGAACCCCTTCTGGAAAAAGGGAAAGGCAATCGGGGTTTATAACCGCCTGCCCCTGTCGGTCCAGGAGTTCGTCGGCGGCGAGCGCATCGACGTCCCGAAATCCCGGCTGAATTCCTATTTCCGGCCCGTTTATAACGGGTTAAGAAATTAAAGATGTGATCCCGTCTCCATACGCTTTTCAACCCCGCATCGACCCGGAATTTGTGATTCGTGGTATAATGTTTATTGTCAAGCAAAGGGTTTGTCCCGGCTTCAAACAAGGCGATGAATGAGTAAAGGAAGGGGCCCGCGGCCCTCATCGGTCACATACTCCTCTCCTTTATCGAGTTCAAATATTCTCAAGAGAGGAAAGACTCGGGAGAGTTTTTCCATCGTCAAAAGGAGACGAGCATGAATATCTACGTAGGCAACCTGGAAAGAACCCTCAACGAGTCCGACCTGAGGGAGGCCTTTCAGGCCTTCGGGGAAGTGACAACCACCTCGATTATCAAGGACAAGTTCAGTGGCGAGCCCCGCGGTTTCGGGTTCGTCGAGATGCCGAACGGCGTCGAAGCCCTGAAGGCCATCTCCATGCTGAACGGCAAGGACCTGAAGGGCCGGACGGCCACGGTCAACGAGGCCAAGCCGCGCACGGACAGGCCGAGAACCGGCGGCGGTTTCGGCAGCCAGCGGTATTAAGACCCGCGAAACCGTAAGAGCGGCTTTTTTCGACTCGGAGATCCCTCCGGGTTCGAAGCAAGGCCCTGAGAGGGGGCGGTTAATCGAACCGTCCCCTTTTTTTCGCGCGCAAGATAGCGAAATTCGGGAAGTGCGGCGGGGCCGCGGCTTGACAAGCCCGGCGCCGAACCTGTTTAATGGATAGGAAATGAAGTCCTTCGTGAATGGAGCCGCCGCCAAAAGTGCCGGCGAAGAGATTCGGCCCGTTCACCGCAAGAGCGGTTATGTGGCCGCCTCCTGGACCGTTGGTTGACACCCACTGAGCGTCGGACCACTGCGGGAAAGAGAGCAGGATTCCCATGCCGATAACGATAATCGCCAGACGACTTCTCATCTGAGACACCCCCTGTTTTTCCTGGATCAATGACACCCCTCCCGAAACGACTATATCGCCGCCTCCTGAACGATGTCAAGAACATGAAACTGCCCACTGACCTGCCCCGTGTCCCCTCCCTGAAATCCCGATAGCCTACGGTCCCAGTAGGAACAATGTTTTTTGTAACCAGACCGTTATCTGCGACTTGCTGACGGACATTCTTGTGTGCTTTCCGGAACCGGTCTGAGACTATAGGCCTGCGGGAAAAAGGAGCCCGTTAGAATGAGCAAAACGAAGAACGGCAAGGCGGCCGCCGCGAAGGCCGCAAAGGTTGTGGAGGTTTCTACGGCCCCCGCAGAAACCAAGGCGAAGGCGGTGGAAAAGGCTGAGGCGAAAGCCGCCGCCAAGCCAGCCAGGGAGAAGGTCGACAAGGAAGCCAAGATCCAGGGACAGGTCGACGCCAACGCGGCAGCCATCCTCAAGGCCCACGACGAGGGCAAGTCGGTCAAGGAACTCTACAAGATGTTCGGTATCGGCAAGGGCCTCTTCTGCGACCTCGTATACATCGTCCTCTTCAAGGCCGGCCGCCTGCCCAAGAGCAATTACGCCGAGCGCGTCGCCGCCAAGCACCCGGTGACGCTCGACCGCCGCTTCATCCGCTCCCGGCCGGAGCAGAAGGAGGAGTAAGCCGGCCCTGTCTGTTACCAAGCCCCGCTTGTAAGGCGGGGCTTTTTCCTATCCCCACAAACCAGGGTTGGCCCATGCAAGTCCCCAGTTCGGCACAAACGCCCAGCAGAGCACGGAGAGGGACAGGCTATGGTCAGCAAAAGGGGGTATGACGGGAACTTTCTCTAGCCCGCTAAAGAAAGCTAATTAATAGATCGATAATCCAAGACAAAAAGTCAAGCAGAGAGAAAATAAAGTTTAGCGGCATGGGACCATTCGGCGATTTTTCGCGTCTCTATATATAGACGGAGACGTATATCTTGGCTGCTCAGAATGGGAATCTCAGTAAGGGGCGCAAAATATGAGAGAGTTCAACACGAAGTCCGACGGGAAATCTTTTGACGAGGCCATGATTGAAGCCGTCTGGCAAAAGGGAACGCAAGAACCAGGTTATATAAATTTCCGAAAGGATATATGTGGCGCGAGCATGCTGAGACAGAGGTATGGCAAACAAGAACAATGGGGATGGGAAATCGACCATATCAAGCCAGTCTCGAAGGGGGGAACGGACGATTTGAGCAACCTTCAGCCACTCCAGTGGGAGAATAATAGGCATAAGGGTGATAGTTATTCCGGATGGTTTGGCAAAGTAGGATGGTAAAAATAGGGCTTGGGCGGCCCATACCAATCTCTAGTCCGGCCCGAGAGCGGCCAGTAGAGGTGCGGAGGGGAGGCGGAAGGGGATTGAAAGGGGGGCAGGTCAGGCGGCGGCCGCGGCCGGTTCTGATCGCTGATTTAGCTTATCGGATTATCGGGATGAATCCTTTTGAAATGTGTACTCTTTAGGCGGCACGGCGCCCAACAGGTTTATGACAAAATAATCCCACTCACGCCTCATCACGTAGGGCTCGAGGAAAAAGCCATGCCCCCGGTTTGGAACCAGGAGAAGATCGAAGTCCTTGTTGGCTGCGATGAGCTCGCTCACGACCAAAAGCGTGTTGTAATAGGGCACATTGGTGTCCATGGTACCGTGCATCAACAGCAGTTTGCCCTTCAGGTTCTTGGCCAGAAGCTGATTCGCCTGATTGTCGTAGCTTGTGGTTCCGTCTGGATATGTCTCCAGGAGGCCCTGCCATTTTTCTCCCCAATCGTCTTCGTAACACCGGTTGTCGTGATTCCCGCACCCGCTCACAGCCACCTTGAAGAAATCGGGATAACGGAGGATGGCATCGGTCGAGGCGAACCCTCCGCCCGAATATCCGTAAATACCAACCCGGTCAATATCGATCCAGAGATAGCGTTCGGCGAGCTGTTTCATGCCGGAGATCTGGTCGGGAAGTCCGTTGTCGCCCATATTCCCGTAATAGGCGGCATGAAACGATTTCGACCGCATGGGTGTTCCCATGGCGTCAAGGGAGACCACGATGAATCCAAGCTCGGCCAGAGCCTGCTCGTCGCTGCGTGAAGCCCTAAAACTGCGACCGTCCACACTCCCCATTTGAGGGCCCGGGTAGATGTAGTTGATAATGGGGTATTTCTTGGCGGGGTCGAAATGCGTGGGCTTGAACATGAGCCCGTAGAGATCGGTTTTGCCATCCCGGGCCTTGACGGAAAAGGGCACAGGCGGCACCCAGTTCACTTCCTTTACGAGGCGGGAAATGTCGGCCTTTTCCAGCGGAAGAATCTTGTTGCCTTTCCGGTCGCGAACCTCGCTGACGGGCGGTTGCACAGGAGTCGAATAGCTGTCGACAAAGTAAGACCCCGACAGAGAAAAAGAGATGTTGTGATCGGCGTTTTCGGGCGTAAGAAGCTTTACATCGGGCTTGTCCAGGTTTACGCTGTAGAAATAGCAATAATACGGATCGCCTGGCTCCCGGCCCACTCCGGTAAAGTAAATGGTGCGTTCTTTCCTATCGACCCGCAGCACCTGGAGTACATTCCAATTTCCCGAAGTTATGCGCTTTTTAAGCTCACCGGTCTTGAGATCATAAAGATAAAGATGTCCCCAATCATCACGCTCGGAAAACCAGATCGCTTCATTCGAGGTGGGCAGCACATGCCAGTTCGCTTTTCTGTAGCCTGATTCGAAAAACGTATCGACTTTTTCATCCAGAATGTCTCTGACCGCTCCGGTTTCCGGGTCGGCCATCCGGAGAATGACATGTCTGTGATCGCGTGAAGCAGAGACAAAGGCCAGTTGAGAGGAATCCGGGCTCCACTCCGCATCGGCCAGTTCTCCTGATCTAAACGCGATGTGATCGATGACCGTAGAGCGGTGCTGATCCGGAGGCATCTGGAGCCGCACCAGGCGAGGCCCGTCGACATGAATCACCACCCTGTGGATACGGAAAATTTCCTTGTCTTCAGGAAGGGGATACTTCCAGGCTTCCAGCTTGGGATGGCCCACTTTGGTCGTGACCAGGTACATCTCTCCTACACCCCTCTCGTCCTGCTGGAAAGTGGCAATCTTTTTCGAATCTGGAGACCAGAGCAGCACCGGACGGTCGCTTCTAATCCACCCGGCATCATACGTAGCATATCCGAAATCTTTCATCCCGTCGGTTGTGAGCTGCGTTTCCTTTCCGGTGGCCAGATCCCTGATCCACAGATTGTATTCCCGTATGAATGCCCCGAGTTTGCCGTCAGGGGAAAGGAATATATTGGGATCGATTTTTTCTTCCGCTTTGCCTTTCTGGCAGCGGTTGTCCCGGATATCGTAAGTGTACCGAAAGGATTCAACAGTAAATTTCAGAGAATTCATATCGGCCGAGAATTCAATACTCTTAAAGGGTAGTTTAAAAGGCTCGCATGATTTTCCCGCAACGGCGGACAAAGCCGAGGCGAGTTTCTCGTGATCGAACGCCCTATTCTTCTGTTTCTTCTTTACATTTACCAGGACGAACTCGTGCCCTTCCGGGATTGCGTTCCAGTACCAGAAATAATTCTCGTCGATCCAGTTAGGCTGCACATCAGCGCCGAAGACAAGGGGGTCCGTAAAACGGCTCATGAACTTTTCGGCGCGGGCATAATCTTCGGCTGTCAACACCCGCTTGTCCTGAGGTAGCGCAGCTACTGGATTTAAGGCTGCCAGTACAAGAATCCATAATAGTGCACACGAATGAAATCTGCTGCGTATTTTCAAGACATTCCTCCTCGTAAAAATTTATAGAATCCCGAAGATATACTTTTTTCCCGACAAAAACAATTTTCTTTCGCCTTTGTTTCCGTTTAGACAACGCTCAATTCGAGGCCGCCCTTCCGGAGCTTGGGGATGTAGAGAAAGATTGTCCCCAGCCTCGTGTCCACCCTTCGTGCCCGGGCCCCGGAGAAGCAAGTCATACGATTCTTCGAGTGTTTTCCCTTCTCCGTCCGAATTAGGCTTCCGCTTCGCTGAGCATCATCTGATGGACAACCCACTCCGGCATCGCCAGTACGGAATCCTTCTTCGTAATGAACCTCAATAGAACTTTCCCCAAGAGAGCCTTATAATGAGCGTGGGCCATCGGGGTAAAACTTCTCCGCACTGTCCACTCGCTCACCTGAAGTTGACGTTTGCCGCCGAGAAGCCGCCACCCGCCCATGCCTTCGAGCAGGTCGCTCTGATGGCGGCCGAGGGGAGCGGGGGATATGAAAGCCGGTGGTTAAAAGAGACGAGGAGTCCGCCGTCGCTAGGCTGACCTGCCCCCGCTCAATCTACTACCCCTGACGTGAGATTTTCAAGCCAATATGCCGAGCGCGTCGCCGCCAAGCACCCCGCGACCCTAGATCGGCGATTCATCCATCCAAAGCCGGAGAGGAAGGAGGGCTACGCGGGCATAAGGGCTCTACCAGGCAAGGATGCCAGAGGCCCTCGAGGGTTTTCTAACGCTACGCGCACACGGCTGTTAAACGGGGAGGGGGCATCTTTCTACATCAAATGTGATATCTGAAATGACTTTTGAAGGACCTAACAATCGTTTCGGGGTTAACATCCTTAGCAAAAACACCTGAAGTGTCTATCCCGCTCTCACCGTGATTGCTTGCAGGTCTCACGTAGTGCTCATAAATTCGCGGCGCCACACCAGCGTAGATTCGGCAACCATACTCGCACTCCTTGCCGTTCTTCCCCACAAATGATAGCTTTCTTGAATCATCAGTTGAACTCACTGCCGCCTGGATACCTTTCTCTTTTAGAAGCGCCACAATCACCTTAAAAGCGGGGATAAGAAGCGTTTGTTGAATACTTGAAAAAGAACTATTTTCTTGGGGCATTTACCCGCCCTCCTCTGACCTGATTCAACGGCACCCCTGCCGGCGCCGCAATAGATGAGTTCCCAAAACTGATGCCGCATGACTTTCAAGGGCTTCGGCTCCGGGCTTTTCTATTCCCGCCAAACATCCCTCCCGGTTTCAAGTCATCAAGATTTTTTAGATTCGTGCCTTTTTCTGCCTATGACCCGGTCGATAGTTGGGATGTTGAGACGTACCGACTCTCCCGTTTTGGCCCATTTTGTTTTTACCCACTTTGCCAATTTTTCGCGCTCCTCGTTAGTCAGGCGCGGTGGGGCTGGCCCTTCGCTGAAACGAAACTGCCAAGCCCGGGAATTAATCTCATAGTCCCCACAATTATAGCAATACGCAGCACATGAACCCTCGCCTATACTCGCCTCCCATCCTTTCGCGTCCTCCTTGAGACAGAGATAACATTGAATTATCTTCGTGTCGCCCCAAGTAATGCTCATCGTCCTGCCTCATACTAATATGATTATACTTCAACCCTTCCAGGAGTGCCCAGGGCGAATTCTCTGGCCGGCAGAAGAAAGGAAGTCTCTCCCTGTGACCAGCACTCACGGCCTAGAGGTAGTGGCGGACCCCGCTGGGTCCGGTCCCCTCGCAGAGAGGGACAAAGTCCCGTCCAGGAAGAAAATCAAAATCCTTGACCTGACCCGGAGAAGGACGGATGATGTTCTGCGGAAGGAGAAAGCGATGATGCCCAAAAGGAAACCCCAGTGGTTCCGGCATGATCAGGGGGATGCGAGGGAATTGAAATCGCAACTCGAGTGGAAGATGTCCCCGATAGTGAGGCAAAGATTCACCGTCCTGGAGAGAAAAGTCGCCGTCCTGGAGAAAAGGCTGCATAACGTGGACCGAGGGTTAAAGGCGGATACTGCGTTGCTGCCGATTCGCGTGAGAGGGATTATACTTGACGCGCTGAAGCCTCTGCCCCCTCTCCCCCCTACGAAGACCCTCACGATTTACAAAGACAATATTAAAACGCGCCGCCCGAGGAAGAAAGGCTGACAGCGATGACCGAGGAAGAACGTATCAAGGCTCTTGAGGACAAACTTGTGAACGTGGTAAGAGCGCTGATGGCCTATACGGAGAGTGGTTTATTAACCCGACTCCGTATGGACCTTTATGCGACGGGTGTGATGCCCAACCTGGTCTCTCGGAGGAAAAAATAGCAATCCCCTTTTACCATCGGTCTTAAGTGAGGAGCGCCTCGTCATGGTCGGCGCGGCACCGTATCTGGCATGATACCCCTTACTTCGGCTTCGTGGCCGACAGGTAGAGATACATCCTGATCGCTTGGATAACACAATCCTCCTTGCCGGTAGGTGAATCCTCTTTGAACCACCACTGGCATTCCTCTCTGATACAAGACACCTTTACAGAGATTCTGGACATAAACGGGCAGACTTTCTTGTCTGGGGCCATATCGATCTCCCTTCCACCCCAGTCTAGGAGGGGGGCCATGGGCCTGTCAACCAGGTTTTCTAGGTCTGTTTATTTAATTCGCCGCGAAGCATCCCGCAACGCTCGACCGCCGCTTCATCCACCCCAGGCCGGAGCAGAAGGAGGAGTAAGGCGGCCGGGGCCGCCTTCAAGAACAACGACCCTCAAGGCCAGGTTTTGATCTGCTCCCCGGATTCTGGTCCGGATCGGATGTTAGATTTTCGTGTTAGAATCGGCATCCGGGAAGGAGCGAAGGATGAAGAAAAGTCGGTTCACGGAGGCGCAGATCGCCTTTGCCCTGCGCCAGGCGGAGAGCGGGACCCCGGTGGCGGAGATCATCCGCAAGCTGGGGATCGCGGAGCAGACTTTTTACCGCTGGAAAAAGAGGTTCGCGGGGATGGGGGTGGCGGAGCTCAGGCGCTTGAAGCAGCTCGAGGATGAGAACCGGCGGTTGAAACGTCTGGTGGCAGACCTGACGCTCGACAAGCAGATGCTCCAGGATGTGCTCTCAAAAAAGTTCTGAAGCCCGCCGGGAAACGTGACCTTGTGGAAGTGATGAAGATGGCCTACAAGGTTTCGCAACGGCGGGCTTGCTCGACGATGGTCTTTGCCCGCTCAGTCGTACGATATGAGAGCCGGGCGGATCCTCAGACAGCGCTCAGGATGCGTCTTCGGGAGCTGGCGATGGCACGGGTGGGCTACGGTTACAGGCGTCTTCATGTCCTTCTCTGGAGAGAGGGCTGGAGGGTGAATCATAAGCGCGTGTATCGCTTATATCGCGATGAGGGACTAGGTATGAGGAAAAGGACTCCCAGGCGGCGCAAGGCCTGTATAAAACGGGAGCTGCGGCCGCAGGCGGCTGAGAAGAACGAATGTTGGAGCATGGATTTTATGTCGGATGAGCTTTTCGACGGCCGCCGGATCCGGCTTTTAACGTTAGTGGATAACCATACCCGTGAGAGTCTGGCCATCCACGTGGCTCAGCGGATCCGCGGCATGGAAGTCGTGGAGGTTCTCGAACGGGTTTCCAAGGAGCATGGAAGGCCTCGAACGATTCGGGTGGACAACGGCCCCGAGTTCATCTCGAAGGATCTCGATCTGTGGGCTTACTGGAATCACGTCCAGCTTGACTTCAGCCGTCCCGGTAAGCCGACGGACAACGCTTATATCGAGTCCTTTAATGCCAGGTTCCGGCTGGAGTGTTTGAATGAGCACTGGTTCATGAGCTTGGAGGACGCCCGGGAAAAGGCAGAGGATTGGAGGCGGGATTACAACCAGAACCGCCCGCACAGCTCTCTGGGAAACGTGCCGCCGGAGGAATACGCGACATTGAAAGGAGCCGCCGAAGCCGCAAAAACACGGTTCGAGCAGGCTAACAACAATGACTCACAAAATATTTTTCTAACCTAAAAAATGGACCAAACCAGGGGGCAGACCCAGTTTGCCAGAAAACTCACATTACGGGTGGACCATTTTTCAGGGATGAGATCCCGAGAACTGCCAGCAGAGGTGTGGAGAGGTGCGGGCTGCGTCAGCAAAAGAGGGGTTGATGATGGGAATCGACAAGGCGCCTTCTCCAGCCCGCCCAAGAAAGCTTATTAAAATAATCGGCAAACCGAAACAAGAAGTCAAGAAAAAGTTTTTATATTACTACCTCCCCTTCGGGCTTGCCCTGTCAAGGGCTTTGAAATGGAATTCTCTCAAACATGCGTTAGGAGTTAACCTACCCCCCGCTCAATGTACTACCTCTGAAGTGCGATTTTCAAGCTCAATGGGTGGACCATTATTCAGGGATGAGGTCCGCTCCCATTGACTTCCCGCCCTGACGGCGCTATCCTTTTTTTTAGGCAGCGAGAAGGAGAAAATCGTTTTTCCGGATTCCCCGCCCGGAGAATTACTCCCGATTCCCAAGAGTATCGTGAAATGAGTTCTCTGATAGGAGGCAAGAGTGAACACGAGTGAACTGGCCGATTTGATCAAAGGCCGGCGTTCGATTCGCAGCTGGCTGGACAAGTCCGTTGACGAGGATAAGCTTCTTCAGGCCATTGAGCTGGCGACCTGGGCCCCCAACGGCGGCAACCAACAGAACTGGCGTTTCACCGTCGTTCTGGACAAAAACGTCATCAAGTCCATAGCCGACGCGGTTCAGGTGCGCGCCGATTATGTTGCCTCTCTGCCCGAGGCCAGCCAGCTTGGAGAAAACCTGGCCCTCATGCTGAAGCGGTCGGGCTTCTTCCGCAACGCCCCTGTGCTGATCGCGGTGGCTACCTCCCCGTACAAATCTCCGCTCGATCAGATTTCGGCGGCCCGGGGAAAGAGGGATCCAAAAATCCAGCAGATGAGCGAGTGGCGAAGCGTGGCCAATACGCGAATTCAGTCCGTATCGTCTGCGATCGCCTATCTCCTTCTGGTCCTGCACCAGATGGGTTTGGGGGCGGTCTGGATGACGGGCCCGATGCAGGCCAAGGGGGATATCGAAAAAATCCTGAACATCCCGCCGGGGATGGATTTGGTGGCTCTTATTCCCGTGGGCTATCCGGCCGAGAGTCCCGCCCCGAGGGAGCGAAAACCCGTGCGGGACGTGACTCAGGTCATCCGGGGCCTCTCCTGATGCCATTCTGATTAGCTATCCCTATAGGGGGGATGGGAAAAAGAGGTTTCCGGGGCAACTTGGACGTCCGGGTGGCAACTAGTACAAAACGGGGTGTACAAGTTCCCATATGGGGGGAAACACCCCAAAAACACTAACTAGTACAGTAGAAATGAGAAGAAATAAAAAAACAGACCCCTCTTTTTTTCTCCCCCCTCTACCGGCTGTCCTAGTGTACAGGTTGGAGGCTCTGGGCAAGCGTCCCCGGGGCAGGTCGGGGGCGCCCGCTAGGCCCAAACGGTGCCGGCCAAAGTCTTACCAGCGAGACTCCAGCCCTCCAGGGGAAAAGCGCCCTACTGGAGGCAATGTTTGGCTCACCTTATGTCTGAACCATTATCCAGGGATGAGGTCCCTAATTCACGAGATTGCTTCTCATCGGAATTTCCTCCGGCCTGGGGCGCACGCATTTCTCACACACGGCTCCCACATATTCCCCGGCCTCGGGGTCGAAAAGCCC
>Ga0208819_1001508_pt1 | contig 12061 bp, 8 predicted proteins | sample June2015DPH_11_1_3_FD_184707 | JGI IMG/M metagenome (GOLD analysis project Ga0208819, IMG submission 184707) | Peatland microbial communities from SPRUCE experiment site at the Marcell Experimental Forest, Minnesota, USA - June2015DPH_11_150... | ecosystem: Environmental > Terrestrial > Soil >...
ACCAGCAACACCAGCCCCACCAAATATCCCACTCTCTTTCGTCTGGACTGACCAGATACACCAACAAGCGCCACGAATCCCAACATCCCGAAACTCCCCCACGCTGCAAACGCAAATTGCTGCGAACCCCCATCCGGCCGAACCATCGCCAACGTCCGCGACGTCGTCGTAATCGTCAGTGTCGTTGTCGCGCTGCTCGCGCCCGGCGTAACGCTGCTCGCACTGAAGCCGCAAGCTGCTCCCGTTGGCAGTCCACTACACGCAAAACCCGTCACCGCAAAATTGAACGGCGCTGGATTCGGCGCAACCGTAATCGTGTACATCGCCGCAGCCCCGGCATTCACGCTTTGCGGCCCGCTAGCCCCCAGCGAATAGTCCGCCGCGTTCACCACCTGCGCCACCGGCAACGACACGCTCACCGTGGAATGTGCGTCGCCGCCATACTGCGCACTCACCGTGTGCGTCCCAAGCGCCAGCGTCGCACTCACCACACTGCAACTCCCGTTCGCCAACGCGCACGACCCGATGCTGATGCTGCCGTCCAGAAAGCTCACCTGTCCCGTCGGAACGCTCGCGCCCGCTGTTAATGCCGTCACCGCCGCCGTGAACGTCACCTGCTGCCCGAAAACAGACGGATTCGCCGGCGACGACACCGTCGTGCTTGTGGATGATGTGTACGCAGTCGGGCTCTGCAACACGTTCCCGTTCCGCCCATTCTGATGGATCAGCGGCCAATCGTTCACCGCCCCATTAAACTTCGCGCCGGTGCTCACGATCGTCACGATCCCCGGAACCTCTGTCGGTGAGCCCGTCACTTCGTAGGCCACCGCGATATCCGTGATCCCATCCTGATTGAAGTCGCCGATCGCAGGCGCCGGGTAAACGTAAAGGTCGTATCCATTGCCGCCGGTAAGCTGCCAGGACTTCGCCGTCGTGCCATCCCTCCGGATGGCCAGAAGTTGCTCGTCGTAGTAACTCCCGCCGGATTTGAAGAAAGGATCGGAACTTGATGCTATGGTATTCAAGGTCGTAACAATTTCAGGGAACCCATCTCCATCAATATCCCCAATCACTACGCTCCCGAATCCGAAGCCCGCCGATGGCCCCGCGGAGAGCGGCCATTCGCTGGAGTAAAGCGTCCCGTCATCCTTGAACACATAAAGACTCGCCTCATGCGAATACACAATCTCGTCGTGCCCATCGCGGTTTAAATCCCCCACCGCCAGAAACGACTGGCTGTATTGATCGGGATTCGCCAGCGGCACTGGCCATCCCGGCCGCTCCGTCCCGTCCGGCTGGAAAACGTGCACAACCGCTTGGCTGTTCGACGCACCGTCATACAGCACGAGAATGGTTTCCAGTTTCCCGTTGTGGTCCAAATCGGCGGCAACCATCGCTTCCGCCAGCCCCGTCAGAGTCGGCACGCTCCACGTTCGCGCCGTCCCGTCATTTGCAAAAAGACCCAGTGTGAACGTCGTGGAAGAGAGTCCTTCCTGCACTACGATTTCCTTCTTCCCGTCCCCATCCACATCGCTTACAAGAATGCGAGTGTGGTTCAACCAGGTACTTAGGGGATTCTGGTCCGCGATTTGAATCGGAAAACCAGTGCTCAGCAGCGAGCCGTCGGGACGCCACGCGGAAAGGTACGCCACCTGGTTCTTGTAATCGCTTCCCACAGCCAGCGTTTCCCAATGCGAGTCCCCCGCCAAATCCTCAATCACGATCTGGCTGTTCCGATAGTCCAGCGTCGTGGTTGTCGCCAGCGGATAGGACGTCCCATCCGCGCGCACCACTTCGATCCCCACGGAGTCCGCCACCGCCGCTTCTTCGCCTGGATTTCCATCCAGGTCGGCAACCGCGGGCTGCTGATAGCTGCCCATGCCCAGCAGCAGCGATTGCTGCGGCGCCATACTTTGCGTCAGCGTATACACTTCTCCAAACCCCGGCCCCTCCGAAGGGCTCTGCACCACCAGCCGCGTGCTGCCGTCGGGGTTCGCCGCCGGAACCGCCCCTGCGCTGAAATACGGCCCCTGCACCAAAAGCTGCGGCCAGTTCGTGGACAGCAAATCCGGCTCGAAGTACACCATCGTCAGCGCTTGCGCACTCGAGTTGCTCTTGTTCACCGTCAGCCGCATCGTGTAATATCCCGCGCCGCTTATGCCCGACGTATCCCAGTTGGCAAGCAATCCGCTGGAAACTGGCGAAAGCCCTTGCCCCGCCAGCGTAATACCCGTCGTTTGCCAGCCGGACGACGGATCCAACCCTGGAGCCCAATCCACCTGGAAGTTCAGCAGATTTGTCCCCACCGCCGTCCCGGTAATTGCAATCGTTGCTCCGTTTTTGAACGTCGTCGATGAAGTGGGCGCGGAGGGCGGCACCGGGCTCAGGATATACACCGTGTGCACCACTATCTGGATGCGATCGACAAAAGCCTGATTCACGGTATTCACCGCCGTCAGCCGCACGTCGTACAACCCGTCCGCCAGCGCGCTGGTGTCAAACGTTCCCAGCGTCCCTGATATCGGAGTCGTGCTGGTCTGGATCGCTGTCCAAGTCGTTGGCAGTGCCCCCGCGCCGTAGTCCAGCGTGTACGACGCGAAACCTGTTCCCCGCGCCACGCCCGAGACCGTCAACGCGCCTTGCGTCACCGTGCCATCCGCTGGCGCGTTGATCTTCGCTTCCAGCACCCCGCTCACCTCAAGCGCTGCCGATGCGTTGATCCGCCCATATCCGTAGCTCAAGTCGTAACCCGCCGTCCCCAGGTCCGTCGCCGAAACGCGCAGCGCTTGCCGCACATCTTCATTCGAATAATTCGCGTTCTGCGCAAGGATCAGCGCCGCCAGCCCCGATACATGCGGTGCCGCCATGCTCGTCCCGCTGGCCCGCGTGTAGCCCACACTCACCGTTGTTCCAAAGTTCGTCCCCGTCGCCTGCAGCGACAATATGTCCACCCCCGGCGCCGTTACATCAATCTTGCTTCCAGAGTTCGAAAAGCTGGCCAACTGGTCGTTGGGATCCGAAGCCGCCACCGTAATCACGTTCCATAAACCCGCGGGATAAAAATCGCGCGCGTCTCCGCTATTATTTCCCGCCGCCGCCACGAACACCGCGCCCAGATTGTAGGCATAGCTGACAGCATCCGCGATGGTCTGCGAGTAACCTGTCCCGCCCCAGGAAGCGTTGATCACATCCGCGCCGTTGTCCGCGGCATACTGAATCGCCGGCCCTAGTGTCGAGTCCACTCCGAACCCCTGATCATCCAAGCCCTTCACCGCCATGGCTTGTGCGTTCCAGGCCACGCCGATGACCCCGATCCCGTTATTCCCCACCGCCGCGATCGTCCCCGCAACGTGCGTGCCATGCCCTTGGTGATCGATCGGGTCATTACTCTGTACTGGGTTCGTATATGTTGCGCCGATGAAATCGTGGCCCAGCGTCGGCCACATGTTCGCCGCGATGTCCGCGTGGTTGTAATCGATCCCCGTGTCCACCACGGCCACCAGAATCCCCGCTCCGGTATTTATATTCCACGCCGCCGGGGCGCCGATTTTCAGGATTCCCCACAGGTCGGGATACGCTTGGCCCCAACTGCCGCTGCTCTGCAAGTACGGATCATTCGGCGTCACACTCGCCGAAACCAGCTTGTCCTCTTCCGCGAACTCCACGTCCGCATCCGCCTTCATTCCCTCTAAAATCTCCCCAACTCTTCCCTCTTGGCCACGCAACACCTCCACAATGTAGGTGCGCGAAATCTCCGGCGGCTGGAACTCCGCTCGCAGCCGGCTTGCCCTCTTCGCAAATTTCTCCCGGATGCTCGTCGCAATCTCCAGGTCCGAAAGCCCTTCCGTTTTCTTCAGCTTCACAATGCCCGGGTAAACGGGCGTGAGCTTCTGCGCGGAGTGCCGGCTCAGGAAGGATTCCACCTGCGGGACTCCCGACTGGCCCGCAACCAAATACATTGTCGCGAGGGGCAGGGCCGCTTCAATCTCTCCCGCCAAGGGTTCGCGTACCTTCACCAGCAGCCTGACGGTGCGTTCCGGCGTGTTGTTGCTGACCGCACCTGGCGCCAAACCAAAAAATGCCGCAACCACGATGGCCACGGCCCAAATGCGTCTTATGCTCACTGGAGTAACCCGGTCCCTTTTCCAGCAATTGCGCTCAAGTCTATCAGAACCCCTTCAACCCAATCCCCAACTCCTGTGGCTCACCCCGTCCCTCTTCTCTGCGCAGTCTGTGGCACAGACACTCCTGTCTGTGCTCTTGGGTCTCTCTTTTCTTCTCTGCGAATCTCTGCGCCCTCTACGTTATCTCTTTCTTGCTTCCTGATCGCTGATATCTGATCGCTGATAACCCTCTTCCCACCGCTATTGACTCTCATCTCTCAACCATCCACTTTCCACATTGAGCCCCCTCCTCTCCTATGGCACAGTCAATCCTGATGATCCCCTTCTTCTTCTTCCTTTTCGGTATCGTCATTGGCAGCTTCCTGAATGTTTGCATCACGCGCATCCCGGACGGCCTCTCCATCGCTCGCCCCGCTTCCCGCTGCCCGCGTTGTGAGAACCCCATCAAGCCCTACGACAACATCCCCATCCTCAGTTGGCTCCTCCTGCGCCGCAAATGCCGCCACTGTGGCCAGCCCATCTCTCCGATGTACCCCATCATCGAGTTCCTCACTGGCGCCTTCTTCGTCTTCACCTACTGCGCCTTCGGCGTCACCCTGCCCGCCTTCAAGTGGCTCTTCTTCGGCTGTCTGTTGATCGTTCTCATCGTCACCGACCTGCGCGTCCGCCTCCTCCCCGACGCCGTCACCTTCTTCGGCCTGGGCCTCGGCCTGGCCTTCGCCACCCGCATCTTCCCCAGTTCCTTCCTGGGTATCTATGGCCTCTGGTTCCGCTTGCCCAACAAACTCCCCATTGGCGCGGCTGGCGTCGTGGATGCCCTTCTCGGCGCCGCCTTCGGCAGTTTCCTCCTCTTGGGCGCCGCCGTCCTCTACAAACTCGTTCGCCATCGCGATGGCATGGGCATGGGTGACGTCAAAATGATGGCCATGGTCGGCACCTTCCTCGGCCTCCGTGGAGCCTTCCTCACCATCCTCTTCGGCACCCTCCTCGGCAGCATCGTTGGCATCGGCACCGTCCTCGTTCTCTACCTATCCGGTTGGAAACGCGATCTCGCCGCGCGCGCCGCACGCCGCGGCCTCGGCAAAGGCAACGCCAACTCCCTCCGCCTAATCATCGCCTCCCAATACCAATTTCCCCTCGGCTCCTTCCTCGGCATCGCTGCCTTCTTCGTCATCTACGCCCTCCCTCACCTTCTCCAGCGCATCTTCCTGTAGCTCACCCCTTCAGGGGTGAGGCCTTCCGCTACCATCCGCAAAATGTCATCCCGACCGGAGCGGCCCGATTTTTCTTCCGCGCCGAATTGTGGCGCGTCGGGCCGCGCAGTGGAGGGATCGCGGCACCACCACTGCGTCTTGGCAAGGTTCCCGCTTTTCGCTTTTCGAATCTTGCCTCCCGATCGCTGATAACCTTCCCCAACCATTACTCCTTTAGCGCAATCCGCCCCCTCTCCCGCTCCGAACGCGCTACAATACCTTCAGGCTATGTTGTCTCGTCTTGGGAGCTCCCAGCGGGTCCCGAGCCTTTTCGCCTGCTCCGTTGGAGGTTATTTGACATGCGTTCCATAACACTCTTGCGGCTCGCCGCTCTTCTCGCTCTCGCCGCCTTCGCCGCGCTCCCCGCGCTCGCGCAGCAGGACCAGCCCGCCGATCCCGTCGCCGACGCCGCCCGCAAAACGCGCGCACAGCAAAAAAACGCCCCGCCCCCAAAGAAGGTTTATACCAACGACGACATCCCCTCCGCCCCCCAGCCCGCTCCCGCTGCGGCCGCCAAGCCCTCCGGTGACGCTTCGTCAACCACCACCGACACTTCCGCTTCCGGCTCCGACAATGACAAAGTCAAGAACCCCGAAGCCTACTGGCGCAAACGCTTCCAGAAGGCTCGCGATGATTTGGCAAAAGGGGAAAAGGAATTAGACGTTCTTCAGCGCGAGCTCGACAAAAATCAAGTCCAGTATTACAGCGACCCCCAGAAGGCCTTGATGCAGCAGAACAATCGTTCCGACATCAATGACAACCAGGCCAAGATCGACGCCAAGAAAAAGGAAGTCGACTCTCTCAAGCAGCAACTTTCCGACCTGGAAGACGAACTCCACAAAGCCGGCGGCGATTCCGGCTGGGCCCGCTAACCCCCGCGTCCTGCGTCACTCCGGCTTCTTGTGGCACAGTCACTCCTGACTGTGCTCTTGGGGCTGACTTTTCTTCCTAGGGGCACTCCGTGCCCTCTTGGGTTCGCCTTGGCTTTTTCCTGGGTTCGCCGGGTGCCCCACACGCCGGCCTTGCGTGTGGGTCTTGGGTTTGCCTTGGGTTTGCCTCGGGTTCGCCTTGGCCTTTTCTCGCCTTTGCCTTTGCCTTTTCTCGCCTTTGCCTTTGCCTTTTCTCGCCTTTGCCTTTGCCTTTTCTCGCCCTTGCCTTTGCCTTTTCTCGCCCTTGCCTTTGCCTTTTCTCGCCCTTGCCTTTGCCTTTTCTCGCCCTTGCCTCTGTAGTGGCCGGTCTTCAGACCGGTTCTTGGGTTCCTCTTGTCTTGGCCGGGGCGAAGCACTTTTACCCTGAGCTTCGAAGGGGCCGCGCCCCATGTCCGCACAATCTCTGCGTCTTGGCTATTTTGGAGTGCGGCGGCTCGCCGCCGCTTTTACAACTGCACGCCCCGCCAACAAACCCTACTTCCTCCACCCGCCGCGCCCCAGCCACAATCACTCCTGACTCTGCTCTGTGGTTCCTCTTCTCTGCATACCTGTGGCACAGTCACACCTGTTTACCCTGAGCCGCGAAGGGCCTGTGCTCTTAGGTTCGTTTTTGGGGCGATCCCTGTAAGGGTTGAGCACGCTCGACCCCATCTCGGCAAGGCGTTTACCGTCATCCCGTCTATAGTGGAACGCTTTTGGTTCCACCCGCCATCTATTCGATCACTTCCGCGACCCTGATTACTTCTTCAAACTCCCGCACTCTTTGGGGAGGCAGGAGGCCCACTCAAACGGACGGCCCTAACTGCGGCCACGGGATGACCCCGGCTCTCCTGCACACGAACCCTGGAGGAGCTGCGCATAATCCATTTCCCCGCGCAGCATCCAGTACAACCGCACCGCTAACTTCCGCGCCATGGCCACTTTCGCCAACGCGCGGCCTTTCCGATGCGCCAGCCGTTGATACGCGCGCCGCAGTTCCGGCTCATACCGCACCGCACGCTGCGCCGCTTCCACCAACACCCAGCGCAGGAACGCACTCCCTTGCTTGCTGATGTGCCCCAGCCGCTGCCGTCCGCCACTGGACGCCTCGCTGGGAATCAGTCCGAAATAACGGGCCACCTGTTTCCCGCGCGCAAACCGGCTCGCCGGCCCCAGCGTCAGCACGAACGCCAGCCCCGTCACCGGCCCCACGCCCACCAGCACCGGCTTCGGCAACACCGCGTAAAACGCCCGCACCTCTTCCCGGTTCTCGTGGCGGAGCGTCTTCTCCACCAACTCCTTCGTCTCCCTATCCATCATGGCAATCTGCTGATAGCCCGGATGAAAATCGCAACTTATATAATGATCCTCATGTTCGGCTCCTTCCTCCCGAACCTTGGTCGCTCGATACGCCCAAGTCTACCCGGGTCCAAGGAGCCAACACCGTTATGAAATCAAGCGGAGTCCGCGCCGTTTGCGGCACGCCGTGGAGGGATCGGGGCGCCATCTCTGCGGCTCCACCCCGTCCGCAAACCACCCACCCTCTTGGTTTACTTAAAACTGAAAACTGATAACTTCTCTCAATTCACGCTTCCGCCCGCGAACTGCCCCGCAAACGCTTCCGCCTCGTCCTCGCTCTCCAAACTCTCCAGCAGCGCCAGCCCTTCCCGCAGCCGCGCCATTCCCTTCTCCAGCGCCTCGCACGCCACCCGCCCAGACTCTTCCGCGATCAATTCCAGGCAATCATCCATCGCTTCCGCATCCGGCAGTATCCTCGTGTCCAGCAGGCCCACCAGCCGCTCCAGTGCCTTCTCCTGGATCCGCTCCAATGCCACTTCCGGCTCCACCTGTTCCATGCACAGGTCCGCACACATTCCCGCCAGCGCGTCCGCCATGTGGCTCGCGCGAATGCGTCTTCGCAATTCCGTTCTTGCGTTAAGGGCCGTGGCGCTGATCATTGTCGTTCCCCTTCCAGTCGCATGGTTCTGCTCCGCCGAGACTACTCACCACCCCTGCCCCACACAATAGACCATGCGTATCAGTCAATACCCCTCTACGCACACTTCCGTGCCCCTTGGAGTGCGGCACCTTGGCGCCGCTTTTGCCACCACCGCCCCACCTCCCAACCGCTCGCCACCGCCCAAATCCCCTCGTCATCCCGCCTGCCCTGCTTGCCCCGAGTTACGAGGGAAGCCTCGAAGGGGCCGTAGCGCTGAAGCTACATTCCCCCGCCCTCCTCAGACTGTCATCCCGAGCGAAGCGACCCGACTTTTTCCCCGCGCCGTACTTTGGCGCGTCGGGTCGCGTAGTCGAGGGATCCCTCCGTCGCCTCTCTCCTCTACGTGGCACAGTCACTCCTGACTGTGCTCTTGGGTTTCTCTCCCCCTTCTTCTTTTCTTCTTGGCCTCCCTCTGCGATCTCTGTGTAAGCCTTTTCTTGCCTCCTGATCGCTGATATCTGGTCGCTTATAACCCTATTCCGTCCCATTCTTCTCTGTGAACTCTGTATCCTCCGTGCCCTCTGCGTTAATCTTTTTCTTACGCCCGCTCGTTATATAATCCGCCCCACTAAGGAGCCCTCCGATGCCCCACACCATTCTTCGCACAGCCTGCGCCCTCTCATTCTTTCTATTTTTCTCTTCGTTCTCTTCCGCCCAGGAATTATCACCGCGCCAGAAAGAGGTCTGGCAAATGGAACAGCTCTATTGGAAGGATGTAAAAGACGCCAACGCCACCCACTACATGACCCTCTGGCACGAGGAATTCCTCGGCTGGCCCAGCTTCAGCCCTCATCCCGTCGGCAAAGACGGCATCGCCGATAGCCTCGCCGCCTGGTTTGCCGGCTTCGTCAGCTACGAATTCCTCGAAAAATCCGTCCGCGTCACCGGCGACATCGGCATCACACAATACGCCGTCAACATCACGCGTACCAAATCCGACGGCACACTCGCAACCAACGTCACCCGCATCACTCACACCTGGCTCAAAACAAAAAGCACCTGGCAAATCATCGGCGGGATGTCCGCCGTCGTTTCTTCTTCCGCTCCACCCGTTCCATCAGCAGCCGCACCATCGTTCGTGCCCTTTGGAGTGCGGCGGCTCGCCGCCGCTTTTGCGACGCCAGCCCCGCCTCCCAACCGCTATCCAGTTCACAAACGCATCCCACGCAAAACCGCCAACAACCTCAAAACCAAAAACACCTGGCAAATCATCGCCGGGATGTCCGCCGTCGTCTCGCTTTCCTCTGCGCCCGCTCCTCCAGCCGCCGCACCATCGTTCGTGCCCGCCGCTCCTGCGTTGCCTGCTGTTTCCCGCTCGTAATAAACCGCACAATCTGACGCCGCAGCGCCGTCGTTACCCCGCGAAACTCCGCCTGCGCCCGCGGCGCTAGCCGCAGCGCCATCGCCAGCGCCGGTGGCACCGCCGGTTCTCGCGGCTCCTCGTCGCGTTCCAGCGCCACCTCCACCACCGCTCCCGCATCCACCCGCAATTTCTTTCGTATCTCTCCGTGAATCGCCAGGCGGTGGCATCCGCGTCCCCGCGGCACCAGTGTCGTTCGCAACGGCACACCCTCCACCGTTCCCTGCACCGCCACATTCACCTCATCCGCGGCAATCTCGCGAGACACCTCGGCCGGCACATCCACATACCGGATGATTCCCACCTTATAAATTCGCCCTGAGAAAACGTGGAAGGATTTCCGCATCACCGCCGCCCAGCCCAAGCATCCAAAAGGTTCGCTTTGCCTTATTGGTCCCTGCACATGGAATATCCCAGATTGTCATTCCGAGCGGAGCGAGGAATCTGCTTTTCCCTTGTGCGAATAGGACATTACTTCTCCACCCTTCAATAAAGCACGTACTCGGATCTGCCCGCGTTCCTCACGCTGCGGCCTCTCCGCTTACTGCCTCTGCTCTTCTCCGAAACTTAAAACTGACCACTGATAACTTACAACTTCTTCCTCCCCACTTGCCCCACCTGCTTTAATTTTCTCTTCCGTCTTTGGCTTGGGCTCCTCTTCTCTGTGAACTCTGTGCTCTCTGTGTCCTCTGCGTAATTCTTCGCCTTCCGCCGCGGTGAAAACTCTTTCACTCTTTCACTCTTCTTCCCCACCTCGTCATCTCCGTTCCCAGCGTTTACCGCGACCCGGCCGGTTCCCCCTTGCTTCCTGATCTCTGATCGCTGATATCTGATATCCTTCTTCCCCAAAACTTACAATTTCTTCACTCCCAAATGCAGCGCCACCGTCCCCAACGTCATCAGCACATACCGCGGCTCCGCGTACCCCGCCTGCCGCATCTGCTCCGCAAACTCCTCCGGCCGGAAAAATCGCGCCACCGACTTCGGCAAATACCGGTACGCCATCGCATCCCCCGAAATCACCCCGCCAATCACCGGCAAAATTTTCCTGCAGTAAAACCGGTACAGCTCGCCAATCACCCCCGGCGGCGGCTCCGTAAACTCCAGGATCGCCAGCGTCCCTCCCGGTTTCAGCACCCGCAGAATCTCCCGCAGCCCCGCTTCATAATTCGCCAAATTCCGAAAACCGAACGCCGTCGTCACCAGATCAAACGCCTCATCCGCAAACGGCAGCCGCAGCGCATCCGCCTCAAAAAACTTCACCACCCGCGCTCCATTTCCCGCCGCCGCGCTCTTTTCCCGCGCCCGCACCAGCATCGTGTGGGAAAAGTCCGCACCGATAATCCGTGCCTTCGCCTCGCGCGCCAGCGCAAACGCCAGATCCCCCGTCCCGCAGCACAAATCCAGCACCACTGCATCCGCGCGCCGCAAAATCGCCTGCAACTCCCGCGCCGTCCGCGCCCGCCACCTCTTATCCATCTGCCCGCTCAGCAAATGATTCAGCAGGTCATACCGCGGCGCAATCCGCGTAAACATCTCGCGCACTTTTTGCGAAGCGTCCTGCTCGCTCGTTGCGCCTTCCGGTTGTGTGCCTTTCGGAAACGTTCGTCCTTCAACCACGGCCCTGCCCCGTTGCTTCGCTCACAATCTCCACCACCGGCCGCTGCAAACACTCCGGCGCGCACCGCAGCACGCATTCCACCATCTTCGCCGGCACATCGTCATACGAACTCGCCCTCCCCAGCCGCGGCGCAAGCACAAATCGCACTTTGCCCCCGCGCGCCTTTTTGTCCGCGTGCATCGCCTCAAACAATCTCTTCGGGCTCGTCCTCGGCCATCCCGGCAGCGGCCCCACGCGCTTGATCAGCGACACGATGCGAGACACCGCGTCCCCCGGCGTGTGCACCACCCCATATCCCAGCAGCGCCGCGCACATCATCCCCCAAGCCACCGCTTCCCCATGCTGGTAGCGCCGGTAGCGCGTCGCCGATTCCAGCGCGTGCCCAAACGTGTGCCCGTAATTCAAAATCTCCCGCAGCCCGGATTCCCGCTCGTCCTGGCTCACCACCCACGTCTTAATCTCCACCGATCGCCGGATAATGTGCTCCAGCGCCGCCGCCTCGCGCCGCAAAATCTTCTCCAGATTTTCTTCCAGGTAAGCGAACAACTTCGCATCCGCAATCACCCCGTACTTGATCACTTCCGCCAGCCCGCCGCGAAATTCCCGCTCCGGCAAACTCCCCATCGCCTGCGGATCGGCCAGCACCAGTCGCGGCGGATAAAACGCCCCGACCAAATTCTTCCCTTCCGGCAAATTCACTCCGGTCTTCCCGCCAATCGCGCTGTCCACCTGCGCCACCAGCGTCGTCGGCACCTGCACCAGCGCGACGCCGCGCAAATACGAAGCCGCCACAAAT
>Ga0208819_1001518_pt1 | contig 12025 bp, 7 predicted proteins | sample June2015DPH_11_1_3_FD_184707 | JGI IMG/M metagenome (GOLD analysis project Ga0208819, IMG submission 184707) | Peatland microbial communities from SPRUCE experiment site at the Marcell Experimental Forest, Minnesota, USA - June2015DPH_11_150... | ecosystem: Environmental > Terrestrial > Soil >...
AGCTCCGGAGTTTGTGCAGAAAGTGCTTGCCAAGATCATCGCCGGCGAAGGCGACGACCTGCCGGTGAGCGCCATGCCGATCGATGGCACTTTCCCCAGCGCCACCGCCCAGTGGGAGAAACGGAACATCGCGCTCGAGATTCCGGTGTGGGATGAAGAGATTTGTATCCAGTGCGGCAAGTGCATCCTGGTCTGCCCCCATGCCGTGGTGCGCGCCAAGATTTACGATGCCGCGCTTCTGAAAAACGCACCCCCGACGTTCAAGTCCTCTGCGGCGCGCTGGAAGGAATTCAAGGAATTGAAGTACACCCTCCAGGTGGCGCCGGAAGATTGCACCGGCTGTACCCTGTGCGTTCAAATCTGCCCGGTGAAGAGCAAGAGCGAGGCCAAGCACAAGGCCATTAACATGGCGCCCCAACCGCCGCTGCGCGAAGCCGAACGCGACAACTGGAAATTCTTCCTCCGCCTGCCGGAAGCTGACCGGCGCACCCTCAGCCTCGGGCAGGTCAAGGACGTGCAGTTGCTGCAGCCGCTGTTTGAATTCTCCGGGGCCTGCGCCGGATGTGGCGAGACACCCTACATCAAGTTGATGAGCCAACTCTTCGGCGACCGCGCCCTCATCGCGAACGCCACCGGCTGCTCGTCCATTTACGGCGGCAACCTGCCCACTACCCCCTACGCCCAGAACCCTGACGGACGTGGCCCGGCGTGGTCGAACTCCTTGTTTGAAGACAATGCCGAGTTCGGCCTGGGTATGAGACTGGCGATCGACAAGCAAACCGAGTACGCACGCGAGTTGCTGACGCGGCTCTCCTCCAACCTCGGAGATGAGCTGGTTCGTGCAATGCTGGCCGCCGACCAGACAACGGAGTCCGGCATCCGGGAGCAACGCGAGCGGGTGAAGGCGCTGCACGCCAAACTCGCCGGGATGACGGCACCGGAAGCCCGCGACCTCGCGAGCCTTGCCGACGCCCTGGTCAGGAAGAGCGTCTGGATTGTGGGCGGAGACGGCTGGGCCTACGACATCGGCTACGGCGGCCTCGATCACGTCCTGGCTTCCGGCCGCAACGTGAACGTCCTGGTGCTCGACACCGAGGTGTATTCGAACACGGGCGGCCAGATGTCCAAGGCCACGCCCCGTGGCGCCGTCGCCAAGTTCGCGGCGGGCGGAAAACCCCGGCCCAAGAAAGACCTGGGCGTGATGGCCATGGCCTATGGCAACGTTTACGTCGCGGCAGTCGCTATGGGCTCGAGCGACATGCACACGCTCAAGGCCTTCCTCGAGGCAGAGGCCTATGATGGCCCGTCACTGCTCATCGCTTACAGCCATTGCATCGCTCATGGCTACGACCTTGTCCATGGCCTCGACCAGCAGAAGGCTGCCGTCCTGTCGGGTTACTGGCCTCTTTACCGGTACAATCCGGACTTGGCCAGGCTGGGGAAGAACCCCTTCCAGCTTGATTCCAAGCCCCCCGCATTGCCGCTTGAGAAATACATCTATAACGAGACGCGTTACACCATGTTGACACACAGCGATCCCCAGGCTGCCAAGCTCTTGCTGCAATTTGCTGAGGAAGACGTTCGCAACCGCTGGCGAGTTTACCAAAACATGGCCGCCATGCCGATGAATGGCGCGGCGAAGGAGACGAAATAATGATCGACCTTTCCACTACCTATCACGGGCTCAATTTGAAGAATCCCCTGGTCGTTGCTGCATCCCCACTCGCCGAAGAGCTCAGGAATCTCCGGCGCATGGAGGATAGCGGCGCTGCAGCCATCGTGCTGCCCTCGCTCTTCGAGGAACAGATCAATGTCGAAAGCTCCGAGCTCAACCTGTTTCTTCAGCAAGGCACGGAAAGCTTCGCCGAATCACTCACCTATTTCCCTGACATGACAGGATACAACCTTGGTCCGGACGGCTATTGTGAGCACGTCCGGCGCGCCAAGGCAGCGGTCGGAATCCCCATCATCGGCAGCCTCAACGGCTCGTCCACCGGCGGCTGGATCCAATATGCCAAGAAGATTCAGGATGCCGGCGCGGATGCCCTCGAGTTGAACATCTACTACATCCCTACCAGCACCGAGCTGACGGGGGAGGAAGTCGAAAAGCTGTATTGCGACCTCCTCTCCGAGGTGAAATCCAGCCTGCACATTCCGGTGGCCGTGAAGATCAGCGCCTACTTCAGCTCCCTCGCCCATATGGCCAAGCGCCTGGACCAGGCCGGCGCCGACGCTCTGGTTCTCTTCAACCGCTTTTATCAGCCGGACTTCGACCTTGAAAACCTCGAGGTGGTACCCAACCTCCTGCTCAGCACCTCTCACGAACTACTGCTGCGATTGAACTGGGTCGCCATCCTGTTCGGGCACGTTAAGGCCGATCTCGCCATCACCGGCGGCGTGCACACCGCTGCTGATGTTTTGAAAGCCATGATGGCCGGCGCGCGCGTGGTGGCAATGGCTTCTGCACTGCTTCGGGACGGCATCGGCCACCTCGCCACACTCCGCAAAGACATGCTCGCCTGGATGGAAGAACACGAGTACCAATCCATCCGCCAGATGCAGGGCAGCATGAGCCAACGCGCCGTGGCCGACCCCGCCGCCTTCCAGCGGGCCAACTACGTGCGCGTGCTCAGCTCCTATTCCATGAAAGGTGTTCCCTTGTAACCTCCACTGAAAAAGCCAAAGCGCCACTTGCTGCTACATTATGTGGAAAACAGCAGGTGGCGCTTTTGTTCTAAGCGCTTGACCTGCACCGCTGGCTTGAAAGTAGGCAGTAAGCAGAAGGCAGTAGGCAGTAGGCAGTAGGCAGTAGGCAGTCGGCGGTGGCGAGAAGTAAGAAGGCAACTGACAGCCCATAACTCACAATTCAGAATTCAGGATTGGCCCCTTCCCCTTTCCTCTGCGACCTGCCCCCGGCTCTTCTGCCTCCTGAATCCTGACTCCTGAATCCTGCTCTCCCCCACCTACGACCTACCACCTACTAAATACCTGTATTTTCAACAATATTCCCGCTTTAGACGCGTAACTACCTTTGTTTTCTGTAACATTCCAGCTTTGCTACCGCCCGTGGAAGGCCGACCCTTTATTTTCATAGGCATTCCCGCATCGCTCGTTCACTTTTTAGAGTTAGCATTGTTTCCTCTTTCCCCGCGAAGAAGACGTTCTGTCCCAGACTGCTGTGCAGGCGGGAAGTCCCGCCAACTCCTCAAACGCCATCGGCGGCAGCCGGTACCAAGATGGAGCGGAGCAATTCACACTTCACAATTCATAATTCAGCATTGCCCCACTTACAATCCTAGCCTATCTGCTGCCGCGTGTCAAGAGACACAGAGTCCGTTTCGGCCCTGCAAGGCAGGCACGCACCCCTACCCCAGGGGTCATTCGCGCCGAGGAGTGGCCGTGGTCGAGGGTACGATTACACGGGAGGCCTGAGGAGGGAAAGCCGCAGAGCCTCTGGCAAGCGAGACTCTGCATTCCAAGGTCATGATTTCTTGTTTTTTTAACAAGCTTTTTTCCAACTGCCTTACGAAAGGTGCATAAATAGAGGCTTTGGACGGGTCAATTGCTTACCCAAGAGATTTCGGGTTTGGTTGCGGCTCGGCCGCGCTGTGCTACTCTGCTCGCTTGTTAGGGTGAGTAATCAGGTGTAGAATCTCGACAATAGCGGGGACCTTGCTTATCGCGCCCGCTGACTGGAAGGAGGTCTTATGATCGCGCCGCAAGGTCATAGCTCCTGTCGAATCAAACGACGGGATGCCGGCATCGTGGTTCTGTGCTTCTGGGCAGCGTGGCTTGTGCCGGTCGGGTACGGCCAGGCTGATCGGGTGAGCCGACTGATCGTCGCCCTCAAGGATGCAGATGCGATGGTCCGACGGGATGCGGCCGGGGCGTTGGAAGAGATCGGCGCACCGGCCGTCGAGCCCCTGATCGCCGCCCTCAAGGATTCAGACGAGCAAGTCCGACAGTACGCGGCCGAGGTGTTGGGAAAGATCAAAGACCCTCGCGCCGTCGAACCCCTGATCGCCGTCCTCAAGGATGCAGACGCGGGGGTTCGATGGAATGCGGCCGAGGCGTTGGAAAAGATCGGCGCACCCGCCGTCGAGCCCCTGATCGCCGCCCTCAAGGATGCAGACGCGAAGGTCCGAGGGGAAGCGGCCGGGGCGTTGGGAAACATCAAAGACCCCCGGGCCGTCGAGCCCCTGATCGCCGCCCTCAAGGATTCAGACGAGCACGTCCGAGGGTACGCGGCCGGGGCGTTGGGAAACATCGAAGACCCTCGCGTCGTCGCGCCCCTGAGCGCCGCCCTCAAGGATACAGACGCGAACGTCCGACGGAATGCGGCCTTGCACTTGGGAATCATCAAAGACCCCCGCGCCGTCGAGCCCCTGATCGCCGCCCTCAAGGATGCAGATTTGTACGTCCGGAAGTACGCGGCCGAGGCGTTGGGAAAGATCAATGACCCCCGCGCCGTCGAGCCCCTGATCGCCGCCCTCAGGGATTCAGACGAGGACGTCCGAGAGTACGCGGCCCGGGCGTTCGGAGAGATCAATGACCCCCGCGCCGTCGAGCCCCTGATCGCCGCCCTCAAGGATGCAGATTCGCACGTCCGAAATTACGCGGCCGAGGCGTTGGAAAAGATCGGCGCACCGGCCGTCGAGCCCCTGATCGCCGCCCTCAAGGATTCAGACAAGGACGTCCGAGAGCACGCGGCCCGGGCGTTGGGAGAGATCAAAGACCCCCGCGCCGTCGAGGCCCTGCTCGCCGGCCTCAAGGATTCCGACAAGGACGTCCGAGAGCAGGCGGCCCGGGCGTTGGGAAAGATAAAAGACCCCCGCGCCGTCGAGCCCCTGCTCGCCGCCCTCAAGGAGACAGACGCGAACGTCCGACGGAATGCGGCCCGGACGTTGGGAGACATCAAAGACCCCCGCGCCGTCGAGCCCCTGCTCGCCGCCCTCAAGGAGACAGACGCGAACGTCCGACGGAATGCGGCCCGGACGTTGGGAGACATCAAAGACCCCCGCGCCGTCGAGCCCCTGCTCGCCGCCCTCAAGGATGAGTATTGGCCCGTCCGACGGAGTGCGGCCGAGGCGTTGGGAGAGATCAAAGACCCCCGCGCCGTCGAGCCCCTACTCGCCGCCCTCAAGGATTCAGACGAGCACGTCCGAGAGCACGCGGCCCGGGCGTTGGGAAAGATCAGAGACCCTCGCGCCGTCGAGCCCCTGATTGCCGCTTTGAAGAAGCCTGACCTTGCTGTGATCGCCGGAGCTTTTTCGTTCTTCATTCAAAGGGGTGAACCCGGCTCAGAGGATGCTTTGATCCAGGCGCTGAATGCTTACGGCGATAAAGACATGGCCGAGGCCTTCCTAAACCGCGGGAATTCGGCGTTGGAAGCAGCAGCGCGTCAATGGGCAGTGGCGCACGGTTACCAAGTCATACGGACAACCATCCAGTTGGGCAGTCCGCGGTAAACGGTGTGTCATCTTGGCAGAGACGAGGGATGCCACGGAGGTGGCGCAGATTCGGTCGCTTTTCGACCGAGGCTGCGAGCGCGTAGGTCTGAGCTTGGTAGCGCAGGTCCCGTTCTTCGGACCCTTCGCTGTGCTCAGGGCAGGCTCTGCGGCTCTTCAAGGTCCCTTCACGGCCCCGGCGGATGGCCGCAACGCTGCCAGGACAAATCTTGAGAAGCCGCAACTCCCCGCCACGGTGGGCGGGAGCAGGTAGGGAAAGAGCAGGAGTCGGGAGTCAAAATGAAGAGGATCTGCTTTCCGCTGTGCACTTCCTGCCTTCCGTTTTGTGCTTACGGCCTGTAGCTTCCTTAGCGATCCCGCCGCGACGGGACCGAACGGGTCGACCGTTTCAGGGTCGAGAAACTTGGATGGCACGCCATCCGTGGGCGGCGGGCGCAAAACCCAGCGCCCTTGCCCACGGCTACTCACTTTTAACCCCTTCGGGGTTCAGACGTACCTACCGTCAACCCTCACCGGCCCATCAGAACCCTCGATGCCGCCTCAGGGCAAGTGGTGGAGCACAGTGCATGAGTCTTCCGATCCCACTTCGAAAACCCGGTTCCAATCGATGAATCGCTGGTCACGGTTCGGATAGGGTTTCACCCGGATGCAACGGCACCCCCCCTCGGCGAGCGTGACGTTCATCACCAAATACTCGGGAACCACGGACTGCGCCAGAGCTTGGGCCGATGTCAAAGACACGTTATGGCCGGAAAGATAGCTGTTCTTGACCGAAAACCCCAGTCCCGAGAATCCGTAGCCAATCCCGTAAAGGTCGTAGAGGACGTTCGCCCCGGAGGTACTTCCGGTCAGTGGGAATGCACCGCCCGTGAGTTGCCAGAGGGCTACACCGGCGTTCATCGTTGCCGCCAGTGTCAAGGGCACCTGCGTGTCGGACTGATCGGAAAAGCTCAACGCGGCGCAGTACACCTTCTTGTCCACCGTGTCGCCCGGCGCGGCCGGGCAGGCCGTGGACGAATACCCCAAGTCGTCAACGAGGGCCTTGAACACGTTCGGCCAGGTGGCGAGTGTGGCCTGAGTTTTCGTGCGGTCGCGCGGCCGGCAGCGCATGGCCACCAAATCGTATGCCGCATTGATATCGTTGCCCACATAGCGAACATCGTCTTGGACCGGCAGGGCCGGCTCGTAATAGATCGTTGCGCTCATGAAGGCGCGCTTCTGAACGTTGTTATTCTTGCCGATGCTCGTGACGCTTTGCGTCGGGTTGACGTAGATGATCCGCGTGAAATCGTTGATGCTCGCGAACCCTGTGGCCGCATCGCTGGTGCGAGTCTTATCGGCCACTGTTGCCGGCGAGTTCTCCGCCGCCGCCACAGTCGTCACAGGGGGCATAGTGGAGTTCACGGCAGACCCCCAGACCACAAGAAGCAGGGCGCCAATTACCAGGGCCAAGATTGGCAGGGGTTTCTCATTAACAAGCCGAAAAAGAAGCGTCCTTTTGGCGTTTCCCATGGATATCCTTCCTTCCGACGTTTACCATCGGCTCCCCCTGGAGCGGCAAACAGATCCAGGGCAAGTCAGTGGATCTGACGCATTTCATTGAGAACTGCGAAACCACATGGCCTGGGACAACCCGCATCGAATTGAAGCTCCGCCTCGCCATTTGCCACAAAGGGAAAACCCTCTCCCGCCGCAGGGGTGAGGGGAGTTGCTTGAGGGAACCAGTCACGCCATGGAGCTTGTTGGAGGTGGACTCCGAAGTCAAGAGTACTTCTGGTCGGCAATAAGTTAATGTCGCCAAAGCCTGCTTTTGCCTGGTCTTCATCTCCCTTCAGGGGGGATGGGGGTGCGGGGGAAGGGGGCTGGCGTTTAACGCCCCCTTCCCCCGCCCAGCGCCATCAGTCGGCCACCTGCGGCTAGGGGCTGCCCCCTGCGCGGCATCGTGCTGTTGCTGTTTGCCATGGCAAAGTAGTCAGTGGTCAGTTGTCAGTGGTCCCGCCTCCGCGGGTTCGTGGTCTATCGACATGTCATGCTGAACGCAACGGCTGTCATGCTGATCCCGCCCTGCAGGGGGAAGCATCTCGCTCTGCTGTTTCTGGACGGAAAAGTCCAGAGCGAGATTCTTCGCTCCGCTCCGCTGCGCTCAGAATGACAGCTCCTACGAGTTCTTCCGCAGCCTGTGAAGCCCCTGGGGCGTTCAAGCGCCACGGGTTCAAGCCAGAATTTCGCCACCCTGTTCTCGCGTCGCACCTGGATATGCGGCGGTTCGCTCCTATCCAAGGAAACGAAGAAATCAAGGATTTCCTGCTCTTCGCCCAGCGAAGGATTGGCTACCCGCTAATCACTGTGCGCTGGAAGTAGCGGCAGCGGCGGCTACACTCGCCGCGTCGACGGAGAGCGGGCTTTGCAGAACCATCTCAAACTGCCAGCCCGTGTCAAAAAGCACGCCATTGCCTCCGCCTTGGTGATGGGCCATGAGGACGGTCGCGACGACCACGGCTACGGCGCCGCCGACCGCCACTCCTACGATAGCTCCAATATGTGACCCCGGGTTGGGCAAGGGCGGTAACCCCCCCGATTGTTGCGCGGGCAGCGCATAGTTTGATCCGCTTGCGCCGGCGAACGCGGTCAGCTCTGGAGAACCTGACTCGGGACTGAGGGCTTTGGCCTGCGTGTTGGCGCCGTCAACAGCCACGCTATAACCGTTCGCGTAAAGGATGCGAGTGAAGTGCATCAGCAAGCTGGGGCCCGAGCGGCCTCGCTTCGTCACTTTATCAATCACGCCCTCCACGTAGGTGCCGACCGGGATCGCCAACTGAGTACCGACGGTGACGGGAAACCCCGTGACCGCGCGGACGGCGTTTCCAGGCCGCGCCTTGGTTGTAATCGGACTGGCGAGTGCGAGAGGAATTCGGGTTCCTACCGGAATGGTGATCGTCTGGTTCTGAGAAGCGGCTGGCGCCTGGGCCTGAGCTTGGGAAGGCGGCTGAGGATTCGACGCCGGTTCCTGGGCCCAGCATGTCGAGGCAGCGAGAAGTCCAACGAGAGCAAGTATTCGCATAAAATTGTCTCTCCTATCTGGAGAAGGAAACGCGCAAAGCGTTACGGTCCGTAGGGCGCTGCTCTGCGCCTTTTCGCCGTTCTGCGGAATATTTCATGCCTCGCCTTGGTCAAAGTACAGCGCAAAAGTCTGGCCTGCGAACCGGAGCGACTGCAAAAAAACCGACCCGTCAGAATTGGTGCGCGTCCCCGGTGCGTCAGCGGGCGATTTCCTGTTCAATAGGACGACTCGCGCCCGCACCCTAACGACGATATTTCCGTTCTGAAGGATATCCACCTGAGCCAAGGGACCCGATCCTTCCCAAGTGACTTGATAGCTTCCGGCAGACAGTTGCATTCCAGAAACCTGAACTGGAGCGTTGATCTGGAACGATTCCTTAAAACTCTGAACCTTTAGGTTGGATGTCACGACGGGAGGGCTGGGACACCTCACACCCGGTGTGCCGGGAGTGCCGGGCATGATCGTGTCTGGTGTTCCCGGCGTAGCAGGAGTACCCGGTATGACTGTGTCCGGCATTCCAGGCCCTCCTGGGATAACAGTGGGCGGTGTGCCGGGTGTGCCCGGAGTGCCGGGTATGACCGTGTCTGGCGTTCCCGGCGTGCCGGGAATCGGCCGGCATAGCGTCGCAGATTTGAGGTGAGCAAGCAGCGCAGGATTGGACAGACGCACCGCAGCGGCGACGCTGGCCGCATTCAATCGGAGAGGCACCTGCAGAACCATTTCGACCTGCGAGCCGTTGTCGAGAAGGACGTCGCTTGCAGAACTGACCTGCACATAGGCGGTGGCCACCGCCGCGATCACATCGTCGGCGGGAGCAAGCGGCGTTCCCGACGCAGCGGACGCCGGTTGAGCGGGCGGCTGCCCGGTTGTCACGTTCTGGGGACCGGCAAGTTCAACCGTATAACCGTTGGCGAAGATGATTTTCGTAAAATGAATTTGCAACTGCGCATGGGGTGAAAGCCAGCCAGGCCGCGTCAGCGTGTCGATCTGGCCCTGCACATACGTGCCTGGCGGAATCGCCATTTGGTTGTTCACCGCTACAGGGAAGACTGCCTGCGCATAGACGCTATCCCCGGCCTTAGCTGTTTTGGCCAGGATAGGGCTGGTGAGCATCAGTGAAACCGTGGTTCCCGCGGGAACTACAATCCTCGATTCCGCGGGTGTGCTTCTCGCTTGCGCGCCGCCTTGCGAATCAGGCTGCGGTGGCGCTGTTTGCGCAGCGCACGCCAAAGCGCTGAGCAATATTGCTATTGCGAGGCGCCGCATGGTCACCACCTCCGATCGCCGTCTCGCTTACCACTATGACAGACGGCTACCAATACACTCAGGTTTCACTCAGGAGTCAGGAGTCAGAAGTCAGAAGTCAGAATGAAGAGCATCTGGTCGGTACCTTCTGTCCCGTGTTTCGTGCTTTGCGCTCTCTGCTCACCGCCTGGGTTTTCCTGCCCGAGGAAAAGCCGCTCCTCGCAGGCCAGCAATGTAAGCCGTGGGCCAGAGCCACGGAAATGGCGCGCAAGAAACGTCTGGGCGCGGGCGGGGCCGAAGGGTTCGACCCCTTCAGGGTCGAGAAACTTGGATGGCACGCCATCCGTGGGCGGCGGGCGCAAAACCCCGCGCCCTTGCCCACGGCTACTCATCTTCAACCCCTTCGGGGTTCAGACAAAAAAACGCGGAATGACCGTGACCAAGCAGCCGGGTGGCGGCGGACATCGGTTCGGGCGGCGAAGACAAGCCTACAAGGCGGGGCGCTGGTCCGCCTCACGCGTGTCGATGGAGAGAGGGGCCTTCAGCCCTGGCCGAAGTCGCATTACCAGTGCCTGACGGATCAGATGGAGAATTGGACTTCGATTCTCGAAGAGAAGTCGCAGCCACTCCCGCCGTTTCATCTGGGGGAAATAGATCCCCCGGAAAGCCAGACGGCCCAGCAGATGCGTGAGGCGGTCCGCAAAAGATCTTGATTCCAGCCACTTCATGGCGGTGGCAATAGTTGCCGGACTGTAGGACGACTTCCAGGCCTGTCTCACCTCGTCCTCCGCCTGTTCAGAGGAAATCCCCAGAGGCGTGAAGTCCATGGTGAAAGGCCGGAACTCCAACCAGTGTTTCGGCCGGGTGAGCCGGCCGGCAGAAGCCAGGCGGTCATAGAGTGGAGTTGACGGATAGGGTGTGAGCAGACCAAACACGGGCATCCCCGGGGGCCAGGCACGAATTACGTCCAGAGTGCGCTGGGCTACACCCGGGCGGTCGTTGTCCATCCCGAAAATGAAGGAAGTGATGGCATAAACGCCGTGTCGAGCGAGGCGTTCGAGAATCGCCCCATATTCGGTTGGTTTGTTAAATCCCTTGCTCACGCTCTTGAGGTTTTCGGAATCAATTGACTCGAGGCCCGCGAAGATCCATTTGCCGCCACTTTGGGCGATCAGGGAGACCAGTTCCTCGTCACGCAGAAGGTTCATGCTGATTTGTGCCACCCAGGGAACTCCTGCGTCGCGGGCGATGATCTCCCTGAGCAACGACTTGGTGCGCTTGGGGTTGATGGCAAAGTTATCATCGATAAAAAAGACCGCAATCTTTCCTTTTTGCCGCTTTTCCAGGGACTTCAGCATCAACAGTTCGCTCACCACGCTCTCATTGGAGCGAAAACGAATTGAATCACCGAAAAAGCCTGTAACGGTGCAGAAATCGCAACCGTAGGGGCATCCGCGGCCGGTTTCAATCGGAAGCAAATAAAAAGTCTGCCAGGTCATCCCGAGGAGCGAAAGGAGGCGCCGCGCCATGGCGGGGAAGTGCCGGATCAGGTTGAACTGGTCAAGGTTCATGCGGTGCCAGGGGATCACTGGATAATCCGCCAGGGAGGGCTTGACCTCCTTGCCCGCGGCATTGAGAGGGGCATAGAGGTCTTTCAGCGTGCCACGCTCGGCATCCGCAACGATGTTCGGCCAAAGCTGGTCCGCCTCCCCTAGGGCCACCGAGTCAGCGTGGCGAGGGCCGCCGTCGCGTCCTAGTGCTTCGTCGGGCACCTCGGTGATGTGAGGGCCTCCCATCACTACGGGGACGCCCACCGCGCGCACCGCGTCCGCCATCTGGTAGGCCTTCCTTATCATGCGAGTCATGGCGCCAATTCCTACCAGCCCGATCTGATTCTCCCGGACGTACTGCACCAACTCCGTCGCGCTCAGACGCTGCGCGTTTCCGTCCACCAGAAACACCTCGTGTCCTGGAGGGGTGAGTGACTTGAGAAGAAACATCCAGAGATGCGGCATGAAGTTGTGCGTGATCTCGTTATCAGGATTGTAGAGCAGAATATTCATCTGTGCTTTGCCCCTTCAGTCTTGCTTTGGATTCGAGATGCTTTGGAGACAACGAATGCCCAATAGGAGTCTCTCGAATTCGTGTCACAGGTAACACGTTAGTTGACCCGCAGCACTGCGGCCCCGCGGATGGCGTCATTCTTGAGCGAGTTCAGCACGCGATTGGCGTCGCGCAGCGGGAATACCTC
>Ga0208819_1001521_pt1 | contig 12005 bp, 8 predicted proteins | sample June2015DPH_11_1_3_FD_184707 | JGI IMG/M metagenome (GOLD analysis project Ga0208819, IMG submission 184707) | Peatland microbial communities from SPRUCE experiment site at the Marcell Experimental Forest, Minnesota, USA - June2015DPH_11_150... | ecosystem: Environmental > Terrestrial > Soil >...
GGGGTCCCAGCGGCTCAAGTCCTCCAACTTTTCCGAGGCCAATTCTGTCGCCAAGCTCATGTACTTCGACTGGCGATTGGTGTTCATGCAGTGGGCGGCCAGGGTGGCAGTCGCTACCACCCCTACCACAAGGACGATGAGCGCCACGAGGGTCTCCAAGAGGGTGAATCCACGGTCCGAAGCAGTTCTAATTGACCGAAACATCGCCGACTCCTGTCACATTAATGGTCTTCGTCAAAAGGCCGTTGCTGATCGCAAAACTCATGGTGCCTGTAGTGGCAGAAACAGTGCCGTTGGCGTTGAATTGAAGGGTGGTGGTCTGGTTGATTGTGACGTCGTGAACACCACTGATCGGGACAGCGGTGCCCACGCTCGTAAAGCTCGAGGCCCCCGCCGGCTCACTTGCCAACTGATAGGTTGCGTTACTGGAATTGAAGGTTATGTTGTACGGGTACGCGTGCATGATGGCCTGGTAGCGAGTGGCCGAAATTGCTCCCGTGGCGGCGGACACGGCTGCGGTCAGCCGATAATTGCGCAAGACATTCACGGTTGTCGGAAGCGCGAAGGATGCCAACACACCCACCACCGCAAGAGTGATGAGGATCTGGACCAGGCTGAAACCGTCGCTCCTTTGGGCTGCCCTTCGTCTGGCACGGCTTGCCACCTCCCTATTGACGTCATTCACCACAATGGTCCTCCTTTACCGCTTCCCCTTCCTGTCCTCATCATTAATCTATTTGCAAACCATCCTCCTACATCGCGCCTGAGGGGCAGATGAAACCGCCTCCGGAACACTCTTTGCGCTGCAATGGTGCTGGTGTCAGTGCCGGGGAAACACCCTTCCATTGCTTGCTGAAAGCAGTTAGTGCCCGCTATGGGGCGACACCACGTGACTGCCAATCTGCCGTCAACTGTTGCGCAGGCGATATCACTCGCGTGTTCCGCGCGCGGTGTCACCTGAATTTAACTTCGGCTCAACATAATCGTGTCTTAATGGTACGGGAGTACTACGGACATTCTTCACCCTGAATTTGGACCAGACCACTTCATTATGCAGTGACACCTGTGAAGTAGGGCCGGCGCCTGCCCCCGCTGGCCGTGGGTCCTGCCGGCACTGCACGCTGCCGCCCATGACAGGGCGCGACGTCAAGCGCGACGCCCAAGCCTGCAAGAACCCACTCACTGCTTAATACGAGTGTATGACGAGACGACCATCTGGCCCACGGCACCATCGAGGCGCGAGAGCTGGACATCGTAGTGCACCGGGTAGCCTCCCTGGTCGCTGACATTGAGGGCCCTGATGGAGCCGACGAAGTAGCCACTGGATCCGCCGCCCGCTAGGGTGACCGTGGCCAACGGAGCGGCGAGCACGGCGTTACCATGGAGGGACACTCCCCCGCTGGCGTCGGTGCCGGCATAGTTGATTTGCACGGCCTCGGGCGCCGTGGTGAGGCTGTTAGATACGCCCTGGCCCTCGATGTCAATCGAGGTCCGCACGGTGAACACTACATAACCGTCCACGGCTACTGGCTGGGCAGGATCGATTGGTAGTAGGAGAGCGCGTTCACGTCCGTAAAACGGGGCGTGCCCGGTGGAAGCTTGTTGATATTCTGAAAATCCGTGTCAAACGTGTAGTTGCGCGTGGGCGGCTGGTACACGACGTTGTTAAAGTTGTACTTGTAGATTCCTGTGGCCTGGCGTGAGATGTAAAAGCTGGCCAGGGAGCCGAGATAATTCAGAGTCTGGCCGCCCCAGTTCTCGTCGTAACGAAGGAAGTTGTGAACTCCGCCGTCAGTTCCGGTGTCTCTTGCCCCCCAGGAGGGCTGCTGGAAGGGGATAACCTTTCCGCCCATGACGGCCATCCGGTAATAAGTTGTACTGGCGACGCGGCTACCCGAGTTCGTCGGGTTGGCGAAGCTGTTGGCGTCTCCGGTGCCTGACTGAGCGCCAAGCGTCCACTTGTTCGAAAGCAGCGTCACCGCGTCACCCTCCACCGACGCGGGCACGTGACACTTGCCCGACACGTCATTAAATTGGTTGGCCACACTGGCGTTGTAATCCCCTTGAACATAAACAGGGTTTTCGGAGGCCACGGTGAATCCGCCCGCCGTGCCGCCGGAGCACGTCGCAGCCTGCGCGGCCGCTAGGGGTGGCAAATTGCCGAGCGTGCCATTCACCAACCGGAGGGCGCGCCGGAAGATGACGACGCTATTAATTTGTGCCTGGTTGGCCGTGATGCGCACCTCAGCGGGATTTTCTGTCGAGCTATTGGCCAGCGCGCTTATGATCGCTGGCCATTTCGCGGTGGTGGCGACGCCGCCGGCGGTGACGCCGCTGGGGCTGACGCTTTGGGGGGTGGTGATGGGATGCGCATAGGCGCCATAGGTGCGGAACACTCCGTCGCCGTCCACATCCTCGGCAGGCTCCAAAACACCGTCGGGAGTGCCAGCCGCGTCGGCGGCGGTGGGGTTGATGATGTCTTCATTCCCGAATTCACCGCTTTCGGCGCCCGTGCACACGCCTTCGAGGTCGTATGTCGAGTCGTTGCAATTCATTCTCCGATCCGAAGTGTAGAGGAGATAACCGGAGTTGTTGAGGGCGTCCGGGCCGTTGAGGGCGTACTTTCCGCTGGTGGCAATGTTGCCGGCAAACCATTGCTGAAGATTACCCACGTCTATTTCCACGAGGTTCATGATGCCGTTCAAGCTCGGAGTCGTTTGGGTGTCCGAGTCCCGCACCTCTCCCTCCCGTGCGTCGTACATATTGATGGGCACAAAACTCACAGGGTTTGCCACGTTCGACAAACCCGACGTAGTCCAGCCGGAGAAGGTGACGCCGGGCGCAGCTTCCTCCAGGTGTATGATGGCAGTGTTGGTGCAAGGGGATGGAGGCCCGGAGGAACTCGATGTAGGTGATATTGCCCCGCTGTCAGTAAGAGTCGCAGTTGGCGTATAGGGCGACACCCAGCTTGTCCCTTGTGGCGTGCCCACAAGCAGAGTAATGACCCCGTTGCCCGTTCCGGTATAAGTCCCGGAGGTTGTTGTGCGGTAAACATTGTAGCCGGTTGCTCCCGTGACGGCTGGCCAAGTGAGCGTTATCGTCTTATTGGAGCTCGTAGTGGAGGTGCTCGCCACCGTGCCCGCGCTTTCACCCCAGGCGCCCACGGCTGTAACCACATAGTAGTAGGTTTTACTTGCAGTCAGGGACCCACCCGAAGAGGTGCTCAGCCCCGCCGCAGGCATCGTTTGCGCCGCAGCCGACGCCTTGTCGCTGGAGATTCCCTGCGCCAGAATTTCCTCGGTCACATCCTGCCATTTATTTGGGGCGTAATTTGGTGCGTTTGTACCCAGTTGCATTTCGATCTTGATATAGCCACCGAGCACAGTCGTCCCCGCCGCAAACATGGAGTCGCTGGTTGAAGCGGACGACTCGGCAAGAGGCGGATGGCAGGCGTCGGTGGGCGGAAGGTAGTAGGCGCCGGCGCTATTGGTGCGCTGAATCGTGCAGGGGCCCGGGGGGGCGCAAGTCGTGCTAGACATGCCCGAACTCCCAGCTTCGGCAAGCGGGTACGCTAATGAGGTGACGGTATCAACGCCGGGTAAGTTATCGATGTCGGCTTGGGTGTCCGACAACAGAATGCGCAAGCTGGCCTGATTGTAAAAACGGGCCATGCCGAGCGCGCTCGTCGGACTTTCGTAAGGCGCTGGAGGAGTGGTGGGGGGGCGCTGAATCATGGCGATCGGGGTGGAATTGATCCCGGGCAGCGCTATAGCCAGGTTGAGCACCTTCGCTCCCGTCGTCCCATCCTGAATATAGCCGTTATACGTGGTCAGCGAAAGCGTTTTCCAGTTGGGGTTCTCAGTGCTTCCCGGCCCGCCCTCTACGGCGCCTTGGTTGAGTCCCAACGTCAGGCAATTTCCCGATTGAGTCCCCGTCAACGTCGACGGGCAGCCGTTCGACGTGGTCAACACGTTGACGGTACTACAGTAGTTACTCGAAGTACAACTCCCCGAAGGCCAAGTCGTCATCACGTACCCATTTGAGAGCTGGTCTCGGATGATTCCCTTAGCGGCGGTGACGTGATCGTTGAGGTTCAGCGTACCGCTGCCATCTTCCGCCAGAAACAAGTTGCCATTCGTGTGTACGCGGCCTCCAAAGTTGAAGTTCGAGCCGGCGTGAAACGAGAGGTCGCTGTCGGAGAAAATACCAAACTCGAAAATGGGCACGGCGACTTCCTGCACCGTCCTGGTCAGCTTGACTTCCGTATTGTTGGGGCCATCGGCAATCACCGTGAGCTGGAAGGGAGTGATGACGCCCTCAAGGCCGGCGAGGGGGCCGTTCCCTCCGATAGCTCCGTTGGAACTTCCCAGCACATTGCCGGGCACAGTGGAACAGAGGACCATCGTCGGCGTACACGTCGCGATTGGAGTGCATGGCGCCCCACAATTCAGGAAGTAGGAGGATGTGATCCCCTGGAGGGGCTGGAAGTTGGAGGCGGTGGTTGTCCAGGCCGTGATCTGGGTGGGCGTGGGAGACGCGGTATGGGCGAAATAGTCCGCCATAAGGTTACTCATCTGCTCGAGCCCGGCGACGGCGGCGTAATAAGTCACCCCGTTATCCCGGTTGCTGGCTGCCACCTTTTGCTCGCCGCTGGTGACAAAGTAAAACCCGATCAGCATGATGGTGAGCACCAACATCAGCAGCATGGCAACAATGAGAGCGGTTCCCGATTCCTGCGCTGCGTGGTTTTTCATGCTTCCTCCTTCCCCCTCGGCCTCGTGCCGGGCTGTCCCGCCCGGCGGGCTTTCTCTCCCGCGCTCCATCAGTTCTCCGTCATACTGGCGCCCAAATTGTACTTGTTGTAATAGTCCAAATTCTGAACCGTCACCGCGTTCGTGATCGACTTGGTATACCATTGTCCATTCGCGTGGTTTTGGTGGTCGGTTTCGCCAATCATGGTCAGAGCCACTTTGCGGATATTGTTGGGACTGGCGGGGTTCCTCGTGGGAGCCACCGGCGGCACCACGGGCAAAAGACAGTACGTAAACTGCATGACGTTGATGCCCAAAGCCACCGCCTGCGCCGTCGACGCCGCGTCCGTAGTAACCAGCTTCTGGAGCTTGCGGGGGGTCGAAGTGTCCAGATAGTAGGTCACCATCGTAATTGGGTAGGCCGTAATCGCAGGCCATGACACCGGCGGCCCCGCCGTTTCAAGCTGGTTGATCGTTCCGCTCGTCGGGCCCGAGAATTGGTTGACGCCCAGGACGTCGTTGGCGTCTCCATTCTTAAATGTGATGACGCCGGTGTTCGTGTTCACGGACGAGACCGCGAGCAAGCAGGAGGCGTTGGGGTTGGTCAGCATGATCAATTGCCCGGGCTGGACGTAGCCGGCAGCCGCCGCGGAGACGGTTATTTTGGCTAGGACGGCGGAAACAGTGGGGCTGTCCGTCACGGCAGTCGGGTTGAAAGGTGAAGTTTGATTCACCCCGATGATGGTGACGATGTCCGTGGTGATCGCGTTAGCTCCGCTGCCCTGCGTCGGTCCGTTCTGGTAGCCGGGAGTGATCACGGGTATGAATCCGGTGGCAGGAAACGTCAGCCCGGCGCCGGGCGGCCCCGGCCGGTTGATCGCAGCAGCGGTGCCGCCGTAGGGGACGGGAATGCCACCCAAAGGTATATTCTCCCCGGCGGTGGAGAGATCACGCGACACCATGTTCACCGAGGCGCGCAGGTTCTCGTTCACGTCACTCATGCTGCCCACTATGTCGGCGGTGTTATCAAGCTGCTGAACCAGGGTGAAACTCAGGCCCAGCAGCAGGAGCGAGAGCGCCATGGCCACCATCAACTCGAGGAGGGTGAACCCCGTGGTGGGGGAAGGCCCGGACGGATTGTGAATGGGTTTAGACATAGGGCGACATTATTGTGACCATGGTGACGGTGCGCGACTGCCAAGGGAGGGGGTTGTAAATAATCGTGACCGTAACTTGCGCCAACTGGGTATAACCATCGCTCGAGCTGAGCGCCGTCACCTGAATGGAGCGTTGAAAACCACTGAGAGGATATGTAACGTCGTCGGCCGTGCCCAGGATGCCGTCTGGCCCGGGCAACAAATACGTCTCGACGTTCCCTAGTGCTGCTGCGGTGGTGTTCACGAGTCCGCTGCTATCGGCCATATACATGGGGGTGAAGCCGTTCACAAAAAGACAGTTGTTGGGATTGCTTCCACCAGTGGGTATGTTGCAAATCTGGGAGAAACTGATAGTGGAAGTGTCGCGCGCCGTGAAGACGTCCTCCATGGCTTCCCGGGCCTTCTCGCGAGCGATGGTATCCATGGTGGACATCTGCACGGCTTCCAGCCCCAGTCCTATTCCATAGGCTACGGACAACAGGCCGACGACCATGATCAACATCGCAAGCAGCACTTCGAGAAGGGTGAAGCCATGCTCGTCAGGCCGCATCGAGCTTGCTGAATCCATAGAATCCACCCTAATGCCACGCGGTTCCGGAATAGCGCCAGCCTTTGATTTTCCCCGTGGCACTGAGAATTGTTACCGCCCGCGCTGTCTGGGTTTGCCCCGCGATGCCGATGAAAATGGACCCGTTTTGGGAACCACCCTGGCCGTCCTGCACCGACCCGTCGCTCTGAAAGGTAATCGTGCAGGGAAGAGTAGGACCGGGACAGTTATATGTGACAGAGGACGTCTTTCCATAGCCATCCGGCGTGTCCCCAACACCCGTAAAAAGCTTGTACACCATCCGGTTAGGCAGGAAGTAATCGTATAACTGGGTATTGGAGCCGCCGTTTATACCCACTATTACGGCAACAAGTTCCGATGTCCCTTGAAATGTCACCGTGACGTATCGCCGCTGGTCTATAGAAACCTGGCGGGCCTGGCGCAACTGGGCCTCCAAGAGTTGCATCCCCGAGTCCGCCCGCATAGAGGGCAAAGCGTTCTGGAACGCCTCAAACGCCATCCCAAAAACAATGCCGATGATCGCAATCGAGAGCATGAGTTCGATCACCGTAAAGCCTGCTTCCACATCCGCGTTCTTAGGGCGTAGTAATTGAAACATTTCCCACACTCAAAACAGTGATGGTCCATTTGCCGCTTCTCATTACTGTCCTCATCGTTCATCCATTTTCAAACTATCTTCCCGCATCGCGCCTGAGGGGCAGATGACACCGCCTAGGGAACACTCTTTGCGCTGCAATGGTGCTGGTGTCAGTGCCTGGGGGACAGCCTTTGGTAGTTGTTGATAGCACTCCGAATGCGCTCTCCCGCAACGCCACGTGACTGCCAATCTGCCGTCAACTGTTGCGCAGGCGATATCACTCGCGTGTTCCGCGCGCAGTGTCACCTGAATCTAACTTCGGCTCAACACAATCGTGTATCAATGGTACGGGAGTACTACGGGCATTCTTCACCCTGAATTTGGGCCAGACCACTTCATTCAGCCAACTCGCAACGCGCCGCCACTCGCACTTCTTTCAGGAGATTGTGGCGCAGAGCGATCAGGCTGGGATGGCCGAAGAGACGGATGAGTATTGGCAAGAAAAAGGCCCCTACCGACGGTTCAGGCAGCGGCAGAGCGGTTTCCCTGTGTCAGATCGAGCGGCTTCTTATAGAGGCTTGCAAAATACAGTGATACCTCTGAAGTGGCGCCGGCACCTGCCCCGGCTGGCCGTGGGTCATGGCGGCACCGCACAACCTGCCGGGAGAAGCGGCCGAGGGCAAGAGAGACACCCAAGCCTCCAAGAACCCACTCACTGCTTAATACGAGTGTATGACGAGACGACCATCTGGCCTACTGTGCCATCGAGGCGCGAGAGCTCGGTATCGTAGTGCACCGGGTAGCCTCCCTCAGAAGGGAGAAGTGACTAGGCAGTGGGCGGCATGTGGGGATGGCGTCCTTTCCCTACACCCCCCTGCCACCTACTGACCACTGATAACTGACGACTGACAACTTCCCTCAGACCGACATGCCAAAACGACTTCCTGATTCAATCACATATTCTTCAGCAACCACTGAACACGCTGAATGGTTGGTTTCACTATGGCCGGTGGTGGGCCGGTGCTGGTGACGGTGGTTGAGGGGAACCACGGCGGAGCAAACCCAGCCCTGGCGGTAAACCGGCGGTCGAAGTACGTGTTCTCGGTACTCATGTCGCATCCGCAAATGCCACTTTGAATCTGACCGCCCACGTTGTTGAAGGTATTGATGTACCCGGTACACGTGAAACAATACTGGCTGCCTTGCTGAAGGGTCGCAAGACTTCCATCAACCTCAAGGTTATTGTTTGAGTAGGGAGACATCAGGTTGATGTTTCCGTTGGCCGTAAAAACACCCAGCACCTGGTTCTTGTCATTCCCGGGAATTAAAGTAGCGACGGGGTCCCCATTGCAGCAAGCCGGATTGGTTCCCGGCACAATTTGGTTCTGGGTCGTAGTGACGGGTTCAGTCTTGTAAACGACGTCGCCGGTAATATCTATATTTCCATTGGCTACGATGTTGATTTGGGAGCCATCCTGGACAGCGGGTATCCCCTGGCCCGGGCCGCTCAGGCTGGTGATGGTCCCGTTGACGTAAAGCACAGTGGCTGGAGTGCTTCCGGCTAGGCCACTCGTACAGGTTGCAGGTAACGGGTTTATGGTGCTGCAGTTTGTGGGGACGCCGGTCAGGGCCAGAGTTTTGCTTCCGGACGCCACCGTGGTTGTATTCGCGCCGATGTCGGTAGTTACGGTAGTCGTCGTGCTCCCCTGCGTGATGGTGTAACTCTGGGTCGGGTTCCCAGAGGTGTCGTTTCCGATGCTCATCAGGACCGAGGCATTGCCTTGAACGTAGATCCCGCCACCGGTCACGCTGTTCGTGCAGGGGCTCCCGCTGCACGAATAAGGCAAGTAGGCTCCCGTGGTTGCTCCTCCGCTCGGATACGGGTTCCCGGATACGTCCTTGAGCACGGCGTTGAGGTTCGCGCTGGTCACGCTGGGCGGCGGAGGGCTGCTGGTGTTGCCGCACACGTTGCTACCCTCCCCGCAGCCCTTGCCGTCGATGGCTGCCCACTGTTGGCTAAAAGAATTCTGTGGCGTCGGCTCAACGGGTTGTCCGAGGCTGAAGGGCGGGTTTCCTTCAAAGATGGGCTTAATTGTCTGGTTGTTTAGAGTGTAACTACTGGTTGGGGACTGTACGCAGGTGCCCCCAAACCAGAAGTCCGCATTGACGTTCGACTGCCCTATCGGGTCTGTAAAGATATAGGCACCGCCAGTCATAAATTCCCAGGCGCCATTCGTAAACATCGGGCCGGTCATGGTGCCAGGGACCAGCGCCCCCAAGCAGGGAGGGTACACACCGACCCACGCCCCATAACTGGCGAAGTTCATCGTGCTGGATGACGCTGGGCCGCTGACAGCCAAAATGATACTTCCAGTCTCGGATACGGTGGTCAGCTCTGAGCCCTGGGCCATTCCCGTAACGCTGAGCCGGTAGCTATAAATATATTTATATCCAATTAGGTTACCACTAGAGTCGTAAGAAGGGGTGGGCGAATTGGGTGCGAGGGAAAACATGGGCGCCGTGCAAGACGTGCCACAGCAGTTACTAGTATTCGGAATCACGAAGCTCTCGACCCATGAGTTGGCAGCCTGGCCGGCATTGAGAGAGGTGGAACTTGCATACGTATTCAAAACATTGCTACAAACTGTCGTGGCCGCGTTAGTGGGGATGGGATTCGTCGTGAAGGTGGAGGGGACATAAGTGAGGATCTGGCTTTGTAGCTGTTGCCGGGCGATGTTGAGTCCGGAGTCCGCAGCGTAGAACGATCCTCGGGCGTTGCGGTAGTAACCGTTGATCAACATGTCGGAGCTCGAGGATAAGACCATGGCCAGGGCGATGAGGCTCATCATGCTCAACAGCAGCAGGGTGAAGACGAGCGCAAACCCGCGACCTCCAGCAGGTTGCTGCGGAGCCCCTGGCCGCTTTTCGTGGCCGTCAGCTTTAGCCGGGCACGTGCTCTTGGGAGCGTTTCCGGCTATGGCGGGCTGAAGGCCGCCCCGACGAAAGGGCCTCCAACTGGTGTTTTTCGATAATTCCGGCCTGCTGTTCATGACATAACCTCACTCATTCGGGCTCAAGTTCAAGTTCCGTGGGTTGACCACCACAGAAGCGCCCTGCACCTGATAGGCGCCCCCATCAAACGCATTGCGGAAAGTGAAGGAAGGATCGGTGCTGGGTTGCGTGCGCGCGATCAGAGAGACGCGCACGGACCTCACCAGAGAAAACATATAGGGGGAGTCATAGGGCGGCGGACTGCTGTTGTTGACGTTGTAGGTGGAGGCGTCGTAGTTGTACTGGGGGTTCATCGTGTCCGTGATGCTATTCCGGATGGTTGCCCCAAGCTTAAACCCAATCACTTGGTCCATGACCGCTATTGTGTTGCCTGCTTGCTTCCGGATGAGCTGCGAGTCGTTTGAATTAGAGGTATTTACGTAGTAGCTGATGGAGGACAGCTTGAGAATCCAATCGCCGCCACAGTACTGATCTCCAAGGTAAGCGGGTGGTGGCAGACTACCCTGTGGTGGCGGCTGTGGGCAGAGGGTTGTGCCGCCGCAGCCGCTGGTTGGGCAGGTTGTGCCGCCGCAGGCGGCGATGTCCAGGGGGTCATTGGCCAAGCTGTTGCTGCCATCGTTTCTCGTCGCATCAAACGTGAACTGGACCGCCGACCCCGCGACCACCGGGGCCTGGGTCAGAATCACCGCAGTCATCTTTGACCCTTTATTGTTCAAAAAGAGCAGTTGCTCACCCTGGCTGTAATTCCCAGCCGTGGCCGCGAGCGAAAGCCCGGCGGCAGCTTGACCGTACGCCACCCCCAAAGATGTGTTCGAGCAGTTAAGCGTCTCACTACTTCCTCCGGTGCTGTCCGTGGCGTTAATGGGGGGGGTGGCGGAGGTGGAATTCGCCGCTGTAAGGATATTAAGCTGATCGAAGCAGTTAGTGGTGTAGGTGTTGGTGGTGGCGTTGTAACAGGACGTGCCCGCCGGCGGCACGTTGTTGACGATGGTGACGCCGACCGGCCAGCTCGGAATGTTGGCTCCGACGTAATATCCCGTGCCGGCGTTTGCCAAATCGAGCTGCAATTGCGAGATCGCATTGCGGATCCCAATATTAAGGCCGACCAACCCCTGTTGCTGATTTGCGTTCGTCTGCTGGTGGGAGAAAAGCATGAAGGCGCTCGCGCTCACCAGAAGGAAGATTGCCATCGCCACCATCAGCTCGATAAGCGAAAAACCCCGGTTTCGAGGAAGGCCTTTGGGGAGGTGCGGTAGACCACGGCTCATAGAGAAAGTTCCTTTCCTTGTGCTCATGGGCGCACCATGCTCATTTGAAAGCTCACCGGCGGCTGGACGGTCTTATCCATCAGGGTCACCAGAACCGTCACGCGGCGCGTGCCAGACAGGCAAATCGCGCTTACGCCAGCCACTGGACTATCAGCTTCAATAATCCAGCGTCGGCGAAACGTGGGGGAGGGCATCGTAGGAGGGGTAGTGACGTTAATGGTTCCGTCCGGAGCGTGGGTGGTGGTGTAGATCGTGGTGCCACTGCTAGGGGTGCTCACGGTCTCGGAGAAGCAGCCATAGGTGGTGTTCGGGCAGTCGGTGCTATTGACCGTGGCCATGCAGACGTCGTCATAGTAGTTCACGGTGGCCGAGGGTCCCGTCGATGAGCACAAGCTGAGAGGCGGCGGGCAAGTAGTGGTTTGAAGAACGTCCGAGGTCAGGCTGCCCACAGACAGGCTTCCCGCCGGCACACAAACCTGCGGATCGTCGGGGTCCCAGCGGCTCAAGTCCTCCAACTTTTCCGAGGCCAATTCTGTCGCCAAGCTTATGTACTTCGACTGGCGATTGGTGTTCATGCAGTGGGCGGCCAGGGTGGCAGTCGCTACCACCCCTACCACAAGGACGATGAGCGCCACGAGGGTCTCCAAGAGGGTGAATCCACGGTCCGAAGCA
>Ga0208819_1001523_pt1 | contig 11978 bp, 8 predicted proteins | sample June2015DPH_11_1_3_FD_184707 | JGI IMG/M metagenome (GOLD analysis project Ga0208819, IMG submission 184707) | Peatland microbial communities from SPRUCE experiment site at the Marcell Experimental Forest, Minnesota, USA - June2015DPH_11_150... | ecosystem: Environmental > Terrestrial > Soil >...
CTCTCGGCGGGTACCTGACGTCAGACCCCGCTGTCGTGTCCCAAGGTGCAGGGAAGATCGACGTCTTTGTCCGCGGCGGCGACGGCGCCCTCTGGCAGAGGGAGTATAGCAACGGGGCATGGGGCTCCTGGAGCTCTGTGGGCGGACGGCTTGCCTCTGGTACAGTACCAGCGGCCACATCATGGGGCGCAGGTCGTCTCGACGTCTTTGTAGAGGGTATGGACCTCGCCCTGTGGCATCAAGGGAATAACGGCGCGTGGTCCGGCTGGGAATCCCTCGGCGGGGTCCTCACCTCGTCACCCGCGGCGGCGTCACCGGCTTCTGGTAAGATCGACGTCTTTGTGCGCGGCGCTGACGCCGCCCTGTGGCAGAGGGAGTATTCCAACAACGGATGGCAGTCCTGGACCTCTCTCGGCGGTATGTAACGCCGTCACGACGCTCATGCTTTAGGTAGTACACTACTAGTGTCGAGGTGCTGGGGAGCAACGAGCGATGTCATGACGATCAACGTGCATTAGCTGCGGAGCATCAGCGCAGCTCAACTAATAACCGTCTTAAGTACGTATTGAGCTCTTTTACCGGACAGTTGAACTTCTGGGCAGTCTAGCACGCCGCTCTCTTTTTTTTATCATTCGTCCGCAAATTCGACATCAGGAAACGCTCCTTTGAATTTGAGCTTTCCATCCGTGAGCTTGTTACAAAAAATCACTGCGTACCGCCTCTTCTGCGCTTAGGGGATATACTAAGGTCGCTCTCGCCGTCGTCACTGACAAATGAGACCATTGTTTATATTTGAAATATAGCCCGCTAGGTGTCGGATAGAGGTCACTTGAAAGGCTTGCCATCGCCAACTACCGAAAGTTGCGTACTTTTAGACAACCCTAAGGAAGAGCAGTGCAGCGTGGCGGGAGCCTGAGAACCCATCGATCGAGCGGGTGGCGAGCAGCGAGAGCACACTAGAGCTCTAAACTATGCAAACTGACTAGCGGCAGGGGGTGGTGCTCTCCCCACTCCGCCCATTGTGCAGCGAAATCGATGCAATCTGAGGCCGTTCTTCGCACTGCTGAGTTCTCTAGCTCAGAGGCAAATAACAAAGATTAAGTAACATCGCAAAAAAAACTAAAAAGGCTGTCTGGAAGCTGTAAATCGAGTTTCGCCGTTAAGGCTGCAGCTTTTTTTTGAACGAACTAATTCGAACGAACAGCTGGGGAACATTGTGTCGCCTCTTGACAAAACGCGCATCCGCACGCAACGCTGGAGCGCGCGCGGCAAAAGATTCGTGACTCTCTTCCTTCTAGCTGTCACTTTGATCTCTCTCATGGCGACGACGGTCAGTGCAGCGGTTACGCCGAGCTCCTCCCTGGCTACCAATAGCACGACGAGCACGTCATCATCCGTGCTAACTACGACATCATCATCAGGCGGGGCCACGACGCACACCATAGAGTATCAGATAGGCTGCCCCCCCTCAATGGTCGATGACGGCTCACTCGACTATTTTAAAGCACACGGGTTCACTGTCGTGAACCTGGTCGTTCCCGACAACGGCACGTACCAGACCGAGCTCAACAAGATCAAATCGCTTGGCATGAAGCCAATTATAGACGTCGAAGTCGTCATTTGGAACGCAGGACAGCTCCAGAGCACACCGATCACCAGCTTCGGCTCCTACTTCCAATCACTCAAAGACGCCGGCTGGGAGTACGTCGCCTCAGAAGGAGGCAGATCCGGCGACCTCGCCTACATGGCCCAGTTTTTCAAGGGGTACGTGAACTACAACTGCGACCAATGTGGCCTCTGGGGGAGCACGTGGACGACCCCCCCCTACAAAGACCCATTCACCGTCACGAACAGCTGGGAGAGCTACTACACGAGCGAGTGGCCGTATATCCAGAACGGATCAATGCAGGCCGCGGCGTTAGGAAAGCAGAACGGCATCCTTGCCGGGGTATGGGAATACAGTGGCAGTGTTGATTACAACCCTATACTGACTAACTCAAAGAACGGTGGCACCCCGAGCTACAAGTCAATGCTCGATTGGTCCTACGCCAACGGAATCGGTTTCAATCATTTCCAAGTGTGGTGCGGTCTCAATTCGCAGGGGCTTTCCAGATATAAAGCATTAGGATTCGAACAGGTAGTCGCCGACTTACAGACGTATTACCCACCGACTAGCTCGACCTCTGTTAGCGGGTGGGGCGCATGGTCCAACCTCGGCGGTGTACTTGCTTCAGGCACCGGCCCTGCTGTGTGCGCGCAGGATGCAAACAGCCTCGACGTCTTTGTAGCAGGCGCGGACAACGCGCTCTGGTGGAGGCACTACCAGTCAGGGTCAGGGTGGTCCGGCTGGGAATCCCTCGGCGGGGTCCTCACCTCGTCACCCGCGGCGGCGTCATCAACTAGTGGCAAGATCGACGTCTTTGTGCGCGGCGCCGACGCCGCCCTCTATCAGAGGGAGTATAGCAACGGCGGATGGCAGTCCTGGACCTCTCTCGGCGGGATCATTTACCCCCGTACCGGACCGGCGGCCAGCTCATGGGGCTCAGGTCGTCTCGACGTCTTTGTAGAGGGTATGGACCTCGCCCTGTGGCATCAAGGGTATGCCAGCGGAGGGTGGTCCGGCTGGGAATCCCTCGGCGGGGTCCTCACCTCGTCACCCGCGGCGGCGTCATCAACTAGTGGTAAGATCGACGTCTTTGTGCGCGGCGCCGACGCCGCCCTCTATCAGAGGGAGTATAACAGCGGGTGATCTGGAAGGAAGGGCTGGAAGGCGGCAGTATGTAACGCCGTCACCACGCGCCCGCTCTGGGTAGTACACTGCTACGCGTATGCGCCGTCCCGCGCAGTCAACCGTGTGCAGGCTGAAAGCAACTGTTTTTTTAGGCAGCGCCTCAGTAACAATTTGAAGCTAAAAAAACGAACAACTTCATTTAAGTAAACTGCTTTGATAGAATTCTTTTTTGATACAGGATTTGCGAGAGCCGGGCCTACCAAACTTCACGCAACAAATGCTTAAAACCAAATGCAAACATTTACATCAGTGTAGTGAGGCAATCCTTTCTTGCGGAAAAATCGAGTGCGAGGTTCTTTCTAAGCTTTAACTAAGGTTAAAACGACTAAACTTGTGCGTTCAAGAAAGGTAGTTTCTTGCTTGTTCACAGGCTAAATGAGCTCTGGCGAAACAAATTGTGACATATGCAGGTTACGCTATGAACGGCAAAGAATTCTACGAGAAACGCCAAAAGGATTTTTATCATAGGCTGACTCAATCCTCTAACCCGGTCAGAGCGTGGTTTCATCGGTTTCGGCAACATGCGGTGTATGAGCTCGTCACTGAAAACTACACACGCGGCGACATTATCGTCGACGCTGGGTGCGGCAATTGCCTGTGGAACGAAGACAAGCTTCCCGTTGTGGGCGTTGACGTTGCCCAAAACCTTGTTGAACACGCTTTCAAGGAGGGACGCTTAAGTAGCACGGTTATCTGCGACATAAAGCAGATCGGGTTACCGAGCGAGTATGCTGACATTGCTGTCGCCGCAGAGATAATCGAGCACATTTCTGACCCTGATAAGGCACTTGACGAAATTAAGAGGATAGTTAAAAAAAATGGCAAGCTCGTGGTGACGGTTCCGTATGATACTGTTTTCAGCGCGTGGAGGCCGTTATTTTGGCTGCACTGCTCCTTGCAGGGCTGGGTTTTTGGCGATGAATACTACCAGCAACGGTGTGGCCACGTCAATCACTACAGCCCCCGAAAGATACGTGAGCTGCTAGAAAAGCACGACTTTTCAATCATAAGACAATTCACAAACTTTCGCTTCACAATCTTCACGCTCGCGCAAAAAACTTAAGCTAAGCCGCTTTTGCTATCTACGCTGTAATCGAGCGAATCTTCAGCGGAAACGTAATGACCGAACCGCTCTGCTTGTTGTGCTAACAATAAGGCTTATCTGCCGGGGACGATCGATTAAAGACAACGTGAATGCAATGTGCCTGTGGAGCCCGATGGAGCCGCCGATATAAAAAACCGCGTAAAGTCACAAACTCGGCCAAAGGCCGATGACTTATTTTTCTGCCCTTGATGGGTTTTCCGGCAATCCCTTGAGTAAGGGGGCCCAACAACCAGTTATGTTCATTCGTTGGCGTTACAAAAAAAGCAGTCAAACGAGCCTATGAGCACGACGTTTTTGACAGTACGTCGACACCTACAGAGAACTGGAGTACGTCAACAATATCTGGAGAACGTCTGCCCCGCCGTGGAAAGTCTGGTAATATTCTTCTACTGACCACACTTGTCGCTCAACAAAAGTAAGAGACGTCGAAAGCTAAATCGCTTAAAAAGAGCTGCAGGCTAGTGCTTGAGCGCTTACATCAATACGAGTGTTTGGAACAGGAGGGCTACGAGCGAGATAAAAAACGGATTCGTAAAAAGAGACAAAGCGAAAAACTGGATACATCTTGCGACGCTGGCTTTGTGAAGAATCCGGCTGTTGCCTGGAAGACTGTGGCAAAAAAGGAGAGGGGCCTTTCAGACCCACACTGCTCTTTTAAAACTCAATCTGTTCCTTGCGGATGCTACAGTTGCGTGTGGCAGCGACTTTGGAGGAACACTTGTTTAGAATCCTAATCGTGATATTTATTTAGAGTGGGTTGATACATAAATTGCGTTTTAAGTAAATAAAACACCTTTGTGCAGTTGCCGTAGTTGCCAATTGATGACCATGTTAGCGCGAGTGTTTCGTAAAGCAAGGATATACAGTCTTTCGCAAGCGCTAACAGGTGCACAAAATGCTCGCCGTTGCATTGTTAAACAATACGTCAGGCCACAAAACGGTAATAAAATACTAGATATTGGTTGTGGACCAGGCGATATCATTCAATTCCTTCCAGACGTTAATTATGTTGGATTTGATATCAATCAAAACTACATAGATCGAGCCAAACAAAAATTCGGTAAAAAGGGAACCTTCATTTGCAGTTCGGTAAGCACATATTCCGTAAGTGATTTTGAGCGTAACACATATGACATCACAATTGCAATGACAGTGCTGCATCACCTCAACGACAACGAAGCAGGACAGCTTTTTAATATTGCACGAATGGCTTTGAGACCTGCAGGCAGGTTGATAACCTGCGATAATTGTCGCACCGACCGTCAACCTTGGTTGGAAACGTTTTTGCAATCGAGGGACGGTGGAATGTTCATTCGCACTCCCGAAGAATATCGAGAGTTAGCTCTCCGTCATTTTACAAATGTCGACTTGACAATAGAGAGAGATTTGATGCGCCTTCCGTATTCGTTGGCCACGTTAGAATGTCATAATTGAATCTAAAATTCAAAATAATGAGAAATAATGATAATATAAATATGCAATGCAATTTGAGGCCGAAACGCTTTTTCTTTCGCAAAATGACACGCTATCTCGCTGACGACAAAAAATCGTCAATCAATCAGTTTATTAAGTACAGCTTCGTTGGCGTTTTGAATACTGTCATTGGCTACGGTTCATTTTTTATTTTAGTGAGCTATGTTCAGTATTTGATCGCTTTGGGATTTGCTTATATCTTGAGCGTGACAAACAGCTACGTTTGGAATCACAACTGGGTTTTTCGCCATCGAATATCGAGAGTAGAATTTATAAAATTCAATGCCGTCTACGTTATTGCCTTTACAGTTAACGCCGGCGCCCTTATACTATGCGTCGATTTTTTGAAACTCGAACCACGGCTGGCACAAGTTTTGTTGGCTCCTTTGGTGTTGGTCATTAGTTTTACCGGCAACAAGTATTGGAGTTTCAAAGCAAACGATACGTAGCCTAGCCCACGTTTCATTCTTCGAGGTGAGTGTCCCGTGACAAATGACTTTTGCAAAAGACAGAAATGTTTTCGTAACAGGGTGTTCAGGACTCCTTGGATCGTGGCTTGTCAAGTAGCTTATCGAACACAGCGCTTATGCGATCGCATTAGTCAGGGATTTCGTACCGAAATCTAACGTTTTCTTGTCCGGAGCGGACAAACAAAGCGTAATTGTGCAGGGAGTATTGAGGATTACTACCACGTGGAGAGAATCCTCAATGAACTTGAGATCGATACGGTATCTCATTTTGCGGCGCAGGCAATTGTGACGATTGCGAATCGCGGGCCTCTCTGCGTTCTAATCAAACATCGAAAGAGTTTGGAATGGGTTAGGGGCTTGCAGAAAAGCGTCCCGCTTTTCCCGACTGATAGTAGCGTCCAGTGATAAAGCAAATGGGGGGCAGGCTGCATCGCCTTACGACGAAGAAACCCCGCTACGAGGACGACACCCGTATGATATCTCAAAGAGTCGTGCCGATTTATTAAGCCAAGCGTACTTTGAGACATATTGCCTATCTGTTTGTATTACGACGTGCGGCAACTTGTAATGGGGCGGTGACCACAACTTCAACAGGATCGTGCCTGGACTATTCGCGCCTCTTGCGAATACTGAACGTTGAACGCCGAAAAGCCAAAATGAGAGCAACCAGTAACCCCACCCCCTCTTTAAAGAGCAGACGGCCCAGCACATAAATAACGGGTATCGCGAGCACGCCGAACAGAACCGATAGCGACCGCACCGCAACCTCTGAAGTTCCGAACAAGGGTACCTAGTAGTGCAGAACGAGATAATACAAAGGAGGGGACGCTTCGAAGCAGCGCGTAGCTTGCACAACCTGAGGCAAGAAGCGCATCTTAGCAATCCAAACGGAGGAGCATTCATCGCACCAGATGCTCTGTGTGCCTAAATCGTAGAGCCTAATAACTAGCCCCGTTAACACAATAACGAGCAAAGAAACGCTGTATTTGCTTATCGTTCGGCCTGCGACTTGGATAAGCTACGGGCTGTGGCTTGAGTACTTAAAGATTGCGACTTTGCTTCTCGTGCAATTATCACAGTCCTCTCGTTGTGCCCTCCGGCGATACACTTGAGTCTGATACCTCTGTTAATACCGATGATGTCTGGCCGAAGCTCGACATAACCGAGGTCGATGTGCCTGCCGCGCATGGCATTTACGAGATCCGGGCCCGAAGGGAAAAGTGTCCACGTCGCTTTGATGTCGTGATTCTCGAGGAGGGCAGCGCCCATCACAATGAATGAAATATGGTACGCAGTGGAATGCCCGCTTAAGAGAGAACAGCGATCAGCCATCAACAAGCCCTTCGCAGCTTCACTTCCTCATTTTCAAAAAGGATGTTCCTGCAGACTACATACGCGTTTGGCGCTGGTCCTCCAGCCAGGGTCGCGGCTCCGCTCGCGCTTCCTTCTTTTTTTAGGGGGATTCCAACAACGGATGACTTCCCTTCTCTCAAAATGTGCTTAAGGTCAACCAATTCTGTAGCTTAAGCTGTGATCGGCACAATAAAGATAAACATGTGCACAGGTTTGGGGGTCTTGCAGAGGCCTTTGGTTGCGAAGCGATTTGAGAGAAGAGACAACGCTTGCTGCCTTGACAATGCATAATCAACATCGCCGACACCGCAGTAGGGTGAAAATGGCCACCACGAATCGAGGAGCGAGCGGGCAAGCCCTGTGTGCCCGCATAATAAGTAGCGTTCCGGCGCAACAAAGGCTTTGCGAGGCACGTACTGGATAGCCGATGCGAAAGCAGTCAGCACGATCCAGGATAAGGGACATATCCGTAAGACGCGTAGTTAAGAAACCGACGGCATCCTTGCGAGTGTCGACAGGGTGATCGCGGTGCACGTCGCTCGCATAATATTGCCTTGCGTGCACGGGGCGTGCGTTTTTCCGGGAGCGCTCAGACTCGCGATCTCAAGCCTCTCACTCTGGGTCAGCATTATGCCCAACATGCGAGGCGTCGTGCACGTCTGTGATCGTCTCGAACGTCAAACTTCACAGTTCGCAGAGCTGTTAGGCGCTGAATTAGACTCGCTGGACGTACAAGTACACCTCAGGGCTGCTGGGGAGCAGTAAGCTCTCCGAAACAAGGTTATACGATCTCTCAAAGTGGTCAAAAAAGGCCGTGGTCAGCGCGTCCCGAGGTTCGTACAGACTGTGGACAACCCATACTCGTGTGTATCCGTTAGTGTCTGCCGCTAAGTCTTTCATGTATTCGTCAAGAGTCTTGCTGTAGTTAGTGGGGAATACTTCTACCGTCAAATCTGGACGAATTTTCAATGAGTAGTACAGGAACACTAGTGAGTTCCCAAAACATATCACCAAGTCCCCGCTTTTAGCGTTTTCATTGACGAAGTTGACTGCATCTGCTGTCGTGTCGTATTGCGTAGTAGCGTAGTATACCTGCAGGTTCGCTGCAGACAACAAGACAATGACTGCGATAACCGCGAGCTTTGCATAGTTGTAATTGATGTTTCTTATCCCCTTAGCCGCGAGCAGAAAAAGCGGCGCTGAAGCGACGATCACGTATCTCGCAATGGTGAAGGTTTTCGAAACTAAGGCGAGTAAGAGAAGCGGCAATCCAAAAACGCTGAAAAACCACACGAAAAGAAGGCAGACCGTCGCAAGATTCTTTCTGTCTTCCCACGTGTAGCCTCTAAAAGCTTTCTTCGCTGCTTTTCGGTAGGTGAACACTGAGAATACAGCTAACCCGAGGAAGAGTATCAGTAATGCAACGGTGGGGTAGTAAGTACCCAATCTCCCCGCCGCGAGGTTAAGCAGTAACGTAATCGGATTAGCATAGGAAATACTGACGATACTCTCTGCAGAGCTCGCTTGGTGGGACAACACGCTGATCCACGGAGCAAAAATGATGACAATTATCGCTTGGATCGGTATCCACTGCTTTAGCAGGGACCGACGTTGACTTGATCGCAGGAGCAGGCCTGCCACAAATAGGTTCTGGGCAACGAGCACAAATAATCCGAAACTGTCGGCGTAAAGCATAAGCGCAGTGGAGAGAACATAGCCGACTGAAACAGCGCGACTGTCCTGTTCGAGGAAACGGACGAAGAAGTACATCGAGAGGAGTGCCAGGAAGAGGATCAAGCTGTACATCCGTAGCTCTTGAGAGTACTCGACGTTGAACGGTGAAATTGCAAGGAAGAGCGCGCTTATGAGCCCGACTTCCTCGTTAAAGAGACGGCGGCCGAGGAGATAGATCATCGGTATGGCGAGGACGCCGAATATGAGCGAGGGGAATCTTAACGCGAATTCCGAGGTGCCAAATAGCTTCATCCAGAAATGGAGAATGTAATAGTAAAGGGGCGGGTGCACGTCGCCGACTGCTGCCAAGTGTGCAATCCACTCAACACCCACCGCGGCTCTTTCGAAAGAAAATACTTCGTCCCCCCACAAGCTCTCTTTGCCCAAATGAAAGAGTCGAAGTAAGAATGCAAGGATAGTAATAGCCAATAACGCCACGTTGTATTTCGTCAACCGCCCGGCAATTTCCGCGCGACGAATCATCGATCTTCAAGCTTTATTTTGACAAAATATAGCCTTATTGGTCTCGCACGAGAGGATTCAGAACTTAGTCTCTCTGCGCCGCAACTTCACAGTTCGCAGAGCGCTTAGACGCTGAATTAGACTCGCTGGACGTATAAGTACACCTCAGGGTTGCTGGGGTATAGAAAGCTCTCGGAAACGAAGTTATAAGATCTCCCAAAGTAGTCAAACACAGCCGTACTCAGCGCTGTCGGAGCGGTGTACTCAGTATGGACAATCCATACCCGTGTGTACCCGTTGGTGTCACCTACTAATTCTTTCATGTTTTTGTCAACAGTCTGGGCAAGCCAATCAGTAAAGTTGGCGGGGAAATACTTCACCGTCAAATCTGGACGAAATGAGTAGTACTGGAACACTATATCGTTTGGGTTGTATGGCAAAACTAGCACCAAGTCTCCGCTTTGAGCGTTTTCATTAACGAAGTTGACTGCATTCGCTGTTGTCGGGTTTCGCGTAGTACCGTAGTACGTCTGCAGGTTCGCCCCAGACAATATAACAATGCCTGCGATGACGGCGAGCTTTGCATAGCTGTAATTGATGTTTCTTATCCCCTTAGCCGCGAGCAGAAAAAGCGGCGCTGACCCGACGATCACGTATCTCGCAATGGTGATGGTTTTCGAAACTAAGGCGAGTAAGAGAAGCGGCAATCCAAAAACGCTGAAAAACCACACGAAAAGAAGGCAGACCGTCGCAAGATTCTTTCTGTCTTCCCACGTGTAGCCTCTAAAAGCTTTCTGTGCTGCTCTTCGGTAGGTGAACACTGAGAATACGGCTAACCCGAGCAACAGTATCAGTAACGCAACACTGGGGTAATACGTACCCCGCTGCCCCGCTGCGAGGTAAAGAAGTAACGTAATCGGATTAGCATACGAAATACTGGCGAAAATGCTCTGGGAGTTCACTTGGCGAGACAACACGCTGATCCACGGCGCAAAAATGATAATAGTTATCGCTTGGATCAATATCCACTGCTTTAGCCGTGACCGATGTTGACTTGACCGCAGGAGCAGGCCTGCCACAAATAGGTTCTGGGCAACGAGTACAAATAATCCGAAATTATGGGTGTACAGCATGAGTGCGGTGGAGAGAACGTAGCCGACTGAAACAGCGCGACTGTCCCGCTCGAGAAAACGGACGAAGAAGTACATCGAAAGGAGCGCTAGAAAGAGGAGCAAGCTGTACATCCGTGCCTCTTGTGAATACTCGACGTTGAACGGTGAAATTGCAAGGATGAGAGCGCTTATGAGCCCGACCTCTTCGTTAAAGAGACGGCGGCCGAGGAGGTAGATCATCGGTATGGCGAGGACTCCGAATATGAGCGAGGGAAATCTTACCGCGAATTCCGAGGTGCCAAATAGCTTTATGCCCCCGTAATGGAGAATGATATAGTAAAAGGGGGGGTGATTGTCGTACAAGGCCGCTACTTTTATAATGCCAAACACATTCGCGTTGTTGGCTACGCCGAAAGAATATACTTCATCCCCCCACAAGCTCTCTTTACCCAAATGATAGATTCTAAGGAAGAGCCCAAGGACGCTGATTGCTAATAACGCCACGTTGTATTTCGTCAACCGCCCGGCGATTTCCATGCGATGAATCATCGATCTTCACGCATTGTTTTGACACAGCATAGACTTATTGATTATGCACGATAAGATTCAGAACTTAGTTTCTGCATCGCATTGCGAAATTCGCAACCGTTCATAGCGCCGCTGTGCATACGCCGCTTCACAGCGTGGCACTCCAGGAGCCCTCCGCGCCGCCGCTGGCAACAGTCAAGCGGTGGTTCAGACATGAAGTTGGGCCGTTGGGTGTCCGTCATCTGAAAGCTCCGCTTTGAGCTGCAATCGATGCGCTACTGCTTTGCTTAGATTTAAGTTACTTGATTCGCAATAACTAGGTTTGAGACGATCGTATAACGAGATTGGCTAATGCGATACGAATTTCAACTGTTTGATCGCGTCATAATGGATAATGTTGACTGGGCCTAAAGCAACGGAATAACGCCATAATTCGAAGGAGAGACATCACAAAATCAAAGTTTAGTGGACGAGCGACAAGGGCTGTTGGACACCAACGTACGACTCCTAGCTCGCAAATACCTAGCGAAAGAAATTGAACATCTTGCAATCCAAAGTTTTGCTAAAGAATCCTTTTTGTGAGGTTTGTGTTAGGTTTTTTGACCCCGTCCTTCCCGGAAACAGAAATGGAACAAACAATTAAATATTAGTGCTATTTTTTATGCCCGAACGTGCATTGTAGGAAAAGAGAATGATCTCCGTTGTAATTCCAGCGCACAATGAAGCCGAGGAAATAGGCGACCTGCTCGAAGCGTTCAGCGCGTTTGAAGGCTTGCAGCTTATTGTCGCTGAAGACGCGTCGACAGACGGGACACAAGAAATCGTGCGGGAATTCGCGTCGCGCAACGACAACGTCGTGCTTACGAGTAGCCGCACTTTAGTCGGCAAGGGCGCCGCGGTGGAAAGGGGACTCGCTCTGGCGACAGGAGATGTGCTCGGATTCATCGATG
>Ga0208819_1001541_pt1 | contig 11876 bp, 10 predicted proteins | sample June2015DPH_11_1_3_FD_184707 | JGI IMG/M metagenome (GOLD analysis project Ga0208819, IMG submission 184707) | Peatland microbial communities from SPRUCE experiment site at the Marcell Experimental Forest, Minnesota, USA - June2015DPH_11_150... | ecosystem: Environmental > Terrestrial > Soil >...
GGATGCCGTGGGCGTGACCACCACCACGTTTCTGCCTTCATGGGCCAACTCACACGCGCGCGCCTGATGTGTGTAAAGGGAAGCAATGCCACGCGCCTTAAGCGCCTCGAGAAGCCGGGCGGGCAGAAACTCGGGAATTGGGGCTGTCTGTGCCTCGCGTGCCGGGAAGTGTTTAAGGACCGTCACTCCGCCACGGGCGGGTGAGCCCTTGAACTTCTCCCGGATTTCTTCCAGGGCGCTCTGGATAGGCGCCAAGCCCGCTTCGGCGGGCGTCCCCACGTTTGCCAGTGCCTGGGTTTTCTCTTCCATGTCGCCTCACATCGGAGAACAGGTTTCAGGTGCCGGGTGTCAGGTGCCAGGTTTCAGGTGTCAGCCGATGCCGTGTCATTCTGAGTCCGCCATTCTTATTGGCGGACGAAGAATCCCTGCAGTTTCTTTGAACGGACAGGCAATGGATGTTGCCTGCGCACCCGTGAGTCTCGAGTTCCATGAGCGACCCATTCGCGACGGAACGATGGTGAAGATAATCTCCGATCCCCTGACACCCGGCGCCTCCTCGATTTCGCCTTTTATTCGCTCAATATACCACAATTCGCCGCCGCCTCCAAGGCAGGTGTTGACAGGGTAGTGGTGTCATTTACGAGACCTAGTCATTCCCGCGAAAGCGGGAATCTACTCCGCAAACCGTCGGAAATGTGCTGTCGTCGGACTGGATTCCCGCTTTCGCGGGAATGACCGCCTTCACAGGCCCGCGCCAAAAATCAACTTCCCCCAATTGACATCAGTACCGTGACGTGCAAATCCGTGCCCAAGCACGCATCGACAATCTATAATAAGTGGGGTTCGACCGTCCGTCGGGATGTTCGCGCTGAGGGTTGGCCGTGGGAAGGCTCGGCAAGATTCTTATCGTGCACCAGAACTGGCAACCACCCGGCGGTGCAAATACCGTAGCCGCCTGGATTGTCGAGGCCCTCAAGAGTCACTACGCCCTCACCCTGCTCACCTGGAACCGCGTGAATACTGCGGAAATCAACCGCTTTTACGGAACATCTTTACAGCAAACGGACTTCGCCGTCATCTATCCCAACCGGCTGCTACGCACGTTATTCAAACTCGATCCGGATCCGGGAAGCCTTCAACCCACTGCGTACCTGATGCGTGCCTGTCACAGAATTCGCCGCCACTACGACCTTGTGATTGGCGCGGCCGTGGAAGAAATGGACCTGGGTGGGCCTGGTCTGCTTTATGTCCACTATCCTGAACTCAGCCGATTCTGGCGAAAGTATCGAGATTGCGCTGGCAAGCCAGTGGCCGCGAAGATTCTCTATCTGCTGAAGGGTGAGACGCGGCCCTGGATGATTCTCGCAGACTACTCCCTCCAGCGGCTGAAGGAGAACGCGATTCTCACCAATTCGGACTGGACTGGTTCGCTGTTTGAAAGGATTTACGGAGTGAAGACACGGACTCTCTACCCGCCCGTGGCGGTTTCGGTTGCGGAACGTGCCTGGAGCCAGCGCAGCAACGGGTTCCTCGCCTCGGGCCGGCTCAGTCCCCTGAAGCGCCTGGATTGGATCATCTCGACGCTCAGCCAGGTACGGAAGACTCAGCCGGACGTGACCCTGCACTTAGCGGGAACGAAAGTCGAGGTGGGAGACGGGCCAGAGCACTACCGCGAACTGCGCCGCTTGGTGGACGCCAACTCGGATTGGGTACAGTTGCATGAAAACATCTCCCGCCACGATCTTTCCCAACTGGCCGCCCAGGTGCGCTACGGCATCCACGCGCAGATCGACGAGCACTTCGGCATTGCCCCGGCGGAGATTCTGATGACCGGCGGCATCCCCTTCGTTCACAACAGTGGCGGCCAAGTGGAAATTTCCGGCTGCGACCCGCGCCTCTGTTTCACGACGCAAGAGGACGCGGTAGAAAAAATCACGGCCGTGATACGGGACGGCCCTGCGCAGGAGGCGATCCTCGAGTCCCTGGCGCCTCGCAGGAAGATGTTCACCCGCGAGCGGTTTGTTGAAGGCATCCGGGAAGCTGTACGCAGCCGGCTGGCAGGTTGCTGGTGAACTGTCCGCCCAGTTACCGAACACTACGCTGGAAGCTGAGGGCCCGCTCCACCTGGGCGCGGATGGCTCGCACAAATGTCTCGACGGAATAGAAGTCCTTCCGGAGGGCGAGCCGCTGCCGGATGTCCTCCTGGGCAGCAGGATCTCCAAGCACCTGCATGATTTTTTGCGCTGCGTCTTCCTCGGATTCGTAAATCAAGCGGCTATCGTGCCCGACGATTTCCGGCGGACCACCGCTGTTATGCACAAAGGGGATGCAACCAGCTCGAACCATCTCCGCTACAGCCATGCCGAAATGCTCGTCCTTGAACGCGTGCATGCCGTAACGCTGGCGGGCAACGAGTGCGGCCAACTCCCCGCGTGAAATGTCCTCGTGCAGCGTCACCCAAGAGGAATTGGCTTGCACGAGCGCGCGCAGAAATACGAGATAATTGCATGCCTCAAGGTAAGGGCTCCCCACGACGTGCATCCTGACTTGGGGGAACCGGGTTCGCACTACGCTGAGGACCTTTAGACACCAGTCGAACCGCTTCCCGCGATCCAGCCGGCCCATCATGACAAAGCCGTCCTCGCGTTCTTCCCACGCGATCTGGGAAAAGATTCCGGGAGCCGGAGGATGGACCGTTGTGGAGTCGATTCCGTACACCCTCTTGACCCATCGGCCGGTCCAGCCGGAGTTGACCAGGGTGTGGTTGGCCTTCATGCGATCGAAGGAATAATCGCCGACCAGCATCCAGGGCCGGATTTCACCCTTGCTCAAACAGGCGAGTTTCTGCCCCAGGGGCAGGTCGCAGGAAGACCGCACCCGAGGGTACACATGGGCGAGGAACGGGTAGTGGATGTACTGGACGGCAGGCGGGCCGAAATCACCTTCATTGTCGGCGCCCACGACCAGGTCATACTGATGCCGGACTCGCTTGCAGAGCCGCATCAGATAGGCATGTTTTTGAATACTGCCTGAATCCGGATCCAAACCGAGGAATCCGCGCACCAGCGGAGCCATGGTTCGAACCTGAAGATTCGACCCTGTCAGCGAGGTGCCGTAACACCTGTCGAGCAGGCTGAGGTCAACGGGCTCCGAGGTGAGCAGCGTCACCGCGTAGTCTTGCCGCAGCGCTTCGAGGATCCACGCAGCCACTCCGGGCGCGCCGCCGTGCGGGACCAGCCGGCAGTACCAGACCAGGATGCGGGGACGAGGGGGAGGCATCAGGTCAGACATCGAACCACCAGATATACTTGGCTTTGTTGATGAGCACGTTGACCAAGTCCGCCGCCTCCCCAGCCCGAATCTTGCGGCGCAGATAGCGAAGCCGGTGGCGCCATCGCCGCCAGCGATACCCGGGAATGTGAATGGCGGCCGCGGGCCCCGGATCGAGCCCGTAGGTGTTAATCGCGCGCGCTAGCCACGGAAAGATTTGATACTCGCCGAGGACGAGGCGGCGGGCGACCTCCAGGGCCGGAAGCCGCCGTTCCCATTCGTTGCTCTCCCGCAGCTTTCCAAGGGTTGCGCAAACGGCTGCAGGATTGTCCGCGTCGACCCGCAGGAAGGAGTCTTCGGGAAAGTACTGCTCCAGATTCGTACAGCCAAAATACAAAGGAACGGTCCAAGCCAGGAAGCAATCGGCCACCTTTTCCGTCCAAAGATGCGGCCCGACGGAGTTCTCGATGGCAAGTGAAAAGCGGTAGGGCGCGAGCGCATCCCATTTACGCGGCACCCAACGGACCCCCCGGCCGAAGAGATCGACGAGATCCGGCGCCTGGTCGAGCAGGTAGCGTCTGAGCGCGGCTCGCCGCCTGTGCCCCGGCAAGAAGGTGAGGTTGCTGGCAATCCATGACACGCCTCGGGTTTTTTCGGGGACGCCGGTGGCCATCAACTCGTCATAGGTCAGCCCGACCCCCCAGGGCAGGGCGGGCTGCGACGGGACGTATTTGGGATCTTCGGAGGGAATCAGATGGGTGAAAACACGGGCGTAGGGTTCGTGTCCGTCGCGCAGCCAGTCATAGAGGCCGGGCACATAGGGCTCCTGCATGATGGCCCAGACATTTCCAGGCGCACAGCGTGCGGACGCGGGATCGAGCTTGCGGTTGTTCAACATGACCAGCAGGTCGCACTCCTCCACAGGGCGGGTGGTGAAGCAGATGCCGTCCCACATCCCCGCTCCGCCGGGCGTCTGCCGCAGAAGCCCGGAACTGTCCCAGTCGGACACGATCCGGACCAGCATGGGCCTGTGAGTCAAGGGTTGTTACCCCATTAGGAATACGAGATCCACCACAATGACACGCCAGGAATTGGCGCGGCCGATTCCCAGCAGATCGCAAACCTCGAAGCCCGCCTCGTCCGTGGCAGCGACGAACTGCGCAAATGAGTACTTGAAGTTCGTTTCTACCTTCCGTAGGTAACACTCCTTTCGGTTCCTTCAGGGAACCCGTGCTTTGGAGTGTTACCCCTTTTCCTTAGGAACTCAGGCTCGCAATCTGGTCGTCAGCCCAAGACGCCGCCTGATCGTGATACTTCCACTTTCCGCCAACGCCACGATAGCCGTCGCGCAAGCCGCAGGCAACAACCCATGCCAGGCGGGGCTTTCGAGCGAGCAGTCGCCCAACGATGCGCCTGACGCACAGGGGTGGATAAAACAGATCAAATATCAGTCTGCGACCGAGGGGAAGCAGAGTTCTCGAAAGGAGCACACGGTTGCGGGTAGAGTAATAGAAGAAATATGCCGAGTTAGCCGGCCCTTGCCGCCTCACCTTCACGCGATGGGAAGCAATAGCGTTCCTTGCAACAACCGGTCTGTATCCTTCTCGATGAACAGCCGTGCAGAAATCAAGTTCATCTTCATACATGAAGAGGGAGTCATTAAAGTACATACCTCGCCGCTGGCGAACGGAACGCAGCACGCGACTTCCCATGAGCATCGCAGCGCCGTTCACCAAAGGCGATTCCCAGAACTCGCCCCGGGTCTCGGGTCCGGGCTGGCCCCCCAGCACGCGAAAGAAATGCTTGAAAATCGTGCCACTGCGGGCAAACAGGACTGCGCCTGTGTGGTCTGTTACGACAGCCCCTACGACTCCTGCATCTGCCTCCCGATCCACCCAAACAAGCACGCTCAGGCACTCCTTATCCACGACCGCATCGTTATTGAGAAGAAACAGGTAGTCTGCCGGCGCTCGCCGGTGGAGGGCGTAATCAATTCCAACATTGTTTCCTCCCGTGAAGCCCAGGTTCTCATCGTTGCGGATCAGGACCAGCCTGTTCGCGGGCGGCGTCCGCTCGAGGGCCGCTTCCGTTACCTCCTCTCCCCCCTGGAGCGCGATTGCGGGCGCGTATTCGGCAAGGACATGTCCGGGACCGAGATTCTCGCGGGCCCAAGCCTTGATCCTTTCCGCAGAGCGGTCCCAGGAGCCATTGTCAATAACCACGGTGAGATAGTTAGGGTAGCTGAGCCTCCGGACGGATTCGAGGCATTCCAGCGTATCCTGCCAACCGTTCCAGTTGAGAATCGATATTGCCACCAGAGGACAATTATCGTTCTTTTGAGTTCCCATGGGTTATGTCACGTTCTATCGACTTGCCAACATTACAGGGCAGCCATCGCATTTAAGTGCCAGCCTCTGGATGCTGCGGTTTCGGTGCTCGAAGAGCGCCCCAACGAGTAAGGCCTTTATCCTTTCAGGAAGGTGGCAGTCGCATCCATCAAGCCGCTCCGGAAGGCTTCCACCGAGAACTGCCTTCCTGCTGTGGACAGGTGCATGCGCAAGCTGCGTTGCAGTTCCGCGCTGTCAAGAACCGCCAGGATCTTCTTGGCAGCTTCCTCGACGCTGGAGTACGTGAGGGCGGCGTGATCGACGATCTCAACCTGTCCACCGTCGTTCGAAACAAATGTTATGCAGCCAGCTTTCACCAATTCGGCCACCGCAATCCCAAAGGGCTCCTTCTCACGCGCATGAATACCGTAGCGGTGCCCAGCAATCAGACGCTTCTTACTCTCTCCGATCAAAGTTCCCTCTGAAAAGACCCAGTCATTGTACCTGGCGCAGAGTCTCCGAAGCTCCCTTCCGTAGGGGGAATCATCAATCTCGCCGACAAGGTGAAGGTGAACCTCAGGATGCCCGGAGCAGCGAACCCTATTGACGATCTCGATGGCGACCTCAGCGCGCTTCTCTGGAACCATCCGGCCCAGGCAGACAAACCCCGTTTCTCTCTCCTCGAAAGGCACTTCAGGGAACTCACCTACGACCGGTGGGTAAAGCAAGCGCGACTCGATGCCGAACATTTCTCGGACCACCCTCGCGCTCCACCTCGAGTTCGCGATAACCAGCCCCCTTCCCCAACCATCGGAGTTGGAAGGCGACACGAATTCACAAAGCTTCAGGTAGCCTCGCCAAAGGGGAGAATCGCGATACCTCCAGCCTTTGGCGTCGCGCAAAACAGGGTCGAGGTTGAAGCGTTGCTCCGGGAGGAAAGAAAAATCGGCGATGCACTGGATTCCGGGCATCCCGAAGTCACAAGGATTGTAAGCACTGATCATCAAATCGAACTGCGGGGCTACCCGCCTGCAGTATCGCTGAAAGAACCGCCTTTGCAGGACGCAGAGCTTGATAGCGTCCAAGCCAGGGGGCAAAAGGACGCGCAGAAGGCTAAAGTCCCCCCTCTGAAGAGTCGTGCCGTAGTATTCGTTGAGGCGCGACAGATCAACCGGCCCGCAGGTGATGAGCGAAACGTCATAGTCCCGGCCCAGCGCCTGCAGCGCCCAAAGCGCATTGGCCTCCGAGCCTCCGGAACCGAGCCGCGGATGTGCAATGGCTATCCTCTTGCGTTTCAATCTGTTGTCTCCGATTTGGTAGCGATCATTTGAAGCTGTCGGGCTTTTGGGTAGATCTTGTGCCGGCACATGCAGTCTCCCCGCACGATCTCCACGACCTCTGACGTTCCTGGTATTTCATCCACCCCCTATCTGCTGAAGCTTATTTGGCGCGACGAGGCTTAGCTTAGGCACCCGCGCGCCTTTTTGCCTCGGCGTCGTGATACTTCCATTTTCCCGTGTTGCCCCTGTACCCGTCGTACAGTCCACACAGAATAGCTCGCGCAGGCCTGAGACCTTGGCGAAACACGATTACCGAGGCGCGAAGCAGGCAGCACAGCGAATTCCCTAAGTGAAACAAGGGTTTCAAATAAGCCGGCAGCAGCGTTTTGGCAAGGAGAATCCTGTTTCGGTAGCAGTAGTAATAAAAAAGGGGGTTCAACCGGCCCCCGCCGCTCCTCCCGCCTTTGTGGTAGGCAAGGGCCTTGCGCGCCACGACAACATTATAACCTTCAGCACGAGCCGCCCAGCAAAACTCGGCTTCGTCATGGTAAAGAAATAGTGCAGGGTCGAGGTAGCGGCCCTTGGCCCTATGAACAGCGACGAGGGTCTCCGTCCGAACCAGCATCGCTCCTCCGGACACCCAAAGGGATGGGTAGAAGTCAGCCTCCACATGGCGCAAATCCCGGGACCAGCAAAGGAGAGCCGGGAAAAACAGCCGAGCCACCCGGCACTTCTCGTCCCACCCTGCGAACAGCAATTCTCCCGTAGCCCTGTCTCTCATTACCGCACCAACTACCCCAGCATCAGCCCTGCGATCCGCTGAGACCAGTTCCGTCAGGCAAGCGGGTTCCAGGACGGCATCGTTGTTCAGAAACAACACAAAATCCGCAGCCCCACGCCGCTCGAGGGCGTACCGGATGGCGACGTTGTTGCCCCCGGTAAAGCCCAGGTTCTCTTCGTTGCGGATGACCACAAGCCTTGACGGTGACGGAACTCCGTCGAGCGCTTGTTCGGTGCTCGCTTCGCCGCCCTGGAGGGCAGTTTCACGTGAGTATTCGGCGAGGACGTGCCCGGAGCCGAGCCTCTCTTGTGCCCAGGCCGCGATCCGCCCCGCTGAGTCGTTCCACGAACCGTTATCCACGACAATGGTCAAGTAGTTTGTGTATCGAAGCCCCCGAACCGACTCCAAACACTCGATTGTGTCTTGCCACCCGTTCCAGTTCAGGATGCTGATCACGACGAGTGGCGGAGATGCCTCCCGCGACAGCCCAGCCGAGTTGAGACTGTGTCCGTTAGTCATTTCGCCCCTGCGCTATGGGGAACGCGTGGCAATCAAGATCAATTCCTCTCCTGCCTTGCCGCCTACAAGCCACAACGCTTCTTCGAAGGCCAGGAACACCCAGAATTGGTAAACCACGCAGGCGCCGGGACCGTACCCATTGTCCGGGTATGATCGCAATTGCACACATCTGGCACCGTGTTGGCGGCATCGTCAACCTTTCACATCTTCCACCCCATAAGTCGCATCGCCATGGTGCGGACTTTTGCGTACGCAAAGGCAAAATTCTGAAACCGTTTGTCATCGAGAACGAAGGATGCGACCACGATCGGGACCTCGTAAACATTTCTCAAAGTCTTCTCGATGAGACCCAGGTGCCTGTTGCCCTCCTTTGCCATCAAGCGGATAAGAGACACTTCCCTTTCAAAAACGGATAGGTCATATTCCCGCTGTTCACCACCCTTCTTTACTCCAAAGAAGTATAGATCCCTAGAAGTGGGAATATAGTAGAACCTGTAAATCACGAAAATGTCGGCCAAGTCCAAGCGCTTCTCAAAGTCGAACCGTCGAAGATTCCTATAGTAATTCCCGCCGCCCGACTGCGTACCTGGGGACAGGAGCGGCCTACTCCGAGCGGTACCATGTTCGGGGCGGCACCGTGATGCGCAGGTGAATACAACGAACCCACCAGGCTTAGTCATCCTGATCATGTTTTGGAACGTCTCAAGCCAATAGGGATTATGCTCGAAACATTCGCAGGAAAGCGCCAAGTCAAGAGAATTCGATTCCAGATCGATCTCATGGCCGGATTTGACGATGTCAACGCCGGGGCCCTCTATCAGATCTGCGCCAATGTAAGACGTCGAGTCCCTGAAGAGATCCCGGACCGAGCCGCTCACGTCATATGAGCCAATCTCCAGGATTCTCCTGGGACGAGCGTGCTTTAGAAGGTGCTCGTTCACCAAAGCAATGAACCGTCGTTGTTCCTGATGAGACATCACTCTCCATCAATTAGCGCGACGCAAACCATGCTCCGCCCGCAACCCTCTCCCTGGAGGTCACGTCGATAGATACTTGGCCCTGACGAGGCATGATCAGGACGCAGCGTGGGGAGCATCCCATTAAGGATGGAGATAGCGACCAGGGGAAGAGTATCGGCGCGTTTGATTTCCATTGGATTCTTCGCCTTGTAAACTGCACCCACCCGACGGGCTTCTGAGGCGAGCGCGGGAAACCCGACCGCCATTTCCTGCCGTCCGAGAGAGACTGGGTCAGCGCGCTATTTTTGGCCACAGTCTGATGTGCCATCTTTCCTCCACGTCCAGAACGTAATGCCAGGCGCCCAGCAAGAAGCCAGCGCTCAGGAGAAGAGTGAAGAGAGCGCGGGTGAGGAACTCGTGGCTAAGGCCCCACAGAACCGAGAAGCTGAGAGTCAGCGCCGCCAGCGTGGCGACGCTTCGTCCTGCGTCCCTGCCAGCAAGCAAGCGGGGCGACGAGCGCGTGACCCAGCAGGCAACAAAGATGAAGATGAGGAATTGGCGCGGCCGATTCCCAGCAGATCGCAAACCTCGAAGCCCGCCTCGTCCGTGGCAGCGATGAACTGCGCAAACGAATTACGGCGCCCTATGCAGTCGCAACCGCTTAGATACTCCGCGATCCCGCACGACGTGCAGATCAACTCTAGGGCAGAACTCCCCCTAAGAAACCCTGGGGCTGAAAGTCGCTTGAACGCCCTCCCGGTCTTCATGGTGCTTCCACTTTCCTTTTACGCCCTTGTAACCGTCTATCAGGCCGCCTACACTGGCTCGGATAACATCAGGCCTCCTGTACCACAATGCCCTGAGAATCCGGGCAAGAGTGAACGGGAGGTTACATATGTGAAATAATACTCGCCAACCAAACGGTAGGAAAGCGTTCGCCATTTCCATCCTGTTACGCACAAAGTAGTAGTCACGCCTCGGGCTGAGGGGACGCCGGGTGAAGCGCCCCTTATGCCAGACAAAGCCCCCTCGGGTTACGAAACTGCGGTACCCCGCCAAGCTGCTCCGGTAACATAACTCAAACTCCCAACCGTGCCCAAAAAGATCGCTTGGTATATGGTGAGCGGTAGCAGCATAAAGAGTGTCAAGCACGTCCCGGCGGATTAGCATGGCGCCACCGCTGACGCCCGCGGAAGGCCAGTAATCGACCTCCTTTGCGGGCAGCGGCAAGTCAGCCTTAACGAGCGGACAGAAAAACCACCGCAGAAGCGTCGTTCTTTCGGCATACTGGATTTGCCCGGTTTTCCAGTCCAAAATCACTCCGCCAACGATGCCCGCATTCTCTTTCCGGGCGACCTCCACTAGATGGGTAAGCGTATGCTTTTCAGCCTTCGCGTCGTTATCCAGCAGGAAGACATAGTCCACGGGCTGATCTCTTCGCAGGGCATATTCAATGGCAAGATTGCCACCGCCGGTAATTGCCATGTTCACAGAGCTTCGGATCAACACCGCCCGGCTGGCAGGCAAAGCTGCCGCGAGCGCTTGCTCCTGGACAACCTCCCCTCCCGCCCGAGCGACTGTTTCAGGGTACTCAACGAGCAGGTAGCCCTCCCTCTTTTCCGCCCACTCCCTTATCCGCGCGAGGGATTCGTCCCGAGAGGCATTGTCCACGACAATCATTAGGTAGTTCGGGTAATCGAGGCGCTGGACGGATTCGAGGCACTCGAGCGTGTCGCGCCAACCATTCCAGTTGACACTGACGATGACCACGAAGGGGAGGCCCTTCGCATCGTTCGGGAGTTCGCTTTGCTCCATCGCCCTTTCACCTCCGCGGTCAAGACCGGCACGTCCTCGCCGAAGCTCCACCGCGGGATGCCCGATCTAGTCCTTTCTACAGGCCTAATTTAACCCCAGCCCCAGAATACTCGCATCCTACTACCGATGGTAAGCGGCACGCCGAAACGATCCGGACGAGAATGGGCCTGTGATTCAAGGGCTGTTACCCCGCCGCTGGAATACGAGATCCACATAAATGATACGCGAGGAATTGGCGCGGGCGATTCCCAGCAGATCGCAAACCTCGAAGCCCGCCTGGTCCATGGCAGCGATGAACTGCGCAAACGAATAGCTGCCCTCGAAACGGTTGTGCAGCACCCCCACCTCGGCGATCACAAACAGCGTCCGCGCCAGCGTGGCGGCGGCGCCACGAATGACTTCCAACTCCGCGCCCTCCGTGTCGATTTTCAAGCCGAAGGGTTCAGGGAAAGCATGGTCCGCAATGATACGGTCAATCGTGGTGACCCGGACCCGGCGGGGCGTAAGGGTGTCGCCGGTCCTTTCGAGCGGATTGAGCGAGTAGTGGGAACTTCTTTCGGTCCACCGCGGCTGCACCTGCAGTTCAAGCTCTCCTTCGATGGACCCGGCAGCCGCAGGGATATGTACCCCGCCCCGGCGCTCCAGTAAGCGTGCGATTCCTTCGAAGTACTCCGAGAGAGGCTCCACCAAGATGAGTTGAGCATCCGGAAACGCCGCGTAGAGTTGGGGAGTGCCATGCGCCACACCCACGTCGATGATGGTTCGCGGCCGAAAACCGAGGCGGCGGAGGTAGGCCGGCTCCCAATACGCCCGGTCCTGTTCCCATCCTTGCCGAGCCGGCGCAGCCCGCTGCACCCGCCAGCCGTGCTCCAAGAGCTTGCGGTGAACGGCGTTCTGGAATTCGCGCATGTTCATGAGGCGACGC
>Ga0208819_1001546_pt1 | contig 11842 bp, 13 predicted proteins | sample June2015DPH_11_1_3_FD_184707 | JGI IMG/M metagenome (GOLD analysis project Ga0208819, IMG submission 184707) | Peatland microbial communities from SPRUCE experiment site at the Marcell Experimental Forest, Minnesota, USA - June2015DPH_11_150... | ecosystem: Environmental > Terrestrial > Soil >...
ACGAGCTTGTGGTAACTGTTAAGCCTAAAAGGTGGGTTGATGCTGAAGCCGCGGTTGAAACGGTTGGCGGATGCCTTTTGCCTATTGGAAAAGTTACAAGGGATAGGCAGATGCTTTTGGATGTTGACGGCAAGAAACGTGTTATCGAAGCTCGGGGCTGGGAGCATTTTAAGAGTAAGATTTAGGTTGGCTGTCCAGCAGGTAATTGATTATTGTTATACATGACGCGGCTAAGTAAGGTTGTTTACCTAAACTGATTTTTTCGCCGTACCTGAGAGCGAATATTTCTGCTTTTTTGGGCAAGCCAACATGGTCACCGAGCACAAAAATAGCGTTATCGGCAAGCTCTGTTTCAGCTATGTTTTTTCCGCCTTCCTCCAAAACGTACACATGGTGAGTTTGGGCTTCTGCTTTAAGCAATGCTTCAAAGCTTGTCTTGTCTACGCTGATGCCAGGGTGCGACTTGCGGGCGATTACTTTTTTGAGAATTTGCTGCCACGTATCCACATCTGTTCGCACGTCGTAGAGTGCGTTACCATCGATTTGTATGTGTAAGGGTGGATGTGGTGGACCGTTCAATATGGCGTGAAAAGTTACGTCTCTGCGTAATCCATGAGATAGGAAAAGACTGGTAACTATGCATTCGTAGACGATGTCTAATCTCCCTGCGTCGTGTAGGTTGTTGAAGGCTGAGTCGGTTTTTCCCAAACGTGAGAAGAGGATGAATTCATGCGGCAAATGTTTCACTGAATTAGGTGTATTGGTTTTGTTGCTTTAAAGTGCTTTTCGGACTAATTAAGTTCAACCGACAAAAGATTTTACCATAATATTTTGATAAGGACAAAGACGTTGTTTGCGACGACTATAACAAGGAATAGTATTATGCCAATGTAGGCCATTTTCAGTGTTTTGTGTGCAGTTTTGAACGATTTATAGTCTTTGTCTGCTGACTCCAAGATTGTTTTGTCGACTAAAACAAAAATTAAGCCCACGCAAACGGTTACTGTTAACTTTATGATTACAAAGGCAGGAATGCTTGTGCTGACTAAACCTGCTATTAAAGGGTTGAGCTCTACTGTTCCGAAGTAGAGGGTTCCTATAACCGTGGTTAAGCAATCCATTGAACCCATAAAGATTAGAAATAGACATGGAATGGTTTGTGTCTTGGGCAAAAGTTGGTTTTTCTCCTTTCTTTTTGAGAAACGTTTTTTGTAACGCTGGCAACTTTATGGAGGAGGATTTAGTTGAGAATTCGAGGCTTTGTTAAGAAACGTATTATTTTGTGAGTTTTGCACCAGAGTGATGCGCAGAAGAATCATTCTGTAGACATTTGTAGCTTTGTTAGCATTTATTTACATGTTAAATTGTGTTTTTATATGTTCACTTGTCTGAGTGAGGGACTAGTAGAGAACGGATAACTCGAAAACCTGATAATCAAGCTTGAACGAAATAAATTTGCGGTGGCGAGGCGGAAAGCTTTTGTCGAGACAATTGAGGAAAAACGAGTAGAGATTCAAAGGCTAGATATGTTCGATAGCGTAAAACTTTTGTTCAAACAATCCAGCCCGCCAAAAGGCGATGAATGTGAAATGTGATTTCTGAAAATATTTTGGTTTTTACAGTAGAATTCTTTTTATTATCCAAGCGTGAGTGGCGCTTTTTTCCATGAATACGCTTATTTTGTTTTCGCCTATGCTCATGCAGAGTACTTTGACGTTTTTGCCTTCGACTAGTATGCTTTCTGTTTCGCCTAGGTTAAATTGTTTAGCGATTTCCTGGCTGGAATCATGCATTTGAGTTGATAAGACGGCGTATTCGATTATTTTGTCCTGTTCGTTTAGGTCTATTATGGCTGACGTGTTGCTTCTTAGAATATAGCCTATGACGCCTTTGAGTTTACGTATTTCGGCGAGGCTTGCGCTTAGGCTTGCAAAGCCAGAGTTTTCCTCATCAACCGATATCACGGCAACCTCGTTGGCTATTGCTGTTTCGGCTTCGTTGGTGCTTGTTTTTGGCTTTAACACTTTTGGTTCTCCTTGGCTATTCGATTACTGGTTTAACTATTACGAGTTTGCCTTTGCTGGTTTGTAGAGCTTGCAGGATTTTTTCTGGAATTTGTATTATGCCTTTTGCGTTGTGGTTTGTTTCTTTTATGGGTTTGAATTTGCAGTTGGTTTTTTTGCCCTCTAAAGTTTCGATGTGTACCTGTGCGATTTGCTTGTCACCATAAAGGTCGTTCCATTTTGCGATTACTTCGCTGTCTACTCGCACGGTATCGGCGGGAACTAGTAAGCCTCCGATTTTTTCTATCATGAACTGGTTTACGGGTGGTTCTGGAAGAAACAGTTCAGAACTAAACGATGCCGATGCGTCAGGTGCTTGTTCATTATGCTTGGTTTCTTCAACCGGCGAAACTATTTCTTCAATTAGTTTATCTTCAGGCTTGGTGGTTTGAGGTAACTCGTTGTCTGCGAGCTCAGGGGCAATTTGGTCCACAAGCTTCACAACGGTTGGAACAAGGATGCGGGTTAACGTTTTGACGATTTTTTGGTCCGCCGCACGTGAAGAAACAGTTGCTAAGTAACGGTTGTTCATGGATGTAATGTTTAGTTGGCTGTTTGCGCCTTGGATGGTTAGGGTTTCTATGCCGCCTATGGTTTCGGCTTGATCGGCTACGTTGTTGAAGGCGGCGATTAATTTTTTGATTTGATCTTCGGTTGTGGTTTCGTTGCTGGCTACGATTTCGTCATTCTTTTTGAAAATGAAGGTGTTTGTTATTTCTGGGCTTATATTTTTGAATTCATCTATGATGGTTTGCAGTGCGGTAGAATAAGCTTCGGTCACTGTTTGCTCCTGCCAGTTTGGCGGCTTAGGATATTTTGAAGAGGATGCGCTCTGGGATTCCCTCGTCTTCCAGCACTAGGTACTTGAGGCCTTCGGTGTCGCCGAGTTGGTCTAGCCATTTTAGTGCTTCACGTACCTTTTGTAGGACTAGGAGTCGTTCTTGGTGGCTGCGTACAACGGATTCTATTGCTGTTAACTCGTGGAATGGGTTTGCGTCTAAGATGATGTTTAGTGTGCCTATTGTTATTTCGCCTGGGTTTTCAGTGGTGGGTTTTTTGCCTGCGAGTTTCATGACGACGTCGCGGATTTTTTTTGATTTTTCGGCTAACGTGCGGATTTCGTCTAAGCGGCGTAGGTATTCGCCCAGTACGCTTTTGGTTTCGGATAATTCTTTGTCTAAGGATTCAGCTATTGCTTGTGCTGATGTGTATTCTTTTATTTTGGTTACCATGTTTTTGTGCCTCCAAAGAGGAAATAAGAGAAAGGGAAAATTGGGTGATTGCTTTTTCACCTTACCCCCGAATTTTCTAAACTAAAGGTTGGAATTTTATGGGTTGTATGTTGTTGCAGAAGAGACGACTGAGGTACCCTTTGCAGTGATCAGTTTGATTGTATAGCTTGTTCCTGGACTCAATGGGAAAGTACTGGTAGTGTTACCTGTGTTGAATATTATTGTTGTTGAGTTACTTTTTGGAACTGGAACGGCTGTGAAAGCGTTTGTTGCTACTCCATTAATAAACGCGTTAGTAATAGATGACTGTGTTCCGCCGGCATTCATAACCATTACTTGAGTAGTATTAGCGTCAGGAAATGCGACGTTTGTGATTGAAACTTGTTCAGCTGAACCCATTAATCCGATGGTCATTCCACCCATCCATGCGGCAACGACGACGCTGACTGCGACTGTGACTGCGATGAGTATGATTGATGCGACTACGGGGCTTAGGGCTTTTGCGTTTTTCCTAATTTTTCTGTAGTTCATTTTGTTTTTCAACCCTCCTTTGGGTTTGCTGAATACCTTTCACTTGTTTAGCCTTAATAAATATTATGACTCAATATACCGTACTATGTATATGTTCAACACAAATACACACAATGAAAACGCGGCTTTACCTAAGCGAGTTTACGGCAAAATAACGGGAAATTCCGTTTTCCCATCCTTTTTTCTGCTGCCTTCTTTAATAAATCAACATTTGTACAACACAAATACAATTCTACAAAAAAATAAAAGAAACTAGAAACAAAAAACACTGGGCGCAATAGAGTTTTTAAGCGCCAATCTCGTCAAAAAGCCCGAGGAGAAGCTTCGCTAGTTTCTCGCCAAATTCAGTTTTCACATAGTACTTCTTTAGCGGATCGATACGTTCACTCTTAGCTAAACCTAACGATTCAATCTCAATCATCCTAGCCCTGAAAGTACCATCGCTTAGTGTAAGCTTATTTTTTCGCATGAAATCTTTGGCATTTTTCCACTTACCGCGACCGGCATAGAGCAGGAACAAGCAGTCAATAGCATGATCCTTCTCCAGCATCGCTTTAATAGCTGATAACTTTGGCTCAGTTAGCACGCGCTTAATCTTCTCTTCTTCAACATTCTTAACCATTTTCAAACACCTTTCATTTTTACAATTAAAAGTTCGCTTTAAGCTTTTAAACTATATTACGAATTGCGAAACATATCTGCAGACGCCTTCCTCCCGAATTCATCTATATGACAAAACTCCTTTATAAATAATACCGAGCGTGCAAAAGCAGACTAAGCCGCAACAAAATATAACTTAAAAATCGAATTACAATCATTAAAGCGGTAAATCGTTTAACATTCATCAAGGAAATGGAAACTGAAGCATCATCTTTTCTAATACACTTACCTCCTCAAAGTCATAGTTTTTGCAAATAAAAAGACTTAACAAACCTAAAATTAACTTATAAAGCCTAACAAATCATCAATCTAAAGAGGAAAAAAAGTGGCTGTCAACACTCAATATGAAGTCGCAACATGGAACCAAATATACGATATGTTACTTGGCCAAGCCCAAAAAATCCAAGGCGACGGCTACAAACCAGACGTTATCATCGGCATCGCACGAGGCGGACTAGTAACAGCGCGCATCCTGTCAGACCTCCTAGAAACCCCTGAGCTAGCAATCATCCAAATAGAATATTACGTAAGCATTGCCCAACCAAGACAAGAACCAATCCTAAAACAAGGCCTATCCACGCCTCTAACAGGCAAAAAAACTCTACTCGTCGATGACATCTCTGACACTGGCAAAAGCCTACAACTCGCAAAAAACCATCTGCAACAACAAGGCGCAAAAGAAATCAAAACAGCCACCCTATACGCTAAACCCCAAACCATAACCAAACCCGACTACTACGAAAAACAAACAAGCCACTGGATAGTTTTTCCATGGGACGCCAAAGAAACAGTGAGAAAAATAATCCAAAAGCATGAAGGCAAACGTGCCACCAGCAAAGAAATCGCAAAACTTGTAAGAGCAGGCTTGCCAAAGCAATTAGCCGAAAAATTCCTAAAGGACATGCAGTAGGAGCCAAAAAATGCTACATTACTTAAACGAATATGCTAAGTACGCGGAAATAACAGGCTACAGAAACATAAAGTTCGCTCAGGCAGAAGAGTTCCTGAAAGCAAAACGAAAAACAAGCCACGCCGATATTCAATTCTTCGACGCTGAATTAATCGCTTCTCAAGAGCACTTGTACTTCGCCGTCCTAAACGCATTGCAGGCATTCCAAAACAAAACAAACATTTCAAAAAGCATAGCCATGGAAACAATGCTTTACGCTTCCGCGCAACGGCAAATACAAAAAGCCATCCAACGCGGCGGCATCAAGCCAGAAACCACAAGCATGGCAGTTATAATAATCGGCGAAAACCCCAAGCAAATCGAAACCGTGCTTCAGGCAATCACCGAGTGCGTTGGCGTGGAACCTGACGAGAAAGTTTTGGAAATGTCAAAGGTTAAGGAAAAGAAAATCAAAGAAACCTTCCAGATTACAGATGAAGAGCTGAAGACGGTTATGAAGAATGAAAACCGCGAGGAAGCAATGGTTAACTTGGTTGTCGAGCGAGTAGCCCTACTGGCAACTCAACTCTGAGCCTAAAGCATTTTTTCTTTAAGAACCGCCAAAATATCGCTGGTCCTCAGCAACGAAACGCCTGTTAAACCCCCAAGAACCTCAATGAGCAATATGCGGTCTGGGTTCTCAAGGTTAGCTTTGCGTTTGATGTCTGATGCCGCTGCCTCGATAATGTCCATTGAATGGAGTGTGGTGAAGCGTTTTTCTACCGTAACCCTGAAAGTCTCCCCTTCGCCGATTCTGGCGGCTAGCTCTGCAGTTACGCGCTTAATTTCCTCCAAATCGGTTGGTACAACTCGTTCAATGGGCAAAATGCGCAGGGCATAGCGGAATTCGTATGGGCGTTCTTTGAGGATGGCGCGGAATTTTTCTATCACCGCACATGGGTCCAATGTGGTTTTGCCTACGATTAAGCCTCTGATTTTGGTCTTGCTGGCTTCTGCTTGGGCGTCGCCTAACTCTTCTTTGAGCAGGTAGAGCAGTTCGTTGCACATTGGGCGCTCGTTTCCACGCGAAGTCGTAGCTAAAAGGTTAAAGTCATTAATCATACCGATTCTCTCAGAAGTGAAAGAATGTGGACAGGTTATTTTTGCTTTCGCCTTTCGCTGGCACTAAAAAAAATTATTTGCTCTCTTAGGGGGTCAGCGATGATTGACGATTTCTCACAGCTTAGGGCTCGAAGCCGTCGCCTCACATCATCCCGACAGTTAAATGGGTCTTGAAGGATTTATTTATTTTGATAACTCAAAATGGAATTCTGCCTGATTGAGTGGTCATTTACAAGTTTTAGTAGAAAAATCAGTGCAAAGGGCATGTTCTATCCCAAAACTTTCGGTTAGATTAACGACATTTGACGAATCTAAATGTTTAAACTACCCCAAGGATAGGGTAAGTAATGCGTCTTATTTCGGAGGTGAAAAAGAGACATGATATTCGAAGAGGAAGATGAATGGGAAGAAGGCGAAGATGAAGAATGGGAAGAAGAGGAATGGTAAACTAAACCCCAAATTACATTTTATTATCTTTCTTTTAAGTTAAAATTCTTCTCCCATGAAGTTTTTGAGGTTATTTTTTGAAAAACCGATGAAAAGCCTACGCAACTTTTATTATCGTTATTTTTAGCTTTCTTTTTCTGGTTTAGATTTATAACTTACTTGTTAACTTCATTATGGACGTTTACCATGACACGAATCGCTGTACTTGACCAAGATAAATGCAAGGTTAAAAAATGCAATCAACTCTGCGTTAACTTCTGCCCCATGGTCCGGAGCCGAGTGGAAGCCATAAGGGTCGAAGGAAACAAAGCAGTCATATCAGAAACGCTCTGCAGTGGCTGCGGAATATGCGTCAAAAAATGCCCCTTCAAAGCCATCAGCATCGTCAACCTGCCAGACGAATTAGAAAAGGATTGCAGCCACCGCTTCAGCGCAAACAGCTTCAAACTTTTCCGTTTACCCATGCCTTCACCGGGCACGGTGCTGGGTTTGCTTGGACAAAATGGCATCGGCAAAACCACTACACTTAAGGTTTTTTCAGGCGACATCAAACCAAACCTTGGCAAGTACGATAACCCGCCAGACTGGCCTGAGATCATCCAGTATTATCGGGGTTCAAGTCTTCAAGATTATTTCCAAAAGATGAGTGAAAACAAACTCAAAGTTAGCAGCAAACCGCAGTATGTGGATAAGATTCCCAAAGCGGTCACTGGAAAAGTCGGCGATTTGCTGAAAAAGGTTGATGAGAGAAAGCAGCTTGATGCGCTCTCAGAGGAGCTTGAGCTCAAAAAGGTTTGGGACAGACCCTTAGAAGTGCTTAGCGGTGGTGAACTTCAGCGTGTGGCGGTTACTGCAGCATTAAGCCGTGAGGCAGATGTTTACCTTTTTGACGAGCCGTCAAGCTACTTGGATGTGAAGCAGCGGCTTGTGGTTGCCAAAGCCATACGCAGCCTCAAGGAACTGCAAAAAACCATAATTGTGGCGGAACATGACTTAGCCATCATCGATTACTTGTCAGACCAAATCTGCCTCTTCTATGGGGAACCAGGCGTCTACGGTGTCGTCTCACATGTGCATGGTGTCAGAACTGGCATTAACATTTACTTGCAAGGCTACATTCCGGATGAGAATATAATGTTCCGCAAGGAATCCATCGTTTTCCATGAGAAACCGCCAACCGCAGGCACCAACCTAGGTGAACCATTGCTGAAATGGGACAGCATGAAGAAAACTTTCAAGGGCTTCAAACTTGCCATTGAACCAGGCGAAATACGGCGAAGCGAAATCGTTGGTATCCTTGGACCCAACGGTATCGGAAAAACTACTTTCGTAAAAATTCTTGCTGGGCTTGAGGAAACTGATGATAAGCAGAAGCTTGGCGAGTTAATCGTCAGTTACAAGCCCCAGTACATCGCAACTGACTACGCGGGCACGGTTCAAGAACTGCTCATGAGTGTTGCTAAAGAAAACTTTACATCCAGCTGGTACAAAACCGAGATTGCCCAGCCACTTCGGCTTCAGGTATTGATGGACAGAAATGTGATGGAGCTCAGCGGTGGAGAACTGCAAAAAGTTGCCATAGCCGCCTGCCTAAGCCGCAAAGCCGACCTGTTCCTGCTTGACGAGCCAAGCGCATACTTAGACGTTGAGGAACGGTTAAACATAGCGAAAACACTGCGGCGGGTTGTTGAAGCGCACGGCATACCAGCCTTCGTAGTTGAACATGATGTGGTGACGCAGGACTTTATTGCTGACCGATTAATGGTTTTCAACGGCGAACCGGGCGTGAGCGGCTTAGCTAATCCGCCTACAAGCCTAAGGAAAGGCATGAACACGTTCCTCAAAGAAATGGGCATCACCTTCCGCAGAGACTCAATTACTATGCGCCCCCGAGTAAACAAGGAAGGCTCCCAAATGGACAGGTTCCAGAAAGGAATCGGCGAATACTACTACACAAAAACGAAACCAGAGACAAGTAAAAAATAATTTTAGATTGTTCCACTGCCTGTAAAGAACTGCCGTAATATACATGTTTATGGCAAAAGTATCCATTTCTCAAGCTTTGGTCCCTTACAGAATCAAGGGGTTTCTCCGCAAAGTGCAGTTAACTTAAAGAACAAGCAGCAAATATACTAAACAATCTGCAAGAAATAAAACAAGGACAAGTGGTGTAAGCGGGAAGTGGCTCAAGCAACCTTTGAAGAAATAAGTGCATCAGACTTTTTCTACCGAAATCGAGATATCGCAGGCTTCACCAACCCGTCCAGAGCAATATTCGCCGCAATCCGTGAGCTAGTGGAGAACTCGTTGGATGCTGCTGAAAGCCAAAAAATTCCGCCAGAAATTTACATACGCTTATCATTCGAGGGAGAAGCCACCAAAGACACACAAATCTACAAGCTCCGCGTAGAAGACAACGGCAGTGGAATTCAGCCTCGGTTTATTCCCTCAGCTTTTGGGCAAGTGCTCTACGGCAGCAAATACAAGCTGAAACAGATGCGCGGCACCTTCGGTTTAGGCGGAAAAATGGCTGTCCTTTACGGGCAAATTACAACGCATCAGCCAGCCTACGTGACCTCGTGCACGGGGCAAGCGAAAATTTACAGTTTCAAATTAATGATGGACATCCAAAGAAACCGCCCAATAATTCTCGACCGCAAAGTCCTAATCAACAAGGACAATTGGCGAGGAACCATAGTCGAATTCGCATTAGAAGGCGACTATCTTAGGGCAATGCCGAAAATTCTTGATTACTTCAAGCAAACCGCCATGGTGAACCCGTATGCGAATTTGACGTTTGTTGACCCTAAAGGCAGACTCTACAAGTTTACCCGCGCCACCACAGAAATGCCTGAGCCGCCAAAAGAAACGCTGCCACATCCATACGGCGTAGACGTGGAACTGTTGCAACGCCTTATCCAAATTACACATTACAATAACATGTCAGATTTTTTGAAAGGTCACTTTCACCGTGTCGGTGACATAACAGCTGTCAAATTTTTGATTTTTTCTAACTTAATTTCATTTTCGTGCAATGAGCATGGTAAACTTGCATATGACCAAATAAAGTGGATTGAGAACCGACCCATTTGCCCTCAATGTGAGAAGGAAGCACAATCTAGTTCCAAGAATCCAAAACGGTTGTCTCACGAGGAAATTGTACGGTTAATGCAGAATCTTAAGAAGTACAAAGATTTCTTGCCGCCAGATGCCAGTTGCCTTTCACCTTTAGGCGAGGAACTGCTTAAAGCGGGTGTTATGAAGGAGTTAAATCCCGAGTACCTTGTAGTTCACCAGCGTAAACCATCCACCTATGCGGGCCACCCATTCATCATTGAAATGGCAATCGCGTATGGCGGTGGAGTGCCCAAGCGTGGGTGCTTTGTGATTTACCGTTTTGCTAACAAAATCCCCTTGTTGTATGATGAGGCAAGCGACGTTTCTTACCGAGTAATCTCCGCAATGAACTGGCGACGCTACAAGGTTGCACCTGATATGCCCATCGCCATTGTAGTGCATATTTGCAGCACGAAAGTGCCCTACAAGACGGTTGGGAAAGAATTCATCGCTGACCGCCCCGAAGTACGCCGTGAAGTGGCAAATGCACTACGTGAGGTCGCCCGTCAATTGCAGCATTTCCTATCGCGTCAGGAGCACGTGCATATGGAGAAGAAGCGACTGGGAATTTTCAGCAAGTACCTGCCTAAAATCGCTCAGTTCTCAACTACGTTGGCTGGGCAAGAACGTGTTCCAGATATTGATAAGTTATTGAAGAGTGTGCAGAAGTATGGCGCAGAAGAAAGTTAAGATAGTTGAGAAAAGAAACGAGGTTATCAATGGGCTAAGAGCGTTTGGCACTAACATTTACAATCAGCTAGACCAAGGCGTCTTCCCAACCATTAATATGCCAAGCCGTTCCACTGAGAACATTAACTATGACCCAACACTTCGCCAGTACATTCTTGGGGAGAAAAGCGTTAGCCGCAGTGCCCGCAACATCCGCCACATTAAACCGTTCACGCAGTTGGCTTGGGCAGCAATGTTTAGTAACGAGCTCACGAGCCAACGCAAAACCAGCACGCTCAGGGATGTTTATTATTCGGCGCAAGCATACGAGATGACTTTCACAGACCAGCAGGAAAGCAACAACATCATCACCGACTTGGAGACGCTGACGGGTTTTGCGCGTGAGGATTTCAACATTTTCCCTGAAGAGCGCAGTGCCATTTTTGGCGACTTAACCATCGGCTACACCGTTCCCGGCTATGAAGGTAAAACGTTGAATTTAACCAGCCACCCGGACGGCGTGTTGATTGGTCCAGCGTTGACTTCAGCCGAGTTCATTAACACGAAAGCCGACAAAGTCATCGCTATAGAGAAAGGCGCCTTGTTTACAAGATTTATCGAAGAAAACGTGCATAACAAGCATAAGTCGCTTTTGATTTCGTGCGGTGGGCAGGCGCCAAGGCAGACTCGCAGTTTCATCCGCCGCTTGCATGACGAGTTGGGTTTACCCGTGTATATTTTGACTGATGGTGACCCGTGGGGAATGCATATTGCACAGGTTATTATTTCTGGTTCGGCGAATGCGGCGCATTTGCGCGACTTAAATACGCCTGACGCTGTGTGGAGCGGAGTTTGGGCAAGCGACATCATTGAATATAAGTTGCCTACTGATCCGTTGGATGAAATGGACATTAAACGTCTATACGAGTTGCAGAAGGACCCAAGGTACCAGAATGATCCATTGTGGCAACGGGAAATCAAGCTGTTCCTAAAAATCAGGCGTAAGGCGGAGCAAGAGGCTTTCAGCCGTTATGGCTTAACGTATATTGTTGATGAGTATTTGCCCACTAAGCTAAAAGATACTAAATAGCGAAAAAGAAAAGGTAAAGAAG
>Ga0208819_1001547_pt1 | contig 11838 bp, 7 predicted proteins | sample June2015DPH_11_1_3_FD_184707 | JGI IMG/M metagenome (GOLD analysis project Ga0208819, IMG submission 184707) | Peatland microbial communities from SPRUCE experiment site at the Marcell Experimental Forest, Minnesota, USA - June2015DPH_11_150... | ecosystem: Environmental > Terrestrial > Soil >...
AGGGAAAGATGGGAAGGCACGGAAAAATGCACATGCCCATGCCACGGCGCTTTAAGCCCTAGGCGCATGGAAAAGCAGTCTTTCGTCAAAAGCAACGGATAACTCGAAATTCCGAAAGCCGCGCTCACGTGCCGTTTTTTACAGTTAGTGAGCTCCGCGGCACTTGCTGGGCGCTGCGAATCAGATTCTTAGTTCGCAAGATTCCGCTGTTATAGAATTGTTGCGCATGGGGAGTTAAGACAAGCGGTTATGTGTGGTGGGGCCCCAATCAAGGTTCAGACCGCTCTAATTGGATCGTGCTTCTTTACGTATCTTAACGTCGGAGATTCCTATCCTCACGTTTCCAATGCGAAGCGACCACAAGTCTTTGCGCTTGTCGTAGAGCTTAGAATGAACGGGAACGACGACGGGAACTATTTAGGTACGAAAGTGCGCGTAGGGCACTGACTTGTCTCTCGGTCGCCTTGCACCTCATTGCCGAAGCAATTTCCTTTGCTATCGTCGATTGGCTTATAGAATTTGCATTCGTTGCACGTCGGCATAGTCTTACCCTCCTTAGGCTTTTAGAAAAGACTTGTTGCTGTTATATGTACTCTCCGCCGCCCAAGCGGTCAGTGTGAAAATCGTTTTCGAGCTAGTCTCGAAATGCACCCCCCCATACTCGGCGACGGACAGCAATGGGGACCGTTTGCGACTTCTTTTTACACTTAAGAACTTCCACCGTCTGCGCGTATGTTTGAAACGTTTTCAGTCTGCCCAGCCGTTATTAATAGGGGCTTGACCCGTTGTTTGCAATGTCTTTACCAAACGCACTGCTATTTCCTTACTTTTCTGCTCACCAAAAATCGTTTGCAGCACGCCGGTGAGCCTGTTACGGACTGTTGCAGCGTTTACTGGCTCAGCCATGCGATCAGCGTCTTGGAGGATGCCGAGTGTGTGCACCACAAGCGAATGAGTCAAACACGCCTTGAGATCGCACTCAAATTCCGACTCCGTCTCACGGTGCAAGTCGTCGTACTGTGGCACGCAGAACCTGCACCCGCTTCCCGGAACCATCACTCCCATTTTCGGAGCGTCAAGCGCATTACGCTGCAGGGCGGCGATCAGCTCGTCAGCCTTCAGCCGATTCACTTCGGCGGCGATGATATCGAAAACAGCTTGTTCCAAGTCGGTCATTGTCTTTGGACTTATGGTCGTTTGTTACTATCTATTTATCTGCCTTTTTGCCGTGAACTCGTTAAGCTTGCCGAAGTACGGCTTGCCGCACACAGCTCAGTCATAGACTGCAGAGGGTCAAGCAGAGGATTGCAATGTCGAATATGATTCCTGGTATGCAGAAGTAAGCCAAAAGTAAGCCAAAAGTAAGCCAAAAATGTACCACAATTTCGCGCGCGCAACCAAATGCCGTTACTCGCTAATCGCAGTATCTACTGGCTAATAGGGTGTGTAATGCTATAGCACGCCAAAATACCTATTATTATTATCTATATTTTATTATAATTTAAAAAAGATAATATTATGAAGAAATTGCTCGTCGGGTGGGGCGCCTGAACTTCGTTTTACACCGACTGCTCCGCACTATTCTTAGACGGTTATGATGAGATTAAGGTGGAAGCGAACGACGCACGATGAGAGTTATGACACGCAGGTAAGGGGGGCGCTGCAATCGGCCTTGAATCGATCCCTGGGAAGGATAATTAACCTTCCAACATAAAACACGTCAGGCCGTTTTTAAGCGGGCGACAAAAAAACCCCAAAATTCATTTACTATGGAAGTCTAAGGAAGATTAAGACTCAGAAGTGAAAGCAGGTCGCGCACTTGACAGCAATCAAAAACGACCTGCTCTCACGCATCGTAAGACGCAGTTCAAAGTGACTGGACTATCGTATATAGTTTTGGATGTTTGTCTGCATCTTTCGTTGTGTGATTCTTCGCTTCGAGCGTAGCTACGTCTTACGACGGGAACAAAAAATATGAAAGGAGCACAAACAAAACAGAAATTCCTTGAGCTACGGGCTCAGGGGAAGTCGCTTCGAGCGATTGAAATCGAAATCGGCATAAATAGAGCCACGTTGGCAAAATGGGAGCGAGAGTGTGTAGGAGAGCTCAAGAACCTGAAGGCCATCGAACGTGACGCCATGCGCGAGAAGTACTCGCTGACCAAGCAAGCGCAGCTGGATCTCCTCGGGGCGCAGTTCACGCGCCTGAAGGAGGAGCTGGAAAAGCGCGATCTCTCAGACGTTCCTACTCCCAAGCTCTTTGAGTTGGTATTAAAGTACAGCACAAGGCTTACAGAGGATTTTCCTGCGGAGAGCATTAGTACCGAAGAGGAGCTTGCGGAAGACAAAGCTAATCGCGAAGCGTTCCCAAGGAATAGGTTTAGGCAGCCGGCAATGTCCTTCGAAGACTTAGTGCGATGAAGAATCGATGCGTTAATTCAGTAGAGCTGCTGGGTGCTGGTTTCGATGGCGGAGTTCGGCCAGAAGCGGTGTTCAGAAAATGCCAAGACTGGCACCATTTTGCTGGTCGACCAAATCGCGCGGGAAACCTGCTGCACTCGCCAGCGTGACGGCTGCAGTTTCATCAAAAGAGGCGCTTGAATTCTTAAGGCATGCAACGGACGATCATGCTCCCATCATAAAGACAGGGAAACGGTGCTGAACGTGCCTGCGACATGGCGAGATACAGCCTCGATGGATATTATCTGGCTCATGAAGACAATCAGGTTATTTGAATCAACGTCGAGGCGTCGCTGACATGAGCAAGACCCTAGCGCAAAACGCGATTAAATCAGTTTGTGAAGGGCGCTTGTCCAGTTATTTGGCTTGACGATGGAAAAAATACGTTCGATAACCTCAAACCGCGTTGTGCGTTTTGAAGGTGATAAATTATCGGACGCCGTCAAGCTAATCAAAGCACTTCTGAACAGCTCTGCGTTTACAATAACTACCGCGTCCTCATCGTTGCATTGCAACGAATGACTGCCGAGCTTCCGGATATCACACTCCGGGGAGGTGAGAAATTCTTAGATGTCGTTGGCGGCACCGTGAAAGACCTGAGCCACGTGTTCGACGGGTAAACCGTAATACTTCTGGTTAAGCGCGGATACACAGAACGCAGAACGAGCAAACTGCGACAGTAGCATTACCACGCCCTCGCACGCTAGAAGTCGGCGTCTATGGAGCAGAAAGGATGGTATCAGAACTCAGCGACTTGAAACTGCACAGCGAAAAACCGTAAGAGACTATAGCAGTCCAATATCTGGCGAAAACAAGATTTGTTGCGTTTCCCCGGTCAAACTCTTCTTTTTGTCCACAGCAAAAACGATTGGTTTTTTTGATGATCGTCTATCGATCGAACGTTACACGTTGGAATGTGAGGCTTAATCGTCCCTTGGCGGCTAGCTAAGTGATATGGATATAGCTAAGTGATATTGACGATAGCTGCTGTTAACCCTTCTTGCGACGAAGCACGACGACAGCATCATTTTCACGTCCCTTCAGCGGAGAATAGATGACATCGAAATCGTCGAAAGGATGCTTAGGTGAAAGCCTCGTAAAGGCCCCGTTGTGGTACTCTATATATTGACACTCGCTCAGAAGCGTAACAAACTGCGCCAATGAACACCCCTTGATTTTTTCGATATCGACTGAACGCTTCTGCTCAAGCCACTGGATAAATGTAAAGAACATTGCCTCTTTGGTAGTCGGCTCTTCAGTCATTGTGAGGTCAAGTCCGTCCTGGCTAAAACTATGAACAACGCTAAGCATTGCCACGTACCTTTCAAAACCTAGGGTTTTTATGACCTCGTTGTGTTCGTTTTCGTCACCATTGATCAGCTCGTAGTATTTTTCGTCATCCATGATCTGATGCCTCTATTACAAGGGCTCGTAACGCTGTATTTAAGCTATCTTATCTCACAGGTCGATTTACGCACGCAGAGCGGATGTGATAAGTGAAATCAAGAACACGCGACATTCTGCCAAACTACACAAGCTATCTTGAGCAACTATCGTGGCGCGGGTGGGATTCGGACCGGCGACCTCCGCCATGTCAAGGCGGGCGATTCTGGACTGTCTGAGGCATTTTTTCGAGGAGAAATTACAACTACAAAGGCTAACGCCCCATCGTGCACGGTTTGATATATTCGAGTTGGTAAGCCTACAAGTCGCGAGAAGGTGTGCGGCAGCCGAATCGTTGGGTAACTGTACCCTGCTTTTGCATTGTGAATAGAGACTTTGCTGCGATGGACTTCTAACAGTTCGTGTTTTGGGAAGTCAGCAAAGGGGTAATTTTCAACAGCTACCATAATACTTGACTGGTCAGTGCTGTGCATTTAACAATTGTGATTCGGCGTTGACTTTATCGAATAGAAATAATGTTGCGGTGTTCTAAATATTTCCAACGGAAAAACGAGGGTTTTTGGCATCTACGCACGCACCAGCGTGTTAGATTCATAATAATGATATGCAAGCAACGACAATTAAGGGCGTAAGATGTCGAGAGCGACGATTGATTTCGGCATCGACCTTGGATATGGAATATTTTCAGCCGTAAATTAACGGTACTCTTTAATAGTCACTAAAGAAGTGATATATCAATTGGATAAATCGTTACTTCCTGAATACAGCCCCCATTTCCCCACGAAAACATACGATGAATTATCCCCCCATCATCCGTTCTAGATAGGTAATCCCCTATTCTCGCGAAGACCAGTTTGAATATTGTCGACGCTTATTCTCCATTTTTCATATTCACGATGGATTCATCCGTTTGGGCTTTTTCAATCTCTTTCCATTCTCCTTCTAAAATGAAACCAGATAGTTGGAGATTCCTCTTACAAACTGGGCAATCCATTTTTGAACCAATTAAAGTATTAGAGATGATGGTCCAATTCTGGCATTTAGGGCATAAAATACTGTGCGTGTTATCTCTTATCGAATGCCAAACTGGTACAAAAGTTGGTCCTTGCGTGTAATTCTCAAGTGTAAGGACATAGATAGCTCCATCTTTATCCGAAGCGGCAAATTTGTCAAGATTGGAGTGAGAACAAGCTGTGAATGGGAGGAACATACCAACAAATGTAGCGAGCAAATTCCATTCATTAGTATCCCAAGTTTTCAGTGTACAATCTGATGAAATGGTTATTAGATATCTGCAATCAGATGAAAAGGCGCATCCAGTCACTTCATCATCGTGAGGAGCGAATTTCTTTCTAAGAAGACCGGTTTTCCAATTACACACAAATATTTTGTCATTTGATGCAAACGCAAAAGTGAGACCATCTGGACAGGATGAGAAACTTGTGATATCATCCTTCATACTGAATGTCTTAATTATTATACCAGAATTTGCATTGTAAATGCATAATTGCCTATCTGAAGTGCTCACAAAATTATTCCCATCTGGAGAGAAAGACAGTGTTTGTATTACTGAGTTGTGACGATTTTCTTTTGCAATCCATTTCACCTTTCCGTTTTCCACGAAATAACAACCAAGATTATTATCTTTAGTAGCGATTATTATCTCGCTACCATTTGGAGATAGTGCGAAACGAATTACTTCGCCAGAGCCATCTTTAAGTTGTAAATTCCGCAGAAATACCCCATTTTTATCATAAAATTCGAGTTTGCCGTCTATAAGAAGAATTAGGATATGACCCGTTGGGGTAAAAAGACACTGATATACAAGTCCCTTAAAAGATTTCGTATAATAAGATTCTATTTCTGTATTCATAAATAGAACAAACCCGTTCGATCCGCCAACTACCTGTTGTGAATTGGGGGTCAAAACAGCATCATGCATATGATAAGGCCAGGATCCATGAACAATTACGTACGATTGTAAAATACGCCCATCCTTTGCATCGAGAACGAGAGTTTCTGTGTGACTGCTTGCAACAATAATTTTCCTTCCATCTGGAGAAAATAATAAACGGTTGACGCCAGAGGCCATTCTTGGGGTAGTTACTTTGAAAGCAAATGCAGATGGAAGGTCCCAGATTTTTATTGTATGTTCATTGCCTGATGCCGAAAGAAGATGTTCACCATCTGGAGAAAAGGATAAAATGTCAATATCATCGGGGTGATGCCCTGAAAGTGTCGTCTTGAGAGCATGACTTATACCAAAAAAATATCGATTTGTTTCGCCTTCGCATAGCTTCAATGCACGAGAATCGAGATCATAAATGTAAATATAACCATTACTATGAGGTAGAGCCAAAAATTGACCATTTGGACTGAAAACAAACTTTCTAATGCCGCAAGCATACAAACGGTGGAGCTGATTCAAATTTTTCACATCTTTGATTAAAAAATAACCATCCAGACCAATCACTTCTAAAAAGCATAACCAATTCCCGTCAGGAGAAAACTCGCAATGGGTTATTTTATCAGAGGTATTGTGTTGTTCTGAATTGACTTCGTCTCCGGAATCAAGGTCTCGAATTACGATATCATTGTTTTTTAAAATTGTTGCGATATATTTCCCAGATGGATCGAGAGCACATAGATTAGCGTGACCAAGGGCTCTAGCTTTAGTTCGATTCTTAGTCTCCCATATCTTTATCTCTGCTAATGAGTGGGTGACAAAGAACTTCCCATCGGCTGAAAATTTACAGTAATGAATTTCTGAGGACCCGTCATCGAAAAAATATTCTGGGTCCCCGTCAAGATATGTCATACATCTCGCTTCAATTCTTCCATCCTCATAACCAATAATAAGATCCTCACAGTTAGGTGAAAAGGCAATACTCGTTGCGTTCTCATTTGCAAGACGGATTTTTTCAATCTCTGTGCAGGTTCTCGCATCCCAAACACGAACTGTTTTGCCATCAGTCAGAGTAACAAAATGGTATCCTTCGGGAGTAAAGAGGCATGCATCAAACTTTTCTGTGTCTACAGGTATTGTCGTGATGCGTGGATCCAATGAATCCTCTCGGTTTATCCATCTGATCCATGGCTTTTTTGGTGTTTTATGAGCATATATCGCCTTCGCATTTTTATTAGGGGCAGTATCATTTAGCCAATTCAAAGCTTGATCAAATGTTTGGGAGGGGTGTTGGGAAAGAATATGAGTCTGATTACGGACGAATTCAAAAAATTCGATTAGTTTGGGTGAAACGTTCTCATATTTTGGTATTTGCTGTAAGATAGGCTCAATACTGATATCATTCAGCTTATGCGAAGATTTTAAAACGAAAAGATTAATTAAAACTGATTTCCCGCATATTGGGCAAGATACCATTGTTCCCAATAGTTTGTTCGAAATAGTGTTCCACGTATGGCAGAATGGGCAAAAGAAACCATATTTTTCATCATCATACCAACAAGTACATACCGGAGACCTAGGATCGATGCGTCCATAACACAAACGTTGATAATCCAATAATAAATCATCAATATTCAGACTAGTTGCTTTAGCCTCTATAAAACTGATATTGGTAAGAATATCCTCAAGCTCTGAGTTTCTTCCCGCTTTGGTAAGCTGATAAGGTAACTCAATGCACTTTCGATAGTTTGGAACTCGAGATTCAATTGTTGGTCTGGTGTCGCTTTTTATTTGAGTAAGCCATGTCGGCATTGCGATAAAAAAAGAAGCTAATATATCATGCCAACCCGATCCTGAATGTTCACTGTTTGTTTCCTTTTTTAATTGTTGATACGTAACCATTGCTGCTTCTTTGAAGCCTTCGTAGAAGAAATCATACCGTCCTTGCCGCGAGGCAAGGTACTGTCGTACCTGTCGTAAAATAAGCCGGATAGTATCAGTATAACTATAGCGAAGATCATTAGTCTCACACTTAATTTTTTCATGTGCGCATAGTTCCTGGATGAACAAACCCACTAATTCCTCTTCCGCTAGACCTTGTCTCGCATGTGCCAGTAAACCAAAAATAAGGGGGACCGAAATCTTTGGTTCAACTGACGAATAGATGGGGTCGTCTTCTAAACGTCTGAGCACAGCTACGAATGCCTCAGCGGGCGTTGTCCCAAAATCTTCCCTGATTTTCTTGCCAAGATTCGCAAAGGAACCATAAATCCTGAGTTCGGAAAGGACCACTTTAAGAAAAAGCGGATTTTGTGCCTCCGGTCTTTCAATCAATGCCTCGATGAGCGTATCATCGAGTTGTTTGAGGTACTGGTCCAAATATGCGGTGACGAGTTTCTTCCGATCATCACGCGTCGCAAACGGCTTGATCTCATAATATGTGCGGGGCAGAGATTTGCGAAGGTTAGAAGCAAGTTGTTCCGCCTCGTCCCCATCTCGCTTGAAGCTCACAATCATCTTGATGCCAGCCGGAAGTTTCTTCGGCAGCCAGTAAAGATTCCTCAAGCCAGACTCGAGCTGGTTGAGAGCATCTATCACAATCATGCACTGGCCTTGAGTGCCAATTAACTTTAATAAATCAGGAAATTTATTTCGTAATTCTGTTGGATCAAACGGAATCTCGTCCTGAATGAGATTTGCCTCATTGATCTCGGCTAAAACACTCCGAAGGACTGCATTCACAGTAGTTGAACCGTCACTCGCCCCAATAAACCGGTAAAAGATTGGCAGGTCCTGTCCATGTTGCTGTTGGTACGAACGGATCCAGTTCGCAAGAAGCATCGTTTTCCCCATACCGCCCGGTGCAGTCAGGACAAAGAGGTCTCGGGAATCGCTGGCAGCATACGCGTTAAGGGCATCAAAATCCCCCTCCCGCCTGATGAATCCGTTGCAGTTCAGTTCGAGGAACCGCTCCTGCTGGTCGAGTTCTTTTTGTAGAGGGGTTTCGGCCCTGTCGACAAGATGTTCCGGAAATCGTTCGGAAATAGCCTTTGTGAGGTCATCGAAGATTACTTTCGCAAGATCCTCGTTGTCACAACGGAATGAGCCGAGCCGCCCGCGTATAATTTCCTGGTTCTTCTTCCTCGCCTCTTCTGCAAGCATTTCATCGTCATTCAAGTCAAAAGTGGTCGGGTCGGTTCCTAGTACCCGCCAATGGTTTTTCCATCGCTTCTGGTTCCGAATTTCCCCTGACGGGCACTGTAGCGGAATGGCGAGCTCCTGCGTCGTCTCATTGGGATTCCATTTGGCAGTATAATGGTGGACAGGTCGATGGGTCTTCGGGATTATAACCTCCCGTAAATCTCGAAGTTCTTCATCAGCCCTCTCGCGATCTATGGGATTCGCAATCCCCTCATTCGTGTAGGTGTTACGAATGAACTCCGGTTCATCAGGGAGATCCTTTAGGTACGAGGGGTCTCTGAGGTAGAAGAAAGACCGATCTGCACGTTCTTTTTTGTTCATCGGATCAATGACCGCATGGAGGATCTCCATCTCAGTAATGGAAGCCGCTCCAATGTAATTCTTCAAATCTGGAAAAGCAGTGCAGGTATCAGGATCAATTTCATCTTTTTTAGGAACCCATCCACGACGTTGACCAAGGAAACAGAGAAAGAATGGACGGCATTCATCGATCCGGTTCAGGCAGACCTTGACGGCGTTCTTGTTCATTGCGTCCGCTTCGGTAATACCCCATCGCAAGTCAATATCGATCAAGTGGAGTTTTCTTTGCTCGCACCATTCCCGCAGCTCGGTAAAGACCCGTTTCACGAGGTAATCCCGCTCGGCGTGCATGTCATTGAATGTGCTGCTCACGAAGACGCTGACGGTCTGCCAAGAAAGGGACATGGATATTAGGGATGTGATGGTGGGCTATAAATCAATGATGTTTTAATTTAAGGTGAGAATTTCAAACTCTACAAAAGGAAGGTTCCCATTAATTAAATCTAAAACGAAACCCTCATTACGTCATCCTCTGGTCATTATTAGGGCAATCATCATTGCATTCTGAGATAAAATTAAAAAGATTGGCTCGACTCAGCCAAAGAAAAAGGAAACAACAGTAAGAACAAAGAAACAACACGAACCTCCCGTTCAGAGGCCGATAATTCCAGAAGAGGTAGCAAAATCAGTTTCAGCCTTAATGAATTGCTTTAGGTAGAGTATGTGCCCGTGTGCGAGAAAAATCCGAAAACCGCTTTGGAAAGTTGATCTGACCATATGCGTCGATGAGGATCCTTTATACTTCTATGCACAGAAGGAGCACGTTTGCTTATTACTTGGCCGAACAATATATTGGCTCAACTTTGCAGACGAAGACCGTCGCGGACGGTATTCATTCTCCCCTCGTCGAGACTCGCTTACCCTCTACTACAATGACTACACACGCCTTGTGCCTTGGTGGCGGTTCCGATTTTTCTCTGATTTAACGTTCGTTGGCTCAAAATTTGGTTATTGGAACTACGGTTACTATAACTGGTTCAACGTTGACGTGCAGCAGGGTGCCCGCACAAAGCAGGCCAAAAGCAAAGGTATGACATACCTCAGGCAAAGAAGGGAGCTAACGCTTGAACCCGACATACCTCGCGCCTAAGGATAACCTAATGCTTGAACTCAACACGACGTGAGTAAAAAGGTGATGTCAGGATCTTTTCTTAATCGATTAGTTATCACCAACTAGGTTATGACCGTCTTGGACATCAACGCTCGCGTACTCACATAAACATACCCCAAGTGTAACGCTTTTATAAAACAGGGCCACACATTGTAAGGACAGTTATACGACACGTTGCCCGTCCTTCAGAGAGAATTTTACAGCGGTGATTTTGTTGCACAAACCGCTTGTTGGTCTGATCAGGCGAAGAACGTATTTTCGAACATTTGGAGAGGAAAAAATTGAGCGCTGACAATGCGAAAAAAATTGTGATCGTGACGGGGGACGTTGCCATGGATTGGAATCTGGCACGTGCAGCCCGCTGCAAACGCGATACGTCCTTTTGGGGAACGACCAGCACCTACTGGCAGCGTGGCGGCAGCGCCCTATTGGCAGACCTTATCGAAGCGATTATCAAGGAGCTGCTAAGCAATGAATCTACACAGTTTAAACTCTATCAGACCAACGCCCCGTATGAGTCCCGCAGCGTACATACGGATGATGCACACTACCATCACTCGTATGCGATCTGGTCGCCCCATAAATATGTGGAGACAGACCAGCCCGACCATAGAAAAACCGCGTGGCGCGTAGAAGAGTTTCTCGGCTTGGATCGGGCACGGAGCGAGGAAGTCCAAGCGTGGCAAAAGGTGGTTGACGACCCGCCAGCTGCTAACCTCGTGATCCTCGACGACGCTAATAAAGGGTTCAGAAAACAGAAAGAGCTCTGGCCGAAGGCACTCAATACCAAAGGGAGACGCCGTCCATGGGTTTTGCTCAAAATGGCCAACCCCCTGGCTAAGGGACCGCTGTGGGAAAAGCTTCACCAAAGCTGTGCTGACCGACTGATCGTGGTCGCCACAGTTTCTGACCTGCGCTTAAGTGAGGTAGAGATAAGCCGGGAGCTCTCGTGGGAACGCACCGCCCAAGACGTCTTTTGGGAACTTGTGTACAACCCGTGCGTCAACTCGTTGTCAGATTGCGCGCACGTGGTTATATCGTTCGGGGCAGCCGGGGCCATCCACCTGTCGCGACAAAACGCTGATTTCCAATGCTCTTTATTCTTCGATCCACTCGTTATGGAAGGGATGTGGGAGCAAAAGCACCCCGGAGGGATGATTGGATATGCCAGCTGCCTGACCGCTGGGCTTGCCCGCGAGTTGATGCGCAACCTACGGAAGCCGAACCTCAGCGCGGGCATCCAAGCCGGGCTTGCAGCCATTAGGACCCTCCACCTCGAAGGTTACGGTGAGCGGGGCGTGAAGCCGGCTGAGGCTAAACTTGCTTTCCCAAAAAAGAAGGTCGTAGCGACTCTCGCCCAAGCAAACACGCCGTTCACGGTCGCCCAGGTGCCGGA
>Ga0208819_1001556_pt1 | contig 11742 bp, 10 predicted proteins | sample June2015DPH_11_1_3_FD_184707 | JGI IMG/M metagenome (GOLD analysis project Ga0208819, IMG submission 184707) | Peatland microbial communities from SPRUCE experiment site at the Marcell Experimental Forest, Minnesota, USA - June2015DPH_11_150... | ecosystem: Environmental > Terrestrial > Soil >...
AGGCGAACCGTCCGCAGGCATTGTGGGGAATTTCAAAACGCTTTGGCGATTGCTGGGTGGTGCTGAAAGGATATCAAACGCTCATGGGGCGAGGCATGGGCCTTCGCTCCGACGCGAGCGCCGGAGCTTCGTCCACGCAAGCGGGTGAAATTTTCGTGAACCCGTCCGGCAATCCGCATCTCGCTCAAGGGGGCAGTGGCGACGTGCTGGCGGGTTTCATCGGTGGATTGCTCGCGCAACCGACATTGCAAGCTAACGTTGGCAAAACAATCCGCTTCGCCGTCTGGCGGCATGGCATGGCGGCAGACGCGTTGCAAGCCGCGCGGACAAACTGGGTCGTGGAAGATTTAGTAGCTGAACTGGGCGAAGCAGGCGGGGAGTCTAACGCATGTGTCTGAGCGGCCACTTTCAAAAACCTAAAGGATTTGTTTACGCGCTTGCCGGCAGCCAAAATCATTCTGATCAATTTTTAAGTTTCTTTCCCACGCAATCCGGCAACCCCGCCATATGGTGGATGACAGCCGTCATTTCACCTTTGTCATTCTTGATGAAAGTTAATTCCGCACCATTGATCTTTAGAAAGAAATTCGTTTCCGATTTGGGGTAAATATTAAACGCATCCTGGATGACGTTTTTGCCCCAAGCTTGCCCGACCAACTGATCTCCTTCCCGCCAGATCGTCACTTTCACTCCAGTGAGAAACACGGCGTTCGTTGCAATTTCGTAGTGGCCGACACAGGCATCAAGAAGTTTTGAGTCCAATTTGATGACACGCGGTTCAGGTGTTTCGGGAGCCCTTGGCGGCTGACCGGAGATTTTCTCATCTTCCAATGTGACAGTCCAGTCATTGGCACCCTTCACCAAGGTGTGTTTGACGGTTTTGGAAACATCTCCATTCTGTACCGTCACCTCATAGTCTCCCAAAAAACCCACGAATGTGCATACCCCTTTCCTATCAGACAACAACGATGCACGCGTCCACCAGGTTTCATGGATCAGTTTCATGAGCCTGTCATAGGCCGGTTTTGTCGTCAGGTCCGCTCGCAGGAGTCCTCCCGGCGCTCCCTGCCAGTTGCCATCCTGCAGGTCCCACCAGGTAATGGCATGGACCGCCGGATGCGAGAAAAGCAATGTATACAGCCGTTCCACGTAATCGGCCTGTCTTCGTTCCCCTTCTGGTGTCGTTGGCCACGGTCGCGGCAATTCCCAGCCGTGTTTCCCCGACAGCACAGTAACCTCGGTGAAATGTATGGCCTTGCCGAACTTTGAATAGGTTTCACATTTGTCCCAGACTTCTTCAAGCGGCCATTCCTCCCGGTGCATGTGCGACTGAAGACCAATGACTTGAAACGGTGCGTTATCTTTGACCAGTTGTTCGATCAGTTGGAGATGTTTTGGCCCCAGGTTATAATCATTATAGACGAGTTCCGCGCTGGGATCGGCCTCGTGAGCCCATCCCAGAGCGGTTTCGACGACCGTCGCCGGTCCATCTCTCTTGACCCAATAAGCGACGCCGTTTGTGAAATTATCGGACACTGTGGCCTCGTTAACGACATCCCAGCGTCGAATGTCCGATTTGAACTCGGGAATGATCGTGGCAATCCGCTGGTGCAGGGCATCCCGTGTCGAGTCAGGATCAGACGGCGCCCATTTTGGATAAAGCGTATGCCAGACCAATGGATGGCCCTTGGTTTCTATGTCGTATGCCTTGCACCATTCGGCCAAGTGCTTGTTTCTGTAATAGGCCGCAAGGGTATCGCCCTTTTCCGGCTCGTAATAGCTCCAATAGAATGGAAGCGTGGCATAATTGAACAAGGCGCTGAACCGGGCGGCATAAAGTTGGCGCTGCTCGCCCTGATATCTGTACAATCCGAAAACATTGCAGCCGAAAAGAAAGGCGTGGCGGCGCTGTTCAACCCGGACTGTCGCTCCTGCGACGGGTTTCCCTTTCGAATCCACAACCCTTATTTGCGCGGGCGCCTTACGAATGGAGTCAATGCGTTCATTTGCTGTCTTCAACAAGAAATCTGCGCTGGCATTGGTGAAATCCGCCGCAGCAGCACGAAAGGAAAACGCCGATAACAACAGCGTGAAACAAATGACGCGGATGGCAGTGATCATTTTTTACACCTTAACAAATCATTGGGAGGCGACAAGAATTGTTCTGAAAATTCACAACAGGCAACCCAGGTTTCACAATCTGACGCCGGAAACCAGACGTGCCCGCTCCGACGCATACAATTTAAAGGCGGTTGATCAATTTAACCACCGCCGCGCGTGTTTCGTCAGCCGTCGCGTTTGGCGGCAGAGGTCTTCCGAATCTGACGGTCACCGGATAAGGAAATTTTCGCGGCCATTTCCAAAAAAACCTTCCGCCTTCAAAGCTGAAAATACTGCCCCACGCGCCCACGAGGGCGACCGGCACAATGGGCGCGTCCACGTTTCTCATGATGCGCTCGAAGCCACGCCGAAATTCCAGTAATTCGCCCGTGCGTGTGATGCCGCCTTCGGCAAAAATACAAACGACGTGATCGGCGCGAATCGCGTCGCTGGCCGTCCGCAGCGACCCAATCAATTCACGGGGACTTTGCGTGGATGAAACCGGGATAAGGCCGAGCGCACGCGCGAATGGATTCAGCCAGCGCAGCTCATAATAACTTTTTTCCATGAGGAAACGAATGGAGCGATCGGTCGAAGCCATCAGCAACGGCCCGTCCACAAATGAAACGTGGTTGCAGACAAACAGCGCGCCGCCCTTCTCGGGAATGTTGTCACGTCCATCAATCCGAATTCGGTAAAACGAGTGCGTCAGTACCCACAGTAAAAACCGCAGCAGCGCATCCGGCAGCAGCATCACTGAATACACCAGCGCGCCCAACGCCATCACCGCGCCGACGAGAAAAATCATCCGCGTGTCATGCGGCCAATGGCGCAACAGGTAATACGCGCCCGCAGCCAGGAAACTGCCGGCGCTGGAAATCAGGTTGGCAGCGGCGAGAATACCCGCTTTGTCCTCCCTGCGGGGCCGGTGTTGCATAATGGCGTTGACGGGCACTGCAAAAAATCCGGCGAAAAATCCTAAAGCCGCCAGGTGCCAGAGCACGCCTGTGAAACCGAGTTCAGGCCGGGCCAGTAGAGCGGAAAATGTCGTCATACCGACCAATCCCAACGGCACGAGGCCGTATTCGATTTTGCCCCCGGACAGATAACCCGCCGCGACGCTGCCCACGCCGATGCCGATGGATAAACCGACCATGAGATAACTGATGTGCGTTTTGTCACAATTCAACGCAAACCGCCCGTGGGTGAACAAATTCAGGAACAGCAGCGCGGACAGAAACCAGAAGAACGTATTGCCGATCACCGCCAGGCGCAGCACGCGATCGCGCCGGATGATGCGCCACTGGTTGAACAGTTCACCGACAAAATTCAATCGCAGTGGGTGTGCCGGGTCCGCTGCCGGCACCGGCGTGATGACGCAACTCGCCATCAAGCCAAAGACGGCGAGCCCCATCAGCACCCATCCAGCCCCTGCCGGCCAGCCTTCAAAAGCCGCCGACAACATTCCGCCGCCGAACGTGCCGAGGATGATGGCGAGGAACGTGCCGAGTTCGAGGACACCGTTACCCCACGACAATTTTTTTTCCGGCAACAGTTCGGGCAGCGAACCATATTTTGATGGTCCAAAAATCGCGCTGTGCGTGCCCATGAAAAACACACACGAGAGCGTGCCGCGCCAGACCAAACGTCGCGACAACCATGACGACAATTTCAAAGCACTTGATTGCAATGGTGACACTGCGCTTGCTGAAGCGCGTGGCGAGCGCGCCGCCGAACATGGAGAAAAAAAGAAACGGCAACGTCAGTAATGCCAGCGTCAGTGACGAAAGCTGGTCTTGTTCATGTTCGCCCATGCCGAGGCTGATGCCGATGAACAAAGCCAGTTGCTTGAGTGCATTGTCGCTGAACGCACCCTGAAACTGCGTGACAATGAGCGCCCAAAAACCACGGAGTGACGAGATCTGTGAGTCCATGACCTCCGCAGATTGTTCGGGGCATTCCAGCGTTCCGTTTTCCGGAACGGGGGGTTGGTTGTTTGTTTCGGTCACGACAGCAAAGCTAACCATTCACACGCAAAACCGTGAATTGAAAACTTTCCCGAACATCGCTTGCGCAATCAATCAAATTTCACACTGCGAGCGCCTGTCCGGAGTTTCTTTCGGGAGAGCCAATTCAGGAAAAAAAGAACTCCGATGAAAAACAGTGGGCCGGATATGCACAGGTATGCCGACCAATGAAACCGTCCCCAGAACTTAATCAGATACAACGCCCCCAGAGCAGTGAACAAAGTCCCTCCCACCCATTCCCAGCGCCATGAGATGGCCAGTATGACAAGAATGATCCCCGTTGGGATGAGATGGATCAGCAGAGCCAGAATCGTCTTCCAGAACCCGTAACCCTCACCAAATACGTCGGCGGCAAAGATACTGATGAACGCGGCAAATAGAATACACAGAATTCTGGGTGTCCAGAACAGCAGTTGTTTCAGGGATGTTTTCATAGATTGTTTGGGTTGAAGTTGTGTTTTATGGTCGTTCGCATCGGGCAAACAATATCAAATCTTGCTGTTGAAGTGTTAATTGATAAAACTTCGCTCAACATCGGCTGGCTCAATGAACGTCCATCACCTTGAATTGTTTTATTACGTCGCCAAGCATGGCGGCATCATGCCGGCGGTGCGGAACATCCCCTACGGCATCCAGCAACCCGCGGTGAGCGCGCAGGTGGCGCAACTGGAGGAATTTCTAGGCGTGACGTTGTTTCGTCGGCGGCCGTTCGCGCTGACGCCGGAGGGCGAAAAACTCCATAAATTCATCCAGCCGTTTTTTTCGAACCTTGATAAAATCGCCGGCGAATTTCAGGGCGGGCAGGCGCGGCATGCCCGCATCGGGGCCTCGACGGTTATTTTGCGCGATCACGTCCCGCGTTTGCTCCAGGGAGTGCAAAAGAAATTTCCCGGCTTGAAGGTTTCTCTTCGTGAAGGTTATCCGGCGCATCTGGAGGAATTGCTGCAAAAAGAGGAGATTGATCTGGCCGTCACGTTGATTGAAAAGAAAACGGCGCCGGGAATTCACTCGCTGGCGCTGCTGGAATTGCCACTCATTTTGCTCGTCGAAAAAAACAGCGGCATCCAATCGGCGGAGGAATTGTGGCGGCGCGACAAGATTGACGAGCCGCTCATCTGCCTGCCGCCAGACGCGCCGCTTTCCAAGAACTTCCAGCAAAAACTCATTGAACTCGGCATGGACTGGTTTCCGAGCATCGAGGCCAGTTCAGTGGATTTGATCGAGACCTACGTGGCGAATGGGCTGGGCATCGGCGTATCGGTGGCCATTCCCAAAAAGGCGCTTTCACCCAACGTGCGCGTGTTGCAGCTGACCGGGTTTCCGCCGGTGGTAATCGGCGCGATGTGGCGCGGGGGCAAGACGCCGTTGATGGAGGCGTTTATCGAGGAAATGAAGCTGCGCGCAAAAGAACTGGCGTGAATTCCCCGCACACCTGAATCCCTCGCGGCGATTGTCAAATCCGCCGCGAATTTGCTTGAAATACTGCTTGCAATTAAAAACCGGGCGACTTAATTGAAAACGCAAATGGGTCTGACTTTCCTGAACAGCTTCGCAAGGAAGAGGCGGAACCAGATAATATCCATTGATCTGGGGGGTCGCATGACCAAGGCTGTTTTCCTGGAACGGCGGGGTGAGGTTTTCGCCTTGACCCGGTATGCCCTGCTGGACGCGCCGATTTTCGAAAAGACGTTTTCCCCGGAATCATTGGGAGAACATTTAAGAGCCGTTAGCGAAGCGCTGGGGAGCAAAACCAAACTCGTCATACTGTCGATCAGTGTGAATGACGCCATAGTGCGAATGGTGGAATTGCCCCAGATACCGGTGGACGAAATGCGGCAGGTGTTGAAAAACAACACGCGCGGCTATTTGCAGCAGGATTTGCCGAACTGGGTTTTTGACTGCCACATCATCCCGCCAAAATCCCCGCCCAAACCCACTGACGCGGGCAAAACCGTTGCCATCCCCAAGTTGAAGGTGTTGGTGGCCGGGGCCAGGAAGGAATTGATAGAAGACTATCAAACCGCGATCAGGAATGCCGGACTCGTGCCCGATTATATTGTGCCCGGCTTGATCAGCCCGGTAAACGCCTTTGAAATGGCAATGCCCGAAGCGTTTGCAAACGAGTCAATCGCGCTGGTGGACATCGGTTTCAAAAATTCTTCGATCTGCATCCTGCAACAAGGCGAATTGGTGTTGAACCGCGTGGTCGGCATTGGCGGCGATAAATTCACAGCGGGGCTGGCAGAAACGATGAATATCAGCTACGCCGAAGCCGAAGGCATCAAAATAGGCATGGCCACGGAAGTTCAGTCCGCACTGGAAACGCAGGTGCTGCCGCTGGGCCGTGAATTGCGGGCATCGCTTGACTTCTTTGAACATGAACAAGACCGACCGGTGTCGCATGTTTATGTGAGCGGCGGCTCCGCGCGCTCGGAATTCATTCTGCAAATGCTGCACAGTGAGCTGGCAGCGGAATGTGAAGTCTGGAATCCGACGACATTCCTTCAACTGGCGTTGCCCGGACAGCAGGCTGTTGAGATTGAGCACATCGCTCCGGAACTAACTGTGGCCATTGGCGCCGCGCTGGCCGCCTTTTGATTTATGCCGATACGCATCAATCTGCTCGTTGAAACCCAACTCGCCGAGGATTTGCGGCGGCGGGACCCGGTCAAGCGCATCATCATGGGAGGGGCGGTTGCGGTGGCATTGATGCTTCTTTGGTGGAGTGGGGTCCAACTCAGAGTCATCGTGGCCGAGAAGGATTTGTCCCAAGTCGAAGCGGGAATCCAATCGCACACCAACGCATTTCAACTGGTGCAGGTCAGTCAGAAAAAGATTAACGGAGCAAACGAAAAGTTGGCGGCATTGCAAAAACTGAACAGGAGCCGTTTTCTCCAGGGCAATTTGTTGAATGCACTGCAACAAGCCACAGTGGACGGCGTGCAACTCATAAGGTTGCGAGTAGACCAAACTTATTCCGTCACCGAGGCAACCGAGCCTCAAACCAATGGCACTCACATTACAGCCGGTTTGTCTGGCACCATTACGGAAAAAATTGTCGTGTCACTCGATGCACGGGACTTCAGCAGCAACCCCGGAGATCAGGTCAACAAATTCAAAGACGCCATCAGCCGACAACCCTACTTTCAAACCGAACTGAGCAAAACGAATAGCGTCCGTTTGGCAAGCCTGTCTCCGCCGCAAATCGGTCCGAACGGCAGACCGGCCGTGTTGTTCACATTACAGTGTGTTTACCCCGATCAAACCCGATGAAGCTGTCCAAAGAAAAACGCAATCAGTGCATACTCGCGCTTGTCTGCATAGTGGGAGTGATGGCATTAATGTGGTTTAATTTGATTCGCCCCCGATATGTGGCCCTAGCCCGGGTTGTCGCCGCCCAAAAAGTCTCCGAAAACAAACTTGAGAACATTAAAAAAAGCATTAAAAACACTGACGCCGTAGCCAGCGAGTTGGCCAAGGTGACGCAAACCCTTTCACGCGCTGAAGACGACACGGCTACAGGGGATCTTTATTCCTGGACCTACGACACCATTCGTGTCTTCAAAACGTCCCATAGAGTGGACATCCCGGAGGTGGGCCACCCTGATATCAGCGACGTGAATTTGCTGCCGGATTTTCCATTCAAGCAGGTCAAGTTCAGCATTAACGGCACGGCCAGCTACCATGACTTGGGCAAATTCATCGCCGATTTCGAAAATGCGTTTCCACACATACGAATAGTCAATTTGGAAATCCAGTCCGTCATGACCTCTGGCGGCAACGACGAGAAACTTTCATTTAAAATGGACATCATTGCGCTGGTAAAACCCGCCTCCTTGTGAAAAGAAATCAAATGAAGCGGCACATGAAGAATTTTTGCAGAAATATGATGACGGTTTTGCTGTTGATCGTGTGTGCGATGGCGATGGCGGTTGATACCACGCCGGCAACCAAGGCCGGCAAAACAGGAACCAAAATCGAAACCAAAACAGAAACCAAAATGGAAACCGTCCGTTCTGTTTTTATCCTTCCTTCGAATCCCAAGGAAGGCCGCGACCCGTTTTTCCCTGATTCCGACCGACCTTATGAAATTGCCGCCGCCGCCAACCCGCAGGCGGGCAAAGCAACATCGCTTGTTTTGAAGGGTTTTTCCGGTCCGCCGGATCATCGGCTGGTAATTATCAACAACCATACTTTTGCCGTCGGCGACGCGGGTAACGTCATCACTCCTTCCGGCCCTATTCACCTACGCTGTGTCGAAATCAAAACCAACTCCGTGATTATTGAGACTGGCGGCCAGCATCACGAACTCATTTATTCAAACAAACATTAATAATATGAGCGCGCATTCATCTTCGTTTGGATTGGCAGGCCTCCGCTTTCCCCGGAAGGAAAAGTCTTGGACTCCTGCGTTTTTCGCTCATTATCCGCCACGCATCCGCCCTATTGGATTGAAAACCAATAAAAATTAAAAACATGAAACCGAAAATGCTAATCGTCACGCTGTTTGTGGGACTCGCTTCGCAACAGTGGGCTGCGTCTCAAACTGAAACCAACAGTGTTGCGACGAACGAACCCACAGTCAGCGAGGCTGCGCCAGCCAGCCTGCCTGCCACTGCCGCCGCCACCACTGAAACCACGGGTGCTGTTGCCACCGGCACGGCAACGATGCCGGCCGCCGACACCAATGAATCTCCCGGCGTAACTAGTAGCAACAACGTCACCACCAGCACCAGTGTTACCACCAGCAATGTCACCATCAGCACCACCAGTGTTATCACCAGCAACGCACCGGCAACAACTGCCACAAACACGGAGAGCACCACGGAGAACTCCAATGAAACTGCCGCCGCCAGTGCCAGTGTGCCAACCGTGGTGTCCACGAACGTGTTGCCGGTTCAATTCCAGGATGTTCCGCTCACCACCGCCATTGAAAATTTGGCGCGCATGGCCGGCATCAATTACCTGCTCGATCCACAAATTGCTTACGGCCAGCCCGGCCCAAATGGACAGATTAAACCGGAGCCGACCATTTCCGTCCGCTGGGAAAACATTACTGCCCTCCAGGCCCTGACGGCGGTTTTGGATAATTACGGCTTGCAGCTTGTTGAAGATCCGAAGACCAAAATCGCGCGCATCACCATAAAAAATCCGAATGTGCTGCCGCCGCTCATCACGCGGGTCATTCAGCTTAAATACGCCGGCGTTACCAACATACAGGCGGCGGTGGAAAGTGTGCTCACTGATCCATCCAAACGAAGCAAAGTGATGCCCGATTCCCGCACCAGTCAGTTGGTTGTTGTCGCCACCGAGCAGGAACAGGACGCTGTGGATACGCTCATCGAGCAACTCGATAAACCCACCCGCCAGGTCTTGATTGAAACCCGTTTTATGGAAATCTCCAGTTCGCCCAGCACCAGCAAAGGCATTGACTGGTCAGGCACACTTGCCGGGCAAAATATCTCGTTTGGCAACGGCCAGGTCCAAGCCGCCCAAACAACCTTCCAAGCCCCCGGCACCCCGGTCCCCGCACCTTTCGCCGGGCACCCAAACAACACCACCACCCCCGGTTATACCATCACTACTATTTCACCACCAAGCAGTAGCAGCAGCAGTAGCAGCAGTAGTAGTAGTAGTAGTTCCACTCTGCCCGGCGGTCTTATCCCCAATGGCCTGTCTTGGAATACCCTTAGCGGCTTTTCGCCAGCCATCGGATTCCTCAACGCCGACGGTTTGCATGCTGTTCTTTCCTTCCTAAACCAATCCTCCGACGCACAGGTCGTTTCCACTCCACGTCTCGTAACGATGGACAATGAGACCGCGACCATTTTAGTCACGCACGCCATCCCGATTTTCAACGTCACCGCCAGCACGGCTAACACCTCCGGCGGCTCTTCAGTCAGTTACACCAACGTCGGCACTATTCTGCAAGTGACCCCCCGTATTTCCGCCAACGACTATATCTGGCTCAGAGTTGTGCCTGAAGTATCAAGCTCTCCTGGATCAAGCAGCCAAAACGTCGGGGGCAATAATTATTCAGCCCCCACATTTGACTTTCGCCGCATTGAGACCCAAGTCCTTATTCCCAACGCCAACACGCTCGTCATGGGTGGCTTGGTTCAGAATAATCCACAGGCTTCTTATACAAGGTCCCCATTCTGGGTGATATTACCGGTCCTTGGATATGCCTTCCGAAGCGAAAACAAATCGCTGTATAAGGACAACCTCCTTATTTTCATCACCCCCACCATCGTCAGGGACTCCGATTTCCAATCGACTCCGCCAACCAAGTTCTTCAAGTCCCGGCCAATTGCCATGAAGCCGCCGATAAATCCAAAAAGTGTGTGGGACAACGCCGAACCGTATCACAACTGGAGCGACCCCGTGCCGAAAGAATCCAGTAATCCGTGAACTGAAATTGTCATGGCAACTGTGAATGACAACCAAATTTGTATTATGAGAACTCCGATTTCTGGTTGCAGGGAGGGAACCTTGGGGCAGGCGCATTTCAGCCCGCCATCATGCGGCACCACCGTGATGATGGCGTTGCTGCTGGCCGCCTCCAACCTTTCTGCCAGACCGGTCGTAAACTGGGTAAGCGGCGGTCCCAATACTGGCTTACCTTCGGGCGCCGGTTATGTGGACGGCGACATCACTTTGGACGCGGAATATCACACGCCTTGCGGTTTGGCTATGGATAGCACTGGCAACTATCTCTATGTGGCCGACCGCGATAACAACGCGGTTCGCGTCCTTCAGTTTGACATCAATGACACCAGCACTCTCCTAACTTACTCAAATCAAAATCTCGTAACCAATCTCTTCAGCAAGCCGGTGGGCGTCGCGCTTGACAAAACAGACAACGTCCTCTTTGTCCTCAACCGCGGCAATGGCACCAATGGGAGCGTTTTGCAATTTCAATTACAATTTGACGGGACCGCCGATTTGATTGCCACGAACTTGTCAAAACTGACCAACGCCGGCGGCATCGCGGTGGATCCGCTTGACAACATTTATGTAACGGCCAGCAACCAGGTGTTCAAGGTTGCGCCGAGTGGCGTCAGCAATGTCGTGGCGACCGTCACCGCTTCCGGCGCTTCCCTGCAAGGCATTGTTGTGAAACGAAGCGGGCCAACCGCCGGGTTGCTGGCCGTTTGCGATACCGGGCGCAATGGCATTTTGCTCATTAATCCCAACACCGGCGTCATTACCACTAACGCAGGATTCCATGGCGCAGGTGATTTCATCACCCCTAATAACATCTCATCCAGCAACAACGCTAAATTTTTCAAGCCCACCGGGGTGGATGAGGCGGGCGATGGAACTTTGATTGTCAGCGACTACGGCAACCACCGCGTCAAGGTGGTGCTGGCCAATGGTGTCGTGACCAATCTTTATGGCGTCACTTCCAATGACTGGGTTTATGCTTCCGGTTATTATCCAGGTTTTATGGACGGGACTGTTGTAGTTCCCGATCAATACGGCGGTGTCGCGGCACGCCTGCCTAATGGTGTGGCCTTGGCGCCTGACGGCACTGTTTATGTGACTGAAGACTATTACCACATCATCCGTCATGTTACGGGAGGTAGTTTCACGTGGCTGCCTTGGCCACCGC
>Ga0208819_1001581_pt1 | contig 11603 bp, 11 predicted proteins | sample June2015DPH_11_1_3_FD_184707 | JGI IMG/M metagenome (GOLD analysis project Ga0208819, IMG submission 184707) | Peatland microbial communities from SPRUCE experiment site at the Marcell Experimental Forest, Minnesota, USA - June2015DPH_11_150... | ecosystem: Environmental > Terrestrial > Soil >...
CATTATGCAACGGTTGCCAACGAGTATTCTATCCAGAAAGAGACCGATGCCTGGAATTTGACTGTAAAGGGCCCGTGGAACAGCACACTCTAACAGTCAACGCGCGAGTAATCTCGGTCCAAAGGCCGACTGTTAGGGAACGTCTGATGTCAAACTTCGACGTCCTGAAAGGAGGGAAAGTGTTGATAGTTGATGCGAGCCCTAACCAAGTTCAGCCGGGAATGGAGCTTGAGAGCCTCATCAGGCGAATAGACAGCGAGGGAAGATCTGGCCTCATAATATACGGGCCGGTCTACAGGCCAGTATTCAGGACCAAAGCGCTCCTTCAGCGTGCTGAACCCACGCCAGTCGTCGCGCGCTAGTTAACTACTAGGCTCGGATGCACGGTTCCGCAGTTACGACAGTACTGGGCATCTTCAACCTCGAAGAAGTCTCCGTCGTCACGTATGACGAATGTGTCTCGGAATCGATGCCCGATAATCTTGCAGACCATACTCAATTCAATCACTGAGACCGAATAAGGTCGCATAATATATGAATGTTCCGTTTATGGAACATATATGTATCAGAACTCGACATAACGAGTTTCATAAGACTCCCCGCATTTAGCCACACGTTCATCAAGGCAAGGAGTGGCCCAATTTCTGCGGTATAGCCGGCTTCGCCGGCCTCAACGATGAAACCCTCCTAAAACGGATGATTGAAATCATTCACCATCGCGGACCCGATGATACAGGATTTTACGTTGACTCGAATGTTGGGTTAGCAAATGCCCGCCTGAGCATCATAGACATCGAAGGCGGCCACCAACCAATTCAAAACGAGGATGGAACGATCCACGTCACATACAACGGGGAAATTTACAATTACCGCCAGCTTCGTCAGGAATTGGAAGTGCAGGGGCACAGCTTTCGCACTAAGTCGGACACTGAAGTCATAGTTCATGGCTACGAGCAATATGGCGAGGGGTTCGTCAAGAAACTCAACGGAATGTTCGCCATTGCCCTCTGGGATTCAAAGCAAAGGAAACTAATTCTCGCACGCGACCGAATGGGAATAAAACCACTCCACTACACGATCCGAAAAGACACGCTACTCTTCGCGTCAGAGATCAAAGCAATCCTCCAATCCCCCTCTAGCAGAACAGTGAACCTAGAATCCCTCCACAACGTACTCAACCTAGGATACATACCTGGAAAGGGCACTCTCATAGAAGGAATTTCTAAACTCCCACCATCAAGCTTTCTTGTATTCCAAAACGGAACAGCTAGAATCGAGACGTACTGGGAGACTCCGTCACTCGACCCAACCGCAGATGAAGACAAGCTAGTTAGCAAGCTTCAATCGGCGCTTGAGGAATCAATCCGTGACCAACTCGTAGCCGATGTACCCGTGGGTTGCTTCCTAAGTGGCGGTTTGGACACTTCAACGATAGTCGGTTACGCCTCAAAGGCATCCAGCCAGCCTTTGAAGACATTTTGCATGGGCTTCGGTGAAGAGACTGACGAGTTTCAAGATGCACGATTCATTGCCAAGCGTTTCGGCACCGACCACCGAGAGCTAACCGTGGATAGCTCCCAAGCCATGAAATTGTACCCGAAAATGATCTGGCACATGGAGGCGCCGAAATACAACCTCTTCCCATGGTTCGTATGCGAACTCGTCCGAAAATACGTGACGGTATGCCTCAGCGGAAACGGAGGCGACGAAGTTTTCGGCGGATACTACGCTAGATACCAGAACGCGCTTCGAATTCAGAGGCTCACCAAGAACCCCATCTCCTCTATACTCAAAATTCCCGGAAGCATGTTTCAAGGCATTCCGCAGAACATGAAGGCTAAGAACCGGCTACGAGTCATGAAATCGCTTGGAGACAACGCCTCCGAATATCTAATCCTGGCAGGAGTGCTTCCTGATGCATTCAACAACGAATTATTCAGAAATGGAGGACACCCCGTCGAAGACATGAAGAAGCAATATGACCCTTTCTTCGAAAAATGTAACTTCATTCAAGGATTAATGAATGCCGAACTGAGAACGAAGCTTGTTGAGGATCTTCTTTCCGTCGACGACACGATGAGCATGGCGCACTCACTTGAACTCAGAGTTCCACTCCTAGACAACCGAATCGTGGACCTGATGGCAACTGTTCCTTGGCAGATGAAGTATCAATCCGGTACGCATGGGAAACTCTTGCTCAGAAAAGCGATAAGTGGAATCTTGCCTGAAGAGAGCCTTCGCAAGCCGAAATGGGGCTTCAGCGTGAATGTGCAAGCCTGGTTCAGAGGCGAGGTTGGTGAATTAGTCCGGCAGATTCTACCGGAATCAGAGGTCATTCAAAAATATTTCCGGGCGGATAGAGTTCGGAAACTCATCGCGAGCACAACAAATTCCGATCGAGACAGGCGTCAACAAGTGCTTCTGTGGCAACTCCTCGGCTTTCACCTATGGCATAGAATATTCATAGACAGCGATAGGGTGGGCGCTGCCAGCCTTGGGGCCGAGGCGTTGGTGGCCTAACCGTTGAGTTACCGGGTGGTAGTAGTAGCCAGAAACGCTGCCCCACACCTCAAGCGAACACTGGACTCCTTGCTCAACCAGACCTTGAAACCGGAAGGAATAGTGATTGTTGATGATGGGTCCACTGACTCGACCGCTGACGTTCTTCGGGATTACGAGCGCGAACACGCAACGGTTAAGGTGATAACTCGGCCGGATAACGGCTACGACATTCGCCGCGTCCCATCGAACATAAACCTCGCCTGGAAATCCATGAGTGCGTCCGGCTTAGCATCCGACTTTCTCATGATAAGTGGCGACGACTGCTTCTATCCACCACATTACGCTGAGTCCCTACTAGCGAAAATGCACACAGATCTGAGAACAGTGGTCGCAAGCGGACGCCCATCGACGAGCACATCACTCTCCCGTGAACATTCACCATCCGGGAGCGGGCGAATGATTAACGCGCAGTTTTGGCGTGATGTGGGTGGTAGATACCCACTCATAGCGGGTTGGGAGAGTTGGCTCTTGTACATGGCTTCCTTGAATGGATTGAAAGCATCCATATTCGGTGACCTAGTGTTCGAGCACTCTCAGCCCCGCGGCGCAAAACACCAATTCATCTATTGGGGGGCGGCCATGCAGACATTAGGATACCATCCACTCTACGCCATGGGAAGAATCGCCAAGAACGCGCTAACCACAACAGTGGGCACGAAGGGATCGATCAACATGCTTCGAGGATACTTGCGGGCGGTCTTGGGGTCGGATGACCCATTTGTTTCGCGTTTCGAACCAGTACTGCGACAGTTTGTGCGCCGGGAACAAGCCCAGAGAATTGCCCGTGTTGTTACGTCGATCCTCTGAAAGGTGCTCACTGAACGAACTTGTTTACTAGGGGCATCTTCCACCCCAAGCCAAAGGCTTTCTTCGTTATCTTGATTGACGGCGCAGCTTGATGCCGCTTGTATTCCGCACCCCTGATTCGGCGTACTGTGTCCTCCACAACATTCTGGGGGAACCCTTTCTGAATCAGCTCTGCTCTAGACAGGCGATTCTCAATCACCTCATCGACGAGTGGGGAGACCACGGCATAGTCGAACGGGTCGAATTGATCAGGCCGCAATTCAGCTGAAGGAATCTTGCTAAAACAATTCTCCGGAATGACCGACTTCCCTACCTTCTTGTTGTAGTATCGAGCGAGTGCGTAAACCTCCATTTTGCTTACGTCACCGATTACCTCGAGGCCACCGCTCATATCCCCATAGAGGGTTGCGTATCCTAGCGCCAATTCGGTTTTGTTCCCTGTAGCAAGGACCAGGCCGCCGAATTTGTTCGATAATGCCATCAGTATGTTCCCTCGTATACGAGATTGTAGGTTCTCCTCAGCCACGTCTGCGGGGCGTCCTTTGAAGTGCGGCGTTAGCTGGTTCAGGTATGCCATGAAGATTGGCTCTATGAGGATGGAGAGATACTTAGTGCCTAGATTCTCTGACAAAAGCTGTGCATCGCTCTTGCTGTGGTCGCTTGAATAACGTGAAGGCATCGAAACTCCAGTCACATTCTCCCTTCCAAGCGCAGAAGCTGCGATCACAGCGACTAGTGATGAATCAATTCCACCACTAAGGCCCACGAGTGCTTGTTTGAACCCTGTTTTCATAAAATAATCCCTCACGCCGAGAACGAGGGCGTCGAACATCGCTTGATCTTGGGTCGCCGTGGGCTCCGGAACCTCGCGTGCACCGAACCCATTCGAATCGACATCTACGATGACCAAATCCTCCTCGAACTGTTTCCCTATCCCTATCAGCCGACCTTTCGCATCTACGGCGATGCTTTCGCCATCGAAGACCAACTCATCCTGTCCCCCGACTTGGTTGACGTAGAAGATTGGCACGCTAAGCCGAGCCGCCTTTCTCTTCAGGATTCGCAAACGAATGTCGCGGATTTTGTTGTGGAATGGCGAAGCGTTGAGGTTCACAATTAGGCGGGCACCCTGTTCGCCTAGAGCGTCGACAACCTTCACGCCGTAGCCTACTTCCTCATCCCAAATGTCTTCGCATATGGATGTGCCGAGTGAAACCTTCTGCCCTTCAATCTCGACGGTCACGGGTTTGTTTACGAGGGCGGAGGTGAAGTATCGTTGTTCATCAAATACATCGTAAGTTGGGAGAAGTGTCTTGTAGACTATGGTCTTTACGCTGCCTCGACTGATGATTGCAGCTGCGTTGAATAGGTTGGCGTCGTCGTAATCGACAAATCCGACAACGGCCGTGATCGACCCGATTTCTTTGGCGAGGTCGAGGAGGTGTTGTTTGTTTAAGCGAACGAACTCGTCCTGTTCAGGCTTGCGATCACCCGCGGGCGGCCGAGTCTCACGAGGGGGTAGCAAGTCGAGAGGCGGATAGCCGGTAATGGCCATTTCGGGAAAGGCTACGAGGTCAGCTTTGGCTTGCTCAGCCTTGCGAGCGTATTCTAGTATTAGTCGTGCATTACCATCCAAGTCTCCGACGGTCGGGTTGATTTGCGCCATTGCGATGCGCGGCAAATGATATCAATGCGACTAATCGGGTTTGGAAACAAAAAGGCTTTGCAGTTATGGCGTTTCGAAGTCAGGAAAAGATTTCGAGGCAAGGTTTTGCACGCCTTTGCTGGCAAATCCTAGAACCGCCTGGACCATCAACTATCGTAAGGCTTATTGGTAATACCAATGGTATTACTTCAGTGCCATTCTTGAAATCTGTGACAATATCGGCCAAGGTCCCGGCGCCGCTTAAGCGAAAGTTGGAGCGGTACCGGATTGTGGTAAGTGAGGTTGTCAGGACTGCGCTGGAGCGTGAAGTCATGAAGGCCGAGCATAATGACCTGGCGAGGCGACTTGATGAAATAGCGGCTAAGCTATCCACGAAGTTGAAGCCGGATGATGTGGTTGCGGCTGTAAGGTCTAGTAGGCGGGAGAGATAGGTGCCTCTGCTCTTCGACGCCAGCGCCATCATAAACCTGATCATGCGAGGGAGTGGCAAAGTGTTATCCTCCACTCGAAACAGTTCCGTTCTCGACCTGACTCAATATGAGATTGGAAATGCCGTGTGGAGGCTTTGCGCATTGGAGAGAAAACTCACAAGCGAGGAGGCGTCAACTCTGCTAGGTACTGCAACCGACCTCCTTGAGCAGCTTGGCAGGGTTCCCTTTCAAGAGTTAGATGCAAACCGCATATTGGAGATAGCAATTTCGGACAAATTGACCTTCTACGATGCATCCTACGTGGTCGCTGCAGAGTTGAAACGGATGACATTGGTTACAGATGACGCGGAGCTGCGTGAAGTCGCTGGGAAGCATGTTTCCGTTCAACGGTCAATAGAAATTTAGATCAAATTCGCGATCGTTGCAGTTCATCTAGTGCCTTTCGGAACGTGGAAGCGAATTCAGGAAACTAGGCGGCAACTTCCTTCCTGGCCAGTGCTTGGACCATTAATGGAACGTTCCTGCTGGCGTTTAGGATCTCAAGAAACAAAGGCTCGCCGCTCTTTCCCAAGTGGACGACTATGTCTCCCATTTCCTCGGCATGAGAAAGCTTTCCAGACCCAGACATTATGACCAGAAGCACGTCTGATTCCGCATCGTATTTGAGTCTATACATTGAACCTAGCTCGCTTTACAGGATAGAAGGTTGGAAACAAAAAGGCTTTGCAGTATTGGCTTTTCGAAGTCAAGAAGAGATTTGCATGTTCCCTGACTTTAGAGTACACCCGAACCATTTTGAAGGGGGTGTCGCTTGTTTAGGAGCAAACTATGTTACTTTCTGCCTCTGTCAAGTTGTTGTCGGTTAAAAATGGTTGTAAAAAACCGTCGGATACTCATTTAGCCGTAGAACACGGCCCATCTTGGCATGGTATTTTACCCAACGGTCACCGAAATTATCGAAGCAAACAAGATTGCACTAGCCATGACCAAAGATAAGCACCCTCACAAATTGCGGGGCTCTGCACAGGGGATTCAGAGTTTGATTGATGACGTTAAGAAATCGGAGGATAAAGGCTTGACATATCAAGCTGCACGATTCATGAAGGAGGTGGTTCAAAAGCATCCCTTGATGGTGCGAACCATCGAACTAGCTATTTGGTCACCTTGTTATTTCTTACCCGTAATGGAAAGAGGCTCAAAGATGAACAGCCAAAGGAAGTTGATAAGTTCATGAAAGACGTGGGCGCGAAGGAAATTGAAGAAATACAGGGATGGATTCAGCAATACATGGTCTTCTGACAAAGAAGTTTCTCATAAAACATATAAGCACCTAAACACCCTCGTGCACATGGTGGAAGCGATGCAGGCTACACAAGTCAAGAATCCAGACATTGAGCTATTGGAAAAACTAGCTCGTGAGCATCTAGAAACCCTCAAATTGCTTGCAAAGAACGGGAACCACAAGACAGACTAGCTTTCTCTCTTTTCATTCTTCACGGTTGCATTTTGGATTAGCGTTAGCCATTTGTTCTCTCCCATGACATTCCTTGACCTATCGGCGGCAAGTTTTGTAAATCTGATTTTTTCAGATTTCATGGATCCCATTTCACTCGTACAGCCGATCTAACGCCTTCCGGAATCTGGAAGCGAATTCGGTTGGTTCCCTTTCCTTCGGAACATCCTTCATAGTCTGCCCGTTGAATGTGACTTGCAACCCGCACAGTAATGCCTCGTGAACCATTCTTGGGAGGCCGTCTTCTGTGGTCATGCGAATCAACCTCTTGTGGCGCCTGTACATGGCTGGCATCTGGGAGCGTTCCACGAATGGGATGACTTCGAGGTTCGGTAATTGGGTCGTATAGTTTGCTTGGTGGGCAACATTTCCGATTATGGTGATCTTTTCCTGCGGGTGAGTTTTCGCATATTCGATAATCCATGATAGGCGGTAGATTTTCTCGTTTGCTTCACCGCTCGGACAATAATACAGCACATCTCGGTCGGGAGTAACTTGCAGAAGCTTCCCCTGCTTGAATGCCTCAGTGGCAATAGGGAACGGCAATACCACCCCTTTCCGTCCTATCATCGCTTCAAGATGAGGCGAAACATAGAACAACAGGTCGCAGTGCCGGAGGACGTACCTCCAGTACCGTTGCCTCCAGGAAGAGAGCTCTCGTTCAACCCAGTACGCGTCGCTGCCCACAAAATGTACGATGGTTTTCCTTCCGAGCAGTTTGGCAGCTAGAATGTAGCGACTGCACGTCTGCAGGTAAATCCCATAGACAATACCGCATCTCAATATTTTCCTGAGGCTGGGGATCCTGACTCGGTCGGTCCATTCGGCATCAATTCCGTTGGACCGGAGAACTTCAGCTACCATGTCAGCGTTAGGTGAGCCGGCGCCAACTGCTAGAATCCTCGGTGGTTTCTTCATTCTTACCGGCTTCTAATGGATTCCTTCCGCCTCGTTAATGATGAGGCGTTCAACCTGTGGAGCTATTGCGGCCCATCCGAAGTTTTCCGATACCCACCTCCTGCCTTGCTTTCCCAATTGCTTGGACAATTTGGCGTCTTGGAGCAGCATCTGGATTCGGTTGACCCACTCGCCCGTGTTCGCGTTATCAATGCTCCACCCTGTGTAGCCGTCAGATATGATCTCTGGGACTCCGCCCAACCGGCTTCCCAGAACTGGTTTCTCCATAAGCGATGCCTCCAAAACGGTTGTGGGACAGCAATCTAAGCCTGTAGCTAGTATGTATAGGTCCGCCTCGGTCATGAGCCGCCTTACACCAACCGGGTGGCTTATTCCGTCCACGAAATGGACGTTCTTGCAATGGGCTAAGCTGCTCTTAACTAACGGAAAGTAGCTTTGTCTGATATTCTCCCCAGTGGTGATGTAGAAGTTAACATCGGGGGAGTTCTCGATGACCCTTCTGAATTTCAGCAGGCCTAAGGTCTTCTCGTATACGGTGTGATTCTGAATTATTGCAGCAGCGGGATGTTTCACTTCGAACCCTGGTTCTGGAAAGAATTCCGAAGGATCAACGCCCTGGTAGACTACCTCAGTTGGTTTCCCCGGAAGGCGACGGTGTACTTCTCCTTCAAGCCACCGGCATATTGGCGTAATCTTGTCAGCAAGGGTGAGGCCAAGAATGCTGCCGGCGTACACTGGCGCCCCTAGCACTTTCGATTTAATGCTTGACCGCATAACCCACTCAAGAACCTCTCTCCACAAGTCACCCCGTAAATGAACGATTACAGGAATTCGCTTTCTCAAAGCATACTGCGCTACCCTCATTTGCGATCCGTAGAGGGGGCTGTCCGAGTAAATGACGTCCGGTTTGAAACTCGTTATAGCAGCGCTCGTTTCTTTGTCGCCCAAAAGAATCCGCGTCCCAACCAGCCCTTTTCGGCGATTTCTATTAGCGCTCGTCTGCGGATAGGATGGAACAACTACCATCGATTCCACTCTTCCCGCGAAATGCCGAAGCATTTTGTGGAAAAACGCCTGTTTTACCGCTGCAACCACGAACAGGGCGCGAACCAATCGACAGACTACCTTAATCTCAAATTATCTTGTGTGAGCATTGAAGCAATTCCGGAGAATCAATCCTTCCATGTTGTCACTGTGACACCTGCTGCTTCAGGTACGCACAACGGCTGTCTGAATAGATAAAGTCTGTAATCTCAATAAGTTATTTGTACAGAATGGATTTGGACAATAGTGATCTGGTCGTTCTGATAGAATGGGGATACGGATGTGGAGTTAGTGAGTTGACTAACGAGTAGTTGTTCATTCTGGGCCTCAATTTCCGGAGGCGTTCCATGTTCTCTAGCCATTTCAACCGTCAAATACCTGATTCCGGCTACCACATAGACCGGCGGGCCTGGAGCACTCGTGGGTGCAATTGTACCTAAAGTGAGGTTTGTCGTACTTAGGTTCGAAAACCTGATCTCTCCACTTATTATCACCCCTCGGTTCACGATCGTCAGGTTTGAAATTCCTATCATGGTCCTATTCGTCACCTCAGCTTGGTCACTGAGAATAAAACCTGTCACTCCGACCACCAGAATAACCGAGTTACTAGGAGTGTTATCGTGAATATACTTCAGCGCGTAGTATGTTTGGTCTGTCATAGGCTTATAGTAATAGAAGCTATCAGGGATTGGCCAGCCGCCAGCAGGCGCCTTGTAGTAGTTCAGTGAATTCAGATTTGCCACACCGAGGAGAATAATCGCACAGATTGCAGCTACTTTAGCAAAGCGGGAAATGTCACGTAGCACAATTCTCGTTTGCAAGCCTTCAATAATCTGACCGAGTCCCAAGAAAACAATGTATGCTGCGAAAATTGATGCGGGAATAGTGAGCCAGCTGAATACGTAGACACTGCTATCGCCGGCACCGGCTACGCCTAAGTCATAGACTATCCTAGAGATGAGGACGGCGGCTACGAGGACAAAGAGATACGTAGCGATGAAGGGCACACCTACAGCACCATTCTCTTTGAACCGTCTTCGGGCCCAGTATATTGTTCCTAGAAATGCAAAGGCTACAAGGATGTAACCCATTTCGGATAGACCGACCACCCCGGATTTTGCGACCGAGTAAGCCAGAACATCGAGCAAACCTCTTAGGGAGTTTTCGAATGTTGGCCTAGCATAGGTTGCCACGGTTGTCCCGAGGTAGTAGTGTATCATATTCGGGAGAAGCGGGAAGAACCAGATTACCCCGCTAAGAAGAAACGGCGGCACAATCAGTATAGCCATTTCTTTTGTGATCGCTTTGCGGCGCGACCAAAAAACGAAAGGCAGAACCACAAGAAACGGAACTAGGAGCAAAATGGTAAAATGGTAATACAAAACGCTAATCGTGATGAAGGTAGCTGCGCACAACCTTCTTCTCCAAGTTGGCTGTGAGAATGATTGCAACATGAACAGAAGAGAGAAGGTAAAGAAGAACTGTGCGAAACTCTCTGGGACCGCTGCAGACGTTCGCATAAAATTGTACCTGCTCGTTATCGCTAGAACAGACGCAAGAGCCGACACCTTGCGGGAATGAAAGATCTCAAACGCAAGTAAATAGATCGGAATCACATTCAGGGCGGAAAGCACGGGGATGAAGCGGACTGCATCATAGGCATCTGAATGAAAGAGAACAGCGACCATAGCAATTAGATACATGAACGTCGGCGTATAGCCGGTTTTCTGGAAATAGGGGTTAACTGTTCCGGTCGAAAGGAACTCCCGCGCCCATGCTGTCCAGCCCCAGGGATCGAGCGCGCCCAGAACCGGAGAACGTAGAGGATCATACAATTTGATTGCTAGCGAAAACGCGGCGACTACTAGGAGCGGAGTGTAGCGCAGCAAACCACGCGTGAAACGAAATTGCATAGGTGTGCCAAACACGTCTTTCAGCTTATGTGCTTTCTGTGTCAACGCGCGTCGGACTCACGTTGGGCAAGTTGTCTCCAAAGGAAGTAGCGTCCGTTGTTCTCCGAATCGGATCCGGGCGAGATGGAATCTTCAATTAGGCGCAGATTGTACATAAGTTCCGGCAATTCGTGGAAGAGGATCATGATGCGCGCGAAACTTACCGATCTGCTGGTCGATCCTCTCACTCATCAGCCCTTGAAGTTGCAAATTCTAAAGCAAGAGGGTGACAACGTTATTGAAGGTAACCTAGTTGGCGAATCAGCGAAATATCCCATCACGAATGGCATTCCCCGTTTTGTACTAACCAAGGATCGAGACCAGCGACAAACATCAGATAGTTTTGCCTTCAAATGGAAGCTAGTTAATACGTATAGTTCAACCGCTAGAAATGAAACGTTCAGATCGTGGCTCATTAAACGGTACGGATTCCGCAACGTTGAAGAAATGAGATCTTACTTTTCAAACCGCAGAATGATTCTTGACGCAGGATGCGGAAGTGGTTTCAGCTCATCACAATGGCTTACGCCAAGCAACCCAAGCCAGTGGATCGGCGTCGACATATCAGAAGCCATCGATGTTGCCCAAGAAAAATTGGGCGCGCTCCCGAACACTCATTTTATTCAAGCAGACATTTCTCAGATGCCATTCCGGAAATGCTCCTTCGATACTATCTTTGCGGAAGGTTCCCTCCACCACACCCCATCGAC
>Ga0208819_1001586_pt1 | contig 11575 bp, 13 predicted proteins | sample June2015DPH_11_1_3_FD_184707 | JGI IMG/M metagenome (GOLD analysis project Ga0208819, IMG submission 184707) | Peatland microbial communities from SPRUCE experiment site at the Marcell Experimental Forest, Minnesota, USA - June2015DPH_11_150... | ecosystem: Environmental > Terrestrial > Soil >...
GCATGATGAGCTGGTCGCACTGGCCCACAGGACTGACAGGGACTATTTCGAGTTTAATCTTGCTAAGCGACGCTCCCAACAGAAAGTCGGGACCGTGACCGTGCAATTGGACAAGACGGACACCAAGCGGAACGTCTTCACCGTCAACCTTGTGTTTGACGACAAGCCTCATATGCATCGGGACAAAGCCATGGACGAGCCGGTGTACTTCTACGTGCGGGGGGCTTCGAGCGCCCTCGAGCTGGTGGTGAATAAGCTAGGCAAGGATTCCATCGCCGGTTATGTCAGCACGCCCAAGGGGTTCTTCCCCAGTGCGACAAACGTACTGGCTGCGCGCCCCGGAGCGTGAGCCGTCGCGAACGAGGGCTGACCTTCGACCGCCAACACTGATTGCCTCTCGAGCTCGCGCTTGGCCGGAGCCAGGCGCGAGTTTCTTGTTTTTCCGGCCTCCGGGCTTTTCTCGGAAGAGTTGACGCCGGATTCGGCGAGGGGGTTTGTTTCCTTACCGATCACCTACTACCTACCACCTACCGACCCCGCAATAGGGAAATCTAGGTAGATCGTATCCCCCTGGTGAGTCGAGACGATAATCCAAGAAGACAGGGGGAAGCAAGCAGATGTGGGGAGGGAGGCGAGGCGCGAGCTGGTGGACGATCTGCCAGGGAGTAAGCCCTTCTTTGTGGGAGTTGGGCCGAGCCAAGTTGAAGTAGAGCTGATAGAGCGAGGCCTTAGCGAGGAACTCGGCGCGGTCGCGAAAGGTTTCCAGGTCGTAGAACTCATCTTCAATCAGGCGGTGGACCGTCTCGACGTCGCTCTGGTAGGTGTGAGCAGCCGGGGGGATGCGCTGGTGCTGGGAGCCGAAGTAAGTGACCGCCCGAGGAAAGTGAGAGCGAGAGCCGTCGGGCTGCAGTTGGCCGATGAATTCGCTGCCGTTGTCGGTCTGCCAGGTCACGTCACGCAGGTTCACCCCGCAGCTCTGCAGGTGCCTCTGAATCCGCTGGGCGAAGAGTTCGCTGGCTGGGGCGGAGCGCCGGGAAGCGTAGGCCAGGAACTGTAAGCCGCTGCGCACCTCGCGGGCGGTATACTGGACGGCGGGGAGGCCACGGGCCTGCATCTGCGGCCAATAGCGCGGAATATCCTTGAGATCCTTGGTGTCAGCGGAGATTTGTTGGAACAAGGCCCAACTGCGTTTCCACTGCGCCAGGTCTTGCTTCTTCTGGTACTTGCGCCGGCGCGGGAGGAGGAGGCCGTGCTGGCGCAGGATACGCTGGATGGCCATATGACTGAGGGGCAAATCCCACTCGCGCTTCAGGCGTTGGGCGCCGAAGGTGGGAAGCTGGCGCCGCAAGGCGACCACTCGATCGGCCAACTCCCCCCTGATCTTGTGCGGACAGGAATGCGGAGCGCGGGAGAGTTCCTGGAGGCCCTTCAACTTCTGGGCCTCGTAGCGTCGCAGCCACTTGCGCACCGTGGGCACGGTGGTCTGAAAGTCTCGAGCGGCCGCCTTAATGCCGTGCTGGCGGGCGTAGGTGACCAACTGGAGGCGATAATTAAAAGCGTTCTTCATTTGACGAACCACGTCGAAGTAGGGGACGGGAGCCGACATAGGTCGGCGATTTTAGCAGCGCCGCGCTGCCTTGGTCCCCCCCCACCAAGGCAGCGATCTCACCCCTCCTCTTTTCGCTCAAACACTTTAACTCCACAGGGGGGATACGATGTACCCTTCCAGTCCATTGGAATTGACATATTGTTGTTACATTCTTACCATTGAGGATGAAATGCAGTCTTTGGCGTGGCTGATTGTTTCTACAACACTGGCTGCGTGTCGGCTGATTGAAGTGCCTTTATATGAAAACGAATGACAGCAAATGGGATGTGTCACCCGCCCTTTCGGAAGGTAATCTTAACGGCGCGGGATCCGTGCCCTTGAACAGGGTGAAAACCACCCAAATAGCCGGAAACACTCGGTATGTTTGGGCAACCAAGCCAACCCTTTACTTCATTGGCATGAGCACAGGCAATTCAGCGATTATGCGGGTCTTTCCGCGCTGGGCTGAACACCTCAAACTGGGCAATGTCGCGATTCAAGGTGTTGATTGCAGTTGGCACGCGGACCCAGAGGTTTATCGTCAGGTCGTGGAGTGCATCAGAAATGATGCGTCAGCGAAAGGCGCGCTGGTCACCACGCACAAGGTGGATTTGCTCAAGGCTTGTCGCGACATGTTCGATTATCTCGATCATCACGCCCGATTGATGGGTGAGATCAGTTGCATTTCCAAGCGCAACGGCAAATTGCGCGGCCACGCAAAGGATATTATCAGCAGCGGATTAAGTCTGGAGGCATTCCTGCCCAAAGGCCACTGGGAATCAAGTCATGGAATGATCTTTTGCATGGGTGCCGGCGGCTCGGCCATCGCGTTGACCAGCTACCTGTTGCATCCCAAACATGGAGCAAACCGGCCAAAACGCATCATCCTTTCGAACCGCAGCCCGGCGCGTCTGGCGGAGGCCAAAGAAATTCATGCCCGGATCGGACAGACCATTCCAATCGAATATCACCACACTCCGCGCCCGGAAGACAACGACGCCTTGCTGAACTGCCTTCAACCGCATTCGCTGGTGGTCAATGCGACGGGACTGGGCAAAGACGCGCCGGGTTCACCGATCACGGACCAGGGCCGCTTTCCTGAAAATGGTTTTGCCTGGGATTTCAATTACCGCGGCAATCTGGTTTTTCTGGATCAGGCCCGCGCGCAAAAAGAACAGCAAAAGCTCAACATCATAGACGGCTGGGTGTATTTCATTCACGGCTGGACCCGTGTGATTGCCGAGGTTTTTGACCTGGAGATCCCGACGGCCGGGCCGAAATTCGACGAACTTTCAACCATCGCAAAACAGGTAAGAAATGGACAAACATAACATCTCCGCCAGCCAGTTGATGAAACCGTGGGGCGTGGACATCAACCTGGTCGAAGGCACCATGCACAAACCGGACCGGATATTAGTCCGCAACGCTTCCGCCATGTGCGGTTACTATCAGGACGAGGCCGCGCTCCGGCAATTGATCGCCCACGATGACCCCGTTCATTACGAAATCTTTGAAAAGACAATTCCGGAGGAATACGGCCATCTTTTACTGTGCATCAGTAAGCTCTACCCGGGCCGCATCGGCGATGAATGTTTCATGACCAAGGGCCATTACCACACGATCAGGGGAACGGCCGAGGTTTATCTCTGCATCTGTGGCAAAGGCTACATGATGATGAAAACCGCCGACGGCCAATGCCTGGCCGAGCCGATGCAGCGCAACCGCATGGTCTACGTGCCGCCACATTGGGCGCATCGTTCCATCAACACCGGTGACGAACCGCTCATCTCGTTCTGCGTTTTTCCCGGCGACGCCGGCCACAACTACGCCGACATCGCCACCGAAGGATTTCCTAAACGGATTTTCATCCAGGACGGGAAGGAGATCATCAAGTGAAGCCGAAAATCCCGGTCACACCGTGTTCCGTGACAACCGGGCGACATCCGTCCCTCGCCAAACTCAAAGATGCGGGTTACGAGGTAATTTTCCCCACAGCGGACAAACAACCCACGGAAGATGATTTGCACCGGATGGGAGGATATCCACAACCGATGTAAAGCGGCTTTGGAAATCGTTGCCAAAGCGCACGGCAAGCAGGCGGAGCTCTGCTCCAGCGGAGCTGCAAGCGAGGTGCGCGGACAAGGCTGTTCGGGCTCCGGGGTAGCTATTGCGGTTTAAGAACATGCAACTGATTCCGCACGACGGCGGCGCGAAAACGCTCTTGGAAAATCCGGTGTCAGGCCACGGAGTCGGTCTCGCTTGGCTGGGACAAGCAGGCTTCGCAGTACGATTCTCCAATTATCGGCTGCTGATTGATCCTTATCTTTCGGATTACCTGCCAAAAAAATACGCGGGCGAGCAATTCCCGCACACTCGAATGATGCCGCCGCCCGTGTCCGTCGGCGATATTCGTAATCTCGACCTGATTCTCTGTTCGCACCGGCACGGCGATCATACGGATCCCGGCTCGCTTCCGACCCTGGCACGCAACAACCCGCGCTGCCGATTCATTGTGCCACGCGCGGAACTCGCGCCTGTAATGCAGATTGGCCTGGAAGAATCCCGCCTCATTCCCGCCAACGCCGGCGACCGGCTCATCCTGGACAAATCGGTGGAAATCCACGTGATTCCCTCCGCCCATGAAACGCTCAAAACGAACGCCGCCGGAGAACATCATTTTCTGGGATTCATCCTGCGGTTCGACGGAATCACCGTTTACCATTCCGGCGACTGCGTGGTTTACAACGGCCTCGCGGAGCAGCTTCGCAAATGGCGGATTGATCTGGCGCTGCTGCCTGTGAACGGCCGAAGTGAACTTCTTTCATCGCGCGGCGTCGCGGGCAACATGACGTTCGACGAAGCGTGCGACATGTGCCTGGTGGCGGGGATTCGCTTGATGATTCCGCACCATTTTGGCATGTTTGATTTCAACACAGTTGATCCGGTCGGACTGCGGGAACAGGTCGCCCGTTTGGGCACGGGCCAATTTCAAGGTGTTTTACCTGAAGTAAACGATTACTATACATTGCTTTAAGTTTATTGAAAAACAGCAGCACGAGTGATACTCCCATGAAGAACATCCTTTTCCAACCGCACGAACGATTCCGGGTTGATGCGAACTCGCCGGTGCCGCTCTACCATCAGATCGAGCAAATCATTCTTGGCCGGATCACCAACAAGAAATCCGTCGGCAAAATGCTGCCCACCGAGGCGGACCTGACAACCATGTTTGGTGTCAGCCGCGCCACCGCACGGAAAGTCTATGAGAATCTCGTGGTCAAAGGATTGATCGAACGCCACCGTGCGCTCGGCACCAGGGTGATCGGCCATGAAATCAACGAAGACCTCGGACAGCTTAGAAGCTACACCGAAGAAATGAAATCGCTGGGCCTGCAGGTCAGAACGGAAGTGCTCATGTGCGGCTTGCATGTCCCAGAATCAAAGGTTCAGGACAAACTGAAGTTGAGACCGAATGAGCAAACCCTGTGCCTCCGGCGGCTGCGCGGGACGAACGAAGTTTTTCCGATTGTCATTCTGAATTCAGAAATCCCGGCCAGCTACGGCATCAACCCGAACGACGACTTCACCGGCTCGCTCTACCAGTCGATCGAGGAAAAATATCGTTTTCCCATCCAGTGGGCTGAAGAACAGATCAGCGTGGCCAAAGCAACGGTTGAAGAGGCGCAATTGCTCCGGCTCAAACCCAACGAAGGTGTTCTCGTGATGGAAAGAGTCACCTACACCCGTGAGAACCGTCCACTGGAATTCGTGCGGGGCGTCTATCATCCCGAACATTACACCTTTTCCATTCGGCTCGAACGCTGATAACCCCCTCGATATTGGTGATCTTGTTCTTGCCAGCTACCTCGAGGCGCCGGTCCGCCCAAACGTCGCTGAAGCAGCATGCTCGGTGGCGGTCGGACGGGCAGGATGTATAATCGCGATGGAGGCTAGGATGGCAAAACGGAACGCTGGTCAAAGGGCCCACAACATATGAAGCGCTACGATGTGGATCGAAATGCAGAGGTCAAATACCGCGCTTGCCTCGAGCAGGTAATAGCCCGGCTTAAGAGCCTGCCTGGAGATGTTTGGTCTCGTTTCTGCAGCGATCTTCAAAGAGGCGAACCTTTTCTTTTTGAAGAGGCTGATCGTCAGGTGGAGCAAACATGCCTGGAAGTGATTCGCTCGTGTTCTGAGCCAGAACTGGAAATTTTATGGATCGGTTCTGATGCGTTATGGAAGCACGATGACGCTAATCCAAGTAACCGCGCGGGCTGGGAAGAGGGGGTGCTTAAGGAATTGTACGAACGCGTCCGGTATGCAGCCGGTGATGCTTCTCTGGATGGAGATGAAGAGGCAAAGCCAACAGGGAATGAACTGGTGCAGAGTTTTCGGTTCGACGATGACGACCTGGTCTTCTTATCGAAGGTTGCCCGGAAACTCGCCCAGCTGACGGCGCGGCCAAGTCTCGCCCCGGAAAACGCTAAAGCGATCCGGCGCGCAGTTGCAGCGCTGAAGAGGTTGCCGGAGTTGACGCCAGAGATAAACGTCCAAATCGCAGTCGTACACCGAATGGGAGGCGACGGATTCAGTGAAAGCTACAGCTACGCGATCAAGCTGGCCCGGCAGTGCATCGAGCTCAGTTCCGGTGGCACCCAATACGATCCCGCAGTTGGAGCCAACTCCTTCAACCTGGAGTCGCTCAAATGGTACGCTAATGGCCAGGCTGAGCATCAGGGTAACAGGGACACGTGGCTGGAGCGGCTGGCGTATGCACTTGCCCACGAGTACACGGTGAACGTAAGAGACGAATCAGCCGACAAGTGCGGGGAACCGGTTCAAGACTCGTAGTGCTGACCCCGCGTCGCGGGATCAGCGCCATAAATGCCGGCCTACAGGTCGGCGCTACAATCCTTTCTACGAACATTTCTCGTAAACTCGCTCCATTTTGTTGTAGACTTGCTCTCGCCCGGGGGGCAATGGCGGACGTACCGGTTCAGTTCAAGGGCACGGGGCCGCCACCGGCGGAGTAGCGGAGGGAATTATGAAGATGAATCGTCGTGATTTTTTGCAGAAGGCTGGGACAGCCGGGACCGCTGTCGTGACCGCGCTAGCGGCGCGTGAATGGCTCTGGGGCGCCACAGCTCGGAAAGCGAGCGATGTGCTTTACCTCGGGCCGGACAAGATAAAGGTGACTCGGATGGCGGTCGGCTTGGGTACGATCGCCGGAAACGTGCAGCGCGAGCTCGGCCTGCAGGGTGTGGTCGACTTACTCAAGTTCGGCTTTGATCAGGGGCAGTTCTTCTGGGACACGGCCGACGCCTACAAGACACATTTTCATGTTAAGCAGGCGTTGAAAAGCATCCCGCGCGAGAAAGTGACGATTCTGACTAAGACGGATGTGCACACGGCCGCCGAAATGAAGAAAGATCTAGACCGTTACCGGCAGGAACTGGGGACAGATTATATTGACATCGTTCTGTTGCACGCGGTGCGTTCGCCCAAATGGCCGGTTGAACTCAAGGGGGTTATGGACGTGCTTTCCGAAGCGCGCGAGAAAGGCATCATACGCACCCACGGTGCATCCGTGCATTCCCTGGAGGCCCTCCAGTTGGCCGCGAAGACGCCCTGGTGCAAGGTGCAGTTGCAGTGCATCAATGTGGCCGGCGTGAGAATGGACACAACCAACACGGCTGCGGTGATATCAGCGATGCGCGAGTCGAAAGCGGCAGGCAAAGGCGTTATTGGCATGAAGATCCTGGGCGAGGGCCGCTTGCGGCACCGCGCAGACGAAGCGCTGCGCTTCGCGCTAGGGCTCGATTGCCTGGACTGCTTCACGATCGGCGCGGCGAACCGCGGCGAGCTTGCAGACCTGATCGAGCGTATACCCGCGAATTCTCTGGCGGCAGCCTGAGTTAGCCCAACAAACTCTTGTTGCTGTGTTCGGAAATGCCTGCATAGCGAAAACAAATCAGTGGCGAACTTTCAAGTTCCGAGACAGTTCGCCGGTGCTTGGCGCTTGTAGAGATGCCCGCGCGGGAGTGTGCCTGGGAATAAGGTTTCGAGCGGGAAGCCAACACGATCCGTCATAGTGCTAACTGCCTTCATCACAGGAACTGCAAGTTTGCTTGATCTGCGTTGTGGTCTACCCATGAGTCGAACCTAAAGGCGATTGCCTCGGTGGAGGTCGGTCCCCCGTTTTCGGTGTCAGGGGCCCTGATGTGAAGTGCGATGCCAAAGTCCCGCCAGCGGTGATCGAGGTCCGCACGGCGCAAAGGACCCTCAGAATGCCCTGAGAATAGCTGTGCGCGGTGGCTCAGGGCCGCAACTCGCAGGCGCGCCCCCCGGTCAATCATCCGGCCGAATGCTTTCTTCCGATACACACGGTCAAATACGGCGGGGAAAGGGCCATCGATTTTTCAATCCTCTGATCGTCAAACTTGAGCGCGAGCGTGCATACCAATGGGTGGCCGGTCAGGAGAAGGACACCGGCCGGGCGGAGATGGATCTTGCAGATTGGTGGGACTGGCCGTGGTCGAGGAAGTCCAGTACGTCAACGGCCGCTGGGTCCTTGGACGCCGGTTGAACGGCGACGAGACTCCGGAGTGGAGGGGCCTCTGCTTCCAGGGCGACCGCTACGCGATTCAGAAGATCAAGCTGTACCGCTATCGTTGAGAAGCGCCGGCGGCTGACAGATCCACACACCCCCGGACTGGAAACGGGGCCAGGAAAGACCGTGGAAATGTTGAGGAAGACCCGGCACCGCGGCACATTCAAAGTCGGGTGGGTTTTCACCTTCGCGACCGCCGGTTACAACCTCGTGTGCATGCGGAATCTGCTGTCGTTAGATTGGAGTGTTCAAGAACAGTTTGAGTGTGGGCCTGGACCTCACGTCTATTCCCGTGCCGCGTAGGTCTTGGTGAAGTTGTTGCGGGTGTTCGTCACGCTGAAGGTTCCGTCGGCTTCCGCGGACACCTTGATCCAAAATGCCGGGCCCGTATGGCCTCCGCGGCCTCCCTGTGCACCACCACCGGTCCTGCCGCCTTGTCCAGGAGAGGTGGGTGCAGCACCCACTTGAGGCAGAGTATTCGGCACGCCCGCAGCGGCGCCCTGCGGAGGTGGTCCTCCTGCGCCCGGACCGCCAAGCCCGCGGCCCTGTCCAAATGTGGGCGGAGGAGCTAGCAGAACGTTCGCCATGGTCGCATTGTCTTCCATGTTAGCGATGAAGAGCGCTGGCGAATTATACTCCAGGCCGGCGGCGTACGCCCAATGGAGCTGCCAAATGTCTTCGAGCCCCGGCGAGGTGTGCAGGATCTGCATAGTTTGAATGGCCCCGCCCTTGCGCGTACTGTTGTGCATGACCGCCACCCGCGGCTGTAAGCCGTGCACCAGCGCGGCCGAGCCCGACTGGTCGATTCCGTGATGCGAGGTGAGGTAAAGATCGACCGTCCCAATCGGGTTATTCGGGCACATCAACTCCTGTTCCTTATTCCAGGTGAAGTCGCCCAGGTTGATGGTGCGGAACTTGCCGTATGCGATCACCACCCCCACTGACATCGCGTTATCGGGGTCTACGTGCGACTCATCCCGCGGCGCAAAGCCGGCACAAGCCGGATTGGGTTTGCCGCCGCCGGGAAGCGGCGTCTTCAGCACCTGGCCGTTGGACGTAACCACCACCACCTTCACACCGGCGAACGGAATCGTGTCGCCGGGCTTAGTCACCGTGTGTTTGACCTTGCTGTACATTTCCGCGTACATTTTCTGGAATCCTGGCACCTGCTCTCTCGGCTCCGAGGTGGGGCCGTGATCGATGAAATGCTGGATCGGAATCCACGTTGCCAATTCCTGCAGGCCGCCTACATGGTCGCCGTGGTAGTGCGTCAGTATCAGGTGGTCGATCTGCTTCACGCCAGCCGCTTGGATGGCAGCCATAATGCGGGCGACATCGCGGCCCCCGGGACTGCCGGTATCCATGAGCAGCGACTCGCCGGAGGGAGAAACGTACAGCGTAGCGTGCCCGCCCTCGGTGTCGATAAAATACATGTCCAGAGTCTTGGATGACCTGCTCTGTGCGCTTCCCACCGCCGTGGCCAGAGCAAGAGTTAGCAGCAACGCGAATGTTCTGCGCATTTCTGCACTCCTTCTTTCAGTAATATTGGGCTCTAATCCACATTTTCCTTTTTGGCCTCGCGGCCGAAATGAGCATACCACAATGGGTGTGTCTTGGAGCCGCTGAGGCTCATCTTTTTCTCCTGAATTGCCTGCCCTGCAGTCCCGGGAGGGTCCTCCTGCTCCTCCCGAAAACCCCGTGGCCAGCAACATTGCGTAATGCTCCTCCGGGGATTGTAGTTCCACGAGCGTGGGGGTTCATGTCAAGTGCACGGCGCTCATTTGACGTGAAGCCGACTTCCCAGGCCGAATGCCAAACATGCCGCGGAACTGCCTGAGCGGCCACTACTTGCAGTGAGGCAAGCGAACAAATTCGTCCGCGAACGACCGGTGAGTCACATCCGCGTAGTGACGATAAGCAAGGAGACTATTCGATCTTCAGGACGCTGGAAGGAAGCATGATTCTCAGAACTTCTTTCAGCCGGTTGAATTGGGTTTCGTCGGCCTGAAATCGAATCTGGACCGTTTCGGGCGGCTGACACATAATATCCAAGCGGAAGAGGCTTCTCTCCAGTTCCGCTCTTCTTATCCTGAAATGCCCAGAAAGCGTCCGTAGATGGCTTTCAACATAGACCCGCCCAGGATAGGGTGATTCGAATTGCCGCTGGACCAGAAAGTAACTGTCGTCACTTTCTTCGTTGTCCGCAAACGAAACCTGGAAATACTCACCGCCAGACTCGGCCACCGAAACATGTTTCAGGAATAAGTCCGTCATCCTGCCTTCCCATCCGCGATTGTAGTATCTTTCCGAGAGAAATATCTGCCGAAAATATGCCGCAATGCCCACGACGCCGATTCCAAACCACCGGCGGCCTACAAGGATCGAATCTCCTGCTGCCAAGTTTCTGAATACGAGGCCGTTCGTCCAGAATCCGTCCCGCGCGTGACGGAGCGATAGCACCGGGTCCAGGTCGTCACTTCTCCGGTTTGGCCGTTATTCGTCCCAGTCGGGGGGAGAGCTATGCTAGAACGGTGATACCAATGCAACGAGCAAGCTGCGACGCCTGGATCGGCGACTCCTCGCCCTCGCCTCACAACTGGGGCCGATCGCCATACCCAAAAATGAGAAAAGATCCGCGGGTCAACAGGCGCAATATCCAAAAGTGATAGGGCCGACCCATCTAAGGTTTGCCCCTCACGCGGCCAAGGAGTTCGGGCCATCGCGACGGCGATCCACCCTAAGAACAGGCATTTCTCAGGGTGAGCTGCCGAGCTCTTGTACCATCGGAAGTGAGAGAGTGTGTTCTGAGACAACAAATGGAAGGGTCACCTGACTTGGCTGGAAGGTGGACCTGCCATCCCGTTCATCCTCTTAAATGCCGATGAGGCTAGGGTTGTGTTCTCCTACCTTCCACTTCCTTTCCCGTTGATTTCGATTGACAGTTGTTGCCGAGTGTGGTAATAACTCACACGTAATGTGAAATCTCGCCTAACGATGATGGAGGGTACGGTGGCACTCTGCGAGGACCCTCGACTCAGCTATTTCTCGCGCCAAGGTCACTACACCCTCCTGCTACCTCAGGCGGGGATGGAAACCCTCAATCTATTGCGCCGCGACCAGGGTGGCATAAACCCGCTCGCCACGCTGAACGCAACCTGTATCTCATCCGCTCCGGCTCCGGATCCGAAGCCGCCGCGGGTGCCGGTTGACCTGACCAGCACCAAGGGTGACGAGATCAAGCTGTCCCTAGTACTACTACGTTAAGTTAAGGTGGGCGGTTTCGTTTGCGAATTACGCTGCCACAATACGCGCACTCTCCGGTCCAGGTAAACAACAGGCGTTGGATCTCACGACGCGTCTGTGGCAGGGTCCACCCA
>Ga0208819_1001593_pt1 | contig 11533 bp, 10 predicted proteins | sample June2015DPH_11_1_3_FD_184707 | JGI IMG/M metagenome (GOLD analysis project Ga0208819, IMG submission 184707) | Peatland microbial communities from SPRUCE experiment site at the Marcell Experimental Forest, Minnesota, USA - June2015DPH_11_150... | ecosystem: Environmental > Terrestrial > Soil >...
ATATATCAAGCACATCCGGGCGGGCGAGACTCTAACCCAAGCCTCTAAGGAATATGGCGATGCGCTTTCGGCCATAAATCAGCAGGGGTTTTTCCCGAATGCAGATCAGGAGTTTGCGCACGTCCACGACCTATTCGATTCAATCCCCAGGGACGTCACCAGTTATATCCACCTTATTACGATCACAGGCACCGGCGATCCCTGGGCGGGCGCACATGGCGCACACGGTGCCGCCGAGGCAACGGGCCAGCACGGCCTCGACATGATGGTGCCTCCCGGTTATCCGGGCGACACCTTCCCGGTCTTGGCATCTTCGGGTGAGCGGGTTGTCATCCAGACGCCGGCGCAGCAAGCGGGTGCCGGCGGCAGGGGCCGGGGCAAGGGCGTCATGGAGGGGGCGACCGTGAACATCAATAATGGCTTCGACGCCAACAAGATGATCACCACGCTGAGGACCCTGTGACGCGGCACCGACGGCAGAAGGTGGTGGAGATGGCTCAGATCACGACGCCCAAGATCCCCGCGCCGACCCCCAAGTTGGACAAGGCAGGGCTCGCCCGCCTCGGCCTGTGGCTCAAGACGGTCGAGGGGCCGATAGACGGCTTGGCTCGAGTGGCGACTAACCTCGGCAACGCAAAGGTGGGCGTCCAGGATCCGGCGCCCTACCTGGCCCAAGCCGTGGCGTGGGAGTCGACGATCACGTTTTCGGATCCACTTCCCTGTGCTCGGCCGGCCTACTTTCACCTGTGCGCGGTTTTCAAGAACTGGCATGAGCAGTGGGAGCTGGTTACAGCCAAGGACTTCCCGCAGGCCTACGAGAAGTTCAAGGCGGTCTCAGAAGGCCTCGTGTTGCTCAGGCCGGAGATGCAGAAGCTCAAGGATCTAGTCAAGCGATCGGTGGCGAACGATGAGCAATCTTGAGAAAAACACCGCGCCCGGAGGGCCAACTCCGGGCAGCGCCTTCAGGGAGCCTCAACCGAGGCTACAGGAAGGCCCAGGACGCACGGCAAGCCGACCTCGCGTCTGATACGTTCGCTGGACATTACTCTCTTCCACTTTCAGAACCAAACCATCTATGGCCGTACTTCAAATATGAGACGTGAGCACGCCCCTTGGCTGGGGTGGCTGTGGCCCTGACCTCGATTAGGGTTCAGGAATAGGGGGAGTTGCGTGATCGCGAAGGATATGCACTTCCGATTCAACAGGAACGACCTTTTCTACGTATGGCTGATGCTTGGCGGCGATGGTCGTGGTCGTGTCAAAGTGTCCGAGATAGGCAACAACCTTTTTTCCTTGGATCGCCGCCAGCCAATCAACGGTGCCAGCCGTGTTCGTCAGTGTCTCCATGATCGTCAACCTTCCCAGGTTGCATTCATGACAGTGGTTGTTCGCCCGCTATGTGTTTCTCTTGGATCGGCTTGAAGCCTTCCATGCGGGTGACCGTCGCCACGTCAATGCTGCCACCGACCCCCCTGACCCCGACGAGCTTGGTTTGAAGGGTCATTGTAGCACGGACAATGAAGATGGCCAGATCGACGCAGTCCTGAAGGGGGAGGAACGCATAAGGAATACTCAGGGTCAAGTTGCTCTTGAGGGCCTCCTTGAGTCCATCGCGTTGCTCGTTGGTAAGGCCGAGTTGCTGCTGCACAAGACCGGGTAACCTTTCGTCGAATCCTTGGACGATCCTATCAGCGATTTCTCTCTGTCCTCCCCACACTATGCCAAACGCGCCTGGGTGCAACTCATTCGGCGGGGGACGACGTGGAATCAGGATCTCAAAGACATGACCATACGCTTCGCCCTCATCATAGCCAGCAACCAAGAAAAGCATGTCGGGTCCCGTCCACTGCTCTGCTCTCGGCATTCCTCTGTCTGCCCATTGTTGCATGAAGAAACGGCTCAGTTCGGCCGAAAAATCACAGACCTTCAGCCGACTCTTGCCTTTGAGAGCCTCAGACTCAAATTCAGGTATCAGGCTGTGCGCCGTACGTTGTTCTTGCGGCCCAATTGCGCCGAGCCCGTACGTGACAACGCCCACAAATGGTTGCCCATTGATGCGGAGCAGCTTCGTGGCATTGTCATAGGTCGAGGGGAGAAGCATTTGTTGACCGTCCTGCTGTAAAATAGTCGTGAGCGTCACTCGGCTATCTGCAGCAAGGACTATCCCTTCGGGCCCCTTGAATGCGATCCCCAGAGACATTGCCTCTCCTTATTCCTCTGAGCAACGGTGAGGGGGCTGGAGCCGCCTATCCCCCTTGTTGGTTGCACGTGGGTTTGGCGAACGAGACGACGAGTGTAGACCCCTATCCACGTTCGCGCAATCAGGGGGTTATCGGGGAGGAGGGGTCGGCCGCTCTCGCCAGTCGCGGACCTCTTTTTCCGAATCCGTGGTACAATAAAGCAGTCCCCAGTTGGTCTGGGGGCTGCAAGCCGAAGCGCCATTGCGGGGCGCCAGGCACCACAAGGATAACATACAAAGCGCCCCGCGGCCAAGTGTCGCAGGGCGTTTTCGTTACCGGAAAGGAGGCCTCCTCACAACTGATGAAAGTGACCCCGTTTTGCCACCCTCTCACCGCAGATGTGAGTGATGCGCTCTAACCGTCTGAGCTAGGCGCCCAGAGCCGGTGGATTATACCCCTGGAACCCCGAGTGCGGGACTGCCCGGAACCCCAGGAGCGGGTTCCGGGGCCGCAACCCAGGGCCAGCCGCCCTGGCATGCAGGCCAGGGGCACCGGGTTTTGCCCTCAGCGACGGCTAACCCACTCGCGGCTTTCTCCAAAAGGCCATTGACTGGACCAGGATCTGGAGATCCCTCTTGAGCGAATAGGAGTCTGCGTAATTGAGTTCCATGGGAAGCCGATCCTCGAGCGGCGCGTTCTCACCCTGGAGGATCTGGGAGGGGCCGGTGATCCCCGGCCGGAAGGCCAGGCGTCGTCGGTGCCGGTCACTGTAGTGACTGAGGTTTTCCTTTCTCTCAGGGACGGGCCCGATCAGACTCATCTCCCCCCAGAATACGTTCCAGAGCAACAGGAGACGGTGGACTCCAAGCCGGCGAAGTGTGGCCCCCACCCGCCTCTCGCCGGAGGATTCATCCTCTTCGGGATCCGCCAATTCGTCGGCCGATCCAATGCGGGGAAGGCGCTGCTGCACCAATCCCGGTGGAGGCCCCAGCCAGACCATCTCGAAGGGCAGCCCATCCTCGCCCAGTCTCAGGTGAAGGGAGACGATCCTGGAATGGGTCTCCAGATAGATCGCCAAAGCGGAAACCAGAAGAACCGGCAGGGACAGAACGAGCCCCAGCCCGGACAAGATGAGATCAAGAAAGCGTTTGAGGATGCGATCGACCAGCGGCATGGGAATCCAGTGCTCGCGCTGGGTCTTGCGTCCCGCAGCCACCCATCCGAAACCAAGACCGGCGCCCTCAACGAGCGCGCGCAAGAACATGAGGAAGGGGGCCATGACCAGGAGGGCCGGATTCCTTTGCAGGATCAGGAGCATCTCCTGCCAGGCCGCTAATGCGAAGACCACGATGCCTGCAGCGATTAGGACCCAGATCCGCGGGGTCAGGAGGACGAAGGGAGCGAGAGCCGGAATCAACCACGCCAGAAGAGATTGAAAGACTCGGTGTCCGGACAATTGCGAGTCCCCCATCAAACGCTTGGGGTGCCAGCCGAGCAAGTGAGCTCGCCAGTAGGAATCCCAGAACTTGTCAGAAAGATACTGCCCCAAGGTGAAGACGTGCCGCTTGTAGACCAGGGCCGAAGGGGCAAACACCAGACGGTAGCCCTTCTGAGCCAGGCGATACGCCAGCTCGCGGCCCTCCATGCCCCCTATCGGAAAACTCGGGTCGAACCCTCGATTCACGAGGAAGATGCTCTTTTTAAACGCAGCTGCGAATAGATCGATTGCATTGATGAAAGGCACCGCCTCCATGCGCCAGTATTGATATTGCTGTTCCATCTGCACGAAGAGAGGGATCAGATCGGACTGAAGCGAAAGAACAACCCCCTGCGCCGCGACCACGTCGGGATCAATAAAGGCCCCCGCCATTCTTTCGAGAAAATCGCGGGCGGGGACACAGTCCGCCTCGGTGAATACAAGAAGCTCTCCACGAGCAATCTCTGCTCCGGCGTTGCGAGCCGCCGCAGGGCCTTGGGGCACAGTGCGAACAAGGCGCACGCCGTGGGCCGAGGCCACCTCCGAGGTCGCATCCGTCGAGCCGTCATCGACTACGATAATTTCATACTTGGCACGTGGAATTGTCTGGAGCAGCAGCGCCTTGAGGCAGCCAGGCAAAGTCCGCGCCGCATTCCGCGCCGGTATGACTACAGTAATCGCGGGCCAGTTCAGCGCCACGAACCCCGCTCTCCTCGATCCCCCTGACCGGTTCTGGGACTTGGCTCCACCCTCGCTCCGCTCAGATGGATGCCCTCCGACGGAACACGAGCCTCGACCCAGTCTTTGTCTGACGAATGAAGACGATTTCCTAGACAATCCGGCCCTGCTGAAAGGTAATACCTCGGTTCCCCTCTCAGCAGCCCTATCTGGATCGGATGGCCCAGAACCGTGGCAGTTTTGGTGAGGCTCAGAGCCTGGCAAGTTCCTGGGGATTCCCCGCGATCGCCTCCTTCTCCGGCTGGCACCGAATGCGTCCTTTGCCGCGTCACACTATATTGTAGGATTCTTCATCCAAGACGCAACCTCTCCCAAGTTCGAGGGTCACCCGCGACACGCACCTCTTCCCGGACGGAAAGCCCGACATGCCTCCCCTCCCCACCGGTCGCGGGAGCGGATGTGCAGGAGCCATGGGATGATGGCAACTACCAATCGGAGTCACGCTGGCCTGGGAGCCGCACGGCAGGGCAGGCTGAGAACAAGCCCAGTCTATTCTCGCCCCTTGGCCGCATCGATCCTGGCGGGCCCCAATTGAGGTTCCCCCCAGCCACCCTCCGTGCCGTCCCATGAGCTTCCGTCGCCGGCGAGCGGCTTCCTGCCCGCCCTCGATCTGACCAGAGCCCACGCTGAGAACCCCAGCCACGCTGCTGGGAGATGGCCTTCTGCGAACCCCGGGGATCCCGCGATGCGCTTCGCACGGGGCCCGATGCTCTCCCTCAGGCTCGGCAGTTGGAAGCCGCCGAGGAGAGATCGGTCTCTCGTGGAGAAGGGCGATCCCTCGGCGACAATGTCTTGGATCCATGGACCCTGACGGGCCCACTCGGGGAATGGCCCCCGCAACCCATAATCCATGCCCGACCGTCACGGGCCATAAGCGCATCGGCCGCCGCAGGGCCCCAGCTCCCTCGCTCATACATCGAAAGGGCCGGAGCCTGCTCTCCCTCCCAGCCAGCCTGGATCGGATCCACAATTCCCCAGGCCAGCTCAATCTGATCACCGCGAACAAAAAGGGAGGCGTCGCCTTGCATCACATCAAGCAGGAGCCTTTCGTAGGCCTGTGGGATGGCCATTCCTCCGAACGCGTCCCGGTAGTGAAACTCCATTTCCATGGAGCGCATCTCCGCCTGATTGTCAGGCACCTTGACCTCGAAGCGAAGATGGATCCCCTCGTCCGGCTGAAGACAGAGGGAAAGAAGGTTCGGCGTGATCTCCGTGTCCGCCCCCGTCGGGAACATCACATGGGGCGGGCAGTTGAATTGGATCAGGACCTCGGAGGCCTTCTCTCTCAGTTCCTTTCCGGACCGAAGGTAGAAGGGCACGCCTTGCCAGCGCCAGTTGTCGACATACAAGCGCAGGGCTCCGAATGTCGCGGTCTCCGAGTTGGGATCAACCCCCGGTTCCTGCCGATATCCCAAGTATTGTCCGCGGACACTATTCAATTGCGTATCCCGCGGCGCAATGGGCCGAACTGCGCGCAGGACCTTGACTTTTTCGTTCCGCAGAGCATCGGCGGTAAAGGAAGAGGGAGGCTCCATGGCGACCAGGGTGAGAAGTTGCAGCAGGTGGTTCTGGAACATGTCCCGGACGACGCCCACACCGTCGTAGTACTTGGCCCTGTGCTCTACGCCGAGCTCTTCGGCCACAGTGATCTGCACGTGGTCGACATAGTTCCGGTTCCAAATCGGCTCGAAAATCGAGTTGGCAAATCGGAACACGAGGACATTCTGCACAGTTTCCTTGCCCAGGTAGTGGTCGATTCGATAGATTTGATCCTCTCGTGCCACATCATACAGCGCCCGGTTGAGATCGTGAGCTGAAGCCAGATCGCTTCCAAAGGGCTTCTCGATGACGATCCTTCGCCACCCAGGGGATTCCGAGAGCAGCTGATGCTCGCCCAGCCCGCGGACGATGTCCGCATAGTAGCGGGGGGGAGCGGCGAAGTAGAAGATCCGGTTTGCCGGTCCGCCCTCGAGGGAGGCAAGCTCCTGCGCCAGTCTGGAGAAGTCGTTTGAATCGGCAAAGTTCCCAGGCAGGTAATGCAAGTGGCGCGAAAATTCCACCCACGATTCGGGCAGAGAAGTCTGGCCGTGATACCTTTTCAATCCCTCTTCCAGATTCCTGCGGAATTCCTCGGCCGACCACGGCCGCGTGGCGAATCCGAGAACCCGGAAATCCGTTGGAAGACGGCCCTTAGCCCGCAGGCTGAACAGCGCCGGGATAAGCTTGCGCTGGGTAAGGTCCCCTGAGGCCCCGAAGATCACAAAGGTTGTCGCGTTCACTCTCCCGGTCATGAGATCGGAACTCATTTGCCCCCCTCTCTCGCTACGGCATGTCCGCCAAACTGATTCCGGAGCGCTGCCAGAAGCTTGTCGGCGAAGGGGGCTTCCTCGCGGGAGCGAAAGCGACTCTCCAAGGCCATGCTGATCACCGGGATCGAGCAACTGAGCTCGATCGCCTCAACTACCGTCCATCTACCTTCCCCCGAATCCGGGACATAGGCTGCAATGCCCTCCAGGCCAGGGTTCAGGCGCAGGGCACGTTCGGCCAGCTCCAGGAGCCAAGAACGGATGACGCTGCCGTGTTGCCAAATGCCCGCCACCTGGGGCAAGTTTAGCGCGAACTCGGTTTTGTGATGCATCAACTCAAAGCCCTCGGCGTAAGCGCGCATGACCCCGTACTCGATGCCATTGTGGATCATCTTTACAAAATGACCGGCACCGTTCGGGCCCACACGTCCCCACCCTTGGTCGGGAGCGGGTGCCAGCGCCTCGAAGATCGATCGGTGCCTCTCGACGAGCTGCTCTTCCCCGCCCACCATCATCGAGTACCCTTGGGTCAGCCCCCAGATCCCCCCGCTTGTTCCAACGTCGACAAAGCTCAACCCCCGCGACCCGAGTTCAGCAGCTCGACGCAGGGTCTCATGATAGTTCGAGTTTCCTCCGTCCAGAATCGTGTCTCCTGGTTCGAGGAGGCCGGACAGTTCCCGGATCGTGTCCTCCGTCGGCTGACCTGAGGGAACCATGACCCAGATGCTGCGCGGCGCCCGGATCTTTTGCACGAGCTCAACCAACGAACTGGACCCCAGTGCCCCCTCACCTGCCAACTCCCTCACGACCTCCCGGCGGGGATCGAAGACGATCACACGGTGACCCGCCTTGAGGAGCCGACGGGTCATGTTTGCCCCCATTTTCCCCAGGCCGACCATTCCAATCTCCATGGCCCCACCTCCCATTGAGAACTCACCTGCTTCGGAGAGGAAGCTGCTCCGCCTGCAACCTCCTTTTTTTACCGGGACAAGCAACTCCCTATTCATGCCCGTCGAGCGGCCGACTTCATCTCCCCCACTCCACTCGCCCGATTCAGCCGGGCCTCATAAAATCCAGCGGACCGAGAGCAGTCCCAGGCCCACGTCGAAGCGGAGCTTCATGAGCCCGCCTGTGGATCGGAAGACCCTTTCAGGAGATGGAGAGGCCGGTAATCCTCGGTCTTGGGTGCTGGCAATCCTTGCCGTCCAGGCCCGCGGCCGGGAAGTGCCCGTTGTGCCCGGTTCGACCTCAGCGCGAACCCGGAATGCGCAACCTGGAGGAGGACGGCGCAAGAGCCGAGATTGCCGGGGATACATTGCCCACCCCGCTACCGGGCGGTGCGAGCTCCGAGCCCATCTCCCGCTGAAACGTCTGATCAGTTAGCCAGAAAGCTCAGGTTGCCTCGCGAGAATCCATCGCGTTGGGTCCCCCCGCCCATCCTCGTTGGCGCGCTTCGACCGGGCGGAGGCCAGGGTCCTTGAGGGTTCCGATGTTTTCGCAATCTATTCTAGCAAAGTCCGGCCGGGAACAAAACTGAGACAGAGATTAGCAAGTGGCAAGGTCGTACCCAACTCAAGGGAGAATCCATCTAACCGGTAATGGGGTGAAGCTAAGAACCCTCGCCAGGCATTTTGTCCGACCCGGCTACGGATGCCGGCAGGCCACCGACGCGTGGGCAGTCCCAAGGGGCACTTTAGCCTCAAAAGAGCTCCGCCCGTCCGGAACCAGGTCAAGGTCTTTTTCGGAGTTGGGGCCCTTGAGCCAGATCGCTGGCCCTGGATGCCCAGAGAACGGCAAGAGACAAGGAGTCTGAACATGGATCAGGTTGAGGCGTTGCGAATGGAAAAGGACGAGTTCTTTGCTACTGACCCGCAGAGTCCTCTTACCCCTGAGCAACGCGAGGATTTCAAGGGCCTCAGCTACTTTCCGCCGAACGGCAGCCTCAGGTTCGAACTGCCCCTCGAGGAATCGGCCAAGAAAGAGGCCATTCAAATGCAGACCTCAACAGGCGATGTCCAGGAGTACCGCCGGCTGGGGCGCGTTCGATTCACGGTCGATGGCAATCCGGCGCAACTGACAGTTTTCGGGAATGAGGGCGGGTACTTTGTACCTTTCGTGGACGCGCTGGCCGGCAAGGAAACGTATGGCGCCGGAAGGTACCTGGAACCTGTGGCTCTACCCTCCGGCAAACTGCTGATCGACTTCAACTTGGCCTACAACCCCTATTGCGCCTACAATGAGAATTGGTCTTGCCCAATCCCACCGGCAGAGAACCGGTTGAGGATTCCGATACGGGCTGGGGAGAAGCTGTTTCCCCACTAGCCAACCCTCAGTTTGCCATGTTGGACCAAACCGGCCGACCGACGCTTGAGGCAGTCCGCGTCGGCCTGCACGCGGGGCCTGGAATTCGGCCGCGCCGTTCGCCGACCGCAAACCCATGTTGCCGGAAACGTGAACAGTCCCTACAAAGAGATCATCGCCGCGCTTCTACTCGTGTTCGCTGCGTACTGGGGTCTTACCGCTACCGCAGTCAAGCACCCGAAACGAGCTGAACCGTCTGCATCGAGCCTGCTTCATACCGTCCTCTTGTTGATCGGGTTCGCGCTCATCTGGGTCAAGGGGTCGCGATTTGGCCTGCTCGGAGCCCGATTCGTCCCCGAGACCGTTGCTCCTCAGGTTGTCGGCGTTGCGCTGGTCGCGGCCGGCGTGGGGTTCGCCGTCTGGGCCCGACGCGTCCTCGCAGCAGACTGGAGTCACACAGTCACGATCAAGGTCCAGCACCGGCTCGTTCAGTCCGGACCATACACCATTGTGAGGAACCCTATCTACACCGGGGTTGCTGTGGCTGTTCTCGGAATGGCGCTCGCCCTGGGGGAGATTCGGGGCCTATTGGGATTGGCGTTTGTTGTCGCCGCCGTCTGGCACAAGGGCTGGATAGAGGAGCGCTTCCTGCTCGAGGAGTTCGGCGGCGACTATGCTGAGTACCAGCGCAAGGTGAGATTCATGATTCCGTTCGTCCTCTAGGGTGGGTCCAACAAGCGGATCAACCGGCCTTGGTTCAGCCCGAGGGTATCCCCCAAGCCCTACCCCGAGGTTGCTGTCTCCTCCCCGCGAAGGCCTCGGGGGCCCGTCTTCCGTGGAATGCATTGTGGATATGCGAAATCAGAAAATTCGCCATGCCGGGGGTTCCGATTCCAAAGCCTTTGCCTGATAAATTGACTATCCAGACACTGATGCAACACGGTTTGAGGCGATTGGGCCAGGGCCCGTGGCTCACGGCTAGGGTGAAGTATAATGACGCGGTCTCGGGCGAGTTCTGGCGCAGCCGGGCCGTTGGCTCCACACGCTGAAGACCGGCGCACAGAGCCATCCCTGCCCCCGTAGCTCAAAGGACAGAGCGACTGACTTCGAATCAGAAGGTTGGGGGTTCGAGTCCCTCCGGGGGCGCCAAGTTTGGGCCGCCTTCAATCCACCCTGCAACTGCACGGAAACGCCCCCGCGGAGTGGAGCGCGGAGGGAGCGCGCAGTCCGATGATCGGACCGGAGCAACCCGCATTTTCCGGCTCCTCCTCTTTCCCCTCGACCAACCTCGATGAGATACTCGCGCGGTCTTCTCTACAGTCCAGAAACGAGAAAGCTGGAACTGTTGACGACGCCGTTGTCCCGTTTGGATATCTCGTTGGACGAGGGTCCTCTCGGGAAGGCGATTGCGGTTGCCCGGGATGACCTTCATCGCGTGGGTCTGAGACGCTTGACTTTGAATTTCTATCTTTCCACAGGATACGGGACAGTCGAGGGGACGACCAACATCGCCTTGGGATTCTACGACACCAATCGCTATCTGCGGGAGCTGCATCGCGAATATCGCCGCTGGCTATACAGTCCACAGGACATTCTGGCCACGGTGCGCCACGAGCTCGGGCATGCTTTCTGTTATGCCTACAAGCTGTACCGGCGCAAGGATTTCCGCGAGACGTTTAATGTCCGCGGCCACTTCTTTCGCTCCTACCCGCTCACTAACCGGTACGTGATCCGCGCCAATCCCTACAGCCGCGACTTTGTCAATCCCATGGGGGATCACTACGCCCAAAAGCATCCGGACGACGATTTTGCTGAGACTTTTGCGGTTTGGCTTTCTCCCCGGCGCACCTGGAAGCGCAAGTACCGGCGCTTTCCGGGGGCGATGAAGAAACTGCGCTTTGTAGACCGAGTGGTCGCCGAACTGAGACGCTCTCCTCCGGAGATCGAAAACGATCCCGATCTGCTCGATGAGCAAATCGAAGACCAAACCATCACGGTAGCGCAGTTCCTCAAGGCCCGCACGACTCGCTACCGCCGCCTGGCCACGGGGTATGTCGATCCAGACCTGCGCCGGATGTTCCGCAGAGCCTCAGCCCGGACCCGCAACTCCTCGACCTTCGTTCCAGCGGCTCAGTTCATTCGCGCCAACCGCCCGCTGATCATCAACCGGGTTGGCGCGTGGATCCGGGTGGACCCGGTGGCGATCCGGGATCTTGTCGAGAAATGCCACGACCGAGCGCGAGATTTGGACCTCGTCCTCAAGGGCCAGGACGAGGAGGGCCATCTGCTCGCGTTTACTTCCTACATCGCCGCACGCTGCCAGTATTACGCCATCTACGGAAGATACTTTCCCCGCTGAAGGCAGGTGAGGCGGCCTGCTACGTGGGGTCCGCGCGGTGTCCCTGCTTCTGTATCCCTGCGGGGCCTGGAAGGACCGCAGGGGCCAGCATGGGCCTCAGGATATCTTTGCTCCGTGATCGTTGGGGAGCGGCGCGGTCGGCTCCCTCTTGGCCAGCACGCTCTCATAGATC
>Ga0208819_1001594_pt1 | contig 11526 bp, 12 predicted proteins | sample June2015DPH_11_1_3_FD_184707 | JGI IMG/M metagenome (GOLD analysis project Ga0208819, IMG submission 184707) | Peatland microbial communities from SPRUCE experiment site at the Marcell Experimental Forest, Minnesota, USA - June2015DPH_11_150... | ecosystem: Environmental > Terrestrial > Soil >...
AGGTGTGTCCATAAACCTGGTCCACATCCTAAATCCAGTACTACATCTCCTGGTTTAAGATTTAACTCATCAACCGTTTTACGCCGTTCCTGCAATTTTGTTTTATGATGGTCGAGAAGCCATTCTACATTGGTTAACTCCAAGCCCTTTTCACCCTTAAAATATTGATTCGTTTCTAACATAAAATATCCTCCTTATTGTTTAGATATACTTGCCACTGTCATCATTTGGAGCATTTTGTTTGGCCTGACTTACCTCTCCTGTTTTATCAACAGTTGCCTCTTTTATTGTTAAACGAGCGCCATTAACAACCAAAAATACAGCTTCATCTGATGCAGTGCTTTTATAGGTTCCACCGTTGATCGTAGCATTTATTCCGTTCACAATATAAGCAGCTTTAAGACTGACAGATTTTCCTTCAAACGTAGCAGTATACGTTCCAGAAGAAAGTGCTGTGTTAGATACTGTCGCGCTATCCTTTGTTTGAGAGCCGTTTATGCTTTTCCATTGGTTCACTCTTCCTTCTTTCTCCCACCACCAAAGAGTCGCGCCCAGAAACCAACTTTAGGCGCCGGTAATCGTAGAGTCACGAGTCCGAGTTGCTTTTGAATCGATTCTTTATCACGACGCAAGTCAGCGTTAAGACCTTTTTCCGTCTGAAGCAACGTTTCCGAAGTTGTAAGCTTCTGCTGCAAAAGTTCATTCTCGTGCTGCAATTTGCCAGTTTTTTGAGCTGCAAACGCGATTCTCTCTTCGTCTATGCTCGCTATTTCCTTACCTAAGCGGATGCCGCTTGAGGAGATATCCGCACAGAGGGTGTAATCGAATTCTAATCGCCCCTCAAAATAGACCTCGATTGAGCTGCAAACGCGATTCTCTCTGATTTCACCTGGCGGTCTAAAAAATACGTTCCGCCCGTGTCTCTCTAATTCTGACGCGAATCCCTCAAAAGCGGGGTTGACTCTCGTTTCATAGAACTTACTCGCAGCGGACGCATAGCGTTCAATGGCCGTTTGCGCTTCTGGGTCTTGGTGTTCTTTCTCTCTAAAGAATTCATTTAAGTCTCGTTTCCAATTGGTCATGCTATTCTCCTAAAGTAGCCCCGGATTTTTAGCATGAGAAGTGCATCCGAATGCATTAGAAAAAAAGAAGCGCCGGAGGCGCGGGGGTTACGTCTCGCCTTTGCTCAGGAGTTGATCGCGTCGCTCTCGATAGTACACCATGCATAAGACCTGCCATCCATCAGGATAGCCCTCTTTTTCAAGCACGCTGTAAACACGTTGACTGGCTCCGTTAGGGCGCTTTTGATACCGTTCTGTATCATCGGCTACGGGGCATACTGTTAGCTCCTCAGAGCATGTTGTTAGCCCTGAGAGCATTTTTTTTGCTCCAGTGTTCTTTTTTTCCATACGTGTCCCCCTTGCGAAAAAATGAATCAAAAGAGCAAAACGGCGGCGTGATAGCTTAAGTGTTGTCTTTCAGCTCCTAGTCGCTGCTACGCCTAAGATGGCGAGTCGTTCGTGCGTCTAAGAAAAAGAAAATCATGAGAAGTAATCAATTAGGCTTGATCGAAAGGAAATTGTTCGCCGCAGATCTTCAGAGCAGAGGCTGAGCATATTTTATTTGTGTAAGGAGTAAAAGTGGCTAGCGAATGCTTGCCTATAATTTGGAGGTCAAGTGATGAGTAGGGGCACAAGATGGAGGGACTATCAGGATTATCACAGGCCACTCGCGACCTACTCAGAAAAAGAACGAAACCGGATTTTAGAAAGCAAAGCACAACGGAGGGCGAGGGCCCAACTACATAAGAAGCTCAGGGGTCCGATTTCTGGCGTTTTTAACGTGATGCAAGAAACCCCCTATTAAGCGTATTTGTTTCAGAAGAGAGACAAACACGCCACGCTTTGCGGAAAACGCCCTCGACTTTTTTGTATTCTTCCGCCTATGTGAACTACGCTACGCGCCTTTCCCACCTGAGCCTAGCATCGTGAGCTATCTTTATTCGAAGCGGCTCAACAGCACAATGAGGCGCGATATCCCACCACCTCGCTGAGGCGACGGTCTATTCATGAACCGAACGCACGCCTTGGCGCAGGACGTGAGTGGTATCGCAAGCACTACAAGCATCCACTGCCTCAGCACGTGAACCATTGCAAGGGCATGGTAAGGATTATAATTGCAGCTGTCATTAAGCAAACATGCAACTGATACGTAAACACAAGATTGACATCCATAACCATTAAGCAAACATGCAACTGATACGTAAACACAAGATTGACATCCATAGCGCGACGCCATCGCACGTCTATCCAGTCATTCGATTACCGCGAGAGTTCAGCGTGCCCTCGCTCAGTTCGGCCCGCGGCACTAACTTCTGCGACCTTTTCATCGAAAGCGACACGGAAATAAATAGAGTTGTCGTCGTCTCCGCCATCGACAACATGGTAAACGGGGCATCGGACAGGCTATCCAGCACATGAACCTCATATTCGGTCTCGATGAAACGATGGGGCTTTGGTCTCCTGCGCTCTCGCTTTGAGGTAGATATGCAAGTCCGAGAAGCCATGAACCCAAACGTCATTTCCGTGACTCCTGACACGACCGTTCGAGAATGCATCAAGCTCCTACGCCAAAACAGGATAAGCGGTGCGCCCGTGCTTCAAGGAGAGAAGCTCGTTGGCATCATCACGGAAAAAGACATCCTCGCTCTCCTCGAAGTACCAGAACATAAGGGCTACTGGCTGCCGAGCCCGCTTGAGATCATCGAAGTACCTGTCCGCGAAATCGTCGAAAGACTTGAGCTGAGAGACTCGTTTACCGAAGACGTGGGGGAATGGATGGTGCAACGAGTCATGAAGCACCCCGTGCACACGATCGATGCGGGTGCTGATATCGAAGAAGCAACGGAACACATGACCCGACACAAGATCAATCGTCTGCCCGTCGTCGACGAGAGAAGCGTACTCGTTGGAATCATCACCCGCTGGGATATCATAGAAGCGATTGCCAAGGGTCACTAATGTACATCGTCGAGGGTGGCGTCTGCGCCCCCACGCGGCCGTGCTAGAATCGACCTCGTTGGTTAAATAAACCATATTCGATCTATGGAGGATGAAAAACGAGGAAAAATGTATGGCGTTCAAAGACATAGAGATTATAGATTTTGACACGGACGGCATAGAGCAGATTGCCGGCACAGAGAACAGAGTGAAAGTGCCCTACATTCTCTCTGAAACGCCATCTAAAGAGTGGAGGCATTACTTTGAGACGAGATGGCCTGATCCACAACAACCCGCGAATGTTGTTGATGACCAAGTCAGAGTTCCATGTCGGATGGACGAAACAGCGATAAGAAAGGATGGGGATTGCTGGAATCTTGTGGCAACGCAAGTCGAAGATGCAAACCAACATTGTCGCGAGATTGATGCGCGGAGACAGCCAGAGCGAGATAGAAAAGAAGAAATACGACGGCAAGAGGAGAAAAAGCGCAGCGATTTTGAGGAATGGAAACGTAATCTAAGACGCCGTCACTGAAGTGACCGCCTTCCATTGTTTTGTACCTTCTGTTTTCTACCGCCTTCGTTACAGCCGCTTAACTGGTGCCTCCTCTTTCTTGCCGGGTTCTTCTTCTTTCGGGGTGCGGCGCAGCCACTTGAAACGCTGCCAGCGGTTAAGGCAAACCCCCCTGGGAGCGGCAGTCATACACCAAGCAATAGCTATCGCGATGATTTGGTTCTTTGCGTGTGACTTGTGCTTAGTCGCAAAAGGCTAACCATAACAACTAAATGACAACGCTGACTTTGCGCGTACCATGCTAGCCACTGAACATTACCGATGTCATGATGTTACGATACCAAAACACGAGCTGTTGGAAGTCCATCGCAGCAAGATCTCGCTTCACCGTGCCAAGGCAGGATACGATTACCCAACGATCCGACTGCCGCATATTTTCACCAAGCTTGCCGGACTTCCGACGAGAATCTATCAGACGGTGTACGAAGGGGCGCTTGCTTTTCTTGTTGTTGTCTCTCCAAAAGGCAGTCCAGATATACAGGAAAGCGCCTGTTCAAGCGCCAAATCCTCCGTCTTCACACGGCAGATCGCGTTTTTGAACTAATAAGACTAATTGTATTCAAGCGGGGGTGAATTCGGGTCATTAGTCATCGCAAAGTACCCACGACGAGTGCGATATAAGTCAGCGCGTGACGGAGGGAATTGAGGAGTTTAGAATAAAGAACATGGCGAACCTCCTTCGGAAGCGTCAGTTGGCGGTTGAGTCCGATTTTGGCTAATAAGCAAACAGTAGATACGTGTCTCGGCGAAGTCTCTGCAAAGGTCTTAGGTGCTTTCAAAAGGTGAATTAAAGAGCCGGGGTCAGGGTCGGGTTCGATTCTATGACCCCGGCAGTTGCTGCACCACTATTTGTTTCTGAGGTAATCACGCCGTGGTGTTGCGCGCGTAAGGAAGCTCGAAGTGATATAAGTGTTTTCCACTGCTTGCGCGGAAAGGCCTAAAGGAGAATGGCTGCAGTGCGAAACGCAACGTCAACATTAGTGTCATAACGTCCGCTATTCCTAGCTATGCGCACTTAGAAAGCTTCAATGGGTAAATGGTCGCATTCTTATGATCACCGTAACCTGCGCGTTTCGGTTTTGAAAAAAGAACAAGACGCAGCTAAGGCCGTTAGCCACCTCGCGCACTTCTAAAAAAGTCACACGAACTTGTTTGGACCAAGCATCGACCTTTTATGAACCGGAGCGGTTTAACAGCCATAGAAATGCTAAACCGAGGCACAATTTAGTGTAACTAAACCTATTTGACGTTTGTTACAAATTTAGGGTTATACAGTTTTTTTGCCGAGGCAAGTTCAATAGCGACGACGACGCAGTGGAGAGGGAATGTTTATCAGGTTCTGATCGTTTCGAAAATAGCCGTTAACATATCAAAGGAGAAAGTAGAGGGGTTATTGTGCGAGCCTAGGCCACCGACGAAGGGGTTTTCGTGAAGGTTCCGATTACATCAGAAAACGTGGTAAGATGTCTGTGCTGCACAACTTGCCCGACGTTCCAGCTTACCCGTTGCAGCGGATGGGCTCATTGCGCAACCGGGAAGAGCAAAAAGCCTCCCGAAATGCTGGGATGCGGCTGCCGGAAGTGCCCCGTCTACGTGCAGTACGCGCTGACTAGAGGCTATTATTGCATTCACGGCGTCGCCAAGTCGTGACCTAAAGGTCGCGTTACTTCGAGTGTTGTTTGCGACAGCACCCTAACGCGTACCGCCATCCTTGTCCCGGACATTTGGCGAGCAAGCACTCCTCGAGCAGTTCTGGATCGTAAAAACCTTGATCGATCTGCTCTTGCGTATCGCGTCGGATGCCGAAGAGACGGCCGTCTTCGTGTACTTCCAGCGCTTCAAACCGGCGCTGGAGGTAAGGTATCACAATCTGATCGCGCCACGCGGCAGACGGATCGTCGCCTCGTTTGCGTTTGGCATGCCACTCCTCGTACCGCATTCCTTCAACTTCCCATTGTATTGCTTCCACGGCGCATCCTGCAATAAAAAACGGAATCTCGTCCTTTTCGATACGTATCGGCAGCGTCATTGTTCCGTCTTTTTTTTGTCGCGCGTTTGATGTAAGCGAGCGTACCGGTAACGCAGCCCCCACGACTTCACTTTGGGAGGGTGAAATCAGAATAGTTGTGCATTAAGGGCTGCGTCCAGACGCCCTTTTGTTTTTTTTTTGGTGACCTGCTCAATTGGTCTCATCATCAATAAGTGCTTTGCCGACGAAATACGCGACAAGAACGCAGCCAACATGTCTAAAGGACAGCAACCGTTTTCGATATCACACGCACGTCATTGGTGAAAGGGGCAGCGGCTGCTTGTAATGCGACGAAGTTTGCATACCTCCACCCCTTGATGCACGTCCCTCGTAACATAAAGTCACGAAGCGATAGGTTTTAGCTATGCACTAGACGACAACTGGGTGAGGGACACGAGATTAATGTGAGTTGTCTCATCTCCATTTCGTAAGTATCTCCTCCCTGCGGAAGGTGGCTCTGCTTAAGGAAAATAACAGTGCGTCGATTACGAGAATAATCGCAGAGATGATCAGCAAGTTGGCAGGAGTGAGTGATACAAAAGCTATCTCAGTCGCAATATATATCGCCACCAAGGGGAGCACGATCAGCGCGCCGAACTGCTGGGCCGCGCGTACGTCACTGACTCGTGCAGAGATGATGACGTTGAACTCGGTGCTCAAAATGCTGATGAGTGGCACGGTTATCAAGAGGATTACCGCCACGGTCCAATTCGGGAAATAGACGTAGCCGAGTTTGGTACTCGTCACTGCGTCCATAAGCACCATAAAAATCACCGCACCGGCATACGTTGCGATAACGGACGGCAGGAATGCGGCAATAACTTTTCCCAGCAGGATCTCACCATCAGTCGTAGGCGTTGCTAACAGCGGTTCGAGGGTTTTCTCAAGCTTCTCGCCGACGATGCTGTAGGTACCGATACTTATCGGGAGGATGCCTGCTATGAGGACAAAGAGAAAGGAGAAGGCGTTGAACACGTCATTAAGCCCGCCTATGATAGCTGGCAATTGTGAGGGAGGAATCGGGGCGTTTCCAATGCCAAGCCAAATGAGACTCGGCAGTCCGATCGATATAAGCAGCGGCGTAACGACCAACGAGTAGATGACGTATCGTTTCGTCCTAAACGTGGCGAAGTCCTTCCGCGCGATCACCCACGACTTCCACAGCTTCATTGTTCATCCCTCACGAGTTTCAGGTAGACCTCCTCGAGCGTTGCGTGCTTCTCAGTAATAAACTGGATGTGGCCGCCCGCTGCGACAATGGCTTCCATGATGCCGGGATTCTCCTTCTCAGGATCGCTCACGTCGATCACCAATTTGTTTCCACTGCTCACGACGTAGCGCAACCCCCGCCTCTCGACCGCTGCTGTGATCGCTGAGTTAACCTGCGCAAGCTGAACTACCGTCTTTCTCCCCTCGAGCGATTCCGTGAGCTGTTCCGGATCCCCTACCGCAACGAGTCTGGTGTTTAAAATCCCAATTCTGTCGCAGATTCGTTGCGCCTCGTCAAGGTTATGGGTGTTGAGAAAGATCGTCCGCTTCTCGTGTTTGAGTTCGAGGATGAAGTCTCGCACCGTTTTTTGGAACTCAGGATCGAGGTTCGCCGTCGGCTCATCGAGAAAGAGGACGCGCGGCTCGTGGATGAGGGCGCGGACGATGGCAAGCTTTTGCTTCATGCCCTTAGAAAAGGTTCTGACCGCGCGATCCCTTACGTCCCACAGCCCTAACATCCTGAGGAAGTGTTCGATCCTCTCCGTCCGTTGTGCTTCCGTGCACTCGTATAGGCGCCCATAAAAGTCGAGGTTCCGATAAGTGCTCAAGTCCTCGTAGAGACCAACGTTGTCAGGCATCAAGCCAATGATCTTCCTGATCTTCTGGACATCCGCATCGTTCCCAACCTCATACTCGCCTATCCTCGCCTCTCCGCTCGTCTTTGAGATGAGGCACGCGAGCATCCGAATGGTCGTGGTCTTCCCTGCTCCGTTTGGTCCAAGAAAGCCAAACACCTCTCCCTCTCCCACATGAAGGGTCAGATCCTCAACTGCTGTCACGTCGCCAAACTTCCTCGTAAGGTTGCTCGTTTCAATCAAACCCAGCACGCCCCGAACTCTGATTCACAGTGATCGCCTACGAGTTATCCGTCTCTCCATCTCGCATCGGTCGTCGACGAATCTTTCCATCCGTCAGCGTAGCGTGAGGTGATGGCATAAACGTTTTCATCTCATTTTGTCGTCGCAAGCGGATAATCACAACGATTAAGGTGCTTGCACTGACCCCTTCACCATTATGCTAGCCGAACAACATTACTCAGACCTTTTCGCTGATGCTGCATTGCCCAAACACCAGTTATTGGAGATTCACCGCAGCAAAATCTCACTTCACCGTTCAAAAGTAGGTTACAACTACCCGACTATCCGGCTACCGCATGCATTCTCGCAACTTGCCGGCCTATCTACGCGAATCTATCAGACCATATACGACGGATCATTAGCCTTTCTCACTGTGATATCGCCCACAGATAATGCTTCAAAAACCCCTAAATCCTCCGTCTTCACACGGCGGAGGTCGCCGGTCCGAATCCGGCCGAGCCTATCGTTGTTTTTGGGTGCTTTGGTCGATTGGAGCTTGGGATAGCTCTTGATCTTCCTGAGCCGTATCTTCCACAAATAGGTCTAATTTGTCTATTTTGTCTCAATTGTCTAATTGAAGTGCAATAAAAAACCCTTGAACGCCGTCAATCTCTGTTTGATAGATAGTTGCAACTCGGCCTACCAGGTCTTTAAGCTCTCTTGGAAAACAGCTATCTGTCGTCGATGAGGCTGCGTATTAGGTTGGATTCTTGCTAGTGCCGTCATCATCAGAAGATCAGTTGATCAAGACCATCCGCTCGTGCCATCGTCGACGCACTCGAAAAAAAAGAATTGCTTATGGCAACGCTCACCCCTGCTCGCTATCTTCACCAAGAAGCCGGGCGACGCCAGCTGGGCCTGACTTTTGAAAAGCTGCTTCGATAATTGCGTATGCGTGTTCTTTGACGGTGGCGTTGTTTGAGACGAGCTCATATAATTCATCCTGACCTTCTTTTATCTTCTCCCACTCCTTCGCTCCGATTTCGGCTTCCAGCTCGGCTCGCGTGTTGGCTTGCAGTTCCGCTTGTTGACGCTTTTCGCGTCTCGCCCACCGCTCAGGATACTTGTGCTCTAAAAACCACGCGGCTGCTCTCCAGTCGCCTTTCTGGGCAGCCGTTGTGATAACCTCGACGTTTGCTATTGCGGCCTCGGCCTCTGCCCTCCGCAGGACATCCAGAAACTCTACATACTCTCCCGATTTTTCGCTCTCGCCCTTCTTCTCCCACGCCAGCAGCGTGTTATAATGGATGCCGGCAGCGCGGCACGCGTCGATGCGGTAAGCTCCGGCCCGCAACGCTTCGATGAGCTTTTCCATTCGGCTTTCGGTCAGCTTTGAGGGCCGGCCCGTCTTGGTCTTGACTGTCTTTTGTGTTTGCATATACCTTCAACTCCGCTGCTCGGGGGGGTTTAGCAACTTTCCTCCTTCGTTCTGTCCTCCTTTGTTCTTTCGAATCGCTTTCTTTCGAGACTGGTCCCAGAGATCTCCGTGGGCCTGCCCGATGGAGCAAACAGTTCGTCGATCGTAACCGACGTCGTTTTTTGATGTCTTATCATTTTAATCAACATGTTTCACCGAAAACGCCTATTTATACTCGACTACGCGATAACGCCAAATCGGGCTCCTTTTATTTTTTTTATAAAAACCGTTGGGGGTGGATAGCCATTTCAAATGCGGCGACGAAAAGGCCCTTACAAATCGGCTGGTGCAATTCAATAACGATGCAGTGATTTTAATCATTGCGGAGAGTGAAGAAAGTGAACGGAAAAAAGAAAATGGCAGCTAATTCTCACATAACACGCTTTTCAATCGTCTTTAAGAGCAAGGAGCGCTTCTTGCTTTACTTTTCATTTAAGAGTCTTATGGAGGTTTGACGGACGAATTCGACTGAGCCTCAGATTTGGGAGTGCTCGTCGCTGTCAAATCTCTGATTTCCTTCTTAAACAGTTCGAGAATCTTTGGCTTATCCTTACAAATTTCTTCTTTTGGGCAGCGTTCCCTAAAGGCGATTCTGTCTGGTGCGGTCATTTTAGTGTATTCAGTTGCTAGATCTTTGATGATGGATTTTAGGTCTGGGATCTGCGAACCCCTTATGAGTATAAATCTCCGACAATCCTTGAATATGGCCAGCGTTGACCTGTGCCACTATTAAGCGAGCTGCTGATGTTATTTTCCAAACAAGATTAAGGGCCGATCAGCGCTGATCGAAACTGAATCTTGCGAGTTGATCGCGTTGGACACGTTAAGTGCTGACTTTGTCGCCGATAAAGTCAGTGCGCTATCCTTTTGGCTTTGTGACAAGGATCGCCACGAGAGTAAGTAGTGACGCGATAATCGTCACGAGTTCAGCGTAGGCGATATCCACAGCGCCACCCATCACGTCACTCGCAGCTAAAATGATGATTCCCATGACATAGACGCCGATGAAGAGGGACTGCACCTCTCTGTTGCCGCGCACTATGTAAACGAGTTGAATTATCCACGCAAGAGCGATAAGGCCGAATCCAACGAGCATTAAGGAACTAACCACACTCAACATAGGTAGAGACGGCACTTAATACATTTCTCTCATTTTTGAGGTCTTGTTTATCCCGCCTAACACGAGGGAGTTATCAAACGTGTCCGACTTCAGCTGGGGCGGACTAACCGACTAGATAAAATTCGCTCAAAACGTAAACGTCTAAGTAGTATTTTTGGCGGGATACCAGGGTCGATCGCTATTGACTTAGCGCAAATCGTCATACTTTGACCTCATCCCACTAAAGTCAGAGGACTCAAAAATTGAGAACGCCAAAGCGGTCATAATTATTGTCAAAAATGATGGATTAGCAGCACAATCTTAACGACATCTAAAGCGCCAAATGTATAAAGTCCAGCGCACAAAATAACGGTTTGGTATCGCTGAGTAAGGCGGTTAAGGAGGCGCTAGGTTTATGACGGCTATGATACCGCAATGTTATTTCTGTAAACTCCACGAGCAAGGTATAAAATGCGCCAAATACGACCAAATCGCCCCCGAAATATTGGTTAACCTAAGGAAGTGCCCATTTAAAGAAGATACCGACCCGGAGGGTTAACGATGACGATGATAAAGAGCGTGGTAAAATATGGATTTATCTTCTTTATTGGCTCCGCCTTAACAGTGGGGGGCGTTTGCGGCCTTATGGCCATATTCCGTTTTATATTCGGCACGCTCTGAATTCTAAACTTGGCAATATGATCTTTACGCGGTCAGCATGCGTGAGCGACGCAAGGAGGTCCTTTTAGTATTAATCACGCCCTGCTCGCAGATTTTACCTTCGGCTGCCTGTAAGGAGTGAACAAGCGCGAGCCAAGAACAAGAGGGCCGTCTCCACGAACGCATCGATTTATCGCTCATTCGGCGCGCAAATCTTTCATCTATTGAACTCCAAAGGCGATGATCAAAGTATTGCAACTGCGTTCGAAAAGGAAAATGCAGGCGTGCAGCAGCAAAGCGACAAGCATGCCTTTGTGAAATGGCGATACACATGAAGACTAAAACACTTCGTCAATCGGTTTTGCTAAAAGCAACTCCTCACGAGATCTATGAGGCCCTGATAGATTCCAAGAAGCACGCTGAGTTTACGCATTCACCGGCGGTAATACGTAGGGAAGTTGGAGCGGAGTTTAGTGCCTTCGACGGCTGGGCCTCTGGAACTACCCTTGAACTGATCCCGGACAAGAAAATCGTGCAAAAATGGCGAGCCGCTGAGTGGCCCGAAGGTCATTATTCCACGGTGACGTTCGAGCTGCAGGCCCAAGGCGAGGAGACCAGATTA
>Ga0208819_1001597_pt1 | contig 11494 bp, 13 predicted proteins | sample June2015DPH_11_1_3_FD_184707 | JGI IMG/M metagenome (GOLD analysis project Ga0208819, IMG submission 184707) | Peatland microbial communities from SPRUCE experiment site at the Marcell Experimental Forest, Minnesota, USA - June2015DPH_11_150... | ecosystem: Environmental > Terrestrial > Soil >...
CGGTCCAGAGATTAAGCGCATAATTGCGCCGAAGGCTCTGGATCGGTTTAAGCAACGAATCCGGGAGATCACGCGAAAGGCAAAGGGCGTCAGCATCGAGAAGACGATAGCGGAGCTGACCTCGTATATCCGGGGCTGGCGCGGTTATTTCGGCTTCTGCGAAACGCCTGTGGTGCTGGAGTACCTGACCCGCTGGGTCCGGCTGCGATTGCGTGCAGCGCTGTGGCGGCAATGGAAAACACCGCGCCGTCGCCGCGCGGCACTGCTGGAACTGGGAGTTCGTCCGCGACTGGCTAGCAACACGGCCGGTAGTGGACGCGGCCCCTGGTACCTCGCTCGGGCCAAAGCCCTCTCGGTTGGGCTTTCCAACGCCTACTTCAAATCGCTCGGACTTCCAACGCTGATCGATGGGTGTTAGCGTAACCAACTCGAACCGCCGTGTACGGACCCGTACGCACGGTGGTGTGGCAGGGGTCGGCGGGTGACCGCCGCCCCTATGCCGATCTGACGGGCAAACGGGAAGTTATCCCTGGCGGCGTTTAGAGTTTTCCGCCGTTCCCCAGCTATCCCCGCCAAATAAGGCCAGGCGAGCGGGGCGAACCCAAGCGGAAATCGGCTCTTAGGCCCGGTGGTCAAAAAGGGTGTTTCCGCAGCAGCCACAAGTGGATGATTCGATTGATCGAGGAATTTCGGTTCGGGGTGGTCACGCGGGTATACCTTGTTGACCAGGAGTGGCTGTACCAAGAACCCCGCTTCCACCCTTCCACCCGATCTCACCCGCACTGAATCCACAGTGATTCACGCCGCACCGGAATTTACAGATTTAGGGCGTCTCCGAACCATTTCCAATTCCCATGGACGCGATTCCCTTGACAGTGCTTGCTCAAACGGGCAACTAGGTCTTCAATCAGCCTCGGAAGATGCCCCGTGCGCTCATCGTCGCTGAGTAAAAGATGCCTGAGTTCCTTGGCTTCATTACACGCGCCAACCAATCTCCGACGATAGTGGAAATGCAACGCCGCAGTATCACACCCACTCTCTCCTTTTCCAAACGGGATACAGGTTTGCGAGCAAGCATCTTTTCGCGGATGAGTTCGGGAAGTCTCTTGACTTCGAATGGTTTGACGATGACTTCGTCCGCTTCCAAGAGGATGGTGTCCATGGCGCTCTGCACATCTGGGTAGCCGCTGACCAGCAGGGTAAGTGCATGCGGTTGGGAGTGGCGCATCGCGCTGACCACCGTGAATCCATCACCGGGGTTCGGCATGTGCAGGTCAGTGATGAGCACGTCGAAATTCTGTGTAGTGATAAATCTCAGAGCTTCCGACACGTTGGCGGCAGCGACCACTTCAAATCCCTTGTGTTCAAGAGTAGCGGTCATCATTTCACGAACCGCATTATCGTCGTCCACAAGCAGAACCTTATGCGCAGTGGGTTTTTCGAGGGAAGTCATGCATCATACCCAAGAGGGGGACTCGCCAATACGTCTTGGTGCAACTGTGCGATCATGGGCAACAACTGGCTGGACAAGTAATCCTTGGCGATGAAAGCGTCTACCAGATTCAAAGCTTCCTTAGGAACATCGAGTGCTGCGGAGAGCATGATGATTGGCGCTTGGGGACGAAGCCGTTTCATTTTGATTGCAAACTCTTGCCCATTCATTTCAGGCATAACATAGTCCACAATTACAACGTCAACCGGATGGACGGAAGCCAATTCCAGTCCCTTTCTCCCGCTAAGTGCAGTAAGAACGGTATACCCAAACGTTTCAAGGAATGCCCTTTCGCAATCAAGCACGTCTTGGTTATCGTCGATGCAGAGAAGTACTGCACGTTGTAACGCCTCATGAACCATGGTTCACCTTCAAGATCATTCTCAACAATCAGGGCGTTAAAAACTGTTCACACTCGCTCACCCGTTGCTCTTTCTTGCAACACTAGCCGGGCTAGTCGTGAAGAACGACACTTAGAAGTGAACTATGAACTTGCAGTCCACTCCCGCCCTCATAGTTGATGAAGCCTAACTTTCTGAACCTGTTCATGAAAAAGCTGACCCGCGACCGGGTTGTGCCTATCATTTCTGCGAGGGTTTCCTGACTCATCTTTGGGATTACAGTCTCGTGTGAGCCGTCCTTACCGAAGTGGGCAAGCAAGAGCAGAATCCGAGCTAGCCTCTTTTCGCTGGAATTAAAGAGTTGGTCAACTAAATCCTCTTCGTATCGGATGTTCCGTGCCAGCAGATACGCTACGAACAGATCGGAGAACGTACTTTCCCGGTGAAGCGCAAGCATCATTTCCTTCTTGTCAATGCGCAGAAGTTCGCAGTCTGTCATTGCGGTTGCAGAACCCATACGTAAATGCTGTCCAGCCAGGCCACCTTCTCCGAAAAACTCTCCCGCACTCAATATGCCAAGAGTTGCTTCCTTGCCAGCCTTGGAGACGACCGTGAGTTGAAGCTTGCCTTTCTTAATAAAGAAGACAGCGTCAGATGCGTCGCCTTGTGAAAAGGCGGCGTCTTTCTTTTTCAGATTAACAACCGTCTTGCCGACGCCGGCTGTTGCGAGAAAGGTCTCAGGGTCAAAGCCCGTGCTCAACTTTTTGATCCCAACCAGAGAAATTCCCGAATTCGGCGGTGGGCGGGAGGCATTTAATGTCGTTCTCATCGCTTTGTTCTCCGATCGCCGTTGACCAGCTTGTGACCTGGGTTCGCGGGGGAAGCTACACTTTTTGAGCTTGTACAATAGTGTGCAGCCTATGCAATAAGCGGGGTATCGGGGATGCTGCTAATAATGAAGGGCTTTGTCCGGGAAAAACCGGACAAGAGGCGCATGAGCGCTAAATATCGGGGCAGAAACGCGGCCTGAAACAAAATTCCTACCGAGCCGAGCCGCCCGGCTCACTCTCCAGCATTTCTGGGGTCAATAGACCCATTTGCACGGCAAAACGAATTACATCACTACGCGTCCGAAGCCCGAGCTTCTCAGCAAAGCGTGAACGATACGTCTCGACGGTTTTCACACCCACAAAAATCTGTTTGGCTATTTGTGCACTGCTGTAACCCTGCGCCACGAGTCTGAGCACCTGCAGCTCCCGGTCGCTAAGGATGTTTACCGGCCCTGTGGAACCAGCTCTTGTTCCTTTCTTCACCAGCACGTCCTGGACAAGAACGTTGGCCAAACGCGGATCCACGAAGACCCCTCCGCGATGCACCGCTCGTATGGCGGCAAGCAGCTCCACATCGACCGCCCTTTTCAACAGGTATCCGGAGGCCCCGGCAGCCAGTGCCGATCGTAAGTACGCTGGGTCATCGTGCATCGTGAGGACGAGCACCCGGGTTTCGCGGCAGTTTCGCGCCATCTCCTGCAGCGCCTTCATACCCCCAACCCGAGGCATGGTGAGGTCTAGCAAGGCCACATCCGGTCTCGTGTCCCGTGCCGCTTGAACCGCCTTCTCTCCATCGGAAGCTTCCGAGACAACTTCCATATCGGGCTGGGCATTGACCAGCATTTTCAGTCCGGCACGGAGGATTGCGTGATCATCCACGATCATGACCCTGATCTTGTGCGTTCGCGCCGGCATTTCAGGTGCTCCTCCGCCTCACCAAGGGCTGAGCTTCCTGGTTGGCAAGTGGGAGTTGCACCAGAATCTTGGTCCCCTTGCCCTGTGATGTGAAACTGAGCGTTCCGCCCAACATTGCCGCTCTCTCTCGCATACTCTGAATCCCCAGGCGGTGCGAAGAGACAGCCACGGCCTTGGCGTCAAAGCCACATCCGTTATCGACTACTGTTACCTCCAAAGCCGTGGCCAAACGCGCGAATCTAATGCTGACCGCCTTGGCTCCCGAATGTCTGGCTGCGTTGGTCAGGGCTTCCTGGAGAATGCGATACAACCCGATCTGGACTGCTGACGGCAGGGTGCTCAAGTCAAGTTCATTAAGTTTGAGATCCACAGCTATGTTGTGGGTCTTTGTGTACTCGGCAACGTATCGGCTGAGGGCAACACCCAAGCCATGGTCGTCCAGCACCGTTGGGTGAAGCCCGCGGGCAAGCCGTCCGACTTCGTCGATGGCCTGGGCAGCGATTTCGCGTAGCCGTTGTCCTTGTGCCTTGACATCTGCCAGCTTTCGAGCGTCTTCCAGAGTACGCAGCCCGACCAGAAGAGAGGTCAGCAATTGGCCGGCTTCGTCATGTAATTCGCGTGCAATCCGGCGCCGTTCCTCCTCTTGCGCCGAAAGCTCGTGTTCCAGAAGGAGCCGGTGCATCGCCTCGGCCTGCTTGATTTCCGTGGCCTGCTTGCGTTTTTGCTCGCTCAGATCGGTTATCACCATGCCCAGGGCCTGGCCGTCGAATCCACGAAACCGGTTAAGCGACAAATAGACCGGAACCAGACTTCCATCCGTGCAACTCAGGTTGAATTCGCCTTTCGAAACCGCCTTCTGAGCCTCGGCAAGCAAAGTTTCAAATCGGTCTCGCTCTGTTTCCGCAACCAGCGACTGAGCCGCAATTCCGATAATTTTCCCAGGTGGCCTGCGAATCAGTTCTGCAAACCTGCGATTGCAGTAGAGCACAGCGCCATTCCGGGACAGAGTTGCCGCGCCTTCGCTCATGGCCTCCACCAGCATGCGATAAGCGGGTTCGCCGCCTTTCAGAGAAACCACCTGCTCTCCGCGACGACCGGAAACCATCAAAGCATCCACTTCACCGGACTGTATGGCGCGTAGAGTTTCCTCTGCAGTTCTCAGCCGCGCGAGGAGCTTTGTTTGCTGATCCGGTGGCGTGGATGACGGCAGTTTGCCTGGAGAAGGTCCGCGGCTTCTGCGAGCTGCCTCCGACGCACCGACTTTGCCGGGCAACCCTCCTTGGAGGACTCGGCCATCGGGACGCGCTCGCTTGTTAGACATCTGCTATTTTGAACCCTTACTTCAGCGTACCGGCTGAAGATCCAACCCCACAATGACACTCTCGGTCTTGGAAAGGTTGCCAATGATTTTCTTGACCGGCGGCGGGAGCCTTCTCACTAGGGTCGGAATGGCGATGATCTGATCGCCCTTGGCCAGTTGCGGCTTCTCCAGCAAGTCGACCACTTCAATACGATACTTACCCCGCAGCTTGTCCTCACAAATCTTCTTGAGGTTGTCGATCGCAGCAATCGAATTAGGGGTTTGGCCCGCAATGTAAAGGCGCAATCGCCAAAAGTCGCTACCGGTACTCTTCGCAGGGCGGCGCTTTCTTGCTGAACTCTTTTTCATGTCAGTCCTCGGTGTCTGGCCCAGACGGGACAAACTTGCTACTTAGCTGCCGCGACTGCGCCTGAGCCTGCAACTGTAGTGGCCGGCCTTTGATCCGTCAGCACGATGCCCAATTCGAGGCCTCTCTCACTCACGACTAGCTCACGAGGTTCGCGTGAATGTGCCATGCCGCGGGATTTCAGAACGTAAAGCTCTCGTCTCCGCCGTCCATTGGGTTTGCTGTCCCGCAATACAATCCAGGTGTCCATGAGAGAGGAGACGGCCGCCGCAGTTCTCTCCTGGGGGTCTCCTGCGAATGTCAGATTCGTGAACATCGACGTGATCTGTTCCACCTTTAGAAAATCGACCAAGCGCATGAGCATCGATTTAACGTCATAAGTGCCCGCGGCCGAAACCAGGTTCGTGATCGGGTCGATGACCACGACGCGTGGTCGAAGCTTGGCGATCAATTTGTGAATAGCGGCCAAGTGTCCTTCCAGGCCGGTGCTGGTTGGCCGCATCGCGTGGAAGTGCAATAAGCGCTTTTTTGCCCACCGCTCCAGGTGAATGCCAACCGAGCGCATGTTGCGGAGAATCTGGCTGGGAGACTCTTCAAAAGCGAAATACAGGCAATCTTCGCCACGGGCGCAGGCGGCGCTGGCGAAGTTCGCTGCCAGGCTGGACTTCCCGGTTCCCGCCGTGCCCGACACCAGCACACTGCTTCCACGGAAGAACCCCTTACCTTCCATCATCTCGTCCAAAGCGGGAATTCCCGTTGAAACGCGATCCGTCAGTGCTTTGTGGGCAAGTGCCAGTGAGGTGAGCGGCACCACCGAGATGCCCTCACGATCTATCAGAAACGGATACTCATCGGTGCCGTGGGAAGTGCCCCGGTACTTGACGATTCGCAGCCGGCGCGTGGAAATCTGTTCTGTTACCCGGTGGTCCAGCGCAATCACGCAGTCGGCGATGTATTCCTCCAGCCCGTGGCGGGTCAACGTATGTTCTCCCGCTTCCCCGGTAACGACAGCGGTAAGCTTGTGGTCTTCCAGCCAATGAAACAGCCGGCGGAGTTCCGCTCGTAGTATCGTTGAGTCAGTTAATCCGGAAAAAAGTGCCTCGATGCTGTCCAGGACAACGCGCTTTGCTTTGATCGTCTTGACGGCGTGACCCAAACGGATGAACAGGCCCTCAAGGTTGTATTCTCCCGTCTCGGCAATCCGGTCTCGCTCAACCGAAACGTAATCCACCAACAGCTTCTTGCGTTTGGTAAGCTCACGCAAATCAAAACCCAGCGATGCGACGTTGGCCGCCAGCTTCGCCTCGGTCTCTTCGAAGTCCATGCATACGCCAGGCTCGCCGTATCGAACAGCGCCGTGCACCAGGAATTCCATCGCAAGTAAGCTCTTTCCACATCCCGCGCTGCCACAGACCAGCGTGACACGACCTTTGGGCAAGCCTCCGCCAGTGACTTCATCGAGTCCCTGAATTCCTGTGGGAGCCTTGGCGAGCGAGCTACCAACGGCTTTCGGCTTGGCGCGGGGCATAGCAAGCTCCTGAAAATCAAGTCCCTTTGGCTTGGATGTCCAACAAACATCGTATCTTAGCATGACGGGTTTCTGATGGTGGCCTACGTCTATGACGCGCAGTTCCCCCGCTCAATAGCAACAGGCGGCTCACCAGCAGGCGAAAAGGCTCGCGAACAGCAAGCCGCTCAACAGCAGCCCAACCGGCCACGGGGGTGCACACCTACTCAACAACCAAAAGCGCAACCGGTGCAACTGCCCCGATGCGCTGCCGAATCCGCCGCTGACCCAAGCTGAGAAAGTCCGCGAGGTACAAAAAAAGCGAGAAGACAAACCGCCGCTGCAGTGGGAGCGGCAGGGGCCGTGATCCGCCACATTTATCAACGCTGTAGTGGAAGGCTTTTGAAATTGATGTGGTTACCACCTTCTCCTCTTTCAGGTTCCCTGAACTAAGTCAGCCCATCCTGAAGCTTTCTCTCCTTACAGGCTCTCAGGAACCTGGCGCTTGGCGAATATGTTGAAAATGAGCAATATTGAGCATTTTCCAGCTGCGGAACGTTGGCTTATGTCATGGTGAAAACCAAGGAACTCACCCCGAAACAGATATTATCCGTGCTTTGTACAACCTGTGGTGCAGCGATCGGGGAAGTTTGCGAACTGCATACGGGTGCCCCGCGCACCGAGCCACACCGGGATCGGAAGCTTTCAGCAGCCGAGGCCGTGGAAACGAAGCCCAGCAAAACGATAAACAGCCGGTGAGCCCACGGCGCTTCTTTGCACAGACAGATTATCCCGCACCAGAAACGTTAGAGCTGTATCGGAAGCGAACCGGCGCGACAATTTCGGTCAGCTTGGACCACAAAGCGGCTTCGTTCAAACGGTTATTGCGGAAACTGCGTCACTTGGCCGGTCCGATCTACCACGCGATCATTCCCGTATCGTCGGCAAACAGGGAACTGGACCGCCTCGACAACTTCAGGTTTGACGGTCACTCGGGAAGAACATCCCCAGTTAGCGGAGTTCGAACTCCATCTCTTTCTTGTGGTGTTGCCCCAGAATGGGAACCAGCGGTGCAATCGAACAGAATGACGACCTTCCATCGTTCTGCCGGATGTGAGCGGTGTTGAACAGACGCATCAGATCGCGGCCTGATAACTTTGCGTTGCATGGTTCTCAACGTTATGGCCAGAAGAAGTGACATTGTCGCTCCGGGAGGCGCCATGACAATTACACTTAAGACCCTGTCGTGTTTCGTCGCAAGCGCGGTGATTCTTCTTGGCACGTCCACCTCGATCGCTGCCAACCGCTCGGCTCCAGCAGTTCGGTCAGTCGGGCCCGCAGAACTCGATATGCAGATCCTTCTTGATCGAGCCAACTTCTCGTCGGGTGAGATCGACGGCAAGGGTGGAAAGAACAGCCGCGACGCTCTGGCAGCGTTTCAAACCGCGCGCGGGCTTGCTCCAGGTGCGCGGAGCCGGAAAGCGTTGCTCAAAGCGCTCGGCGCCGATGCTGTTAAACCGATCGTGTCCTACACGATCACCGCGGAAGACGTTGCCGGGCCGTTCAACAAAACGATTCCGGAAGACGCGACGGAGCAGTCGAAACTGCCGGGCCTTTACTACACATCCGTGCTGGAAGAGCTGGCCGGGAAATTCCACTCGGCACAGGCCCTGCTTAAGCGCTTGAACCCCCGCGCCCGGTTCATCGCTGGAGAGGACATCCGTGTCCCCAACGTATTGGGCACCGAACAAGCGACGCGGGCCCAGACGGGGTCGGTCAAGATCGTTGTCTCGAAGAAGAAATCGGTGCTGATGGTGTATGACCGGGAAGGCCAGATCATCTTTTACGCCCCGGTGACGAGCGGCAGCGAGCACGACCCGCTCCCGTTCGGAAATTGGGTGATCACGGATGTGGTGCGAAATCCAACCTACAACTACAACCCCGCTTTGTTCTGGGACGGCGATCAAGCAAATGCCAAGGTGAAGATCGCCCCAGGTCCCAACAATCCGGTGGGTGTTGTATGGATGGGGATCAACGTACCGCACTACGGAATACACGGCACGCCGGAAGCGGGGGAGATCGGTCATTCCGCGTCTCACGGGTGCGTGCGAATGACAAACTGGGATGCCACCAGGGTCGCCGACCTGGTCCGAGATGGAACGCCGGTCGTGTTCGAGGAATGAGAAAGCGGAGCGCGCGATGTCTGGAGGAATAGGCCTGAGACTCTGCGTTTGTATTGCCGTGCTGTTCCCGGTGTTTCTTGCGGCTGGCACTACTTCTTCAATACTCGATATGGCTCCGCCCATCAGCAGACTCGCCCTCGCGGATCTGCGGGATACGTTCGAAGAAGTTCACAACGGACATCGGCATGAGGCGATCGACATTCTGGAGCCGAGAGGGACACCCGTGCATGCGGTGGTATCCGGAACCATCCGCAAGCTGTTCCTCAGCAACCGGGGCGGCAGCACAATCTACCAGTTCGATGAAATGGGAGCGTATTGCTATTACTACGCGCACTTGGACCGTTATGTGGAAGGGCTGCGGGAGGGAATGCGGGTCGAGCGTGGGGACGTCATCGGTTTTGTGGGATCGACGGGAAATGCGGATGCACGCACGCCCCACTTGCATTTTGCGATCTTCGAGTTGGGGCCGGAAAGGCTGTGGTGGAAGGGGAAGGCCGTGAACCCATATCCGGGCCTAGTAGACGCGGTGAAGCGGGCAAAATAGCGGACAATCTTCTCTTCTTGGTGGCCAGAACGAGGCGCGGCATGGCGCAGCATCGAGATAACGACTCGGAACCTTGCGAACATGCGTGGACCTGCGGTTGCCAGACTCGGGCGCTCTATGCCGCGAAGTCCTCTTTGCACCTCTCGGTCTCTTGATACCATCCATAAGCTATGAACCTGTTCGAGGATGCTCTACGCGCCAGTCAGCGCGCAGTGGATATCACCGAGCCGGTGCCATCAGCCCATCGAGTTCATGGCAGCATCCTCGGCGCGTTGACAATCGCGCGCTGGCAGACTGGAGATCTGGACGGGGCGTTGCAGACTGCTCAACAGGCGATTCAACTCGAGGAGACGCAAGCTGCCAGCGGACACGCATCCCTGCGTATCAATCTGGCCAACGCGTTGTATACCGAGGGAATGATTCTGGGAAAGCAGGATGCGGAACCGAGTCTGGGCCGTAGTCGAGATGCGCTGGCAACTTTCCAAAGAGGAATGAATATCGGTGAAGAACTCGCGAAAATCGATCCCATCGATTATCTGAGCAGCCGTACGGTCGCGAACTTCGGGTTGGAAATCGGCAACATTCTGCGCCACAACAACCCCGAGAAAGCTCTGGTGGTCTATGATCAGGCCCTCGCACGCGTGCGGGAGGCAAAAGCCAATGTCAGCACTCAGCTCTATGCCGCGGACCTGCTCGCGGGCTCTTCTTACGCAGCGCGCTGGATCGGTCGCGACAAAGAAGCCAGACAGCGCATAGAGGAAGCGTTCCACCTCCTGCGCGATGCCCACCAATACCCGACCGACACGGTGGAGCCAATGAGCAGGGCCGATCATGTGATAAGAGCCGCAGCGGACGAGTATGCCGAAACCGGCCAAACCGCCCAAGCCATTGCCGCCTACAAAGAACTGCTCGACAAACTAATAGCGTGGAAACCCGACCTGCAGAATGATCTGCGGGATGCGACCTGCATTTCGCGTACTTGGACCGCCCTTGCCAATCTGCTCCGTCAGGCGGGGAGTACTGAGCAAGCGGAGCGCCTTGAGGCGCGGCGGGCAGAACTCTGGAACCATTGGAATGCCAAGCTTCCCAATGCTCAGTTCCTGCTTCGCCAATCGTTAAGCCATACCACTGGACCCTGACATCCCTGTCACGGCACAGTCATCCTAAAGGCGTCCGGCCGGAACCGCCGTTCAGATCAAAACGACTGCGAGAACTTCGTTTCCAGAAACTCTCCCAATTTCGCGGTCGCCTTAAATTGCCCTATAAGAGGGAATGTCAAAAGACATTTCTTTCCTCCTCCAGGGAGACGCGGGTATGGACACAGCACGACGTGAGTCCATCGCCCCCAAAGCACGCTCACGATTTCTTTGCGCCACAGCAAGGCAGTGGACCTAGTATCGGAGCACGTAGGCGTCGCCATCCTCACGCAACCTACAGACTCGATAAGGACAAGCAAGGGCAGTTGGATGCTAGGGAGCTAACGCAATCGAAATTGCGGGTAAGCCACTTCGTAAGTGTGGGGAAGTGACCCGTCATCCCAACCAAAAAACCGGGCTTTTGGCATAAGTGCCAAAGGAGCGGGCGCCGGCGAATCTGGGGACGTTAAGGGGACGATAACAGATGCTGTCCGGTATCATTTTGTACCAAACGAAGTCCGCCGACACCGTTTGATATCAATGAGTTACATGTTGTTGTTGCCCTGTCACGGCAGAGGTCGCGAGCTCGAGTCTCGTCGTCCCCGCCATTCTTTCAAGCACTTGCAAGGAATTGGCAATTTGCGTCATGGTCCAATTTGGTCCAGTTAGGCCAGTGCTTCTCCCTTGTTGATTTTGCTGGAGAACCAGGATCGCTCGCTCTGGAACCGTGAGCAGATCGCGGAGGGAGTGGCATTGCTGGAGAAAGCCCTGAAGTCCCGCCGCTTCGGCTCCTACACACTGCAGGCTGCGATTGCGGCCGTTCATGCGGAGGCGGAATCGGTCGCTCGGACCGACTGGCGGCAGATTGTTGCGCTTTAC
>Ga0208819_1001606_pt1 | contig 11450 bp, 10 predicted proteins | sample June2015DPH_11_1_3_FD_184707 | JGI IMG/M metagenome (GOLD analysis project Ga0208819, IMG submission 184707) | Peatland microbial communities from SPRUCE experiment site at the Marcell Experimental Forest, Minnesota, USA - June2015DPH_11_150... | ecosystem: Environmental > Terrestrial > Soil >...
ACAGTCAGCCAGAGAGCTTGGACTAAAACCTGGAGAGAAGACTGCATGACTGCTACGGAGAACCAAGTTGCAGAGGTCCTTTTGGAGATTTTTGCTACCAAGGGCCTTGCTCAGCCCCGGTTGCTGGCAGACACGGCGCTGGATCAATTAGGCCTCGAATCGCTGGACTTTGCCCAAGCGGTGATCCGGCTGGAGGAACTCACCGGTAAGGACCCGTTTGCCACGGGGGACGACTACCAGATCAAAACGTTGTCCGACCTTGCTGTACTGTACGCCTGAAGAACGGCTTCTGAGATGCTGAGTTCCATAATTCTGGAAGAAACAATCCCTCTGGCGCAAGAGGCGGTGGTCACCCGCGGCCGGCCGGCCACCTGGGAACAGTTGCGGGCCCAAGCGCATGATATGACCGCCGCTTTTGCGGCTCTCAGGTCGCGTCGTGTGGGAGTGTCGTTCCGCGCCGCGGGCGAGAGTTATGCGGCCCTGGCAGCCTTGGACAAGCTCGAGTCCGACACATTCTTGTTCGATGCACATCTCCCGCTGGAGGAAATGCTGGCGCTTGCGAGAAAGCTGAAGCTGGGTGCGGTCTTGGCCGCGCCGCCCGGCGGGCAGTCTTCAGGGTTCAGCGTTCACGAATTGTGTGGCGAGGAAAAGTGGAGTGGCAGCGGCACGGTTACCATCTTGACTTCGGGCAGCACGGGAGAGCCGAAAGCGGCCCGGCACACGTGGGAAAGCCTCTCGCGTCCGGTTCGAAAAGGGCCTGATGGCGCCGCGCCGCGGTGGCTGCTCACGTACCGGCCCAATCTGTACGCCGGACTGCAGGTCATGCTGCAGTGCTTCGCCGACCGGGGCACCTTGGCCATTCCTGACGCGGACATGGATCCGCGCGCTATGGCCCAGTTTATGTGCGATGCCGGAGTGCAGTTTGTGTCGGCGACGCCTTCCTTCTGGCGGCGCTTGCTGATCCTTGTCGACTCGGACCTGCTGAAGAGAGCACCCCTCGTGCAAATCACATTAGGTGGGGAAGTGGTCGATCAGCCTTTGCTGGACAGGTTGAAACAGTATTTTCCCCAGGTTCGTTTGGCGCACATTTATGCCACCACGGAGCTTGGCCGGTGTTTCTCGGTCCATGATGGGATGGCAGGGTTCCCCGCCAGTTATCTCGGGAAGGTACTTCCGGACAGATCCGAACTTAGAATCCAGGACGGCGAGCTTCTGGTAAGGTCGGCGAATTCCATGAGGATGTATGACCCGCATTCTGGGCAGCAGACCCTGAGCACGGACTGGTTTGCGACGGGCGACCTGGTGGAACTGAAGGGGAATCGGGTGTATTTTGTGGGCCGCAGGACAGACATGATCAATGTGGCCGGAAGCAAAGTGTACCCGATGGAAGTGGAACGTGTGATCCGAGTTGTTCCTGGAGTCTCTGACGTGCGGGTTTTTGGCAAGGTTTCATCGGTGGCTGGGGAACTGGTCGCGTGTGAGATTGTCCCGGCCCCGGGTCAAGATCCGGAGGCGCTAAAGATGCGGGTCAATCAGGTTTGCCGGTCCGCGCTTTCGAGCCCGCAGCAGCCCCGATTGATTAAACTGGTCGATCAAATCGGTCTGTCTGCGGCAGGCAAGACCCTCCGAAGCAGGACTTCATGAGCAACCGATCGACTGGACAACCCAGACACGTTGTTATCAGTGGGGGCAGCCGCGGGCTGGGAAAGGCAATTGTGCAGGGGTTGCTCGATGCCGGTTATCAGGTCAGCACTTTCAGCCGCAATTCATCCGAATTCATCGAAAGGTTCGCAGGAAGAGAAGGCTTCTATTTCGCTCGGGCAGACCTTGCCGATGGCCCTTCAGTTTCATCGTTTCTAAAATCGGCCGAGGCATTGTTCGGCCGCCCTTATGCGTTGATCAATTGTGCGGCGATTGCGGTGGACGGTCTCCTAGCCACTACTTCGGAAGATTCCATCAGGAAACTACTACTGGTGAATGCCGAAGGCACATTGCGCTTCACTCGGCTGGTCGTGCGGAGAATGCTGTCGGCGAGAAGTGGCGGGGTCATTCTAAACATCTCCTCAATCAGTTCGCTGCGTGGCTTCACGGGAATGTCGGCTTATGCTTTTACCAAAGGTGGGCTGGACGCCTTCACCCGCGCGCTGGCACGCGAATTAGGGGAGCAGAAAATACGTGTCAATTCCATCGCGCCCGGTTACTACGACACGGACATGAGCCACAATATGTCCAATGCGCATAAACAACAGATCCTGCGCCGTACACCGTTGGGGCGTTTGGGATCGCCCGAGGACGTGGTGGGGGCTGTCCTGTTCTTCCTGTCCGACCAGGCGAGTTTTATCACCGGGCAGTGTTTGGTGATCGATGGCGGGAGCACGGTTTGAGTCTTTGGCAGTTCAAGAATCGACTAGGTTCACTATTGTCTACTTGCTTGCTTTGGTATCGCGAAGTCTGTGACGCAAGCGTTGAACCGGAAACTTAGGGAGGGTTTCGACATCAAATGGCTATACGGACATTCGTGGAAGCCGATGTTCCCCAGGTAGCGGACTTGGTATGGAAGGTACTTCATGAAAGGGAAGGGGCCTCGCCGTCAAACCTGAGGTCCTATTTCAGGGAGCTGTTCCTCGAAAACCCTTGGCATGAGGAAGGCATCGTTTCCCGTGTAGCCGAAGACAACCAAGGGAAGATCGTTGCGTTCTTCGGAACAATCGCGCGCCGGATGACCTTCCAGGGGAAGACCATTCGATTCGCGTTTGGCAGCAATTTTGTGGTCGATCCGGAAAGCCGCGCGACCATGGCGGCCATACAACTGCTCCGGGCGTTCATGAAAGGCCCGCAGGACGTTTCCATCACTGATTCAGCGAACGAGAACAGCCGGCAGATGCTGCGGAGCCTTGGGTTTACGGTTGTGCCCGTATACAGCCTGCTTTGGGCCCGTCCACTGCGGCCGTCTTTCTATGCTCTCCATGGTGTGGCCCGCCTGAAGAAAAGCAAACTAGCGAGAACGGTGAGCGCCATTGCGAAGCCGTTCAGCGCTCTGGCTGATGCTGTGATCGTACGCATGCCACTCAGCCCGTTTCGGCAGTTTGAACACGATACCATCGGAGAAGAACTTGACCTCGACACCCATCTGCAGGCGCTGGCTAAACTGCCCAAGAACTGGCTCCTCCCGGAATACGACCGTGCTTCCCTGAAGTGGGTAGTCGATTTCGTAGTTAGAAATAAATCCCTGGGTGAGGAAGTCCGAAAGGTGGTCGTGCGGGACAAGGATCGCAAGGTGCTGGGTTGGTACATGTACTACGTGGACCGGGGTGAGGTAGGAGAAGTGCTCCAGGTTGGAGCGGAAACGGCCTCGATGGCCAAGGTGCTCGACCACCTCTTCCACGATGCTTGGAAGCGGGGGATGATCGGGCTCCATGGCCGGCTCGAGCCACAGTTCATGGAAGACTTGACACTGAAGTCCTGTTTCTTCCTGCGCAATGGAAGTTGGACACTGGTGCATTCCAGCAAACCGGAACTGCTGGCATTGGTGCAAAGTGGCACTGCATTCTTCTCGCGCATCGATGGCGAGTGGGGGCTGCGGCCGCCGCGCGTGTTTGCGGCAGGGGTTTCCGCATGAGGCGCTGAATTAAGATGGTATGCGGGCAGCGGTAAAGTGACAGCTCACGCACCGCGGGCTTTGCCGCCAAGGCTGCGTGGTTCCCCTTGGTGAGGCGGATCAACTCGGGGAAGCGGCGGGCATCGTCGAAAACTGTAAGAAGCGACGTGCCGCAAACTCCGGTCCTACCGCTTGAGGACCAGGGGCCAACGATGACTTCGAATTTCTTATGAGTGCTCCAGTTGGACGCAAGTACGTCCTGATCACTGCCGCTCACAATGAAGAGGCCTACGTCGAGCGCACGTTGCAGTCCGTCGTCGCTCAGGTCCAGAAGCCTCTGAAGTGGGTGGTCGTCAATGACCGGTCCACAGACCGAACCGGGCCGATTGTTGAAGCCTATGCCAAGCAATATGAATTCATCGAATTGGTTGAAGCGCGCGGAGAGCAGGGGAGAGGATTCTCCTCCAAAGTGCATGCCCTGAGCCTGGGATATCAGCGGCTGCAAGGTCTGGACTACGATTTTCTTGGCATTCTGGACGGAGACATTTCCTTCGATCCGCAATATTACAGCGAGCTTTTGGCGAAGTTTTCGCTGGACCCGAAATTGGGGTTATGTGGCGGCTTTATCTACGAAGAAGAGCGGGGCGAATTCCAGAGTCGTAAGCCGAACACGCCGCTTTCCGTGGCCGGGGCCACCCAGGTGTTCCGGCGCGAATGTTATGAAGCGATCGGCGGCCTGCGGCCCATCCCATACGGCGGAGAAGATTGGTGCGCCGAGGTGGGCGTGCGTATGCGGGGCTGGAAAGTGCAAGCATTCCCGGAACTGAAGGCTTTTCATCACCGAGCCACAGGAACTGGCGGCAGCCTACTGCGCTATTTGTACCGACAAGGGAAGATGGATTACGCTTTGGGCAGCCTGCCATCGTTTGAAATCGTGAAGTGCGCGCGGCGAGTCATGGAAAACCCTTTTGTTCTCAATGCGGCGGCACGCTGGACTGGGTTCTGTGTTTCTTCCCTGCGCCGCGCACCTCGACTAGTATCAAAGGAGTTCATCGATTACTTGCGGGAAGAGCAGCGCCAGCGGTTGCGCGCCATGATCCGAGCGGGATCAAAAGCGCCGGAATTTAATTCTTCTGTAGATAAGCCCGTGCAGAAAACGCTGGGAAGCGCGCCATCCCATGATTGCGTTGCAGGCGACACGGGGAAGCCCTCCCCCTAGCAGCGCCACAGTATAATCAGTCTGCTTCCTGACTCCAAATGGCCGTCTATCAGATTGACCCATTGCGCGACCCACGCTGGGCGCAATTTGTGCAAATCCATCCTCGAGCGTCGGTCTTTCACACACCCGGTTGGCTGGAAACACTGCGCCGGACTTACGGCTATGAGTGCTTCGGTCTCACCACCACTCCGCCTGGCAATGACCTGACCAACGGAATGGTTTTCTGTCGTGTGACGAGTTGGTTGACGGGTTCCCGTTGGGTGTCGGTGCCTTTTTCCGACCACTGCGATCCTCTCATCGATCGAACCGAGGACCTTCACTCAATACTCGATTGGGTGGTTCAAGAATCAACGCGCGCGCGAACCAGGTATGTCGAAATTAAGCCGTTGGACAGTGGCCTGAGGCTCGAGGGCAGTACCCGTTTTCGACGGAGCGAGGAATTCCGGATCCATCTGCTTGACTTGGGACCGTCTGTTGAAGAACTGTATCGGTCGTTCGACAAGAGTTCGATCCAAAAAAGGATTCAAAAAGCAGAGAAAGAGAGGCTGGTTTACGAGGAGGGATCTTCGCCAGCGCTGCTGAAGAAGTTCTACCACCTGATGGTCATGACGCGCCGGCGGCACCGGATTCCGCCCCAACCAGTTGCTTGGTACAGCAATCTGTTAGCTATCTTGGGCGATAAGGCCAGGATTCGTGTGGTTTCCAAGGACGGCGTGCCAGCGGCCAGTATAATGACCGTAAGCCATGGTAGATCAACGATTTATAAGTATGGCTGCTCCGATGAGCGATACAACAATTTGGCCGGAAACGTACTTCTGTTCTGGCATGCGGTCCGGGATGCAAAGGAGTCTGGGGCGCAGGTCCTCGATATGGGGCGCTCGGACTTGGACAATCCTGGGTTGATCCACTTCAAGTCCAACTGGGGCGCAGCGAACTCCACACTCACGTATTGGCGGTTTCCTGAATTGTCACGTTCGGAAAAGAGCGGCCGGCTCAAGGGACGGAAAATCGGCGGTTACTTATTGTCTCGGCTGCCGGATCGCTGCTTGATTGCTATGGGGAAGGTGTTATACAAACACGCTGGCTAGACAAAAAGATCCTTCCCTGGTTTCGAGACTCTTTCCCGCAAGAACTTGTACCGATGTGATAAACTCTGTTTCCTCCGGCGGCGTACTATCCGCGACGACAGAGATTGTCCCGCCTCAGCTGGAAATGGAGAAGGCGTTCGTCCGTTAAGATAGCGGAGCGAACGTATGAGAAAAGAGCGCAAGCACTACACTGCTGAGGAAAAGGTGGCGATTCTACGGCGCCATCTTTTAGACAAGGTCCCGGTTTCGGATCTGTGTGAAGAACTGGGATTGCAGCCGACGGTGTTCTACCGCTGGCAAAAAGAGTTCTTCGAGAACGGAGCGGCTGCTTTCCAGACGCCGGAACGTCCTCGCCGCCAGGCGGAGGAGAAACAGAAACGGATTGAGTTCTTGGAGAAGAAGGTGCAGACCAAGGACGAGGTCCTGGCCGAGTTGATGGCGGAGCACATCGCGTTAAAAAAAAGCCTTGGGGAACTCTGACCGCGACCTGGGTACCGCATGATGTGCGGGATCAGGTGGTGGACTTCGTCCGGCGCTGGTCGGAGAAGACCGAGATCAGTGCCGGCCGATTCATTCATTGGCTGGGCGTCACCGCGAGTAAGTTTTACGACTGGCGGCAGCGCTATGGACGAGTGAATGAGCACAACGGTTGGGTACCCCGAGATTTCTGGTTGGAGGTGTGGGAGAAAGAAGCCATTATCAACTTCCACCTCAAGAATCCTTTGGAAGGCTATCGGCGATTGACGTTCATGATGCTAGATCAAGATGTGGTGGCCGTGAGTCCGGCGAGCGTATGGCGAGTGCTGAAACAAGCGGGACTGCTGTCGCGCTGGAAACCGAAGCCGTCGCGCAAAGGGACCGGATTCGAACAGCCGCTGCAGCCGCACCAGCACTGGCATGTCGATGTTTCCTACATCAACCTGTCGGGCACGTTCTACTACTTATGCAGTGTGCTGGATGGTTGCAGTCGTTTTCTGGTGCATTGGGATCTGCGGGAGTCGATGAAGGAAGCCGACATTGAGATGATTCTGGAACGAGCCAAGGAGAAGTACCCGGAAGCCAAGCCGCGGATCATCTCCGACAACGGACCGCAGTTCATCGCGCGGGACTTCAAGGAGTTCATTCGCATCTCGGGGATGACGCACGTGCGCACATCGCCGTTCTACCCGCAGTCGAACGGGAAGATCGAACGCTGGCATAAGTCGCTCAAACGGGAGTGCATTCGGCCCCTGACCCCGTTGACGCTCGAAGATGCGCGCCGCTTGATTCAAATCTACGTGGATCACTACAACACGGTGCGGCTGCACAGCGCCATCGGCTATGTGACGCCGCAGGATCGGCTCGCCGGACGACAGGCCGAGATCCACGCGGCTCGCGACCGTAAGTTGGAAGAAGCTCGTAGGCAACGGCAACTTCGCCGGCAGCAGACGACGTCTTCGAGGTTTGCGCGGTTCTGCAATACAGCTAAAATGACTTCGCCAAGTGAAACGGAAGCGGGCTCTGCGGGGACGCAACCATGCTGAGGGATAACTTGGCGGGGCTCATCGAGCCGATGCGGGCAGCGCGCGAGCTTAACCCTCTCGCGCTGTTCACAGAACAGAAAAAGTCATCGGACGATAGACCCCAAGATGCCTTGAAAATCCCCGCCCCGAAGGGGCGGAATCTTACACTAACGGAGAATGCTGCTTCTCCATTTCACGCTGAGCCAAGACATCACCGGAACCGATCTCCAAGTATGTTTCCACTCATCGTTTTACGCAACCCTTTCTGCTAACGTCACCAATATCTACCCTGTCACGGCATTCCGAGCCTACTACATTTGGGTTAGGCAAGTCTATTGGTGCTCTCCTAACCCTATGATTCCAATAGACCGGGGGGAGGGGTACCAATCCTACTAGTTGGTTAGTATCTTTTGAGTAAACAGGCAAGAAAAAGAAATGCACGAAGTCCGACTAGCGACGGCGCGAGCCCAAAACTCGTAGCTCGCAACTATGTCACTGGAGCTGAGCCGACAGCCGACTTACGGTTTGACGGCCTTCGCGCCTGCTTCGGCGCGATTGGCTCCCCCACGATTGGCTTTCCTATGCAGGGCTTTCGTATGAATGACCGGCGCGACCCGCGGATTGGCGAGCGTCCCGCTGAGAGTCCACGATTGCTCGTCGCCACGCGTGAACACGAAGTCGAACTCGCGGCTAGGGGATGCGGTTCCGCTCACCCGATAAATGCCGTCGCGTGATTCCAGCCGGCCTCGAGAGAGTTCCCAAGCGCCTTTTTTCAGACGCAGCTCTCCGGCGAACCGGTGCACCGGCAGAGGCACGGGCGCGCCCGGAATTTCAACGTGCAGCAGGCTGCCGTTTCGCATCACGAACTGCAACTTGCCGTCGGATCGCGCCAGCAGATCGTGAAAGTTGTCTCCGGATCCATCCAGATCGAAATTTCCGCCGGCCGTTCCGGCAATCCAGGCATCGCCCATCAACGCGCCCACCTGCGCCAGCGAAATGTCTTGCAACGTGCCTGTGCCGTGATAGCGCACAGGCTGACTTGATGCATCATGGTTCGACAAATCATGATTCGACAAATCATGGTTCGACACATCAATGGTCCAGTTACCCTGATGCGTGCCCTGCAGCAGTTGTCCACGCAGAGCGGTCAGTGCGATCTTGCCTCGGTCCACGTCCACTTGCGTCGCGACCTGGGTCGCGAACACACTATTCAATCCGAACCGGTCGACATGTAAGCTGCCGCGCGCCTGAATCGCGAGAAGTGGCGAAGGGCCCCGCGCTTCGCTCGCATTCAGGATGCGGTACCACGGACGCTTGGCGGGATGCGGCGTGAACCATTCGGCGAGATCTGTGGTCGAAAGCTGGTCGGCCGTGAGATCGAACTGAAATACACAGTTTGGAGCAGCGCCTGCGGCCGCGCCCGGAGCGGCGTTCGGCGCGGCGCAATGCCGGGGTGCCGTAACCCCGCCGCTCCATTGCGTGCTTCCAGTGCGAGCGGAAATCTTCTGCATCGACACCGCGTCCGGAGCGAGAGTCATAGCCGCTGAGGCAATCTCGATCGGCGTGTTCAGGCCGCGCATCTCGGCGCGCACGTCGCGCAGTTGAGCTGTCCCCAAGGCGGCGGGAGTTGCAAACCCCTGCCACGGCCCGGAGACGCTTACATCCAACTTGGCCGCGCCCGCCGCCGCCGGGCGCGCGACGGGCAAGCCCAGCACGTTCTCCAGACGAAACAGGTCTTCCAGTTCCGCGTCGCCGCGCAGAAAAAAAAGATAACCGGTAGTAGAAATCCACCCGCCGGCGCTCACGGGCGCGGAGGCGTTTATCGCCAATGCGACCGGCCCAATCCGCAGGTGAGGTTCAGCGGGCTCCTGGTCCATTTGTTGTTCTTGTGTCACCGGGTGACTGGGTCTGACCCCCTTCGAAGCTGCCCGGGAATCTGCGCCCACCAGGGCAATTGGAATCGCGCCGAAAGCAACCCCATTCTTTCCCGCGTTCCCTGCGTTCGACGACAGGCGCACGTTGGTCGCCGAGCCGCTGCCGGTCCATGTCTGCAATAAGTGCGGCAATAGGCCGTGCCCTGCGGCCCCGGGAACGTTAGGAATGTTGCGCGTGGCACGGAACTCCGCATTCAGCAATCCACTCGCAGTTAGATCGCCGGGGATCTGTTTTTTCGCTTGCCTCAGCAATCGAACGACGGAGGTCAGCGGCACCTTCTCGGCCTCGAGCGTCAGATCGTATGTGGGCTCTTGGGCCACTAGCGACAGCGCCCCGCGCAGGCGGAGGGTCCCGCCGCTTACTGGCGATTCGCACAGCAGGCCGGCAAATGTGCTCGTAACCGCACTATATCGTCCCGAGCAACTGACTGCCAGGCGCACGTTCTCGCTGCCAACGATGTCGTAGCGACGGAAACCTCCGATGACGGTCCGGTTCACGATCCGCAGCGCCTCCGGAGTACCTGACAAGTTCGCCGTGAAATCTACGCCGCCGCGCCATCCCCGGTCTTTTCCGCTGAGCAACTTGGTGATCTGTCCAAGTTGCCCTTTCTGCCATTGCACCGTGAGTTGCAACGGGGTCAAGCGCAAGTTGGAAGCGCGTTGCCACGTAGCGTCGATCTGGAGCAGCCCGGTATCGGTGAGATTAAAATCCGTGCGCACGGGCTCGGCCCTTATGCGAGCGCCCCAGGAGTTTTCTGAATCCTGCCAAAGCGCCACGTCGGCATCCATGAGCGCGTAGGACTTCTTCGTCTGTCCCAGCTTGAAATTGATGCGAGCACTGCTGGCTTCGAGATAGGGGAATGCCGGGCGGCGCTCGGAAGCGGGCTTTCCAGTCGGAGCCGCGGGAATTTGCGCGTTGCGCAGAAGCAGGCTCGCCAGGTTCCAGCGGCCTTGGTTGTTGCGTACCAGGTTGATGCTGGGCTCGGTTGCGCTCAGGGTCGCGATTTCGAGCCGCCCGCGAAGCAGCGAACGAAACCGGATCGCGGCGGAAACTTCCTGCGCGCGGATCATTGGCTCCGCGCTGAATGCGGGATCGTCGTAGACGACCAGCCCCTCAAGATCGAAGCCCGGCCGCGGCAAAAAATGCAGACTTACGTTGTCGAGCGCGACCCTGCGTCCCAGGGCGCTTCCGATGGAAGTGGCAATCCGGGTTCGCAACTTGTACACGCCTGGCCGGAACAGAAACAGGATCAGGAGGAGAACCGCGACGGCAGCCACCCCGCGCCTGGATCGCAGAAATTTCACCGCACGATCCTGAGGGTCCGCGACCAGCGCGTCTCATCGAAGAAGTGAATGACGATGTGCGCCAGGGACCCCAGCCGGTCGCCCGCGCTGCGCATCTGGTACTGGCCCTCTGGGGTAATAAACGACCAGTAAACGAACATGGGACGGCCGATCACGTTCTTCCGCGGAATAAAGCCCCAGTACCGGCTGTCATAACTCACGTCGCGGTTGTCGCCCATGGCAAAGTAGCTGTCCGGGGGCACGACGATGTCTTCGCCCTCGATACGCGAAGGCAACTCCTGCTGCCACTTTTCGTTTCTCACCCCGTACATTTCCGAAGGCGGCACGGCCGGAAAATTGTCCCGATAGGGGTTGTAATCCGCCAGTTTGTGCTGGACGTACGGCTCGACGAGTTTTTCGCCGTTGCGGTAGACGACGCCATCGCGCAAGTGGATGCGATCGCCGGGGACGCCCATGATCCGTTTCACTACGAACAGGCCTTGTTCCTCTGGCGACAGGAACACCACAATGTCGTTGCGGCGGATATCGCGATAGGGCATCAGTGGCCCCATCCAACGCGTGGGCGGCGCGAACTGCTCCCGGTTCACGAATACGTGGTCGCCGATGAGCAGCGTGTCCTCCATGGAACTGGAGGGAATCTCAAACGCCTGTAGTACAAACGTGATGATGAACAGGCCGGTGACCAGCACTCCCGCCAGCGAGGCCAGGAATTCCACTGTCGTCTCGCGCGGCTTTTCGTCCACCGGTTTTTCGTTATCTATGACTTCTTCTTTTTCTTTTTTGGCCACGTTTGGCATCCGTCTC